>Ga0194132_10005374_pt1 | contig 20806 bp, 18 predicted proteins | sample TA2KigOf80mmetaG_FD_148612 | JGI IMG/M metagenome (GOLD analysis project Ga0194132, IMG submission 148612) | Freshwater microbial communities from Lake Tanganyika, Tanzania - TA2015054 Kigoma Offshore 80m | ecosystem: Environmental > Aquatic > Freshwater > Lake | place: Tanzania: Lake... | reverse complement strand
TCGACGACCGACGAGGCGAAGATCGCGGCGACGGCGGCGTCGGCCACGTTACCGCCGGCGGCGAGGATCGACGCGCCGGCGGCCGAGGCGGCGGGTTGGTTGCCCGCGACCACGGCGCGCGAGGCGTGGACGGGTTGCTTTTCGGTCCTACGTCCGGGCATGCGATTCTCCAAGTGCGGTATTGAAACGGCGCGGCCATCGGCTCGGCGTGATCGGACTCCAGCAAACGCGGCGCGATGACGGGGCGTGTGCCGTGCGTTAGCCTTGCGGCTCCTTCGCCCAGCCCATCTTCGCGCGGGCATGAATGCCCATCTCTTCGTCCTGCTCCGACGTGCCGCCGGAGATGCCGAAGGCGCCCACCAGCTCTTTCCCACGGAAGATCGGCGTCGATCCGCCGGAGGCGACGATCTTGCCGCCCGTCATCACGGAGGCGTTGACGAGCATCTGCGGGTTGCGCTCCTTGAACCAATTGCGGATGAAGACGCCATCGGGGAAGCGCGGGCTCATGGAGCGGAACGCGGCGACCGTGTAGGCCTTGGCATAGGCGATTTCGGCGGTGATGAACCCGGCGTTGTCCATCCGTTCCAGGGCGATGAGGCTACCCTCGGCGGTCACCACCGCCATGGCGACCGGCACTTCCATCTCTTCGGCCTTCTCCCAGACGTACTTGAAGAACTCGCGGCACTCCGCAACCGTTATCTTCGTCATGTGCTGCTGCCTCCGGTAAGGATTCGTTTGGTTTCGCGGCGCGAACGGCATTGTACGCAGCCATGTCACGCGCGACCACCCTCATGCCTTCGAGTGCCGCGAATCGCATAAGATAGGCGAGTTTCAAACGCACCCCGACCGTCCACTCCGCCGGCGCAGGTACCCGTTGTCCACTCCGGCCTCGGTCACCGTCAGCGGTTACCGTTTCGTCATTTACGCGTTGCTCATCGCGGCCAGCCTCATGCTTGGCATCCAGTTCGTCGGGCCGGCGACGCTGCTCCCCCTCATCATCGACGAGACCGGCATCTCGCACTCGGCGGCCGGCTTCTATGTCTCCGTGATGACGCTCATGGTTACGATACTGGGCTTCCCCGCCAGCATCGTCGGCGCTCGCATGGGCGTGCGACGCTCGTTCGGCATCGCGTGGTACCTGCTCGGCGCGGCCGTCGTGCTGCCGCTGCTGCCGGGCCTGGAGTGGATTGTCGCATCGCGGCTGCTGCAAGGCGTCGGCGCCGCGGCGCTCATACCGTTGCAGGCGGCCGTGCTCATGGCGTGGGCCCCCTCGCGCGAGGTGCCGATACTGTTCGCGCTCACCGAAATGGCATTCACCGTGGGCAGCGGCCTGGCGCTGCTACTGGGTCCGACTTTCGCCGCCGCGATCGGGTGGCAGGGCACGCTGGCGTTGGAGGGCGGCATGGCCCTCGCGGGCGCGGTGTGTTGGTCGTTGCTCGCGCGCGACGGAGCCGCGCGACGCCCAACGCCGCGCGCGGCCCCGAGCCTCGATCTGGTGAGGGTCACCCTGCGCTCGTCGACGACTTGGCTCCTCGCGTTCGCCGTCGCGGGGCCGTGGGCGCTTTACAACGCGCTCACGTCGTGGCTGCCGACATTCCTGACGGAGACGCGCGATTTCAGCGAGGGCGGAGCCGCCTTCGCAGTGTCGCTCATCGCGTTCGCCGGCCTGCCCGCCACCTTCGTCGGCGGCCTGGTGGCGGTACGAACCGGTCGGCGCCGGCCGCTGCTGTTCGTGTCGGGCCTCGGAACGGGGCTGACAGCCGCCGTGGCCCTACTGGCGCCGTCCGGCCTCTTGCTGTACGCGACAATCGCCGTGACGGGGTTTTTCCTGCTGGTCTACTTGCCGGGGTTCTTCAGCATCCCCCTTGAGCTGTCCGGCGCATCGCCAGAGCGGGCCGCCACCGTCTCATCGGTCTTCACGTCGGTCGGCAACGGCACCGGCTTCCTGTCGCCGGTCGTCATCGGCGTGCTGCGCGACGCGGCGGGCAGCTTCATGCCCGGTTTCACCATCTTCGTGCTCGGCGCAGCGACGCTGTTCGTCGCTGCGCTGCTCATCCCCGAAACGGGGCCGAGGGGCAGGCCGGCGGCCACCGGCGGCGCATGAAACAGCGGGGGCGCCCATGTGCATGGGCGCCCCCGCTGTTTCTGACAGTTGGACTCGCTATCTTTAGTGCGCGCCCACGGTCGCCTTCCCATTGGAGGGGAAGAGGGCGAAGCACTTCTGCGAGTTGAAGATCCAGGTCTCGAGGTAGTCGACGATCTCCGGCTTGCGGTCGGCCACGGCGCCGGCAAGGCAGATCCAGTTCTTGAACTCCTGGTCGCCCTGGTCGAATATCTCCGCGTTGCTCAGGTTCGCCCACTGGCGCTGCTCGCCGATCTTCAGCTGCTCGAACAGGCGGCGGTCGGCATCGCGGTCGGGCCAGAGCCAATGGTGCTTGCCGGTGAGGAAGGCGTGCGACCAGCCAGAGGAGGCGATGATGGCGAAGCGCTCTGGCCGCTGGTCGGTGATCTGGCGGATCAGCTGGCCGAGGCGGAAGCAGCTGCGGGGCGTGGGGCCTTCGGGGCCGTGCTGGTCGATGTAGGGGTCCCGTTCGGACTCAGGCCGGTTGTCGTTCAGCTGGGCCATGCCGCCGCGGTTGGAGATGACGGCCTTGCCGTAGCAGTTCACGGCGATGGGGATGATGGGATACATCCACGGGTTGTCGTGGTCGAAGTCGAGGTACACGAGCCCGTTGGCGAAGGCGTGCGTGAGGCCGTGCGGCGCGTGGAGCTGCTTGTAGGAGTAGGCGATGGGGAAGTCCCGCTCGATCAGCTCGTTCGCGATCTCTCGCGCGATCCGCCCGGCGCCCGGCCACTTGATCGACTTGGTGTGGTCGACATTCCAGAGGTTCGGGGTGCCGAAAAACGGCGTCGCCTCGAACTTATCCTGACAGTAGACGTTGAAGGGAGGAATGATGTCTTCCTTGAAGTTCTCGTACTGGTCGTCGCCGAAGATGATGACGGCGTCGGGCTTGAAGGCGTCGATGGCGGCGCGCACCTTCTTGAAAGCCCTGCGGTGGAGCTCCAAGTGCTCCTTGGCGCGCTCGGCCTCGTGCTCGTACTCCTCCTGCATGCCGCTGGGCCAGTTCTTCGGGTCCTTCATGTGCGCCGGCACCAGGCGGCTCTTCATCACGCCGCGCAGGATGTTCGCATAGGTTTCCGGCTGCCCGCTCATCAGCGGCGGGTAGTGCGTCACGCCAACTCCGAGTACCTCACCCATGGCACGCTCCATTCACGGTCGTTTTGGTGTAGCCAACCGAGGCGGCCCGACTTACAGCTGGCAGAACGCTCCGCCGCCCACGCACATGATCTCGGCCGTCGTGAACGACGAGTCGTCGGATGCGAAGAATGCAACGGCGGCGGCCACCTCTTCCGGGGTACCTGGCCGGTTCATCGGAATGGGCGTCATGTTTGCATTGGTCAGCTGTTTGGTGGCGTCGCGCCCGGCACCCCCCGCCGGGACCGGAGCGCCGGGCACGCGAGCGATGAGGGTGTCGCCCTCGGGCCGCGTGCTCAAGTGCGGCACCACGCAATTGACGCGCACGTTGTAGGGCGCGGCCTCGAGCGCGAGACTGGTCGTGATCGCCATGACGCCGCCCTTGGCGGCTGCGTAGCCGAGGCGGCCGGTGCCGCGCACGGCGTGCGAGCCGAAGTTGATGATGGAGCCCGACCGCTGCTCCACCATGTAGGACATCACCGCCCAGCAGTTCCACAAGCAGGTCCACAGGCTGTTGTTGACGTTATCGATCAGCTCCTGCGGGCTGAACTCCCAGCCCTGCCGGCTCTGGTACATCGCGCCGCCGACGTTGTTGACGAGAATGTCGATCTTGCCGAACTTGTCCTTCGTCGCCTTCATTAGCGCCTTCGCGGTGTCGGCGGAGCCGACGTCGCCGATGAACAGCTCCGCGTTGACGCCCGCCTCGCGCAGCTCGTCGCGGGAACGGATGCCTCCCTGCTCGAACCGGTCGACCACCATGATCGAAGCCCCCTCTTCCGCGAGGCGCTTGGCGGTGGCCCGGCCGTGGCCTTGTCCGGAGCCGGTGACGATCGCGACCTTGCCGACCAGTCGCTTGGCGCCGGCGGCCCGCGGGTCGAGCACTCGATTCAATGTTGCCATGTGATACCCCTATCGAAACCTGGTTACGTGCGTTGGGCAGCTACACCGGAGCGGAGCTCGCCTCGGCCTCCGGCGCCTGATCGGCCTGCATGATGAGACAGCGTTCCGGCGGTACCACGAGGTCGACCTCGCATCGGTCGGGCAGCTGCGTGAAGGGGTCGCCCTTCACCCGTATCGTCTTCCCGCCGGCGTCCAGCATGTATTCCACGGAGTCGCCGACGAAGCTGGACGCGATCAGCGGCAACCGGATGGAGCCGAGCGGCCGAGCGCCGTTGGCGATCCGGAGCGTGGCGGTTTCCGGCCGGAAGACCACCAGCACGCGCTGCGAGCGGCTTGCCCACTCCGGCAGCTTGACGGCGAGTTGCCCGAACGCCGTCTCGACCGTGCTGTTGCCATTGGCCTCGTGCGCCTTCACGATGCCCGTGAGGATGTTCATCTTGCCGACGAAGTTCGCGGCGAACATGCTGGTCGGCCGCAGGTAGATGTCGCGCGGCGGGCCCTCCTGCTCGATGAGGCCGTCGTGCATGACCGCGACCGAGTCCGACATGGAGAGCGCCTCGACCTGGTCGTGGGTGACGTAGAGCGTGGTGATGTGCATCCGGCCGACGAGCTCCTTGAGCTCGGCCCGCATCTCGTCGCGGAGCTTCGCGTCGAGGTTGCTTAACGGTTCGTCGAGCAGCAGCAGGTTGGGCTCGTAGGCGATCGCCCGCGCCAATGCCACGCGCTGCTGCTGGCCGCCGCTGAGCTGCGGCGCCGGCCGCTGGGCGAGTTGATCGAGCTGGACCAACGTGAGGGCGCGCATCGCCCGCTCCTTGGCCTCCCGTTTGTCGATCTTGTTGCGCCCGTGCAGCAGGGGGAACGATACGTTGTCGTACACCGACATATGGGGCCAGATGGCGTAGGACTGAAACACCATGCCCACCGCGCGCTTGTGCGTGGGCACCACGACGCGGGCCGCGGAGTCGTAAACCACGTCGCTGCCGATGGTGATCTTGCCTTTCTTGGGTGTTTCCAGCCCGGCGATGCAGCGCATGGTCGTCGTCTTGCCGCAACCAGACGGGCCAAGCAGGGTGAAGAAATGTCCGGCGGGCACCTCGAAGCTGACGCCGCGCACGGCACGCACCGGACCCCGGTCGGTGCTGTATTCCATCTCGAGGTTCTCGACCTTGAGCATATCCGCGACCTCCTCTCGTCGTTCGACCTAGGCGCGCATCGAGCGCGCGATGGACTTGCGCCCGATGAACACCACCGTCACTAGGATCAGTACCAGGGCAACCATCGCCGCCGAGGCAACGGGGAAACGTCCGCCCTCGAACCGGCCGTAAATCACGTTCGCCACGAGCAGGCTGCCCGAGGTCGCGATGAGCAAGGGCGTGGTGAAGTCCTTTGCGGCGTGCGTGACGATGTAGAGCCACCCATTGAGGAACGCGGGCAACAACAGCCGAAGATTCACGTGCACCAAGGTACTCACGTTGCCGATGCCACTCACCAGGCTCGCCTCCTCCAGCTCCTTGTGTATCTGCACCTGCGCCGAATACATCAGGCGGGTGGCGTAGGCGAGGAACCGCGCGAGGAACGCGATGACGATGAGGATGAGCGACCCGTAAAGCGGGGTGGGCAGGAACATGAGGAAGAAGGCCAACGTGACGATCACGCCGGGAATCGCCAGTGGCAGGAAGGTGAGCGTGTTGGTGATGTGCGTGATGGGCGTCTTGATGCGGACGGATGCCCAGCTCACGGCCGTCACGAGCAGCATGGTGATGCTTGCGGCCGACAGCACCACGATGGCCGTGTTGACCAGCGACCTGCCGAAGAAGCGATAGTCGAACAGCAAGCGGTAGTTGTCGAGCGTCCACGGGATCTGACCGAACCTGCCCGGAATGGGCGGCACGTAATAGTCGAGGAAGCTGGCATACAAGATCATCGAGAACGGCATGATGACCTTGACGAACATGTAGAGCATGATGAGGCCCAGCGCCAGGTAGCGCCAGTTGCCCAGTTTCACCAGTTTCGGGCGGTAGGCCTTGCCGGTCACGACGGTGTATTTGTTGGCCCTGCGAATCAGCCAGAGGTAGACGCTGATGCCAGCGATGCCGAGCAGCGCGGCGAAGATGCCGAACGTCGCGGCGGTGCCGTAGTTGAAGGCGTTGCTGTCAGTCGCGGTGATGATGAAATAGATCTTCGTGCTCAACACCTGGACGCCGGCCGTCACGCCCAACGCTAGCGGAATCTCGAACGATTCCATGACGGCGATGCCGAAGTAGATCACCACGGCCAGGATGCCGGGCAGCATGAGCGGCAGGGTGACCTTCCGCAGCACGCGCCACCGGCTCGCCCCGGCCGTCGCGCCGGCCTCCTCGAGGCTCGGGTCCATGTTGCGGAGCACGCTGACGAGCAGCAGCCACATGGACGGCACGATGCCCAGGGCGGTGACGACGATCATGCCTTGCATCGTGTAGATGTTGAATGGCCCGTTACGGGATTCGATGCCGAAGAGGAACCGGATGTATTCGTTGATGGCGCCGGCGCGCGGGCCCGCAAGCAGCACCCACCCGAGCGCGGTCGCGAACACCGGGGTCACCATCGGAACGAACATCATCGAGTAGAGCAGCGAGCGCGCGGGAACGTCGGTGCGCTCGGTCAAAAAGGCCAAGCCCAGCGCCATCGGCACGGCCAGCAGCAGCGTGCCGAACGAGTAGACGACGGTGTTGCGTATCACTGCCCAGGTGTTGCTGGTTTGGAACACGGCGGGGTAGTTCGCCAGCGTCCACTCGCCGCGCTCCAGCGGGAACGTCGCGCTGGGGCGGAAGCTGGCGGCCACCATGAAGATGAGCGGAGCCACGACGAGGAAGGCGACACAGAAAAACAGAACCCAAGCGATGACGGTACGCTGGTCAAGGCTGAACAGCGGTTGCGAGCTCCGCGCCGAGACGTCGGACCTGACCGCCATCGCGCCCCTCCTCGAAAATGATGGATGGATGCGCCTCCCCGCGCGGGAAGGCGCATCCATCGCTACCGTTACGGTTACTTGAACGCGTCGATCGCGTCCTGGCGCCACTTACCGATGCTGTTGAACTCCGCAAGCGTGCGCGCCATCACCAGGTCCTGCGGGATGCGGATGCCGGCGTTGGCCAGGAGCTTCGTGTAGTCGTTGCTGATGCCGGGCACGGTCACGGGCGACTTGGTCACCACCTGCATCACTTCGTTGCCGCGGGTGTGCCGCCAGGCATTCCACAGCTGGGCCAGGTTCGTGCCGCCGGTGGTCACCAGCTTCGGCGTGCAGCTCATGCCAAGGCCGCCGGTGATCCAGCCGTCCTTCGGGACCAGGATGTCGATGGGAGCGCCCTTGGCCTTTTCGTCGAAGCCGCCGCTGGCGATGGCGATGTCACCCTCACCGCTCAACAGCGCCTGGATCAGACCGGTCGATCCGCCGGCGATGCCCTTGGCGCCGTTCGCCTTCAGGGCCTTCACCCAGGTCTTCTGGCGTTCCTCGCTCCAGCCCGGCGCCAGCGGGAAGAAGTAGACGCCGAGGAACCGGTTGTCGGTCAGCACGCGGTTCTTCCACTTCGGGTTCGTCGCGAGGTCGTCATAGCTGATGCCGGCGGCGATCTCCTGCTTGGTGACGGCGTTCGTGTTGTAGGTGAACGGCCACACATAGAAGCTGCCGACGGCGCAGTAGGCGCTCAGCGGCTCGCCGGTGTTCAGCACGGTCTCCACCGGGACCGCCTGATGCTGGACCTTGTAGATCGGCAGGCCTTCGTACAGGGCCGCCCAGTCGGGCTTCATGAGACCGCCCGCCTCGGCGAGGGTGATGATGGAGTCCACATTGCCGGTCTGGCTGTCGGCGATTGCCTTGTTGGCCTTGAAGCCGGCCAGCGCCTGCACCGGCGCGTCGCGGGCGGAGTGGCCGGGGATGGTGGCGACCTTGATCGCGAAGCCGTATTCCTTCTGGAACTCTTGCTCCCAGGCGCGGATGACGGCCGGGTCGATGGATTCGTACCAGCCGGTCACGGTGTTGTTCTGGGCCGCTTCCGCCTTGGCCTTCGCCACCAGGGCGTCGAACCGTGGCGTGGAGCTTGCGGCGGTCGGAGTCGCGGTGGGTTGGCTGCTGGTGGCCACCGGGGTGGTGCCGGGCTGCTTCGCCGTCGTCGGCGTGGCCGTCGGGGCCGAGGTGGCGGTGGGTGTCGGGTCGGAGCCACACGCCGCCAGCAGCAGCGAAAGGATGATCGCGAACACGGTGAGCCTGTAGATGCGCACGGACGGTCTAGCCATGGAGCCTCCCTCATGCTGGCCCTGGTGGGCCGGTGATCTTATGCGGCTTTTGCCGCGGTGACTACCTACCGGTCGGTCCCGAGAGATTGGCGGAGCCGCTGCTCGGGCCGAAGGGTCGGACCGGAATGGCCCCTCGCTCGCCCTCGATCTGCTTGTTGAAGTCGGCCACCAGCTTCTCGGCGGTGGTCATGTCGCCAACCGCGACGTTCGCCTTGAGGCCTCGGCCGTGCTCGACGATGAGCTTGCGTTGGGCAACCACATGCGAGTCCGTGGCCGACAGATACTCGGGGTACTGATACATGGTCGACCGCATCGCATCGTAGTCTTGGTCCGAGAAGTTGTAGTGGAACAGGTAATTGCGGTACAGCACGTAGCTCAGCCGCTCCCACAGGCGTCCCTTGGCGGTCTTGAGACGCATGGAACGGAAGTAGACGACGCGCGTTAGGTCCTTCTCGACCGGCACGCACCAGCGGGTATACATGGCCTCGGGCCCGCCGAAGTAAAGGCGGTGCATGCCGGGCAGGTGCATGCCTTGCCATTCCTCCGGCGTTTGGAAGCGCGGCCGGTTGCGGTTGCGGCGGTCGAAGAACTCAAAAAACCATGTCCACAGCAGCCGGTAGCGGTGCAACGGCCACACGCCGCCGGTGCGTGGGTAGTGCATCTGATAGGGTACCTTGCCGGTGGTCTTGTCGGCATAGTAGCCCTCGGCGCCGCGCATAGGCACCACGGCCTTGCCATTGACCACCTTGGGCCGGTAGCCCAGCGGCGTGCGCGGGCGCCCTCCCGTGCGGCTTCGCAGCTGCACGAACGAGTTGCGGTGGACCCAGAAGCAGTTGTGGGCATCGCTCTGGTTCTCCAGGGCGATCATCCAGTTGCAGTCCCAATAGCGGATGGTGTATTCGATGAGGGTTTCCTTGCCCTCGAAGAACTCCGGCGGCACGTCCTCCTCGATCGGCACGGGCTCGCCCTCGCCCATCCACACGAATACGATGCCCTTGAGGGTGCGCGTCGGGAATTTCCTGGCCTTCAGCTGGCCCACCATCTTGGAGTCAGGCCCCTCGGTGATGAACTCCACGCATTCGCCATCGCCGTCGAACGTCGCGCCGTGATACGGGCAGCTGAGGTAACCCTTCCACACGCAGTCGCCCCAGGAGAGGAAAACCCCGCGGTGCGGGCACACGTCCCACAGGGCTTGCACTTCGTTGTGCTTGTCCTTGAACAGCACGATCCGCTCGCCCAGCATCTTCAGCGCGACCGGCTTCTTCGTGCCTACGTCCTTCGCCGGAATGGCGGGATACCAATACTCGCGGAGGCCCAGCGGTGGAACCTGGCTCCGGCGGTCATCCGGGTTGGTCGGCTGCACGAACGGCTCCGCCCTGCCCGCGCCTTCCTTGCCCGTGGCCCACTTGCGCCACCCACCGGGATAGCCGCCGCTGACCTTTTTCAGTCCCGATAGCAGACCCATGCCAGACCTCCAGTCGAACATTCGCGAATGCTCATCGATAGGTCGTCACGCGCGAGCTGCCTTCCAGCCCCGATGACCAGCCCGTGGCCCACTCGTAGTCGTGGAACCGGCGCGGCAGCCATGCGGACAGGCCGAGCAGCACGCCAAGCGCCAAGTAGGTGAGCGCCTCCCAGGGCGCGGCGATCGTCGTCACGCCCCAGTCTTGGACGAACAGGCCGACGATGCCCGCGACGGTGAGCACGACGGCGAAGAACTTGGTGAACGGTCGCTTCGTCTCCGAGGTGAGCACCTCCGCCACCCACTCGAACGCGGCGCCGATCATCAGTAGCGCGATGATCTTGCCAGTCGAAAGGCGGAACGGGCCGCTGCTGTCCCAGTCGACGAAAAGGCCGACGACGCCGAGCGCGAGGAACACGAGCCCGGCGACGATGAGCGCCCGGCGCGGCGTGAGGCTGTCGTAGTGCATTGAGATGTTCATGGTTCCCCTCGCGCCTACAGGGCTTCCGCGGCTTCGCGTTCTTCCGCGGTCTTGATCTCCGCCGCGGTGGCCGCGACCTTCTTCGTGCCCCACACGCGCTGCGCGTCACGGGACTTCAATGGCATGCGCCGCCGCCAGAAGATGAGGCCCACATCGGTGGCGCCGATCTTCTGCGGCCGATCGGGGTCGAGACAGCCGACGCTTTGCACCGGCATGTCCTCGAACTCGTTGGTGCCTTGCGGCAGCTGGTAGACGTGGGAGGCGTGGTAGACGACCTTCCACCAAAACCGCTTGAGGCCAGGCCAGAACGATTTGCGGGTGAGCGTGACCGTCCACATGCGGACGACGTTCTCGGTCACCGGCACGGCGCAGCGCAAGTGCGAGCGGTCGCCGGAGCCGCTGGGCGATACCCAGGCGGGCAAGCGGTAGACGCCCGTGTAGCCCGGGCGGTGCGGGTCGAACTGCTTCGGCTTCTTCGTCGACCCGCCGGTCCGACGCGTGGTGCGGAACCGGAACCAGGTCTTCTGCGGCCAGTTCTTCTTGAGGTTGTCGTAGTAAGCGGTGACGGGCGCCTTCGCCTCCGCCGTGGAGACGATGTAGATGTAGTTGTCGCCCTCTTCGGAGATGCGCATGTGGCCGTGGTAGGCCGGGCTCTTACGGAAAAGGTTGAGGTTCCAGAGCCGGCGCGAGTTCCCGCGGTGGATCTTCACCGCATGGGAGTCGTGCGAGTTCTCGATCGTCAGCGACCAGTTCATGTCCCAGCGGCGGACGTAGGTTTCGACGATGACGTCGTCGTCGAAGAAGTACCAGGGGATGTCTTCCTCGATGGGCACCGGCTCGGTCTCGCCCATCCACACGAAGACGATGCCGAACAGTTCGCGCGTGGGATAGTGCCGCGCTCGCAGCTTGGGCGGCAGCTTCGAGTCGGGCCCTTCCGTCAGCGCCGCCACGCACTGGCCCGAGCCATCGAACACGAAGCCGTGGTAGGGGCAGGTGATGTAGCCCTTGAATTCGTCGTTCAGCTTGCCGGGGATGGGCCCGCCGCCCGGCGTGCGCCGGAAGCCGCCGGACAGCCGCGCGCCACGGTGCGGGCAATAGTCCGTGAGCGCGGCCACCTTCCCGTTGGTGTCGCGGAAGAACACGAGGTCATCGCCGAGCATCTTCAAGGTGACGGGCTTGCGCTTGACCATCTTCGACTCGATCGCGGGGTACCAATATTCGCGGTAGCCGAGCCGTGGCACGAGCTCGAAGACACCGACCTGCGACGCGCCAAATGGCAGCGTGCGACCGTCCTTGGTCTCCACCGTCCGATGCTGGCCGTTCGTCGTCATGGCGATTCCTCCCGGGCTATCGAGATCGGTCGATCGGCCGCCGGCGGCGCGCGACGCCAATTACGGAAAAAGTCACCCACGGCCAATATAGCACGTAAACCGGCAAATTCGTGCAAAATTGACCGACTAGCGCCGACAAGCCCCGTAGGATGGCGTTAGATTGTTATTTGCGCTTGTAGCGGTCAAGAAAAAAACCTACGATGTGCTGGCAGAAATGTGCCAATCGGTGCGCGAAGGCGTTGCGATGAACGATCCCTCTTCATTTGACTCGTTAGCCGGCATCCTTCGTCGCGCCGGGCTGTCGCGGGAAGCCGTCGCCGCCAGCGCCGAGGTTTCGACCCAAACGGTCAACAATTGGTGCAACGGCCGAACACGGTTGAGCCCCGCCCAAATCCAGCGCGTGGCGAACGTGCTGCTGGACCACGGCGTCACGACGGCGCAATCGCGGGCCTTCGTCATCGGCGAGCTCCGACGCCAGGGCCTCGATGTCGACGCTGTGCTTGCAATGGCGGCCCGTGGCGACCGCCCGTCCCAAGCGCACAAGCCGGTGCACGTGTTGAGCTGGTCGAGCCAGGCCGTGGGCATCGTGGAGGCGGCCGAGGCCTGCCGTGGCGCGCTGGAGCGGTTGGGGTTCGTTGCGCCGGTCATCGACTGCGCCTCCAGCCACAGCCGCAAGCGCGACTATGTGCGCGCGGCGATCGATGCGCAAGCCGCAGGCGTCGTGCTGATGATGCCGGGCGAGGCGCCCACGGCCGAGGCGGACACGAACGCCCTGGTGGGCGACCTGAGCAATGCCGGCATCGCGACGGTACTGTGGCAGTATTGGAACCGTGACGCCGGCCTGCCCGATTTGGCCGCCACCGTCCGCTTCGATCGGGAGGCGGCGCTGATGCTGGCGATGGAGGTGCTCCAAGGCCATGGGCACCAGCAGATCGGCGGCATCTTCTTCGGGATGAGCTCGTATGACAATGGCCTGGTGCGTCGCTTCATTGACCTGCCGCAATCGCGCACGGGCGATGAGCACGTGAAGCACTTGGCGGTGTACGAGGGCACCGAGGAGTCGTTGGAGGACTTGCGCCGCGTGTTGATGCACAACACCGCCGCGGTGGTAGACTCCGCGAGGGCCACGGTGGCCTGCATCCGCGTGGTGAACGAGCTGGGCATCCGCATACCGGAGGATTTCAGCCTCATCATCGTCGGCACGGGCACCGCCATCGAGAGCCGCGTGGCGCGTCGGCTCACGCTCGTGAACCCGCCGTCCATCGACATGGGACGAGAGGTCGGCATGCTGATGCGCCGCCTGGTGGATAGACAGCCCTTGCGGCCTGAGGAGCGTTATCGTACGTACGGCCGGGAGTCATTGTCGGTCGTCCACGCCGAGAATGGGTCCGTCGGCCCGCCGCCCAAGCAGTCGGTGATGCCCCGGTCGCGCGAGACGCGGCAGCCGGAGGCCGTGACGCCGCGCACGCGGCAGCAGGCGAAATAGCCGGACGAACCGCGCCCGCGCCCCATCCTTCCCGAAGGAGCCCGCGATGGGTGAAGTGCTAGGCCTGGGTGTCACGCACGGCCCATATGTCCTCTACCCCGAAGCCGGCATGGCGGGCATCTTGCGCCGCATCCTGATGAGCCCGAAAACGCCGGCGCACCTCAAGGAGCCGTCGGCGTGGCCGGAACCCATGCGCCGTGAATGGGGTGAAGACCAAGGCCTGTCGGCCGCCCACGAGCACCGCATGCGGCTGGTGGAAGGGTTCCGTCGCGCCCGCAAGGCGTTGGACGATTTCAAGCCCGACGTCGTCATCATCTTCGGCGACGACCAGTACGAGAATTTCAAAGAGGATGTGGTGCCGGCGTTTTGCGTTTTCGCGCACGACGAGTACCGTTGCCAGCCGTTCAAGTCGCCGAGCGGCCTTGGCGGCGGCACCGAGAACGTGTGGAACGAGAGCGGAGACTTCGAGCTGGTAATGAGGGGCGCGAAGGCCATCGGCAAGGACCTGGCGACGGCGTTGCTGCACCACCGCATCGACATCGCCTATTCCTACAAGCCGCTGCATCATCCGATGGCCCATGCCTTCTGGCGCACGGTGGCCCACCTCGACTACGACCGCCGTGGGTTCGATTATCCCATCATCCCCTTCCATGTGAACTGCTATGGCAGCGGGTTCACGGCCCGCATGGGCGAGGACGGCGAGGACCCGCCCGGTCCGACGCCCGCGCGCTGCATGGAGGTCGGCGCGGCGGTCGCCCGGTGGGCACGCCGCGGCGGCCATCGCGTCGCCATCGTCGGATCGTCGTCGTGGTCGCACGCGTTTCTGACGAAGAAGCACCACTATCTCTGGCCGGACGTGGAGAGCGACAGGCGGCGCTTCGCCGAGCTGCGGGCCGGCGATTACGAGGCGTGGCGCAATATCCCAATCGAGGAGATCGAGGAGAACGGCCAGCACGAGATGTTGAACTGGATGTGCCTCGCTGGCGCGATGAGTGAGCTCGGGCAAACGCCGAGACAGCTCGACTTCGTCGAGACGTGGATATTCAACTCCTGCAAGACGATGGCCGTGTTCGGCTGACGCCGGGCCGGCTCCCGGCGCGATTATCTGGAATCCGACAGCGCGGCCCGGCGGTTGAATGCTAGAGTGCGCGCACGCCCGGCGCCAGGGCGTCAGGAGCGCTCCGTGCGGATCGAGGCCATCACCCCGCGACGCCCACGGCTGTTCTACGGCTGGGTGCTCGTGCTGCTGACCGCCGTGCGCGGGTCCATCAACGTCGGCTCGTACTTCGTGAACAGCGCACTCGTCGTGCCCATGCAGGCCGAGCTCGGCTGGAGTCGGCCGCTGCTCTTCGGCGTGCTCACCGTCCGCAACCTGCTCATGGGCGCCATCAGCCCGTTCGTCGGACCCATCGGCGACCATCGCTGGCTGCCCAAGCTGGTGTTTCCCGTCAGCACCGTGCTGCTCGGCGTGTCGATGATGACCGTCAAGTGGGTGCAAGCGCCGTGGGAGTTCTATCTCTTGCAGGGCGTCGTGGGCGCGGTGGGCATGGCGCTCACCGGCAACGCCGTCCTCAACGGCCTCATCGCCAAGTGGTTCGTCCGCAAGCGGGCGAAGGCCATCATGTGGACGAATGTCGGCCCCGGAACCGGGCCGCTCATCTTTCCGCCCATCGTCGCGGCCCTCGTTATCATGGTGGGCTGGCGCGACACTTGGTTCTGGATGGGCGTCATCACCACGCTGCTGCTGGCGCCGCTGTCGTTCATCGCGCACACGAGGCCGGAGGACACAGGCACGGGGCCCGACGGCGATCCGATCGGGCACGTGGCGGGCGCGGCCGGCCGCGGTACGCCAGGCATACGAGCGACGGCATCCTTCACGCGCCCGCAGGCCGTCCGCACGCGCGCATTCTGGCTCATCTCAACGGCGGGGGCGCTGGCGACGTTCGGCGTGCAAGGCTACCAGGTCCAGTGGCTGCCCTACCTCATCGGCGACCGCGGCTTCAGCCAGCAGACGGGGGCGAACGGCGTGCTGGTCTACGGCGTTTTCACTGTGTGCGCGCGCTTCTTTTGGGGCTTCTGGTCGTCGCGCTACGCCACCCGCTACGTATTGCTGGCGCAGGGACTGGCGGCCGGCGTCGGCGTGCTCTTCTTCATGACGGTGCAGTCCACCCCCATGCTGTTCGCGTGGGCCGTCTGGCAGGGGCTGTGCCTCGCCGGATTCTTCCAGCTGCAAGCATTGCTGCTGATGGACTACTTCGGCCGGGAGCACCTGGGCGCGATCACGGGCTTCGTCCTGCCGTTGAGCACCGTGTCGTCCGCCAGCGCGCCGCTGCTGCTCAGCCTGCTGCGCGACGTGACCGGCACCTACACGCTTGCATTCGGCATCGTCGCGGCCGGGTGGATCGGGTGCGCCCTGTTGTGCGGCGTTACCGCGCAACCCAGGCCACGATCATCTTCCACGACTGCGGGGGCGACATGACCATCGTCGACATATCCGACCCGACCGATCGCCCGCTGCCCCTTGGCTGGGAGTTCGCGCGGCGCGCCGAGGCCGCCGGTTTCGACGGGGTCGGCCGGGCCGACCATCAGGACAGTGGCCGCGATGTGTTCATGGAACTGGGCGTCGCGGCCCGGCATACCACCCGGGTCGCGCTGTTCCCGTGCGTCTCGAATGTGTTGAGCAGGCACCCGAGCGTGCTCGCCAGCATCGTCAACTCCCTCGACGAGTTGTCGAGCGGCCGCGCTCGGCTGGTGCTGGGCGCGGGCGATACGGCGGCGCGCGTGATGGGCCGCCCGCCTGCCGGCGTCGACGTGCTGCGCGATGGCGTCGTCGCCATCCGTGCCCTGCTTCGCGGCGACGCGGCCCGCTTCGGCCACGGCGCCGACGTGCGGCTGCGGCATGTTCCCGCCAAGCCCCCGAAGGTCATCGTCAAGGCCAGCAGCCCACGAATGTTGGAGTTGGCGGGCGAGGTCGCGGATGGCGCCTTCTGCATGGTGGGCATCGCCCCGGCGATGGTCGACGAGGCGAGGCGCGCCATCGCGCGTGGCGCCGCGCGGGCAGGGCGCGATCCAGCCGGCGTGCGGTTCATGTTGGGCGTGCCGGTGTTCGTCGACTCGAACGAAGAGCGGGCGCGGCTGCGGGCGCGACGCATTCTCGGCGTTTGGCTCGGCAAGCCCTCGCGCATCTTCGGCCGGCAGGCGGCGGCGATGGGTATCCCGCTGCCCGAGGCGCCGGGGGAGGCCGCGATCCCCGAATCGGTGCTCGAACGGCTTTGCGATGCCATGGGCCTGGTGGGCACGCCATGGCGGTGCGCCGAACGACTGGCGCGGTGCGTCGCCGAAACGGGCGCCGCCCACGTCGTCTGCCAGCTCTACGGCGCGGCGGAGCAGGCCGATGAGGTGCTCGAAGCGTTCGAGCGGCACATCCTCAAGGCCATGAAGTGACGGCTACGCCTCGACGACCTCTTCACGCGGGCGCGTGCAAGTGTCGATGATCGCGTGGATATAGCACTTAATGACGCGCATCATCACATCCAGGTCTGCGCCCTCGCCACCCAGGAAGCCCATGGACGGATCCGCGCCGGTGCTCAACTGGCCGCCCAGGCGAGCAGTGGGAATGCCCGCCGACCGCAGTAGCGCCGCGTCGGTCATGCCCGACATGCCGGTCCGCACCTGGTGCGGCTGCCCTTCCACCGCTTCCCACGCGCGCATCGTCGATTGGACGATCCAGCCGTTGGGATCGCTCGACGTGCCGGGCATGAGCGCGAACGGCTTCCACTCGATGTCCATGGCGGGGTTCGCCGCCTTGAACGAGTCGATGAACTCGGCGAACTCCGCGAGGATGTCGCGGACGTCGGACCGGGGGCTCACGCGGATGTCGAGGTAGAGGTTGCAGACTGCCGGCGAGAAGTCGGGCTTGAACGGCCAGCCGCCCTCGATGGCGCCGATGTGGCCCGGCGCGCCGGCCTGACCGGTGGAGTGCCGGTCGGCGTAGGCCTCGAACCAATCGACCAGCCGGGGTATGAGCACCGCCGCGCCTTCGATGGGCCGCTTGTAGACGCCGCGCCGGCCCGCATAGCCGACGACGCCCTTCAACGTTAACTTGATCCAGATGACGCCCGGCTCCTCCCACACGACGGTATAGCCCGGCTTGCTGCTGACGCAAAAGTCGGTCCGCATGCCGTGGCGCAGCATGTATTCGCAGCCGGAGCCGAAGCCCTGGTACTTCGGGTCGACGTACGGGCGGCCCGCGTCGCCGATCTGCACCTTGTGGATGCCGCCACTGACGAGGCCGACGGCGACATCGCCGAGCAAGGGCACGTTCGCGGCGGCGACGGCCTGCGCCGCCAGCATGCAGGCCACGCTGCCGGCCTTGGGGTTGCCGCTGCCCGCGCCGCGGATCACGTTGCCCGTCCGCACCGCTTTCGAATGGAATGACGGGTGGTCGATGGCGCCGGTGACGAGGCGGTCATCGGCGTCCCCCGTGATGTAGTGGTCGAAGTGGCCGTAGAGCAGCAGCGAGGCGCCGCCACCCTTGCCCCGCAGCCAACCGACGGCATTCCCGCGATTTTCCGTCATCTGCTGGTACTGCGCTTGGATGCCGTGGCGTCGCATGTCGTCGACGGCGTATTGCGCGCAGGCCCCCTCCGACCCCGTGGGGCTCGGGATGTTCACGAGGTCGGCGATCAACGTCGCCAAGCGTTCGCGGTCGACCGCCGCCCACGCCCGTTCCAGCCACTCGCGTTGCTGGCTGGAAAGGGGCAGGCGCTTCGTGGTGACCTGGGGCCGTGCCGCATCGGCCATGGGCATCGCTCCGGCGAATGGGTTGTGGCACTCCTGCGGGCTGGCGTCAGCCCGCCGGAATCGTGTCGTGCCGCTCGGTCTTCAAGTAGCCCAGTTCCAGGTTCTCCAGGCCCGCCCAGTGGACGTCCACGCTTTCGCGCGTGCGCGGGAGGATGCGCGGCGTGTGCGGCTGGTCGACGTCGAACCAGCGGGCGCCGAAGCTGTTCTCGATGATGGTGTCGGGCCCCTGGAAGTAGAAGCCAGTGGAGGTGGATGGGCCGTGCTTCAGCAGGTCGCTGGTGATCTTCAGCCCCAGGCGCTGCACCGTCGCGCGGGCGCGCATCGTGGTGTCCAAGTCCGGGGTGTGGAAGCAGATGTGGTTGAGGCCGCTCGTCCCACGGCCCATGCCCGAACCGAGGCCGATGCCGTGGTGCCATCCGTTGGCGAAGTGCATGAACGCGGTGGTGTGCTCGAACCAGTCCGACACGCGCATGCCGAGCACATCCCCATAGAAATCGACGGCACGGTCGATGTCGCCGACGAGCAGCACGACGTGCTGGATGTCGAGGAACTCGACGCGCCGAGGCGCCGGTGGCGTGGGCATGCTCACCATGTCGGTGTAAACCGTTAGCGGATTGCCGCTGGGATCGTCGAAGTGGATCGAGTGCGCCACGCGCTCGGCCTCGAGGCCATCGCCCGCGCGGAACGGGATGCCGCGAGCGCGCAACTTCTCGGCCACCTCATCGAGCGCCGCCTTGCCCTTCACCTCGATGCCGAGCGCGGCCAGCCCCGGAGCCTTGCCCACCGGCGCCAGCTGAATCGCGATCCAGTGGTGCGGCATGCCGCCCCGCAAGAAGACCTTATCGCCACGCTGCTCGGACACCTCCAGATGGACGGCCTTCTCGTAGAACTCGGTCGAGGCTGCGACATCCTTGACGTACATCGACACGAACCCCAGGCGGTGAGCTCTCGATGAAATGTAACGCCTCCTAGGCGGTGCGTTAGTGCGCGGTGAACCCCATCCTAAATTGACGAACGCGGCCAGTCACGAATCGACGATACCGCTCGCCCATGGCTCCGAGTATCCGGTGTTGGACACGTTTTGGGCCAGCATTCGTCGTGAAGCGGACATTCCGACTGCTCATCCGGCGTGGGCACGCGTGACGAAGCAGGCGTCACGTCGCACCACGGCCATCCTTCGCGGAGAACGGGGCGAGCGCGGCGGCGGCGCGCGGTCGGTCGTGGCACGCGCGAAGCGACAATGGCCGCTGGATATTTTCTTTCACCACGCCGGCGCGTAATCTCACACGCACGCTGGCGGCGCTTGACCGTTGCCCCGCGATCCAACTTGACGAGGCAGGTGACAGGCCCATGATCATCGACGTTCATAATCACATCGTCCCAGAGCAGTTCCCGTCCAGCGCAGGCCGCGCGGCGGGCAAGAAGTGGCCGTACATGGAGCACATCGAGCCGGGCAAGGCCAACGTGATGATCGAAGGCAAGAACTTCCGCACGGTGCAGAGCGGTTGCTGGGCCGTGCCGCGACGCGTGGCGGAGCTGGGCAACCAGGCCGTCGATCGGCAGGCGCTGTCCCCCATGCCCCAGCTGTGTGACTACTCGCTGGACCTGAAGGACGGATCGGACTTGGCGATGTTCCTGAATGAGACCATCCTCCGGATGATAGAGGCGGCGCCCGACCGGTTTTACGGCCTCGGCTCCGTGCCGCTGCAGGACGTGGACGCCGCCGCGAAGATGTTGAGCAAGGTGAAGAGCATGGGGCTGCACGGCGTCGAGATCGTGAGCAACATCGAAGGCGTGAGCCCAGGCGACCCGAGGTTCATCCCCTTCTTCAAGGAGGCCGCCTCGCTCGGCTTGGCCGTGTTCATCCACGCGCAGCACCCGACCTACATGGACCGGCTGGTGGGTCACCCCATGCTCGAAAACTCGATCGGGTTCCCGATCGAGAGCGCGTTGGCGGCGGCATCGATGATCACCGGCGGCGTGATCGACCATGCGCCGGGCCTGCGCGTGCTGTTCAGCCACGGAGGTGGCAACTTCCTGCTGTTGCTGCCGCGCCTGAACAACGCCTATTCCGGCCAAGGCCCACTCAAGGGCACCGTGAAGCGCGCTCCCATGGAGTACGCGCGCGAGTTCTTCTACGACGACGTGCTATTCGACAACCGCGCCGTGCGCTTCCTCATCGACATGGTCGGCGTGAGCCAGGTGATGATCGGCTCGGACTATCCGTTCATGACCCGGAAGCAGACGGCGGACCAAGAATTCACGGAGCTCAAGCTGACGGCGGAAGAACGTGAGTTGGTCGGCTCGAAGAACGCGCTGCGGTTCCTTGGCATCGGCGACTGACGATGCCATCGGCCGGCGACGCCAAACCACCCGGACATCGCGCGATGTCCGGGTGGTTCGTGAATGCCGTCGTTCGGGCCGGCCGGCCGGCTCGTCTTACGGGCCGTAGCGCTCCGGCAGCTTCACGGAAACGATGAGCCCGACGCCGATCACCAGCGCGGCCACGCCGGCCAGGAAGATCGTCCACTCCTCGAGCACGGGGCCGGCGATCAAGGCAACGGCGACTCCGGCGGCTGCGATTGTCCCGGCAATTATCTCTCGCATTGATCGGTAACCTCGCTTCGATTTCTTGCCGCGTGGCCCCGCGTCTCCAAGGTGCTCCGAGTCGCGTCCATACCACGCGGAGTAGCACTATATACCAAGCCGACTAGGCCATGTCTCGTCCGAACTTGCCGCCTTGCACCGTCGCCTTCTCCCGCTCCTCGATGTTGGTGTCCTTCTCGCGCTCGTAGCCGAAAGGCGCGTTGCGGGC
>Ga0194132_10005373_pt1 | contig 20813 bp, 22 predicted proteins | sample TA2KigOf80mmetaG_FD_148612 | JGI IMG/M metagenome (GOLD analysis project Ga0194132, IMG submission 148612) | Freshwater microbial communities from Lake Tanganyika, Tanzania - TA2015054 Kigoma Offshore 80m | ecosystem: Environmental > Aquatic > Freshwater > Lake | place: Tanzania: Lake... | reverse complement strand
ATGGGGCGAGTGGGGCGAGTCGGGCGAGGGGGGCGAGGGGGGCGAGTGGGACGGATGGGGCGAGTGGGGCGAGTCGGGCGAGGGGGGCGAGGGGGGCGAGTGGGACGGATGGGGCGCGTGGGACGGATCCGCGCGTCCTACTCGCCCTACTCGCCCTACTCGCCCTACTCGCCCCACTCGCCTCCTACCGTCCGCGGACCGTCCGCATGATCTGCGTGACCTCCGGCCGTTCCGGGGCGTCAGGCGCCAGCTTCAGGAAGTACTCGAAGTGGTTGGCCATCCGGTCGGGACGTCCGGCGCGGTAGTAGGCGAGTCCGCCGTAGTAGTAGGCGTAGGCCATCATCGGCGAGAGCTCGGCCGCCTTGTCGAAGGCTGCAGCAGCGGACGCCCATTCCTGTCGCCGGGAAAGCGCGAGCCCCAGTTGCAGGTGCGCTTCAGCCAGCCGTGGTTCCTTCGCGATCGCCTGCTGAGCCGCCGTCCTGGCGCCGGCTGTGTCGCCGGTGAGCATCCGGTGAATCGAGACGCCGAGATGGTGCCAGCCGCTGTCGGGTGGGAGCGCGGCGAGCCGGTCGGCGAACAGCCGAGCCGTCGCCTCATCCGGCACGCGCTGGGCGCTCTGCGCCGCCAGGAACAGCACGTCCGGCGCGGCGTCGTCTGCATGGCCGGCCTCGATGACCGGTGCGTATTCGCCCGCTTCGAACTGCGCGCGGGCGGTCGGCTGGTCCTGGGCCACCGCCAACGTCGCGGCAAGCGGCAGGAAAAGCGCGAATGCTGGAAGTCTCATGGCAGTGCCTCCGATTCTACCCGTCAGCCGCGATTGAGACTGACACACGTTTTCCTTTGCAAACTCCCTACCAACGGCAGTTGATCCAGACGCGGCTGCCCACGTACGATGACGGCAGACGGCGAAAACGCGGCGCCACGCGGGTGTCCGGAGTCGAGGTCGCCAAAGACGAGGAGACGGTACATGCAGGGCAGCCAGACGGTCATTGCTCACTTGAACGAGGCGCTGCGCGAGGAGCTGACGGCGATCAACCAGTACTTCCTGCACGCCGAGATGTGTCACAACTGGGGGTTTCACAAGATCGGCGCCTTCATCAAGAAGCAGGCGATCGACGAGATGAAGCACGCCGAGCAGATCATCGAGCGGCTGTTGTTCCTGGACGCCGTCCCCAAGATGGACTACCTGCCGCTGAACGTCGGTCAGGGCGTGCGGGACCAGCTCGAAGCGGACCTCAAACTCGAGGTCAACGCCGTGGCCATGTACAACAAGTCGATCAAGGCGGCCCGGGACGCCGGTGACGACGTGTCGGCCGATCTGTTCAAGACGCTGCTGGCCGACGAGGAGCGGCACGTGGACTGGCTGGAGACCCAGATGCACCTCATCAAGGAGCTGGGCTACGAGATTTACCTGGCTGGGCAGACGGCGGGGGCGGAGGGCGGGTAGGGCGCGCGCGGCCGCGATATCCCGAATCCCGAATCCGAAGTCCGAAGCCGAGAACCAAGGGCCCGACTCCCGATGCCCTGGGCCGTGAGCCCTGGGCCGTGAGCCGTGTATAATCCTGCGCCATGTGGACCAAGCAGATGGGCGGGCCGCGCAAGAAGGCGCCCCGCACGATCGCCGTCATCGACCCGGACAAGTGTTTCGGAGCCTTCGCCTGTTCCATCTGTCAGGCCGCCTGTCCGGTCGCCGGGTGCATCGTCGAGGTCCCGGACCAGAACAACCGGATGGTCTGCGCGGTGCGCGCGGACCTGTGCATCGGTTGCGGCCTGTGCGTAGCGATCGGGAACACCACGGCTCCTCAGCAGCGGGAGTTCGGGTGTCCGGTGGACTACGACGCCATCGACATGGTGCCGTTCGACGCGGTGGTCGAAGCGCTGAAGGCCGCTGAAGGCGGCCAGGTCCCGCTCGAGACACCGATCAAGGGTGTCGCCAACGAGTGGGCGAAGCTCGAGGCGGCCTCCACCGACTAGCCCCGTGCGGATGCCAGCGTCGGCCCCGGCGTTTCCCTCCGGTTTCTGACGGCGCTGGCCACGACCCCTTCCAGCCCTCCCGCGGCGATGCTGGACGTCGCCGCCATCATCGACGGCGCGCGTGTCCGTGCGCTGCACGTGCAGGTGTTCGCCCTGTGCGCGCTCTGCATGATGATCGACGGCTTCGACGTGCAGGCGCTCGGCTACGCCGCGCCCGCCCTCGTCGAGGACTGGGGGATCGAGCCGGGCGTGCTCGGCCCGGTGTTCGGCGCCGGGAACTTCGGCGTGCTGATCGGGCAGCTGACGTTCACCATTCTGGCGGACCGCGTCGGACGCCGGCCGGTGCTGATTGGTGGGGTCAGCTTCTTCGCCATCCTCACGCTGGCCACGGGGTTCGTGACGTCGGTCCAGGCGCTGCTCGCGCTGCGTTTCGTCGCGGGGCTCGGAATGGGATCGGTCATTCCGAACGTCACCGCGCTGATCAGCGAATACAGCCCGCGCCGGTCGCGCGTCACGATGATGACCTGGGTCGGCACCGGCTTCAACGTCGGCGCCGCGGCCGGCGGGTTCCTGGCCGCCTGGCTGATTCCCCGATACGGGTGGGAAGCGGTCTTCTTCTTCGGCGGGGGCGCGCCGCTGCTGCTGGTCGCGTGCATGGTCGTGTGGCTCCCCGAGTCGCTGAAGCTGCTGGCGCTCAAGCGCCGGCCGTCGGACAACGCCTACATCGCGCGGTGGCTCAGGCGGGTGGACCCGTCCGTGACGGTTCCCGACACGGCGACCTTCGCCGTGACGGAGGAGCAGCGGAAGGGGGTACCCGTGGCGCAGCTCTTCCGCGACGGCCGCGCCCGCTTCACGCTGCTGCTCTGGGTCATGAACTTCATGAACCTGCTCGCGCTGTATTCCCTGTCGAACTGGCTGCCGACCGTGGTGCGCGGTGCGGGCTACGACACCTCCACCGCAGTGCTGGTGGGGACGACGCTGCAGGTGGGCGGCACGCTGTCGCCGTTCCTGCTCGCGTGGCTGATCGTCCGGCGCGGGTTCATTCCCGTGCTGGCCGTGACGTTCGGCATCGCCACGGTGGCCGTCGCGCTGATCGGGACGCCCGGCCTGTCGCTCGCGCTCCTCGTCGGCGTGGTCTTCATCGCGGGCGCGTGCGTGCCCGGCAGCCAGGCGAGCATCAACGCGCTCTCCGGCACGTTCTATCCCACCTATCTCCGCTCCACGGGCGTCGGCTGGGGTCTCGGCGTCGGGCGCGTCGGCGCCATCGTGGGGCCGATGCTGACGGGGCTGTTCATCACGATGCAGTGGTCCACGCAGCGGATCTTCCTGTCGCTGGCCATCCCCGCCTTCATCACGATGCTGGCAACCATCTCGATGGCGTGGACGACACAGGTGGACGAGGAGCGGGGCGCCGCACGGCCCTGACCGGTTCGCCGCCGGCCCGCGGGTGGTCAACGGTGTGTGCGGTTTCTGCGACGTCCCCGCAGCATCCACGTCGCAGACTCCGCAGCAGCGTCCCCTCTGTGCCCGGGTATTGGCGTCATTTCCACGCAGAACGATTCCGGCACGCGTCTGGCAGACGACGGTAGAATGAGGCCGTGACAGGGACCGATCCGATGCACCCTGTTCGCTCGGGCGTGAAGCTTACCTACGACGACTACGTGTTGTTCCCGGACGATGGGCAGCGGCACGAGCTGATCGACGGTGAGCACCACGTGACGCCAACGCCGCTCCTGCGGCACCAGTGGATCGCCGCCAACCTTCGACGATCTTCGACGCCTGACTCGCGTCGGCGCCCCCAGGCGTCAGGTCAGCGAGAACTTCATCTCGATCGTGACCTGAACTGGGACCGGCTTCCCGCGGGTGGCTGGGCCGACGACGTCGATCCCGTCGTTCTGAGTCATGGTGCGTGGCTGCGGTACTCCGGCGGCGACCCTACCGTCCTTGGCCGCGGGCTCACGCTGAACGATCGGCCGCACACGTTGGTGGGTGTGACGAACGCGTCTTTCCGGCTTCCGGGCGACGCGCAGCCTCGACCCGCTCGTCTGCCTGCGGGCGGACTGATCGAAGGTCGCCGTCGGGGCACGGCCTGTCCCTCGTGGGGGGCGTGCGATCCTCGAGTGGCACGACGCGCACCCCTGGGGTGCGCGAGGACGCAGGTCCGCACGAACTACCGGGCCGTGCATAGAATGGCGCTGTGGCGTCCCTCGCCGATGTGTTTCGGGTCCTGGCACGCATGCGCGAGGAGGGCGTGGTCATCGACTACGCGATCGGCGGTGCAACGGCCGTGTTGTTCTACGCGGAGCCCACTCGCACGTACGACGTCGATGTGTTCGCGCTGCTGCCCGCCGATGAGTCGTCGTCTCTTGCACCGCTTGTCCCCGTGTACCAGTGGGCACGGGCGCACGGTTTCACGGTGGACGCCGGGCACATCCTCGTGCATGGCGTGCCCGTCCAAGTGCTTCCCGCGTACAGCGCCCTCGTGGTCGAAGCGATTCAGACGGCCCGCGTCCATTACTACGAAGATGTGTCCGTGCGCGTCGTGGGTCCCGAGCACCTGGCCGCCCTGGCGCTGCAGGCGGGCGGAGCGAGGCGGCGGGAGCGGGCGTGGCTGCTGCTCCAGACTGCGCGGATCGACCGCGATCAGCTCCGCGCGCTCGTGCGGAGACACGACATCGACGTGGAGATTCCAGATGAAGCGTGAATTTGCCGGGGATCGGATGGTCGATGTGTTCGCCCGGAAGCGGGCGTGGCACCGCCGCCGCGCGGAGGCGCCGCTGGTCGAGAAGGTCCGGATCCTCCTCGATCTACAGCGCCAGGAGATCCCGCTGCTGGCGGCGCAGCGGCCGCTGCGCCGCTGGGAGCGCCCGTGGAACATCACGCCCTGAGGTGACGGTCCTGCAGGGCCTCCGCTGCTGCACGGGGTAGGTACAGCGCCCGGCCAGCGGCATCGTCGGCGTCCTATTCACTTTGGAGATTCGCCGCGGGATCCGTTCGTGTGGCTTCACGCGCGGCGATCCAGACACCGAGGAGGCTGGTGGCCGCGCCGCGCCGGACACGGTGCGCCTCGCGGCCAACACCAGGGGCGGCTGCATCGTCTGTAGGGTCATGAGCGGACAGCCACTCGCATCGGCCCTGCCCGTGTCGGGAACGGAGTCGGCGACCGCCGACCGCCTCGCCGGGTTGTTCGACGCGCACCACCAGCGTCTGTACCGCCTCACCCGACGACGCTCATCGGGTTCCGACGAAGCGCAGGATCTCGTGCAGGACACGCTTCTCAAGGGGGCCCTCGCCATCCGGTCCGTACCCGACGGCGCCGCCCGCGAGGAAGTATGGCTGGTCCGCGTGCTCGTCAACCTGCGGCACGCCCGGTGGCGCCGGGAGGCGGTGCGGAGGCGCGTGATGTCTGCACGCCCGCTCGATTCCGGCATCGAGCGCGCCACCCAGGAGTCCCGCACGATCGCCCGGCGCCTCGTGTAGCAGGCGCCCGACCGGTTTCATCCGCGAGGCCGCGCGTGCTGGTGCTGCACGCGCTGGAGCACCTGACGCCGGCCGAGATCGCGAAGCTGATCGGCATCGATGCGGTGACCGTGCGGTGGCACCTGTCCCGTGGGCGGCGGGAGCTGGCGCGCGAACTCGAACGCCTTGACGGAGCAACCCCAGGCCGACACTACGAGCGCTGCTGCACGAGGCTGATCCCGTGCGTGTTGAACCCGCCTGGCCCGCATCCGAACGTGATCGCCTGCGCCGGAGGGTGCTGGCGACAGAGCCTGCCGTGAAGCGGACCCAGGCCTTCGAGCGTCTTCAGGACCATCAGGTCGAGGGTGCCGTAGGGGACTTCAGAAGGTGGTGGCGTCATGGGCGTCCTTGTGCGCGTCTCCCCTGAGGCTGACGCCGATCTTGCTGCCATCTGGGTGTTCGTCGCGGAGACCGGGTCCATCGAAGCTGCAGACCACCTCATCGATGCGGTGACAGGTCGCTCGTGCTGGCCAGGCACAAGCGCGCCCGCCGCGTTCGGGACGAACTGGCGGAAGGCCTGAGGTCGTTTCCTGTCGGCGACTACGTGGTGGTCCATCGGATCAACAGCCAGGACGTTCAGATCGCGCACGTCGTTCGCGGCAGTCGAGATCTCGGGTTGATCCTGCCGGCGTAGGGCTCGGTCGAGATCTGTGCGCAGGTAGCCCGCTCCTGGCGTATCAGCCAGAAACGGCATCGCTGTGGCGAGCGCATCCACAACGCGCAGCACAGCTTGGGGGTGTCGCCCTGCAGGTGGTCCAGGATGCGCAGCCGGTCGGCCTCAGCAGCAGCGGGTCACCGTGCTAGAGTTCGCGCGTGGTGAACAGGTCCGGTCGGAACGATCCCTGCCCGTGCGGGAGCGGAAAGAAGTACAAGCGCTGCTGCTTGACAGCCGATCAGGCCGCGTCGCGCGAGCGCCTCCGCCAGAAGAGTCTCTGGGGCGACCAACTCCTGGACGCCGCCGGCGCTGCGGACGACGACTACGCATTCGTCGACGTGGATGACGACGGGCCGGCGCTCGACGTCAAGGACATCGTGCGCGTGTGCTACGCGCGCGGCATGATACGAAAGATGTCGGACCTGCGTAGTGGCCGGGGCCTGCAGGTGACGGAATGGGAGGCGCCGGGCATCCCGCAAGACGTGCTCGACAGCATTGTGCGTGAGCAGGTGGACATGCTGGAAGGCGAGTGGGGCGACCCGGGCGCCGGCGATCCGATTCAGGTCGACATCATCGACCTCGAAGTCGGGCGCGCGTGGATCACGGTCCAGATCTTCAACCGGGCGATCGCGCTCATCGCTGGTGAAGAAGGTGATGACGTGGGGCGGATCCACCGCCTCTGCGGTGCCCTGGAAGCCGCGGCACGGGCTGCTCCGGGAGGAGCCGCCGCCGAGGTCCTGGAAGCCGGGCCGGTGGAGCGCCCCGGTCGCGCGCCGCAGGCTCATTCGCCGGTCGACATGTCGGCCGTACTGGAGGAGCATCGCCGCCTCGGCGGCACGTGCGCGCTGTGCGGCCAGGCGGTGACGCGAAGAGGAGCGGCGAAACATTTGGCCGCGTGTGCACCGGCGCACGACATGACGAGCGGGACCACGCAGGAGATCGTCTACCTCCGGGCGACCTCTCGCGGCCTGCCCGCCTACTGGCTGGATCTGGAGATCCGGGCGGACGCGAAGCTGGAAGCGCTCGATGTGCTCCTGCGACGGACATGGCTGGAATGTTGCGGCCACCTGAGCGCCTTCAGCACGGGTGCCGTCAAGTACTTCTCGCGAGGCTACGACTTCGACTTCATGGGGCCACTTGCCCGTCCGACTCGCGTAGCGGAACGGAGCATGACGGTCAGAGTTGGCGAGGCGCTTCCACCGGTCGGTGCGCGGTTCGAGTACGAGTACGACTTCGGATCGACAACGCAGTTGCAGATCTCCGTCGCAGCATCGCGCATGGGGCGTCTGGGCCGGCACGCGACGCGCCTGCTCGCACGGAACGTGGCGCCCACCTGGCCGTGCGTGGAGTGCGGCCGGCCAGCCACACTCGTCTGCCCTTACTGTCTGTGCGTCGACGGCGAGGCGTTCGCGTGCCCGGTGCACGCGGCTTGCCACCCGTGCGGCGAGTCGGAGAGCCTCCTGCCGGTCGTCAACTCTCCGCGGATGGGCGTGTGCGCCTACGGCGCAGAGTTCTGAAGCGCGTCACTCCCCCCCTTGACACTCTAGGAGAGCCAGCCGTTATCGTCTCCTTGTCACTCTAGGAGAACAGGCATGGCTGCCTCCACCGAACTCCTGCAGGGCACGCTGGACCTGCTGATCCTCAAGGCCATCTCCCTGGGGCCGCTGCACGGCTACGCCGTGCTCCTCCGCATCCAGCAGACTTCGCAGGATCAGCTGCGCATTCAGCAGGGGTCGCTGTATCCGGCGTTGTACCGCCTCGAGCACCAGGGCCTGATCAGTGCGGAGTGGGGCGAATCGGAGAATCGACGCCGGGCGAAGTTCTATCGGCTCACCCCAGACGACACCCAGCCTGTTCAGGGTTCTTCGAGTACGGCCGCTCATGGGACGGTTGTTTCTCGACAGCGAGGGGCGCTCCAAGGCGGCGATCCTGTCGTACGGCCTGTGGCAGGAACAGTTCGGAGGGCGCCCAGACGTCCTGTCCACCGCGGTCCGTCTCGATGGCGAACCGTTCGCGGTCGTCGGCATCATGCCGCAGGGGTTCGCCTTCCCCGATCCCGAGATCCGGGCGTGGACCGCGTGGCAAGTCCCAGCCGTCGTTCGGGAAGACGCGCAGGTCGGCGTCATCTTTCGCGCCTTGGCCCGGTTGCGACCGGGGGTGACGGTGGCGCACGCGGCCGCGGAGGCTACGGCCAGGGCACGCACGGCGCCAGACATGGGCTTCGCTGCCACCGCCCTGTTCGGTGCCACAGGCCCGATCGAGGTGTCGGCGGTATCCGAGCACGAGGCGCTTACCGCGGAGATCCGACCGGCGATGCTCGTCGTGCTGGCGGCGGTCGTGCTCCTGCTGATCACCGCGACGGCGAATGTCGCGAGTCTGCAGGTGGCGCGAGCGGTGACACGCCGTCGTGAAGTCGCCGTGCGGGCGGCCATCGGGGCCGGGCCGGGCCGCCTCGCGCGACAGCTGGTGATCGAGAACGCCGTGATCGCGCTGACCGGGGCTGGGCTCGGCGTTGCGGGTGCGGAGGCCGTCCTGCACTGGCTGCCCACGCTGCTGCCAGCCGGATTCCCACGCCTGGAGGCGGTGGCGATCGAGTGGCGCGTGTTGACGGTGGCCGTGATGCTCGCCGTCCTCGCGAGCGTGGTCTGCGGCTGGCTTCCGGCGTGGCACACACGCGGGCTCAACCTGACCGACGGCCTGTCGCAGGATCCGACACTCCCGATTGGTCGCGGCGGGCGTTCATCAGCAACACGGACCCGCCAGCTGATCAGCGCCGGTTCGTCCAGCAGGCCAAGCCGTTCACGCTATTCGCAACGCCCGTTCCACTGCGCGCGGCGCGCGTTCGATGACCAGGAGGTACGCGCGGGTAGGCCCCTCCGGCTGGCGAGTGCCTTGTTCCCAGTGTCGAAGGGTGTTGATGCTGAACCCGTAGCGCGCGGCGAACGCCTGCTGCGTCAAGCCAAGTTTCGTGCGGATCGCCTTGACGTTGACGTGCTCCGGAACGTGTACGCGATATCCGCGAGGCTGACGCTCGGCCTTCGCGTATCGAATCGCCTGTTCCAGCCCTCGACGGATGCTGTCTGCCGTCCTGCTCATCACCGTTCTCCCCCGTAGGACTCGATCAGCACCTGTGTCAGGCGCTTGAGGCCATTGCGTTCGGCCTGCGAAAGACCGGCCTCAGGCATTGTAACCCAATGGATTACTTTCGGCTGCCGGGCAGGACGACGCGGCTACCGGACGGCGACCTTCAGCGTCCCGATGCCTGCGACTGACGCCACCACCCGATCGCCGGCCTGGATCGGGCTGACGCCCTCGGGCGTGCCGGTGAAGATGACGTCCCCCGGATACAGCGTGTAGAAGCTCGAGGCCATCTCGACGAGGCCGGCGACGTCCACGATCAGGTGCCGCGTGTTCGACGCCTGCTTCTGCTCGCCGTTGATGGACAACGACAGATCCAGCGCGCCGGGATCGGGAAGCTCGTCGGCGGTGACGAGCCAGGGGCCGACGATCGAGTAGGAATCGGACGACTTGCGGAAGCTGCGATCTTCGGTTCCGCGCGTCGTGACGTCCAGCCCGATCGTGTAGCCGGCCACGTGGTCCATCGCCCGGTCGCGCCCGATCCGCGTGCCCTGGCGGCCGACGACGATCACCAGCTCCACCTCGGGATCCGTGCGCCTGTCGGGCCACCGGATCGCGATGCCGTCTCCCGGGCCGGCCAGCGAGCTGGTCGCCTTGAGAAAGAGCCCGGCGGTCTGAATCGTCAGCGTGTGCAGCGGGTTGTTGTGGTGGATGTCCGCGTTCGCGCGTGCCTCGTCGAGGTGCGTCTGGTAGTTGACGGGCGCCGCGATGATCTTGCCAGGATTGGCGACGGGACTCCGGAGGACCACGGAGTCGAGCGGCACGCCCGCCGCCGCCGGGGCGACTTGTTCGACGCGGGCACGGACAATGTCGAGGTTCGCCAGGAGCACGTCGTGTTCCGGCAGCGGGTAGCGGTAGGAGGGCAGCGCGTCCAGAGCGGCCGTCACGTCGCGCACGCGATCGCCGTCCACGAGACCAAGACGATCCCGATCGAAGCGGCACAGTTTCATGCGGAGACCTCGCGGGAAGCGGATGTCACGCGCGCCTGCACGACGCGCGAGGGCAACGGGTGACCGAGCCTGGGCTCGATGGCGCGAGACGCGGCCATCACGCCATCGAGGCTCACGCCGGTCTGGATGCCCAGGCCGTCCAGCATGAACAGGAGATCCTCCGTGGCCAGGTTGCCGGTTGCCGCGGGCGCAAACGGGCACCCCCCGAGGCCGCCCGCCGAAGCGTCGAACGTCCGAACGCCAGCCAGCAGGCCGGCGAGCACGTTGGCCAGCGCCGTGCCGCGCGTGTCATGGAAGTGCAGCGCGAGGCGATCCACGGGCAGGCGCGCGGTCAGCGCGGCGAGCACCGCATCGACCTGACCCGGGTGCCCCACGCCGGTCGTGTCGCTGATGGCCACTTCGTACGCACCCATGTCGATCATCCGCCCGGCCACCTCCAGCACCTTGGCGGGGGATACCTCCCCTTCGAAGGGGCAGCCGAACGCGTTGGACACGTACCCCCTGACGCGCAGTCCGGCCTCGCGTGCGCGATCGCACACCGGCAGGTAGCCCGCCAGCGACTCCTCGATGCCCTGGTTGAGATTCCGCCGGCTGAACGTCTCGGACGCGTGCGCGATGATGGCCACTTCGTCGACCTGGGCCGCCAGCGCGCGCTCCAGTCCCTTGAGGTTCGGCACGAGCGCCGAATAAGTCGTCCCCTTCCTCCGCCGGATTCCGCTGAAGACATCGGCGGCGTCGGCCATCTGAGGAACCCACTTCGGGCTCACGAACGCAGAGACTTCGATCGCGCGATGCCCGGCCGCGCTCAACGCATCGACGAATGCGACCTTCTCTTCCGTGGAAACCCTGGCGGCTTCGTTCTGCAGCCCGTCCCGCGGGCCGACCTCCATGACGCGAACGGTCGATCGCCGCAGCTCGTCGAGTGCGCTCATCGTTCCAGCTCCACCAGCGGATGTCCCGGCTGCACCAGCTCGCCGACCTCGCACTGCACCGATCTGATCGTACCCGTGCGCGGGGCCCGGATGGCCAACTCCATCTTCATGGCCTCCACGGTCACCAGCAGCTCGCCCTCCGACACGGCCTGACCGGGGGAGACGTGCACGGCGGCGACGGTGGCTGGCATCGGCGACGACAACGCCGCCTCATCCGTGCCGCTCGCCTTCCTCGACGTCGGTGCCGCAGGATCCACGACCAGCGTCGCCCCGTCGATGAACACCCAACTGGCCGAGCCGACCCGCGTCGCCCACGCCAGCCTCTGGCGCCCGTCCTCGGTCGTGACGCGGAAGACGCCGTCGCCCAGCGGCTCAACCACGCCAGGCCCCCAGCGTCGTCCACGGGTCGGCCGTCGTCGCCGACACGGCGCAGGCCGACCTGGCCTCCAGCACCGCGGCAATCGCGCCCGCCGCGGCGGACCAGTCCGTCGTGTCGGCGGCGGCGAGCTCGGCCGCCTCCGACTCCACAAGGCCGACGTCGATGTCTCCAGCCACGAAGCGAGGACTGTCGAGGAGCGAGAGCAGGAACCGGACGTTGGTGCGGACGCCGAGGATCGGGTAGCGGCGCAGCGCTTCGATGGCCCGCCGCCGGGCCGCGTCTCGCGTTTCGCCCCACGCGATCACCTTCGACAGCAGCGGATCGTAGTGGACGCTGATCTCACCCTGTTCTCGCACGCCGCTGTCGATCCGAACGCCAGGCAGACGGGGCTCGCGGTAGAGCAGCAGCCGCCCGGCCTGCGGCAGGTGTCCCTGTTCGGGATCCTCGGCGTACACGCGCGCCTCAATCGCGTGCCCGCGCTGCGCCAGGTCGCGCCCGGTCCACGGCAACGGCTCGCCGGCGGCGACGCGAAGCTGGGCGTGTACCAGGTCCACACCCGCCACCAGCTCCGTCACCGGGTGCTCCACCTGGAGCCGCGCGTTCACCTCGAGGAAGTAGAACCGGGCGTCGTCGCCGGTCCCGTCGAGCAGGAACTCCACCGTCCCGGCGTTCCGGTAGCCGGCTTCGGTCGCCACGGCCACCGCGGCGGCGCCCATGCGCTCCCGAAGGGCGGGCGTCAGGGCGACCGACGGCGATTCCTCGATCAGCTTCTGGTGCCGGCGCTGCAACGAGCACTCGCGCTCGAAGAGGTGCACGACGTGCCCATGGCTGTCCCCGAAGATCTGCACCTCGACGTGGCGAGGTCGCGTCAGCGCCCGCTCGACGTACAACGTGTCGTCCCCGAACGCGGCGCGCGCTTCCCGGCGCGCCTGCGCCGCCGCGGCCGCAAGGCCAGCCGCATCGGCCACCCGCTTCATCCCGATGCCGCCACCGCCCGAGGCGGGCTTCAGCAGAATCGGGAACCCGACTTCGGCGGCGGCTGCAGCCAGCGCCTCGTCCGACTGAGTTGCGGGGATCTTGCCGGGCACGGCTGCGACGCCCGCCCGTGCGGCCAGCGTCCGCGCGGCGATCTTCGATCCCAGTGTCTCGAGGACGGAAGGCGGAGGGCCAATGAACGTCAGGCCTGCGTCCTGGCACGCGTGCGCCAACGCCGGGTTTTCCGAAAGGAACCCGTACCCGGGATGGACGGCTTCCGCGCCGGTGGATCGGGCGGCCTCGATCACCGATGCCACGCGCAGGTAACTGTCCGCGGGCGGGGCAGGGCCGATGCGCACCGCGCGATCCGCGTCGAGCGCATGCGGCGCCATGCTGTCGGCGTCGGAGTACACGGCCACGCTTTCGACGCCCAGCTCGCGGCACGCCCGGATCACGCGGAGGGCGATTTCGCCGCGGTTGGCCACCAGGACCCGGCGGAACATCAGGTGGTGGCCTTCCAGGGGGGCGCGACCTTGTCGAGGAAGGCGCGCATGCCGTCCTGGCCTTCGCGTGTCGCGCGGCGGTCGGCGATCGCTTCCGCGGTCACCCGCATCAGCTCGGGCGACGGTCCGGTCCACACGTCCCGGATCAGGGCCTTGGCGGCGGCGAGGGCGTCCGGCGCTGCGCCCAGAACCTCCTGGACATACCGCGTGACCGTCGCGTCCAGCTCCGCGGAAGGGACGACGGCGTGCACGAGGCCGATCTCACGGGCGCGTGTGGCGGTGAATCTGGCCCCTGTGAGGAAGAGCTCGCGCGCGGCCGACCGCCCGATCTTCGCCAGGACGAACGGGGCGATCACCGCCGGGATGATGCCCAGCTTGACCTCGGTGAATCCGAACACGGCTCCTTCGTCGGCGACAACGACGTCGCAGACCGCGGCAAGGCCGGTCCCGCCGCCGAGCGCGGCGCCATGAACGCGGGCGATGAGCGGGACGGGCAGCCGGTCGAGCGCCTCGAAGCACTCGGCGGCGGCGAGCGCGTCGCGGACGTTCTCGTCGCGCGTCTGCGTGGCCATGCGCGCCATCCACGTCAGGTCGGCTCCGGCGGAGAACACGGTGCCCGCGCCCGACAGGATGGCCGCTCTGAGCGTCCGGTCCGCGGCCGCCGAGCCCGCCCACCGGGTCAGCTCGGCGATGACGGTCTCGTTGAACGCGTTCCTGGTGTCCGGGCGATTGAGCGTGACGTGCTCGACTGCGCCCTCCCGCCGGACGTCGAGGTACTCGAAGGTCACGCTCACATCCGGAACACGCCGAACTTCGGCGGCGGAATCGGCGCGTTGTACGCGGCGGAGACCCCGAGCGCGAGGACCTGGCGGGTCTCGGCCGGATCGATGATCCCGTCGTCCCAGAGCCTGGCAGTCGAGTAGTAGGGCGAGCCCTCGCGCTCGTACTTCTCCAGGATCGGAGCGCGGATGGCGGCCTCTTCGTCGGCCGACAGTTCCTGGCCGTCGCGCGCGAGCTGGTCGCGCTTCACGGTGGCCAGGACCGTCGCCGCCTGCTCGCCGCCCATCACGGAGATGCGGGCGTTGGGCCACATCCAGAGGAAGCGCGGGTCGAACGCGCGGCCGCACATGCCGTAGTTGCCGGCGCCGAACGAGCCGCCGATGATGACGGTGAACTTCGGCACGGGGGCGTTGGCCACGGCGTGGACCATCTTGGCGCCGTCCCTGGCGATCCCACCGCGCTCGTACTCCCGGCCCACCATGAAGCCGGTCACGTTCTGCAGGAAGACGAGCGGGATGGCCCGCATGCTGCACAACTCGATGAAGTGGGTCGCCTTCAGCGCCGATTCCGAGAAGAGCACCCCGTTGTTGGCGACGACCCCGATCGGCAGGCCGTGCAGGCGCGCGAAGCCGGTCACGATGGTCGGCCCGTAGCGAGCCTTGAACTCGTCGAAGCGCGAGCCGTCCACGATGCGGGCGATCACCTCGCGCACGTCGTACGGCTGCCGGACGTCCGTGTTGACGACCCCGTAGATCCCGGCCGGGTCGCAGGCCGGTTCCTCGACCGCCGCGCCCGGCGGCAGCGACTTGCCGCCCCCGAGCGACGAGACGATCGTTCGCGCCAGCGCCAGCGCGTGCTCGTCGTCGTCGGCCTGGTAGTCGGCCACCCCCGACAGCCGCGTGTGCACGTCGGCGCCGCCCAGCTCCTCGGCCGTGACGTCTTCGCCCGTGGCCGCCTTCACCAGGGGAGGGCCGCCGAGGAAGATCGTCCCGGTGCCCTTCACGATGATCGTCTGGTCGGCCATCGCGGGCACGTAGGCGCCGCCAGCCGTACACGAGCCCATCACGACGGCGATCTGCGCGATGCCGGCGGCCGACATCCGCGCCTCGTTGAAGAAGATGCGCCCGAAGTGCTCGCGATCGGGGAAGACCTCCGCCTGCAGCGGCAGGAACGCGCCGCCGGAGTCCACGAGGTAGAGGCAGGGCAGCCGGTTCTCGAGGGCGACCTGTTGCGCGCGCAGGTGTTTCTTGACCGCGATCGGGTAGTAGGTGCCGCCCTTCACGGTCGCGTCGTTGGCGACCACGACGACCTCGCGTCCCGAGACGCGGCCGACGCCGGTCACCAGGCCGGCGGCCGGGGCCGCGTTGTCGTACATGTCGATGGCGGCCAGGGGAGAGAGCTCGAGGAAGGGCGATGCGGGGTCGAGGAGCCGCTCGACGCGCTCGCGGGCGAGCAGCTTTCCCTGTGCGCGATGGCGCTCCACTTCCGTCTCACCACCGCCGCCGGCCCGGACCACAGCGAGACGTCCCCGCAGGTCGCGGACCAGCGCGTCCATGCGTCCGTGGTTCTCCCGGAACAGCGTGCTGGAGGGCTGGACGTGCGAAACGAGACGCTCCACGGCTCAGGACCCCGGTCCTACCAGCCGCAGCAGTCCGTCTTGAACCCGCAGGCCGGGCAGCGCCAGACCGCGTGCATCCGGTACATCTCTGCGCTGCACCGCTCGCAGACCACGGCGTCCGACTCGGTGGCGGATGGGCGGTTCGCCTCGGGTGGCGTCGCCTCCGTCGGTCGCGGGTGGCGATCGGAAGGGGCGGACATGGCGGGCATTATAGCGAACCGTCTCCGGCGTCCTTGCGAACGGGTGCCAGCGGCCCAGCCAGTGATGCTCCGGGTTTAAGATGGCAGGAGCGCGGAGGTGAGCATGACCGAGCAGTCAACCGTCGTGGCAGGCGCGATTGTCGGCGCGCTGGTCGGTGCGGGAGCGGCGTTCCTGTTCCTGACGAGCGGCGGCCGTGCGTTCAGAATCGAAATCGAGCCGGCCGTTGACGGGATGGCGCGCGAGTTCGAGCGACTGCGACGCACGATTGGACGCATGGGCGACGTGGCGGACGACGTGCTGCGCGCACTGGAGGAGTTCCAGACCGTGCGGGCCGAAGAGGCAGGTCAGGGCGGCGCCCGTCACTAGGGCCTCGCGCGCACTGGTCCCGAGGAACGTGGACATCGAACCGAAGGGGAGGTCGTGGTGGGCGAACAGAACGATCGGCACGAGTCCGGGGGCACCGGGTTCGTGATGGGTTTTTTCGTGGGTGCGGCCATCGGGGCTGCTCTGGGAGTGCTGCTGGCCCCGAAGCCGGGTTCGGAGCTCAGGGACGAGCTGGGCGAGCGCGCCCGCAAGCTGGGCAACCTGGCCAACGAGCAGTACAAGCGCGCCGGCGCAGCCGCCAGCGGGCTGGCGGAACGCGGGCGCGATGCGGCCACCCGTGCCCGCGAGGCGGTGGCACACGGCGTGGACGATGCGCGGAGTTTCGCCGGGCGCGTGGGGCTGCGTGCTGAGGGGACCGATCCTGAATCGAGCGGTGGGGGGCAGGGCTGAGGCCGAGCGGCCTGCCGCACCAGCGCTGACGCGGGTGTGGACCGGCCTCGCCGGCCAGGCCCGGCTCGGCCGGCTGGCCGGATGGCGCGCGCTGGTGAACCTGGTCAACAGCCAGGACCTGACACACGCTGCCGCCATCGCGTACTACGCACTGCTCTCGCTGTTCCCGTTCCTGCTCCTCGTCGTCTCGGTGCTGGGCGCCGTGGCGGCCGATGAGGTCGATCGCGCTGCGGTCCTGGGGTTCGTCTTCCGCTACATCCCGACGCAGCTCGACTTCGTGACGACGCAGCTCGACAGCCTGCAGGAGTCACAGCTGCGCATTGGCCTGGTCGGCGGCGTGGGCCTCGTCTGGGCGTCGCTCGGCGTCTTCTCCGCGGTCACGACGGCCGTGAACCAGGCGTGGGGCGTCGAGCGCCAGCGCAGTTTCTGGAAGCACCGCCTCATCTCGTTCACGATGCTGCTGTCCGCAGGCGGTGCGCTGCTGATGGGGCTGCTCCTGGTCGGCATGCTGCACGTCGGGCAGGGAGGCTGGCTGGGGACTGTCATCGATCAACTCAGGGCCCTGTACCCGATCCTGGTGCTGCCGCTGCGGTACCTGGCGACGGTCCTGCTGATTGCGGGCACCGGCCTGATCTTCTACTTCCTGCCGAACACGCCTGTCCGGTTCCGCGACGTGTGGTTCGGGGCCGTCCTGACCGGCGTGGTCTGGCGTCTCGCGTTCGAGGGGTTCTCCTGGTACATGCAGGTCAACTCGCAGCTCACCCGCGTGCACGGCTCGATTGCGGCGGTGGTGGTGTTCCTGCTGTGGGTGTACATCTCGGCCGTGGTGCTGCTGTACGGCGTGGAGTTCACGGCGGCGTGGGCGCGTCTCCGGGGTGACGCTCCTCCGCTCGGAGGAGGAGGGCCACGGACGTGAGCCGATCGATGGTGATGCTCGGCGCGGTGTGGATGCTGGCAGCGGCCGGGCTCGGCGCGATCTCCCTGATCTCGGTCGAACAGGAGATCGCGCTGGGCCGCGAAGCGAACGCGCAGGTCCAGCGTGAGGTGCCCTCGCTCCAGGAGCGGACGGTGCTGGGGTACGTCCGCGACATCGGCGCCCGGTTGGTCGCGCGCAGTCAGGGCGAGGCGTACCCGTACTCCTTTCACGTGGCCGACTACCGGGAGCTGAACGCGTTCGCCCTGCCGGGTGGCCCGGTCTGGATCCACCGGGGCCTGCTGGAGGCTGCCACGCGGGAGTCGCAGGTTGCCGCCGTGCTGGCGCACGAGATCGCGCACATCAGCGAGCGCCACGCCGCGGATCAGGCCAGCAAGAGCCTGATTGCGAACCTCGGACTGGGGTTGCTCGGGGCGATCCTCGGCAATGGCACGAGCGCCACAACAACCCGGATGGCGGCAGGGCTGCTGGCCAACGGCGTGTTCCTCAAGTTCAGCCGCGACGACGAGCGGGAGGCGGATCGCGTGGGCATGGCGCTGATGGCCCGCGCGGGCTGGGACAGCCGGGGGATGATCGAGCTGCTGGAGATCCTCGAGCGCGAGGCGGCCCGCAACCCCGGTCAGGTCGCGACGTTCCTGTCCACCCATCCGTCGCCGGAGGACCGCATCGCGCGACTACGGGCGTCGGACGGCCACGGCGGCACACGCGACAGCGGGCGTTTCCGGGACGTGCGGGCTCGGCTGAGGCGGCTGCCCCCCGCCTCGTCCATGAGCCGGAACTGATCCGGCATGACACACTCCCGACTGGTCCGGCACAGTGGGTGAAGGGCGTAACATGCCGAAGAGATGAACCGTCTCGCCGCCGAACAGAGTCCCTACCTGCTCCAGCACAAGGACAACCCGGTCGAGTGGTATCCGTGGGGCGAGGCCGCCTTCGAGCACGCGCGGGCCGAGGATCGGCCCATCTTCCTGTCCGTTGGCTACTCGACCTGCCACTGGTGCCACGTCATGGCCCACGAGAGCTTCGAGAGCCCGGAGATCGCCGCGCGGCTCAACCGGGACTTCGTCGCCATCAAGGTGGACCGGGAGGAGCGGCCTGATGTCGATCGCGTCTACATGACGTTCGTGCAGGCGACCACCGGATCCGGCGGATGGCCGATGAGCGTGTGGCTGACGCCGTCGCTCGAGCCGTTCTACGGCGGAACGTACTTTCCACCCACGTCGCGCTGGGGACGCCCCGGTTTCGTGGACGTGATGGCGGAGGTCGCTCGCGTCTGGCGCGAGGAGCGGTCCAGGGTCGAGCAGTCGGCGGCCACCATCCTGGCGCGGCTGAGGGATGGCGTCCGGGAGGCGTCGACGCCCCCGACCGCAGCATCCGACGACGCGGCGGTCCTCGGTGCCGCGGTGCGGGCGTTCGGGGCGGCGTTCGACGCCAGGCACGGCGGCTTCGGCCGCGCCCCGAAGTTCCCGCGACCGTCGGAGCTGCTGTTCCTCCTGCGGGAGCACGCGCGCACGGGTGATCCGCACGCGCGGGACATGGCCCTGGCCACCCTTCGCGCGATGGCGCTCGGCGGGATGCGTGACCATCTGGGCGGCGGGTTCCATCGCTACTCGGTCGATGCCGAGTGGCGCGTGCCGCACTTCGAGAAGATGCTCTACGACCAGGCGCAGCTCGCGTTGGCGTTCCTCGAAGCTGCACAGGTCACGTCGGATCCCTTCTACGGCGGGATCGCTGCGGAGACGCTGCGCTACGTCGCCCGCGATCTCCGCAGCCCGGAGGGTGGGTTCCGTTCGGCCGAAGATGCCGACAGCCTGGATCCCGAGGAGGCCGGCAGGCCTGGCGCACACGGGCGCGAAGGGGCGTTTTACGTCTGGCGCGACGAGGAGATCGGCCGGCTGCTGGGCGCAGACGCGGACGTCTTCCGTCTCCGGTACGGCGTGCTGCCGGACGGCAACGCGCCTGCGGATCCGCAGGGAGAGTTCGCAGGCCGCAACCTGTTGTACGCCGCACGCTCCGTGGAGGATGTGGCTTCGCTGACCGGCGGAGCCACCGATGACGTCTCCAGGGCGCTGGCGCGTGCAGCCGGCGTTCTCCTCGAGGCCCGGCTGGCGCGCCCGCGCCCGTACCTGGACGACAAGGTCCTGACCGCCTGGAACGGTCTTGCCATCGCGGCGTTCGCTCGTGCATCCCGGGTGCTCGACGAGGGCGCGCAGGATTGGCGGGATGCGGCGGTTCGGGCGGCAGACTTTCTGGCGGCGCACGTCTGGCGCGCGGACGATGGCCTCCTGCTCCGGCGGTACCGTGCCGGCGAGGCGGCCATCGAGGGGTACGCCGAGGACCATGCCTGCCTCGTCTTCGGCGTGCTGGAGCTGTTCCAGGCCACCGGCCACACGCGCTGGCTGGACTGGGCGCTGGCGCTCCAGCGCCGGCAGGACGCGCTGTTCGGCGACGAGCAGGCCGGCGGCTGGTTCAGCACGACCGGAAGGGACGACAGCGTCCTGCTGCGACTGAAGGAGGATCACGACGGTGCCGAACCGGCCGCCAGCTCCGTCTCGATCCTCAACCTGCTCTCGCTGGCACAGCTCACGGCTGACCGCAGCCTCGCCGATCGGGCGGAGCGGGCGCTGGCCTGGGCCCGGCCGCGCGTGGCGGCGATGCCGCGGGCGATGCCGATGGCCGCAGCGGCCCTGTCCACGTTCGCCGCGGGATCGGTGCAGATCGTGATCGCGGGACCGGGCGACCGGAGGGACACCGCTGCGCTCATGGAGCGCGTCCGCGGGGTATACCTGCCGGCGGCCGTCGTGGTGCCGGTGGATCCAGAGGCTGCCGGGGATCGCCCGTCCGAGGTGAGCTGGCTGGCCGACATGACCATGCGCGACGGCCGCGCGACGGCGTACGTGTGCCGCAACTTCGTGTGCCAGGCGCCCACGACCGATCCGGCCGAGCTCGAGCGCGTGCTCAGACAGGCAGCGGGGAGCTGAGAGGTCCACTGTGTCCATCGACGTCGAGATCTGGCTGCGCGGCGACAATCACGCGACAACCGCGCGCATCACTCCCGTCCCGCGCGAGCCGGCAGGCTGGACGGATGGGGACGTGGCGCAGGTGCTGGCCGGCATGCTCCGCGCGCTGGAGCGGGCGAAACATCCGGACACGCCGGACGACCGTCCGGTGGCGCTGCGGGGATTCAGCTGGATCGTGAGCCCGTACGAATCGGGGGGCGTGGTGCTTGCGCTGGAACTGACGCTCGGGGCGGTGGTGGCCGGGCCGTTCGACCTGCCCGAGCGTCAGCTCAGCGGGATGGTGGAAAGGGCAATCGCCGCGGACCAGCGTCCGCCCGCGGCGACCGTGCAGTAGCTAGTACCTCATCGCAGGGATTTTGACTGATTCACGCGGCGGCCTCCCTGCCGGCAACAGCCGGGTACGCGTGACCAAGCTTGACGCGGGCTTGCTCGATGCCAAACATCCAGCGGACGCGTGCGCC
>Ga0194132_10005372_pt1 | contig 20814 bp, 19 predicted proteins | sample TA2KigOf80mmetaG_FD_148612 | JGI IMG/M metagenome (GOLD analysis project Ga0194132, IMG submission 148612) | Freshwater microbial communities from Lake Tanganyika, Tanzania - TA2015054 Kigoma Offshore 80m | ecosystem: Environmental > Aquatic > Freshwater > Lake | place: Tanzania: Lake... | reverse complement strand
CACGTCGCGGCGAGCGCCGCGAGCGCCGCCCACGCGCGGTCGCGAGGCGCGGGGCGCCTCACGCGACCAGCCTCGCCGCGGCGCGCGTCGGGCGCCGCGCGAGCAGCAGCAGCGTGACGCCGAGCAGCTGGCAGAGCGCGATCGCGAGGAACGCGCCGTTGTAGTCGCCGACCACGTCGAAGTAGAACGCAACGACGAGCGGCCCGCCAGCGCCGAGGATCAGCGAGAACGGCAGGCCGGCGCTCCGCACCGCGCCGAGATGGCGGCGCCCGAAGAAGGACGCCCAGATCACTTCCTGCAGCGGGATGAACCCGCCCCAGCCGATACCAAGCAGGAAGAAGCCGACGTACACGATCGCGTCCGCCTGCGCGTTGACGCTCCACACAATCGTGGCGAGCGCCAGCGCGTTTGCGCAGAAGCCGACGATCGTCAAGTAGCGCGCGTCCGCGCGGTCGACGGCCATGCCCCACAATGGCTTGGTTAGCAGCGACGGGATCGACGTGAGCACGATCATGAACGACGACGTAGAACGCGAGTAGCCGGCGTCCGTCATGAACGGGATCGTCTGGATCAGGATCACGCCGATCGCGAGACCGGCGAGCCCAAACGCGAAGACGATGAGGTAGAACGCGCGCGTGCGCAGCGCCTCACTGCGCGTGAAGGAGGCCGCAAGCTCGGCGGCGGCGCGGCCGTCTGCGCGCTGCGCCTCGGCGCTGCTCGCGCCATCGGGGTGCAGGCCGTGATCCTCGGGCGCGCGGCGCATGAGGAAGGTGAGCGGCAGCACGACCGCGAGCGTGGCGACGGCGAGCACGCGCCACGCCTCGCGCCAGCCAATGTCGTCGATGAGCGGCGTCAGCAGCGGCGGGATCACGATGCCGGCGGTGGAAACGCCCATCGACGCCACGCTCAGCACGCGGCCGCGCTTCGTCACGAACCACTTCGACAGCGTGACGTTGACGACGAGGTTGCCGGTGAGCGCGGAGCCGGCCGTGAGCAGCACGCCGTGCAGCACGACCCACTGCCACAGCTCATCGACGAACGACAGCGCGAGCAGCGCGCCCGCCATCGCGACGGCGCCGAGGCGCATCAGCCGCCGCCCGCCGTGGCGGTCGACGTATCCGCCGATGCTCAGGCCGGCGAACGCCATGACGAACGAACCGACGGTGAGCGCGAGCGCGTACTGCGAGCGCGACCAGCCGAGCTCCTCCGTCATCGGCTTGAGGAACGGGCCGGCGGCGTAGTTCACGACGCCGGACGAGACGAACTGCGCGATGAACGCGACACCACCGAGCCAGTAGCCGTAGAAGAGCGGAAGGGGAGCGAGGCGCGCGCCGCGCGAAGCGCGCCCCCGGCGCGGCTCGTGCGCCTCGGCGTCGGCCCGCCCTAGTCCGCGCGTGTGAGCTCCATGAGCACAAAGTTCGAAGAAAGCGGGTGCACCCACGCAGGGCCGGCCTCGCCGACGCGCGTGACGCGCCCGCCGCCCGCCTCGACCTGCTTCGCCATCGCGGCCGGGTCGTCGCATTCCATCATCAGCTGGTACACGCCCTCCCCGTGCGGGTTGAGCGGGTTCGTGCGGTCCTTCATCAGGCGGTGCACAGGGCTCTCTTCGGTAAACGGCGAGATCAGGTGGAGCACGATCGTGCCGTCGTAGCCCATCGGCACGAAGTGGAAGCGGCCGATGGTGTTCTCTTTCTTCTCATCAAGCGCCTGCATGCCGAAGCGCGCCTGGTAGTTGGCGACGGCCTCGTCGAGGTCGTGCACCGCCACGCTGAAGTACTTCACCCGCATCGACATTGCGTCGCTCCTTTGCCTCCGCGGCACTATAGCGGGTGGCCTCGGCATGGTGGCGCCCAGCACCCTCGCGCCCACGCGCGCGGTCCGGAGCCGGGGCGCCCGCAACAACGCGCCCGATCCGCAGCCGGCGGCGAACAACACGAGAGCCCGGCTCGCGCCGGGCTCTCGGACGGTGCAGACGAGGATTGGTGCACGAAGCACTCACCCGAGGGGCGCGCGCCGCAGCGGCGCGGGCCCGAGCCTCGCAGCCTCCCCGACGTTACCGCCGGTCGCGGTACCCGCCGCCGCCACCGCCGCCGTAGCTGCGCTGGCCGCCGCCGCCACCGTACCCGCCGGACTCCCGAGGCCGTGCCTCGTTCACGTTGAGCGTGCGGCCGCTGAAGTCGCGGCCGTTGAGCGCGGCGATTGCCTTGCGCGCGGCGTCGTCCGGCATCTCGACGAAGCCGAAGCCGCGCGGCCGGCCCGTCTCACGGTCTGTGGGCAACGCCACCGACACTACCTCGCCGTGCTCCGCGAACAACCGCTGCACTTCAGCCTCTGTCGCCGAGAACGGCAGATTCCCCACATAGATCTTCTGAACCAAGACGTCTCTTCTCCCCGGCCGGCGTGCCGACCCACCCGCGATCCGGAAACCGGATCCCTGCAACTGACCTCAGGCTCCAAGACGTTCGGGTGACGACACGGAAGCAAACTGAGACCACGGCTCGCGCCGTACGGGTACTCTATCACACGCACAACGGCTCCGCGCGCGCACCGCCGCCGGGGCGCGAGGCGGCAGGGTTCGTGTACGATGCTCGGATGCAGCTACGCAGCGACTCGCGCCACCGCCCCGCCACCGCCCCCCCACCGACCGATGCAGCCCCGCCTGCGTCCACCACCGGCGCGGCGCCGGCCGCCACTGCGCGCGGCTGGCGCAGCACCTTCGCCGCGCTCGGCGAGCGCGATTACGCCGTCTACTTTGTGGGTAACCTGGCGTTCTTCCTCGCCATGCAGATGGACCAGCTGATGCGCGGCTACTACGCGCTGGAGCTCACCGGCGCGGCGTCCGCGCTGGGCGTCGTGGCGGTCGCCTCGGCCGTGCCGATGCTGCTCGTCTCCGCCTTCGGCGGCGTGATCGCGGACCGCTACAGCAAGCGCAAGGTGCTGCTGCTGGCGCAGGCGCTGGTCACCGCCGCAAACGCGGTCTTCGCCGCGATGATCATCGCGGGAGTCGTCGAGTTCTGGCACCTCGTGGCCGGCGCCGTGCTGCAGGGCATGATGATGTCGATCGTGATGCCGGTGCGTCAGGCGATCGTCCCGCAGCTCGTGCCGCGGCACAAGATGATGAACGCCGTCTCGCTGCAGATGAGCGGCATGAACCTCACGCGGGTCATCGGGCCCGTGATCGCGGGCATGATCATCGCCCCGCTCGAGCTGGGCGTGACGTGGTGGGTGGCGGTCGGGCTGTACGCGATCGCGACGGTCTCGATCCTGTTCCTGCCGTCGCACGGGATGACCGCGCGCCGTGCGCGCGGCAGCGTGCTCGCCGAGCTCGGGGGCGGGTTCGCGTACATCTGGCGCACCCCGCTGATGCGGCTGCTGCTGCTCACCGCGATGCTCATGCCGCTCTTCGGGTTCCCGGTGCAACTCGTGTTGCCGGTGTTCGCGAAGGACGTGTTCGAGGGCGGGGCGGGCGCGCTCGCGGTGCTGATGGCCGGCGCAGGTGTCGGCGGCCTGATCGGCGCGCTGCTCACGGCGAGCCTCGGCGGCGTGCAGCAGAAGGGGCGCGTGATGCTCGCGGGCGGCGTGGCGCAGGGCGCGCTGTTCATCGGCTTCGCGCTGACGCCGTACTTCTGGCCCGCGCTGGTGCTGCTCGCGCTCGGCAACATCGGCGGCATGCTGTTCATGACGACGAACAACGAGACGATCCAGGCGCGCGTGCCGGAGGAGTACCGCGGGCGCGTGATGGCCGTGCTGATGATGTCATTCGGCATCATGCCGCTGGGCGTAGTGCCGGTGACGCTGCTGGCGGACGCTGTCGGCGCGCCTGAGGCAGTAGCAGCGACCTCGGCGCTGATGCTGGCGACGATCGCGCTGGTCTTCGCGGCGAGCCGGCAGCTGCGCACGCTGAGCGTCACGCCGGGGCGCCACGCCGAGCTATCGCCCGCACAGGCGGCCGCGCTAGTGGCGCAGGGCCGCATCTCGCGCGAGCAGGCCGACGCGCTGAGCGGCCTCGGCGGCGACAACTAGGGCGTCGCGGCCGGTCGCCACGCCGCGCACACGCGAAGGCCGCGCCCGATGCCGTGCGGAGGGAGCGCGGCCTCCGCACTCCTGGCGCGGCTGCTACCCGCGCGACGGCAGCGAGACGAGCACCGGCCCCGGGCCCACCGACACGCCGCGCGAGTGCTCGCTCCAGATCTCGAGCTCCACGAGGTGCTCGGCGCCCTCCTGCCACTTGCGCTTGACAGTCCCCTTCGTGACCACCGTCTCGCCGACCGTGTTGAAGATCTTCATGCGGAACGGCCCGGTCTTCTTGAAGCGTCCGCCGAGGCCGATGAACTCGCGCACGGTGCGCTCCCACATGCCCTGGATGAAGACGTTGTTCGCGTACATGTCCGGCGCGCCGGAGGCCTGCGTGTACGGCGTGTTGTGGTGGATCGGCTCGAAGTCGCGGTTGGCGCCGGCTTCGACGACGAGGCGGTACACCGTCATGTTGAAGACCAGCGGCGGGACCGCGTCGCCCTCCGTAACGTCCTCGAAGTAGCGCTGCGTCGACCAGTCCGCGGGGCGGACGTCGAGGCCGGCCGCCTGCGGCGCGGCGATCGGCTCCATGATCGGGCCCTGCGGCCGCGGCGCGACGTTGCTACCGACCTGCGCCTGCGCCGGACGCTCGAACGGCACGTAGCTGTAGCCGCCGTTGCGGATCTGCGCGACCAGCTCGCCGCGCTGGTTGTGCACCTGGCGCTCCCACTGGATGAACGCGCCGCGCCCCACGCTCGTCTCCTTCGGCAGCACCGACAGGAGCTTGCGCCCGCTCGCCGTCAGGCGGTCGCCGACGCACACCGGCTCGAAGTACTCGATCTCGATGTCGGTCGCGAAAGCGGCGGTGGTTGGCGGCTGGGGCGGCTCCGGCGCGTCGTTGCGGCGCTGGATGTGCTGTCGCGCGTTCTTGTTGGGCTCCGCTGCCGGGTACAGCGTCGCTTCGCCGGGCCGCCATAGCCCGTCGTTGATCCACGTCTGCGTGATGCCGCTGAACGGCGCGACGATGCCCCGATAGCCGTGCTCCCGGGCGACGGCTTCATCGTAATGCAGCGGGCAGTCGAACTCCAGCGGCTCGCAGTAGCGGCGCACGCTCGAGCGCTCCACGTCCTCGATCGCCTTCTGCTTGACGCCGCCCGAAAAGTCGCGGCCCACCGCGTCGATCATCGGCTGCCAGGCAGTCTGCCAGGCGGCCTCGGCGATCGTCGTCGTCATGTTGCACCCCTTCCCTCGCCACTCCGTGGAGGCCCGCCGTGCTGCCGCGAGCGGAGCCTAGCTAGCGCCGCCGCGCCGCCGCTGTCAATACGGCGCACCCCACGAAGCCCAGCCTTCGGCTACAGTCCCCGGCGGCCCCGCGCCGGGGCCGCGCACGGGACGAGGAGCCGACCATGTTTGACCGCATCCACCACGCGGGCCTCGCGGTCGCGAACCTGCTCGACGCGAAGCGGGTGTTCGCCGATGGGCTCGGGCTGCGCGTTGACACCACGCGCTCACCGCTGCCGGGCGGCAACCTGCAGCGCGGGCCCGACCCCACCGACATCCTCGACATCCCGATCGGCAACGCCGAGCTGGAGCTGAACGCGCCGCCGGTGGATGGCACGCCGCCCGGCGGCACCCACCGCTTCGTGCAAGCGCGCGGCGGCGTGGGCGCGCTGCACCACATCTGCCTGCACTCCACGAACGTCGCCGACGACGTGGCGCACCTGCGCGCGTCCGGCCTGACGCAGATCGCGGCGCCGCCGGAGCAGATCGCCTCGAACGAGCCGTGGCAGCAGGTCGCGTTCTTCCACCCGCGCGACTGCCTCGGCGTGCTGCTCGAGATCTGGACGCCCGACAACCATCGCGTCGGCGACCGCTACCAGGGCGCGGGCGTCTTCACACGACTGCATCACATCGGCGTCGTGACCGCGGACCTCGAGGCCGCGCGGCGGCTGTGGTGCAACGTGATGGGCTTCCGCGTCGACACGCTGCGCACGCCAGCGCTCAAGGGCGGCCGCCTCGTCGAACGCGAGCACGTGCGAGTGCTCGCGATCCCGCTGGGCGGCGACAGCGGGGGCATCGTCGCGGTGCTACCCGAGGACGCAGCGAGCGGCACCGCCCGCTTCCTCGCGCGCTACGGCGGCGCGGCCGACGGCACGATGCACCACCTAGCATTCGCGACGCGCGACGTGAGCGCAGCCGCCGACTTTGTGCGCGACCGCGGCCTAGAGCTCGTCGGGCCCGTCGACGCCGACTTCGCGTGGATCCACCCGCGCTCGGCGGGCGGGGTGCTGATCCAGATCGTGCGCGAGACGCGCTGACGCGGCGCGGCGACCGAGCGCGCGCCTTGCGAAGGCGCGCGCATTGCCGGATTCTTGAGGCGACCGGCGCATGCCCTCGTAGCTCAGTGGATAGAGCAGCGGTTTCCTAAACCGTGCGCCCAGGTTCGAGTCCTGGCGGGGGCACCACGTCTGTGCTGATTCCCGCGCAATATTGGGCCATCGCGAGCGCGGCGTTCGCAGCGCCGCCGCAAACGCGCGCATCGGCGTGCCGTGAAGACCCTGAAACTCGCATCCGCTATAGTGGTTGGCGCACGCCCAACAACAACGGACAGTCGTGGAAAGGAACCGCCCCCGACATGGCGAAATTCACGAAGATGGCCCCCGTCGACGTCGTGATTGGGCGCGGCCGCCAGAACGCCGAAGAACGGCGCCGCTACGTAGAAGCCTTGCGCACCATGGATGCCGGCAAGATCGAGCTGCAGCCCAACGAGAAGCCCACGACCGTGAAGCGGCTGCTGCAGGAGGCCTCCAAAGAGCTCGGCCTGAAGGTGCGCTCCACCTGGACCGACGAGCAGCAGCAGACTCTGGTGTGGAAGCGCATCTCGAGGCGGGCGGCGGCGGCCGCGCCGCGCGGCGCCCGCACGGCTTCGCGCTAGGCGCAGGGGTGAGCCCTCGTGGGGCGAGCGGCGCCCGGCCGGCTCGGGCGCCGGCGACGCCACGCGCCTTTGACGCGTTCGCCCGGCGCCGCGCGCGCCTCGCGCGGGAGCTGGCGCGCGCCGGCCGCCGTACGGCGGCGCTGTTCGCCGCCGGCCACGACGCGATGCGCAACGGCGACGTCGAGCACGAGTTCCGCCAGCCCTCGACGTTCTACTACCTCACCGGCTTTGAGGAGCCCGACGCGGTCGCGCTGCTGCGCCCGGGGCACGCGCAGCCCTACGTCCTGTTCGTGCGGCCCCACGACCCGGCGATGGCGATCTGGGTAGGCCCGCGGGCGGGCGTGGAGGGCGCGGTCGAGCGGTACGGCGCGGACGCGGCGTACCCCGTCGAGGAGCTCGACCAGCGGCTGCCGCAGCTGCTCGACGGCTGCGACACGGTGTACTACTCGTTCGGGGCGGACGAGCGCGTGGAGCGGCTGCTGACGCGCACGATCGCGGCGCGCCGGGGCATGGCACAGCGCGGCGCGACGGCGATCGAGCGCGTGCTGGACCCGTTCGCGCTGGTGGCGGCGCAGCGCGTGGTAAAGTCGGCGGAGGAGGTGGCGGCGCTGCGGCGCGCCATCGACATCACGGGCGCGGGGATCGCCGCGGCGATGCGCGCGACGCGTCCCGGCCTGCACGAGTACGAGGTGCAGGCGGTGCTCGAGGCGGAGTACCGGCGCCTCGGCTCGCCGCGCAACGGCTTCCCCTCGATCGTCGCCGCCGGCGCCAACGCCTGCACGCTGCACTACACGGCGAACCGCGCGGAGATCCGTGACGGCGAACTGCTGCTGCTGGACACGGGCGCCGAGTACGACTACTACGGCGCCGACGTCACGCGCACGTTCCCCGCCAACGGGCGCTTCAGCGCCGCGCAGCGCGCGGTGTACGACGTGGTGCTCGCCGCCCAGGCCGCGGCGATCGCGCTCGTCGCGCCGGGCGTACGCTTCCACGAGGTGCACGAGCGCGCGCTGCGTGTGATTGTCGACGGACTGCGCGACCTCGGCGTGCTCCGGGGTACGCGCGCGCAGCTGACGAAGGACGCCGCGTACCGGCCTTATTTCATGCACGCGACGTCGCACTGGCTGGGCCTGGACGTGCACGACGTGGGCGCGTACCGCGAGCCGCCGGGAGCGGACGGCGCCGACAGCAAGCCCACCGCTTCGGTGGTGCTGCGTCCCGGGATGGTGCTGACGGTGGAGCCCGGGCTGTACATCGCGCCGGACGCGAAGGCGCCGCGCGCGCTGCGGGGCATCGGCGTGCGCATCGAGGACGACATCCTCGTCACGCGCACCGGCCACGAGAACCTATCGCGCGGCATCCCCAGCGCGCCCGCGGAGCTCGAGGCGCTGGCCGGCGCTGCGCCGGCGTAGCGCGGCCCGCGCTAGCGAGCGGCCACCGCCGTGGCGCGCGCGACGACGCTGCGCAGGTGCTCGGGCGCCATGTACTCGTGGAGCGGCGTGACCCCGAACCGCGCGGCGTAGAAGCGGCCGGCCTCCTCCGGGTCGTTGCGCAGCGCGGCGCGCAGCGCGAGCGCGGCCGGCGCGACGTGCTCGAGCTGCGCTTCCGCCATGTTGAGCTCGTGGTCGGGGATCGCGCGCGCGTCGCGCTCGCGCCAGTAGCCGGCGAGCGCCGCCTCGATCGTCTCGTTGCCGGTGAGACCGTCGGCGATCGCCTCGGCCGCTCGCTCGGCGTCGGCGAGCGCGTTGCTGATCCCGCGCGCGCTGAGCGGATCGGTGTGGTGCCCCGCGTCGCCCACCAGCACCCAGCCGGGGCCGCAGGGCTGGCAGAAGAAGTTCGGCAGGTCCGCCATGCCGTAGTAGCGCTCAGTGCGGCTCGCGCCGGCCAACCGTTCACGCAGCGCAGGGATCGCCCCGAGCGTAGCGAGCGATGCCGTGTCGATGTCGCGGCGCACGCGCTCGAACTCCGAGTGCGGCCAGCCGGTCGCGACCAGCGTGCGAGCATCGTTCGTCGGGAAGACGAACATCGCCGCGCCCGGGCGCCGGTACGCCTCGAGCGCGCGCGTGGCCAGCCCATCCCAGTAGCTGTAGTACCAGCACGTGAGCGCCGGCCGCTCGCGGTAGGCAGGCGCGCCGGCGAGCCGCGCGATCGTCGAGTGCTTACCGTCTGCGTCGACGACGACCGGTGCGGTGAACTACGCCGCGCCGCCCTTCAGCGTGCGCACGCGCGCCCCGCGCACGCGCACACCGTCCTGCACCAGCGCCGCGACGGTGGCGCGCTCGTGCAGCTCGGCGCCCGCGGCGACCACCGCCTGCACCAACACGGCGTCCAGCGCGCTGCGGCGCGGCCCGATGCCCGCGGGCACGCCATCCTCCGTCGGGACCGCCACGGCGAGCGTGAAGTCGCCGAAGTCCGACGCGCACTCGGTCACCGGCTGCGCGCCCGTGGCGACCACGCACTCCAGCAGGCCCCAGCGCGACGGCGGCGCCGGCGCGCCCGAGCGCATCCTGGACGCCGCCCGCCAGCTGCTACAGAAGCGCCGCGGGCAGGGCGTCCGCGTCGCCGACGTCGCCGCCGCCGCCGGCGTCGCGCGGCAAGCCGTCTACCTCCACTACCCCACGCGCGCCGCGCTGCTCATCGCGACCGTACGCCACGCCGATGCGGTAGAGGGGCTCGAACGGCGGCTCGCGCGCGTCGAGCGCGCACGGGGAAGCCTCGATCTCCTCGACGCGTACATCGAGTTCTGGGGGGGCTACGTCCCACGCATCCACGGCCTCGCCCGCGCGCTGCTGGAGCTGCACGTGACGGACAGCGCGGCCGCGGCCGCCTGGGACGACCGCATGGCGCTGGTGCGCGACCGCTGCGGGTTCATCGTCGAAGCGCTCCGCCGCGACGGGCTGCTCGCGCCCGGGTGGCGGCCGGCACGCGCGGCGGACCTGCTAGGGGCGATGCTCTCGATTCCCACGTGGGAGGCGCTAACCATCGATCGTGGCTGGTCCGAGCGCGAGTACGCGCGCTGGATGAAGCGCGCGGCGCGGGGCGCATTCGTGGTCGAGCGGCCGGCCCGCGGCGGCTGAGCGCCGGGCCAGCGTCATCACAACGGCGTCGCCAGGGCCTCGAGATGCTCACCCGCTTGCGCGCATTGACGGGCTGCCCCGCGAGGCCTACAGTCCCCATCCGGCCGCGTGTTACTGCTTACGCGGGTACGCGGTTTCCCATAAGCCTGTGGGCCCGCGCGCCAGCCCCATCCGACCGGCTAGCGCACCGGGCTCGCACAGCCTCGACAGGAGGCACGGATGCGCATCGCTCGCCGCTTCACTCGCCCCGGCCACGACCCTTACGCAGGCGTCGAGTTCGCCACCCGCGAGTCGCGCATCGTCAATCCGGACGGCTCGGCGGTGTTCGAGGCGTCCGCGTTGCAGATGCCGACCGCCTGGTCGCAGGTCGCCGTCGACATCATGGCGCAGAAGTACCTGCGCAAGCGCGGCGTGCCCTCCGCGCTGCGCCATGCGTGGGAGGCCGACGTGCCGCCGTGGCTCTGGCGCTCCGAGCCCGAGCCGCACGCCCACGACTCCGACGGCGAGACCGACGCGCGGCAGGCCTTCCACCGCCTCGCCGGCACCTGGACGTACTGGGGCTGGAAGCACGGCTACTTCGACGCGGAGGATGACGCGGCGGCGTTCTACGACGAGCTGTGCCACATGCTCGCCACGCAGCGCGCGGCGCCGAACTCGCCGCAGTGGTTCAACACGGGCCTGCACTGGGCGTACGGCATCACCGGCCCGGCGCAGGGCCACTGGTACGTCGACCCCGCCTCGGGCGAGCTCACGGCGTCAACGAGCGCGTACGAGCGCCCACAGCCGCACGCGTGCTTCATCCAGTCGGTCGCCGACGACCTGGTCAACGACGGCGGGATCATGGACCTGTGGACGCGCGAGGCGCGCATCTTCAAGTACGGCTCCGGCACCGGCTCCAACTTCTCCGCCCTCCGCGGCGAGGGCGAGCCGCTGTCCGGCGGCGGCCGCTCGTCCGGACTGATGTCGTTCCTGAAGATCGGCGACCGTGCGGCCGGCGCGATCAAGTCGGGCGGCACCACGCGGCGCGCGGCCAAGATGGTGATCGTCGACGCCGACCACCCCGACGTCGAGACGTTCGTCGACTGGAAGGCTGTCGAGGAGCAGAAGGTCGCCGCGCTGGTCGCGGGCTCGCGCGTGATCCGCCGCGCGCTCGCGGCCGTCGTCGAGGCCGCTGCAGGCGGCTTCGACGCGGCGACGAACCGCCCGCTGCGCCGCGCGATCGCGCGCGCGCGGCGCGACAGCGTGCCGGAGGCGTACATCCAGCGCGCGCTGCAACTCGCGCAGCACGGCGCCGCGCCGCTCGCGCTGCGCGAATTCGACACGGACTGGCAGGGCGAGGCGTACCTGACGGTCGCCGGCCAGAACGCGAACAACTCAGTGCGCGTGGATGCGCGCTTCCTCAACGCCGTGCGCGCGGGCGCGGACTGGCAGCTCACGCGCCGCACCGACGGCGCGGTGCATCGCACGCTGCCGGCGCGCGCGCTCTGGGATCGCATCGCGCACGCGGCGTGGCAGTCGGCCGACCCCGGGCTACAGTACGATACGACGATCAACGAGTGGCACACGACGCCGGCGGGCGGGCGCATCAACGCCTCGAACCCGTGCAGCGAGTACATGTTCCTCGACGACACGGCGTGCAACCTCGCGTCGCTGAACCTGCTCGCGTTCTACGACCAGGAGCGCGGCATCTTCGACATCGACGCGTACGAGCATGCAGCGCGGCTATGGACGATCGTGCTCGAGATCTCGGTGCTCATGGCGCAGTATCCGAGCCAGCCGATCGCGCAGCGCTCGTACGAGTACCGCACGCTCGGCCTCGGCTACGCGAACCTCGGCGCGCTGCTCATGGTGCAGGGCATCCCGTACGACTCGGGGGAGGCGCTCGCGCAGGCGGGCGCGCTCACCGCGATCCTTACGGGCGTCGCCTACGCCACCTCGGCAGAGCTAGCGGCCGCGCTGGGAGCGTTCCCGCGCTACGCAGAGAATCGCGCGGCGATGCTGCGCGTGATGCGCAACCACCGGCGCGCTGCCTACGCGCGCCCCGCGTCCGAGTACGAAGAGTTGACCGTGCTGCCGCAGCCCCTCGACGCAGCCGCGTGCCCGCGCGACCTGCTGACCGCCGCGCAGCGCGCGTGGGACCGCGCACTCGTGCTCGGCGAGACACACGGCTACCGCAACGCGCAGACGACGCTGATCGCGCCGACGGGCACGATCGGCCTGCTGATGGACTGCGACACGACGGGCGTCGAGCCGGACTTCGCGCTCGTGAAATTCAAGAAGCTCGCCGGCGGGGGCTACTTCCGCATCATCAACCAGTCGGTGCCCGGCGCGCTGCGGCGCCTGGGCTACAGCGCCGAGCAGACGGTCGCAATCGTGGCGTACTGCGCGGGCACCGCGACGCTCGACGGCGCGCCGCACATCAACCGCGCGTCACTCGCCGCGCGTGGCTTCACCCCGGCGCTACTCGACGCCATCGACGCGGCGCTGCCCGCGGCCTTCGACATCACGTTCGCCTTCAACCACTACGCGCTGGGCGAGGCGTTCTGCCGCGACGTGCTAGGCTTCAGCGACGCGCAGCTCGCCGACCCCACGTTCTCCGTGCTGGAAGGCCTCGGCTTCACCCGCGCCGAAATCGAGGAGGCGAACGACCACATCGGCGGCCGCATGACGGTCGAGGGCGCGCCGCACCTGCGCGACGAGCACTACGCAGTGTTCGACTGCGCGAACCGCTGCGGCAAGTACGGCACGCGCTACATCGCGCCGCTCGCGCATGTGCGCATCATGGCTGGCGCGCAGCCGTTCCTCTCCGGCGCGATCTCGAAGACAATCAACCTGCCCTTCGACGCGACCGTGCAGGACGTCGCCGACGTGTACATGGCGGCTGCCGACACCATGGTGAAGGCCCTGGCGCTGTACCGCGACGGTTCCAAGCTCTCGCAGCCGCTCGCCTCCGCGCTGTGGGACGCGCCCGACGACGAGCTCGACGCGGACGACGACGACGCGGCGTCCGCCGCCGAGCAGCGGACCGCCGAGCATCCCGCGGTGCTGGCGGCGCAACACATCGCGGCGCGCTACGCGGCGGAGCTCGAGCGCGGCGCGCGCGAGTCGCTTCCCGCGCGCCGCCGCGGCTACGCGCAGAAGGCGCAGGTGGGCGGCCACTCGATCTACCTGCACACCGGCGAGTTCGCGCAGCCGGACCCGCTGACCGGCGCGCCGCGCCTCGGCGAGCTTTTCGTGTCGATGTCCAAGGAAGGCGCGTCGTTCGGCGCGCTGATGAACTGCTTCGCGATCGCGGTGTCGATCGGCCTGCAGCACGGCGTGCCCCTCGACGCCTACGTGGACTCGTTCATCTTCCAGAAGTTCGAGCCGAACGGCCTCGTCGCGGGCCACGACCGCATCCGCATGGCGACGTCGATCATCGACTACATCTTCCGCGAGCTGGCGATGAGCTACCTCGGTCGCGATGACCTGGCGCACTTCGGGCCGGAGCTTGCCTTGGAGGCGCCGGCAAAGCTCGACATCGAGTCGCGCGCGGCGTACCCGCCGGCCGCGGTGCCGGGCGCGGCGCTCGCCTCCGAGGCAGGCGACGGCTCGGGTGCGGCGGTTGCGCCGGCGCCCGGCAGCGCGCTGCCGCACACGCAGCCGCTGTCGCCCGCCGCGACGCCCGAGCCGCCCTCGACCCCCGCGCCGGAGCTACCGGGCGCGCCCGTCCCGCAGCTGCCGCCGGCCGTCGTGGCGCCGACGTTCGTGCAGCTCCCGCTGCACACCGCACAGGCCGTGCGCGTCTCGCAGGCCCGCCAGCGCGGCTTCGAAGGCGACCCCTGCGACGAGTGCGGCCAGCTGATGATGGTGCGCAACGGCACCTGTCTGAAGTGCATGAACTGCGGCGCTACAAGCGGCTGTAGTTAGGAAGCCCTGTGATTACACGGGATTCCGCGTGACGCCGGATGCGACCGAGAGGGTAACAAGCAAGCCAACAAGCAACGCGAAAATCAGCCGCCGATGTACCTCGCAATCTCGACGGCGGCGACTTCGTGAACCTCGCGCATCGTGTGTCCGTAGATGCCGAGGGTGGTCGTGATCTGGTTGTGGCCGAGGGTGTCCATCACCACGCGAGGTGAGAACCCCTCGGCCAGCAACGCTGTCGCGACCCCATGCCGGACCGAGTGGATGCGGACGTGCCGCACCTCTGCCGCCTTCAGCAACCGATCGAACTCGTACCGGACGCGCCGACCATCAAGCGGACGGCCATAGTCGTCCGTGAAGCACAAATCCCACCGGCTCCCAGCCTCGTCCTTCCACGGCCCTTACCACGCCCCGCCGACGAGGAGCCGGGCTTCCTTCTGAGCCGTCCGATGCCGCTTCATGGCTTCGGCGGCCCGAGGCGTCAGGGTCACCTCACGGCGGCTCCGCTTCGTCTTCGGCGTGGTCACGAGGTACTTCCCGCCGATCCGTGAGACGAGGCCGAGATCGACCTGTCGCGCGTCTCGGTCATCAAGGGCGGTCAGTTGATCGAGCCCTCGACCGAGGAGCCCGCGCCGCGTCGTCGTCACACGCCCGAGCCCGCGACGCCCGCGATCGTCATCGACGAGTAGACCGCTCCCGCGTGCGGCCCTCGGGGCGTTCCCCCTTCCGCTCCGAGGGCCGCACGCATCGCCTACGCGCCCTCACGGGGCCGGGAGGCACTGTGGAAGGGGTGGGCCGGTGGGCGACCACTCAGGACTGGATAATCCGCGCGAAGGCACCGGGGACGGCGGAAGTCGTATTCTCCGCGCATGGCCACAGGTCGCCGCATCCGTCACCTCGCGAGCCGTGCCAACCTCCCTGCGGAGGAGGCGCTACGACGCCTCACACTCGCCGGGATTGCCGCGGCCACACCCGAGAATCTTGTCTCGCGCGATGCGCTTAGGCGCGCTGAGATCGCGCTAGGTCTCGTCGAACAGACCGCGATCGCCCCTGAGAGATCTTCTATGGCCTCCGACACTCGGAGGACAGCAAGGGAGGCAACGCCTCAGATCGTGGCCCCAGCCGCGGCTTCCACCGCGAAGCCTGTGACTATTGGTGACGTTGTTCGAGGTCAGATGGACTACTTGACCTCCGCGCTTGTGATGCAAATCCACATGCAACTAGTGGATGACTATGCGACTAGCGATGATCCGATCACACCTGCTGGAACGATAGATCGAGGTAAACTCTTCCAGTCCGCGCTTGGCCGCCCTCGAACATCACTCGGTCGCGTCCTGAAGTACCCAACCGTGGAGATGGCCGGAGCCGCCTTACTTCACGCCCTTATCCACGATCACCCGTTTATCAACGGAAATAAGCGAACTGCGATCGTGTCTCTTCTCGTCTTTCACGACCTGAACGGGCTGGTGGCAACGGCTGACGAAGACGAACTCTTCGATTTTGCGATTGCGCTCGCTGGGCACGACATGCCCACCGTTGGGAAGGCCGCTGACGACGAAACTAACTATGCGGCACAGTGGCTTTCCGCCAACTCGCGCGCCGTCACCAGTGATCAACGTCGGATGCGCTGGTGCGCGCTGAGAACAATCCTCGCCGAGCACGGCTGTTCATTTGAACAACGAGAGGGCAACAGCATCGCGATCCGTCGTGGTCAACGAGTAACGGTAGCCGGTGCTCGCAACGACGGAGACGAGATCGACAAGCCCGGTGTTCTGCGTATCCGGCGGGAACTCGGGCTGACAGACAAGGAAGGGATCGACTCGGCAGTGTTCTACGGCACGTCAGGAGAAATCCCGGCGTTCATCCAGAAATACCGCAAGACTCTGGATCGCCTTGCCGCCTACGGGTGAAATGGAAACAAGCAACGCAGCAAGCAAAGCGCGTCGATCTACCGCCGTAATCGACCGTCAACGATAGTCACGACACGAAACAAGGGCCGCCTCTCTGAATCTGAGAGACGGCCCTTGTCGTCGCTAGTCGCTCGCGAGCCTCGTGGCGCTCGTACTCGTGAAGCGACTCATCGAGCGCGACGCGGGGCGGGCGCCGGCCGGCGCGGTCGCCGCGCTCGATGTCGTGTTCGCGGTGGGCGTGTACCTGCTGGCCGCGGGCTACGGCGCGCACGAGGTGACGAACTATCTGCACGTACGCTTCTGCGCGGACGACGCCAACCGGCTCTGTGAAATCGTGGCGTTCAACGACGACGAGTTCTCGCACTGGGTGTTCTTCGCCGGATTCGTCACGATCAACGTCGTGCTGCTCGCGCTCGAGGCGCTGACGCCACAGCGGGCCGTCGGCGTGCGCGACCGCGCGCTGCTGGTCGCGAACGCGCTGGCCGTCGCCGCTGCGATCTTCGCGAACCTCGCGCTCGAGGAGACCGGCGCCGACCTGCCGATCATCGGCGCAGTGGCGCTGCTCGCCGTCGCGCTGCTGGTGCGCCGGGGCGTGCAGCCGCTGGCGCTGTACTACGCGGCTAGGTACGGCCTCGGGCTGGTGGCGTCAGTAGGCTATCTCGCGGCCTGACGCGGGAGCGAAGCGGCGGCGGTCCGGCGGCGGCAGGGGGCGCGCGGGAGCGTCGCGAGCGGTGGCGTCCGGAGCAGCCTCGGGCGCCCACAGGGCGGTCATAGCCCCTCCCCGCCCGCGGCCTATACTCGTACCCGCACCCGACCCGCCCGCTGCGCACCGCACCCCGGAGGGAGGAGCCGAAGGCTCATGGCACTCGCACACATCGTCGGCTACCCGCGCATCGGCACGCGGCGCGAGCTCAAGCGTGCGACCGAGGCGTACTGGGACGGCGAGCTGCCGCGCGAGCAGCTCGAAGCGGCCGCCCGCGCGCTGCGGCTCGAGGCGTGGACGCGCATGCGCGACGCGGGCATCGACCTGGTTCCCTCGAACACCTTCAGCTACTACGACCAGGTGCTTGACACCACGGCCATGCTCGGTGCGGTGCCGGAGCGCTACGGCGGCGCGAACGGCGCGGTAGACCTCGACACCTACTTTGCGATGGCGCGCGGCGCGCAGCGCACGGGGCTCGACGTCACAGCGATCGAGATGACCAAGTGGTTCGACACGAACTACCACTACCTCGTGCCGGAGCTGCGACCCGGCATGCGCTTCCACCTGGCGACGACCAAGGCCGTCGACGAGTACCGCGAGGCGCGCGCGGCGGGCATCGAGACCGTGCCGGTGCTCATCGGGCCGCTGAGCTGGCTGCTGCTGGGCAAGGCGCACGACGCGCCCGCGGACTTCGACCGGCTGACGCTGCTGCCGGCGGTGCTCGCCGTGTACCGAGAGGTGCTGGCCGCGCTAAGCGACGCGGGCGCGCGCTGGGTGCAGTTCGACGAGCCCGTGCTCGTGCAGGACCGCACGCCGGAGGAGCTCACTGCGCTCAGCGGGGCGTACGCGGCGCTCGCGGCGGAGGCCGGCGAGACGCAGTTGCTGGTGCAGACGTACTTCGGCGATGTCGACGCGGCGTATCCCGCACTGACCGCGCTGCCAGTCGCGGCGATCGGGCTCGACTTCGTGCGCGGGCGCCGCAACCTGGAGCTCGTGCGCGCGCACGGGCTGCCGGGCGGCAAGTTCCTCGCTGCGGGAGTCGTCGACGGGCGCAACGTGTGGCGCAACGACCTCGACGCGTCGCGCGCGCTGCTGGCGGAGCTCGGCACGCTGGTCGGCCCGGACCGCGTGATCGTGTCCACCGCGGGCTCGCTGCAGCACGTCCCGCTCACGCTCGAGCGCGAGACGCGGCTCGACCAAGAGCTGCGCTCGTGGCTCGCGTTCGCGCACGAGAAGGTAGAGGAGGTTGCGACGCTCGCGCGGCTGGCGGACGACCCCGAGGGGGCGGCGGACCAACTCGCGGCGACGCGCTCGGCGCTGGCCTCGCGGCGCGCCTCGGCGCGAACGAACGACCCGGCAGTGCGCGCGCGGGTGGCCGCCACGAACGACGCCGACTACGCGCGCGCCGGCGCGGTGGTGGAGCGGCGGCGCGCGCAGCGCGCGCGGCTCAACCTGCCACCGTTCCCGACGACGACCATCGGCTCGTTCCCGCAGACCGACGAGCTGCGTCGCGCGCGCCGCCGCTTCGACGACGGCGAGCTCGACGAGGCCGCGTACGAGCAGGTGATCCGCGACGAGATCGCGCGAGTGGTCACGCTACAGGAGCAGCTGGGCCTCGATGTGCTGGTGCACGGCGAGCCCGAGCGCAACGACATGGTGGAGTACTTCGGCGAGCAGCTCGCGGGCTTCGCGTTCACGCGCTTCGGCTGGGTGCAGTCGTACGGCTCGCGCAACGTAAAGCCGCCGATCATCTACGGCGACGTGTCGCGGCCGGACCCGATGACGGTGCGCTGGATCACCTACGCGCAGTCGCTCACGCAGAAGCCGATGAAGGGGATGCTCACCGGCCCGGTGACCGTGCTCAACTGGTCGTTCGTGCGCGACGACCAGCCGCGCGCTGAGACGTGCCGGCAGGTCGCCCTCGCGATCCGCGACGAGGTCGCGGACCTGGAGGCGGCGGCCATCGCGGTGATCCAGATCGACGAGCCCGCGCTGCGCGAGGGCCTGCCGCTGCGGCGCTCGGACTGGACGAGCTACCTCGGCTGGGCGGTGCCGTGCTTCCGGCTCGCGACGGCTGGCGTGCGCGACGACACGCAGATCCACACGCACATGTGCTACAGCGAGTTCAACGAGATCATCCAGGCCATCTCCGATCTCGACGCTGACGTGATCTCGATCGAGAACTCGCGCTCCGATGCGGAGCTGCTCGACGTGTTTCGGCGCTTCTCGTACGACAAGGAGATCGGCCCCGGCGTGTACGACATCCACTCGCCGCGCGTGCCACCGGCCGCCGAGATGACGGACCGCCTGCGGCAGGCGACCGCCGTGCTCCCGCCGGACCTCGTCTGGGTGAACCCGGACTGCGGCCTGAAAACGCGCCGCTACGAGGAGACCGTGCCGGCCCTCGAGCACATGGTGGCCGCTGCGCAGGCGTTGCGCGCCGGCGCGGCGGCATAACGCACTGTCGGTCGAGCGATGGGTGCGTTCACGCTTCCGCTGGACCTTCGTCAGACGTTGTGGCGGGCAGGTTGAGGTGGAATCGACTCGGCGATTCGCTTCGCGGCAGTGGAGCTCGAGCTCTGGTTCATCGGACCGCCGATCCACTGGGACGCAGCGTCCGATGGGGAGCAGCGCCACTTCACCAACTTCTTGACGTGGTCCGATACCGCTCTCGTCGGCGCAGATCGGGCGATACGTCAGCGCAGCGATCATTGCCTGATCGATCAGTGGCAGGCGCTGACGCGTCACGACATCCGCCAGGCGATCGGACGCCTCAGGGACGTGGCACTCAAGGAACGGCGTGATGTGGCGCCCTGGACTCCCCTCTTTCGCGGCGACCGGAGCAGTGTGGCATTCACACAGAAGCTCGACGGCTTCGAGATTGAGATACCTGCTTATGGCACCGCCGAAGACTACTTGGGATGGATACTCGGCGAAGCTGTACCGCTCGTCGTAGAGGCGATCGAACACGGGGCGCGCGGGCCGACGTCACTCGATCCCGACCTGCCCGTCGAGGAGCAGATGCCGTTCTCACGCTCCAACCCATGGTCCGCGCACTTGGACCCGGAGCTTCGGCGCCTGATCGAGTCTTAGGGCCCGAGTCTAGCCATCTGCCGCGCGCTCGCGCTCCCAGCGCGCCTTCGCTTGCGGCCACTCGTCCGCGAGGATCGCCATGAAGTGCGTGTCGACGTAGCCGCCGCGGATGTGGTCGGCGTCGCGCAGCAGGCCTTCGAAGCGGAAGCCCGCCTTCTCGTACGCGCGGATAGCACGTGCGTTCCCGGCCTCGGGGTCGATCGTCACGCGGTGCACGCCCAGCACCTCGAACAGGTGCTGCAGCATCATGCGCACCGCCTCCGTGCCGACGCCGCGCCCGCGCGCCGGCGCCTCTGCGACGAAGATGTCGACGCCGGCCGTGAACTCGGAGTCCTCGCCGTGATACGGGTGGTGGCACTGGATCGCGCCGAGGCCGCGCCCCTGCTCCTCGATCAGGAAGCTCCACAGCGGCTGCTCGGAGCTCGGATCCAGGAACTGGCGGCGCGCGGCGTCCACGCCGTCGAGCGCGTTGTCCCACCAGTACAGCACGTCCGGATCGCGCAGCCACTCGACGATGCCGGGAAGGTCGCGCTCCGCGACGGGGCGCAGCGTGAGCCAGAGCCCTTCGAGGGTCGGCTGCGAGTGGCGGTTCACGGCTACTCGGCGCGCTGCTTGAGCTCGGCCGCTTCCATCGCGACATAGCGCGTCGACAGCCCGCGCACCCACGAGGCGATCAGCGCGAGCGGCCACCCAGCGAGCTCGAGCGTGCGCGTCGCGCGGGAGCCGCCCACCGACTCGAACGCCGTGACAGTGAAGAGGGCCGGCCGGAGCCTGGGCTGGCGCACGCGCGCCCTGCTGCCGAGGCCGAACGCGCCGCCGTCCAGGCGCTCGATGCTGGTGATCGAGGCGGTCCACTCGTGCCAGCGCTCCACGTCGGCCATCACGGCCCAGACGCGCTCGGGCGGGGCGGCAATGTCGACGAACTGCTCGATGCGCATCGTGGGGGCTCCCTCGCGTGCGCGGGGGTCTGACAATGCTGCCACGGCCCCGCTCGCCCGGATGACGTCCCGTGGAGTGGTGGAGAAGTGTTCCGCGGTGCGTCGTCGTTATACATGATCAGCTGGCGAGGCGTCGGCGGGTGCGAGCAGGCGCCGAGTCCTGCTCAAGCGTCTGGGCGAGCTCCGCCATGAAGCCGTCGGAGAGGTAGCGCCGCTCGGCGACCTGCCACTCGTCGTG
>Ga0194132_10005371_pt1 | contig 20820 bp, 21 predicted proteins | sample TA2KigOf80mmetaG_FD_148612 | JGI IMG/M metagenome (GOLD analysis project Ga0194132, IMG submission 148612) | Freshwater microbial communities from Lake Tanganyika, Tanzania - TA2015054 Kigoma Offshore 80m | ecosystem: Environmental > Aquatic > Freshwater > Lake | place: Tanzania: Lake... | reverse complement strand
CCGCCGACGGCTCGCGCGCGCCAAGCTCGCCGCGCCGATGCAGCCGACCGCGATCCTCTGCTCGGGCGCCAATTACTGGGAACACCGCGACGAGGTGCCCAAGCGCATCCTCAAAGAGCCCGAGTTTTTCGTCAAAGTGCCGCAAGGCGTGATCGGCCCCCACGACGACATCCGGCTCGACCGCGCGCTCACCAAGAAGCTCGACTATGAAACCGAGCTCGTGATCGTGATCGGCAAGCCGGGACGGCGCATCGCCAAGTCGAAAGCGCTCGCTCACGTGTTCGGTTACGCGGTCATGAACGACCTTACCCTCCGAGACCGCCAGGTCAATTTGAAGCCCGACGGCAGCGTTTCCTACGACTACGGTCCGGGCAAGAACTTCGACACCTGCGCGCCGTTGGGCCCCTGCATCGTCACCGCCGACGAGCTCGGGCAACCGCACCGGCTCAAGCTCCGAACTTTCGTCAATCGCGAAATCCGGCAGAACAACACCACCGCGCGCATGCTCTGGCGCGTGGCCGATCTGGTCAGGTTTTTCTCGCTGTTTCTCACGCTCCGCCCGGGCATGATCATTTCGACCGGCACTCCCGGCGGCACCGCGTTCGGGACCGACAAGAAGCTCGGTGGGCGCTTCTACAAGCCGATCAAGGGCAAGCCGCCGTTGACCTATCTGCGGCCGGGCGACGTGCTCACCTCGGAAATCCAGTCGATCGGCCAGCTCCGCAACCGGGTCGTCCTCGACAACGGCTGACCGGCGCAATGACCGGCCGGTTGCCAACGGCGCGCGGGCGGGTACAATCCGGCGCTCGTGCGGTCGCTGCAGCGGCCGCCTCGTCTGGGGAGGGAGTCATGCTATTTCGCTCATTATCGCGGGCGTTTGCAACGGCCGTTGCCGTAGCCGCGCTCGCCGCTACCGTGGCCGTTCCGGGCTGGGCGCAAGCGCCCAAGAAGGGCGGCGAGATGCACGTCGCCGTGGTGCCCGAGCCGATCCATCTCGGCCTCGGCATGACCGGCCAGCTCGCGGCCTACACCGTCTCGAGCAAGGTCTATCAGTCGCTGATCAAGTACGACTTCGAATACAAGCCGATTCCGGTGCTGGCCGAATCGTGGAGCATGTCGCCCGACGGCAAGGCCTACACCTTCAAGCTGCGTAAGGGCGTCAAGTGGCACGACGGCAAGCCGTTCACCGCCCATGACGTCGTCTTCACCACTACCGAGATCCTGAAGCAGTACAACCCGCTCTCGCGCCGCGTGGTGGCGATGATGTCGAAGGTGCACGCGCCTGACGACCACACCGTGGTGTTCGAGTTCCCGAACGCCTATCCGGCGTTCATGTCGTTGTTCGACCCGGCCTCGATGCCGGTGCTGCCTAAGCACCTCTACGAGGGCACCGAGTACACCAAGAATCCGCACAACGAGAAACCGGTCGGCACCGGGCCGTTCAAGTTCGTCGAGTGGAAGAAGGGCTCCTACATCAAGCTCGTCCGCAACGACGACTACTGGAAGCCGGGGCTGCCGTACCTGGACGCGATCTACTTCCAGTTCATTCCCGATCCGGCCGGCCGCGCGCTCGCGCTCGAGCAGGGCCGCGTCCACTTCACGGCGTGGGGCGCGATCGAGAACTACGACGTGCCGCGCTTGAAGGCGCTGCCGCATCTCGAGATGACGACCAAGGGCTACGAGATGATCGGCACCATGATGTGGGTCGAGTTCAATCACCGCAAAGCGCCGTTCAACGACGTACGGTTCCGCCGCGCGATCGCGCATGCGATCGATCGCGATTTCATCCGCAACAACATTTATTTCGGCCTCGGCAAGATTCCGTCGAGCCCGGTGTCGACCGTGACCAAGTTCCACGACAAGAACACCGGCATGGCCTGGGACTTCAGCCCGGCCAAGGCCAAGAAGATGCTGGACGACATGGGCCTCAAGCCCGACGCCAACGGCATCCGCCTGAAAACGACGTTGACACCGCTCTACGCCTCGTTGGGCGAGCAGTACGTCCGCATCGGCGAGTACGTGAAGCAGGCGCTGAAGGACGTTGGCATCGATGCCGAGATCAAGAGCTACGATGCCGGCGGCTGGATGAAGGCGATGGGCAATTGGGAGTACGATATCGCTGTCAACTTCATGGGCCAGTACGCCGATCCCGAGTTGGGCGTTGCGCGTTCCTACATCTCGTCCAACATCAAGCAAGGCGTGCCGTTCAACAACATGGCGGGTTATTCGAATCCGAAGATCGACGAATTGTTCGCCAAAGGCGCGGCCGAAACCGACGAAAAGAAGCGGACCGCGATCTACAGCGACCTGCAAAAAGCGCTGGTCGACGACGTCGCGTTCGTGTGGTTCCTCGAGCTCGAGCAGCCGCACTTCGTCAACAAGAAGTTCAAGAACGTCATCACCAACCCGCTCGGCAACAAGGACGACTTCGAGTCGGTCCACATGGTGCAATAGCGGCCAGCAACGACGACGCGAAGCGGCAGGGCACCGGCCCTGCCGCTTTTTTCTTGAGGGCAGCATGATGAGCGACGGATTCCGCTTGAGCGTCATGCCGACGCACGAAAACGTGCGCGGCGCGGTCGAGTTTTGGCAGGCGTGCGAGCGACAGGGGCTCGACGTCATCGGCGCCGCCGATTCGCAGAACTACATGCGCGAGATGTGGGTGTGCCTGACCGCGGCCGCGCTCGCGACCGAAAGCGTCAAGATCATGACCTACGCCACCAACCCGGTGACGCGCCACCCCTCGGTCACCGCCGGGGCGTTCGTCGCGCTCAACGAACTGGCGCCGGGGCGGCTGATGATGGGGATCGGGACCGGCGATTCGGCGCTGTGGTCGATGGGCCGGAAAGTGGCGACCATCGCCGAGACCCGCGCCTACGTCCAGGCGGTCAAAGCGCTCTGTGCCGGCGAGGCGATCGAGTGGGATGGGCAGCGGTTCAAGCCGGCCTGGGCCTATTTCGAGCCGTTCGATCTTCCGGTCTACGTCATGTGCTCGGGCCCCAAGATCCTGCGGATGGCGGCGGAGGTCGCCGATGGCGCGGTCGTGCACATGGGCTTTGCGCCCGAGGATATCGCCTATGTTCGCGGCATCGTCGATGACGGCCGCCGCGCGGTCGGCAAGGATCCCAAGACTTTCGACCTCTGGTGGAACACGCGGGTCGTGTTCGATCGAAGCTACGACGCCGCGGCGGCGCGGACGCTCGGCTGGATGCCGCGCTGGCTCACCATGGGCAGCATGGACGGCAAGGGCATTCCCGACGCCTACAAGGAGAAGCTCAAGCAGCTGAACGCCGACACACACAGCCTCGCCGCGGTCTACAAGACCAAGAACCGCGAGCAGATCGTGGTCGAGCGTGCCAAGGAACTCGGGCTCTACGATTGGCTGATGGCGCGTTCGCCGCGCCTGTTCGGCACCCCCGACGACGTCGCGGGCCGCATGAATGAACTCGGCCGTAGCTTGGGCCTGAAACAATGGATCCTGTTCCTGATCGGCAACGACGGTCAGAATGTGAGCGGTACCCACGCTGAGCGCTTCACACTGCTCGAACAATTAACCAAGGACGTGAAACCCAAGCTCCGAGCTTGAAAAGCGAGTCCGGTCGGCGCTGGGCCCGGCCGCGCGGCCCGCCGCGGCGCCGCCGGCCTTGATTTGAAACGGTCATCGCGACCGCCGTCGCACCGCTCCTGAAAACCGGCTAGGCTCGCCGCCGGTACCCGCCCATGACCGACAAGCAACGCCGGACCGAGTTCTTTTTCGTCAACCTCGGCCACTTCTTCGATCACTATTTGATCCTGATCTTCGCCACCGTCGCGGTCGCGATCGCCAGCGACCGGCGCGTCGTCATGACGGCGCCGCCGCCGGAATGGGCAATGACCTACGCCGAGATCATCCCCTATTCGGTCGCGGGCTTCGTCGCGTTCGGGGTATTTTCGATCCCGGCCGGCTGGCTCGCCGACAAGTGGAGCCGGCCCGGCATGATGGTCGCCTTCTTCCTCGGCATGGGCGTCGCCACCATGCTCGCGGCGTTGGCCCAGACGCCGTGGCATCTCGCCGTGGCCGTGACGTTGATCGGCGTGTTCGGCGCGATCTATCACCCGGTCGGGATCGCGATGGTGGTCGAGGGCCGGCTCCGCAGCGGCACCGGCGTGCCGCTCGCGATCAACGGCGTTGCCGGTAATTTGGGCGTCGCGGCGGCGCCGCTCGTCACCTTGTTCGCGATCGAGTGGCTGGGCTGGCGTGCCGCGTTCCTGATCCCGGGCGCGGTTTCGGTGCTGGTCGGCCTTGCCTACCTTCTGTTCGTTGCCCGCGCGCGCCGCGCCGCGGTCGTAACCCCGGCCGCGAAGGCGGTCGAGGACGCGCCCGATATCGACCGCGCCACCTTGATTCGCATTTTCTTCGTCATCTTCATTACCGCCTCGCTCGGCGGCTTCATCTTCCAGAGCACCTCGTTCGCGCTGCCCAAGATCTTCGACGAGCGTTTGGGCGGGCTCGCGACCAGCGGCCAAGCGGTCGGGTGGTGGACCTTCTTCGTCTTTGCCGCCGCTTCGGTCGCCCAGCTTTGGGTCGGTTACCGGATCGATCGCGCCTCGATCCGCGTGGTGTTCGCGGTCGCGGCCGGGCTCCAGGCGCTGTTCTTCTTCGCCATGCTCGACCTCGACGGTTTGGCCGCGCTCGTCGTTGCGGTCGCCTTCATGCTGACCGTGTTCGGCCAGATTCCGATCCAGGACACCATGATCGGGCGCATCGCCAAGGGCGCGTGGCGGAGCCGTGCCTATGGCATCCGCTACGTCGTCACGTTTGCGGTTACCGCCAGCACCGTCCCGATCGTCGCCGCGATCCACGGCAGCTACGGGTTCTGGGCGCTGTTCCTGGCGCTCGGGGTCGCCGCCGCGTTGGTGACGGTCGCGTCCTTGTTCCTGCCGCGTGCCGGGATCGAGCGGCCGGTGCCGGCGTAAAAAGAAAACGGGCGTGCCCAGCGCACGCCCGTTTCCGGCAGAAGTCGCGGGTTAGGCGGTGACGCCCGTCACGCCGTGGGTGCGGAACCACTCGAGGCAGCGCTTCCAGCCGTCTTCGGCCGCTTCCTTGCGGTAGGACGGACGGTAGTCGGCCAAGAACGCGTGCGGTGCGTCGGGATAGACGTGGAGCGTCGACTTCGACGCCGCCGGGGTGCCGGCCGCTTTGAGCGCTTCCCTCATCTTCTCGACGGTGTCGAGCGGGATACCCTGATCCTGGCCGCCGTAGAGGCCGAGCACCGGTCCCTTCAAGTCCTTGGCGATGTCGACCGGGTGCTTGGGGTTGTTGGCGGAGGCTTGCCCGACCAGGCGCCCGTACCACGCGACCCCGGCCTTGATCGCGGGGTTGTGGGCCGAGTACATCCAGGTCACACGGCCGCCGAAGCAGAAGCCGGTGACGCCGAGCTTCGCCATGTCGGCCTTACCTTCGCCCTTGGCGAACTCGGCGGCTGAGTCGAAATCGCCGAGCACCTCGGCGTCGCTCGTCTTCGACACGATCTCGCGGATGATCTGCTGGAAGTCGGTCATCGGCTTGGGATCGCCTTAACGGAAGTAGATTTCCGGCGCGATCGCGTAGTAGCCGGCCTTGGCGAAACGGCGGCAGATGTCGGCGATGTGTTCGTTGACGCCGAAAATCTCCTCGCACACCAGAATGGTGCCGAAGCCGGTGCCGCGGGCGGCCCGGGATGGGTCGAGCGCTTCCGCGCCTGCCTCGCCCGCGCGCGCTCGGTGAACTACGCGACCGAGGACGCGTATCTGGGCGACGATCTCCTGTTTCGTTACGCCGCCGAGATGGCGATGGGACTCGCGCTGCTGCAGGCGCGCTATCTCGACACTGCGATCGCCCAGCTCGCGGTGTGGGACGGTCGACCGAACGACGCACCGGCCGGAACTGCGGTCGATGTCGCGGCGTGGCGCGCGCGGCCTGCCGTCGATCGCGATCGCGCCCGATCACGGCGCGGTGCCGGCGTCGGCGCCGGCCCGCGCCGCGCCGGCCGCCGGCCGCACGATCCGCGCCATGCTGTTCGGCGACGTCAAAGGCTTCAGCAAGCTGAAGGACGCGGAATTGCCGCGCTTTGTCGAGCACGTGCTCGGGCGCTTCGCCCGCGTTCTCGCCCGCTTAGGATCGGACATCCGCTTTCGCAACACCTGGGGCGATGGATTGTTCGTCGTTCTGCCGACCCCGGCGATCGCCGCCGCGTGCGCGCTCGAGCTGCAGGCGAGCCTGGCCGACATCGACTATGCAGCGGCCGGCCTGCCCGATCATCTCGCGCTGTGATTAGGCGGTCACGTCGGCCCGGTCTACGAAACGCACGATCCGATTCTCGGCGTCGAGAATTATTTCGGCGCTCACGTCAGCCGTACCGCGCGCATCGAACCGGTGACGCCGCCCGGCAGCGTCTACGTGACCGAGCCGTTCGCCGCCGCGATCGCGCTCGAACGCGACAGCGGCTTCGCGTGCGACTATGTCGGCCACATGCCGGCGGCCAAGGGCTACGGCAACCTCCGTATGTACCTGTTGCGCGCGACGCGCTGACCGCCGCTGTGGACAAAGTTATCCACACCGAAAAAGAAGCGATTTACTTATTGATTCGCGCGGGCTACACCAACGTGTACCGGCGCGTGCGAATCAAACGAGAGGCTCCGCCTCGGCAATGTTCGTGGGCGCATTGAGAGAAGGAAAGGCATCATAGATGGCTCCACCAACGGTACCCTTGTCCAAGATGACCGCCGAACTGGCGGCGAAACACAAGTTGTCGAAGAAGGCATGCTCCGCCCTGTTCGGCGATTTCATCGATCTCACGATCAAGAACCTGAAGAAGGGGAACAAGGTCCGAATTACCGGCCTCGGCATCATGCAGGTGCGCAACCGGCCGGCCCGCATGGGGCGTAACCCGGCGACGGGCGAGCCGATCAAGATCAAGGCCTCGCGCAGGGTCGCGTTCCGCGTCGCCAAGAACGTGAAGGAACAGATCTAGCCCACGCTGTCGCACTAGTCCGGCGGCGGAGCGCGTCGCGCTCCCCGCGCGGACGGGCGAGACGACCAAGCCGCGCTCGCGTTGCGAGCGCGGCTTCGTCTTGTTCGACCGCGAGGCGACGGATAATGCTGACGCCGCCGATCGCCAACCGATGGAGCATTCGTCATGAAGGCTTACCTCATCCCCAAACCGACCGGCATCGATGCGCTGACCCTGGTCGAGCGTCCGACGCCGCGGCCCGGTCCGCGCCAGGTACGGGTCAGGATCAAAGCCTGTTCGCTCAACTACCGCGATCTCATGGTGGTGCGGGGCGCCTATGCGCGCGGGCCGCTGCCCGAGAACATCGTGCCGCTTTCGGACGGCGCCGGGACCGTGGTCGAGGTCGGCCCCGGCGTCACCCGGGTCAAGGTCGGCGACCGCGTCGCCGGGTGTTTTTTCCAGCGCTGGTACGGCGGTTCGTTCGAGCCGACCACCAACGCCAGCGCGCTGGGCGGCTCGATCGACGGCGTCCTCGCCGAGGAAGTCGTGCTCGAGGAAGAGGGCGTGGTCGAGTTTCCCGACCATCTTTCGTTCGCCGAGGCGGCGACGCTGCCGTGCGCCGCGCTGACCGCCTGGAACGCATTGATCGAGCACGGCCGTTTGACTGCCGGCGAGACCATCCTGGTGCAGGGCACCGGCGGCGTTTCGATTTTCGCGCTGCAGTTCGCGCGGCAATTGGGTGCGCGCGTGATCGCGACTTCGTCGAGCGACGCCAAGCTCGCGCGGGTCAAGAGCCTCGGGGCCGATGCCGGCGTCAACTACAAGAGCCGGGTCGATTGGGACGTGGCGGCGACCGAGATCACCGCCGGGCGCGGTGTCGATCAGGTGATCGAGGTTGGCGGCGCCGGCACCTTCGCCCGCTCGCTCAACGCGATCCGGGTCGGCGGCAAGATCAGTCTGATCGGTCTGCTGGCGGGCGCGGCCGAGATCAACCCGATGCCGATCCTGCGCAAACTCGCCGACGTGCGCGGCATCTTCGTCGGCTCGGCCCAGATGTTCGAGGCGATGAACCGCGCGATCGCGTCAGCCAGGCTCAAGCCGGCGATCGATCGCGTCTTCCCGTTCGCCGATGCCAAGGCCGCCTATCGCCACCTCGAATCGGGGGCGCACTTCGGCAAGATCGTGATCGAACTGTCCTAGTAGTCTAGTACGGACCAAGGTGCCGGAGAGTCGGCGCGCTGTTCACCGGCGACGGCGGCGATCAAGCCGGACGACATCGCCGCTCGGTAAGCTAGCGCGCAGCGGCTGAGCCCCGTTGGGTGCGCCAAGTGAGCTGTCCTACGCGGACTCGATCCCCACGAGCACCCGCGTCTGGTCGGGGTCGGCGACGGTCCGGCCCATGATTCCGGCCGCATCCGCGGTTTGCCGCACCAGCGCCGCATTGTCGGGGGCGATGCGGCCATCGGCGAGCGCCAGATTGTTCTCGAACCCGACCCGGGCGTGGCCGTCGAGCGCCAGCGCGGTGAGGGCGCAAGCGCCTTCCTTGGGCCCGAACGCGCATACCGCGAACGGACCTTGGTTCTCCCATGCCGCCAGGAACGGCAGGAGGTCGGTCGGCGCCGAGGTCTGGTCCTTGGCGTAGCGGCCGAGCACGAACAGGACGAACGGGCGCTCGTCGGGCACCAGGCCGCGGCGCGTGAGGATCCGGAACGCACCCGCTTCCTGGGCCGAATACAGGATGTACTGGACCCCGATCCGTTCGCGCTTGAGTTCGGCTAGAAACGGCACGCCCTCTTTGAGCGAGGCCTCGTCGGGCATGACCTCGCGGAGCGCGATCGACACGCACTCGGGTTTCAGCGTCCGCACCATCGCCATCTGCTGGTGGCGGTCGTAGCGGCCGACCGCTTCGGTGGTCGCCTGGATGACGAGATCGGGCCCGGCTTCGCGGCGGACGGCGGTCATGGCGGCGCGATAGAGCGCGGGGTCGAGCGAGTGCTGCCCGCCGTCGTCGCGAACATGGAGGTGGATCATGGCGGCGCCGGCTTCGGCGCAGGCGGCGGCGGTACGGCCGATCTCCGCTGCCGTCATCGGCAGCGCCGGGTGGTCGGCCTTGGTCCGGCGGGCGCCGTTGGGCGCGACGGCGATGAGGGCGGGGGACAGGGCTCTGCTCCTAATCGGGGTTCGGCGCGCTCGGATTGGGCGCGGCGCTGGCGTCGATCGCGAGCTCCGCACCGGTGCGAACGACCGGGAAGGTAGCGACTTTGAGGTGGCGCGGAAAGCGGCAACGGCCGGTGCGGAGGTCGTACTTGAAATGGTGATATGGACAGATCACGACCTCGCCGTCGCAAACGCCCTGCGCGAGCGGCGCGCCCTGATGCGGGCAGCGGTTGGCGATCGCGAAGTAAGCATCGCCGTGTTGGAACACCGCGATCTCGAAACCGCGCTCGGTTCGGACGACCGCAGGCTTGGCCGGTGTGACGGCGCTCGCAGGCAGGGCGATCGGCACGGAACCTCGGCGTCTGCGGGCGGGTGCGAGCGTGCCGAACGGGCGGTCGGGCTACTGGAGCTGGTAGCCGAGCTCGTAGTGAAGGTGGATGCCGTCCCAAAACATCCACTTCATGCGCGCGCCGTCGCCGGCGAAGCGAATCGCCATCGCGCGTTGCTCGGGCGTCCGGCAATATTTCTCGAGCAGCTTGAAGGCGCGACCGCCGTGCTGAATGTCGGCCGAGGCGTGCAGCCACCAGAATTCGAGATCGGACTCGCTGAACTTGTAGACGTTGCGGAGCGCCGGCAGCACCTTGTTGAAAAGCACCGGCTCCTGCGCTTCGGACGCGATGTGGACGGCGGCGACGGCGCCGATCCAGGGCTGATGGTGAACGGCGTCGAGCTCCCAATTGAGCCACGACTCGGTGGTCGGAAGGCCGCGTCCTCGTTCGAGCTGCTCCTTGGAAATGCCGCACGCCTTGGCGAAGCGCTGGATCAGGGCCGGGTGCGGGTTGGTCGGATCGAGCTCCTCGGCGTAGTTCTCCATTTCCATCTCAACGATTTCGGGCGGCGCCTTGGCGGCGATCCCGAACAACGCCTCGGGGATGAGCCGCGAGATCCAGTACCAGATCTCGGTGATGGCGCCGGCCACGGTCTCGGGTTTGACCTCGCCCTTCGCCCACTTTTCGATCAGCGGGTGATTGGCCTGGTGCTTCTTGTCGACCGCGGCTTGCAGCTCCTGGGCAAACGACATGAGGGCCTCCGATGCTGGTCGGGATCGTAGGGGCGGGCCCGTGGCCGGTCAACGCGCGGGCGCGGGCAACACCGGCAGCGTCGCGACGAACCGGCTCGCACGTTCGGGGGTCGGCGCGCACCGCGCCGCACCGCCGTGACGCGTGGCTATCTGGCGCACCAGGGCGAGGCCGAGCCCGGCACCGGCGACCCCCGACGCGGCGGTCCGAAAGAACGGCTCGAACACGCGCTCGCGGTCGGCCGCGGGGACACCCGGCCCGTGGTCGGCGACCGCGATCTCGACCTCCGAGTCGCGGCGATCGATCCGAACCTCGACCGGCGGCACCCCATGGCGCTGCGCGTTCTCGATCAAGTTGCGGAGCAGCCGGCGCAGCAGGGCCGGGTCGCCGCGGACCGCGGCCGGCGCCCCGTCGAGTGCGCAACCAGGATAGCGCGCGCACTCTTCGGCGGCGAGCGCCAGCAGATCGACCGTCTCCTCGACGTCGAGCCCGGCGACGGCGTCGAGTCGGCTGGCGAGGAGTATTTCATCGATCAACCGGTCGAGTTCGGCGATATCGGCGTCGAGCGCGGCTTTGCGCGCCGGCGCGATCGGTGCCGCCGCGAGTTCGATCCCCATCCGCAGCCGGGTGAGCGGCGTGCGCAGCTCGTGCGACGCGTTGGCGAGCAGCAATTTGTGCGCCTTGACCAGCTCTTCGATCCGCGCCGCGGCGCGGTTGAAACTCGCCGCCAGCTTCGACACTTCGTCGCGGCCTTTGACCGCGATCCGGGCGGTGAGGTCGCCGGCACCAAGCGACTCGACGCCAGCCTGGAGCCGCTCGATCCGGCGGGTGATGCGTCGCGCCAGCGGAAATGCCGCGAGCGCGACGGCGAAGGCGATCCCGCCCAAGACCGCGACCACGCCCCCGAATTTCGACGCCCGTTCACGGCGCAGCGGCCGTGCCATCAGCCAGCGGCCGTCGGACAGGCGAAGCGCCCACACCGGCTCGATCAGGTCGCGCTGCCAGCCGCTCGCGGTTTTCCCGACGCGCGGCGGCGGTAGCGGCTTGCCGGCATGGGCGATGCGGTTGCGGGCGTCGTCATAGAGCGTGAGGTCAATCGCCAACCGCTCGGCGAGCCGCGTCACGACTGCTTGCTGCGCCGCCGGCGCGGACTCGGCGGGGCCGAGCGCGATGCCGACGAACTCACTGGCGACGAGCGCGAACTGGCCGGTCGGCGGATCGTCGTCGACGATCTCCCACACCCCGGCAGCGACCGCCACCACCAGCACCAGGCTGGCGACGATGGTGAGATAAACGTGGAGGTAAAGGCGCTTCATCGCCGGGCGGGGCTCAGTCCTGGGCGCGGGCGAACACGTAGCCGGCGCCGCGCACGGTGATGATGCGGCGGGGGTGTTTGGGGTCGTCTTCGATGGCGGCGCGAATCCGCGACACATGGACGTCGATCGAGCGGTCGAACGCTTCGACCGATTCGCCTTTGAGCGCATCCATCAAGGCCTCGCGCGTGAGCACCCGGCCGGCGCGTTCGGCCAGCGCCGTCAACAGTGCGAACTGGTAGCTCGTGAGCGGACGCAGCTCGCCGTCGAGGCGGACGACGCGGCCGCCGCGGTCGATTTCGAGCCGGCCGAAACGGAGCACATCGGCGGCCTCGTCGCCGCGGTTGCGGCGCAGGATGGCGCGCAGGCGTGCTAGAAGCTCGCGCGGCTCGAACGGTTTGGGCAGGTAGTCGTCGGCGCCGAGTTCGAGCCCGACGACGCGGTCCATAGTGTCGCCGCGCGCGGTCAGCATCAGGATCGGGGTGTTGCCATCGGCGCGTACGGCGCGACAGACCGCGAGGCCGTCCATGTCCGGCAACATGAGGTCGAGCACCAACGCGTCGAACGCTTCGCACCGCTGTCGCGCCAAGCCGTCGCTCCCGGTTCCGGCATGATCGACGCGGAACCCCGCTTGGCCGAGATACTCGATCAGCATCGCGGCCAGGCGGGGATCGTCTTCGATCAAGAGGACGCGCGCGGTCACGGCTTCGGCTTATACCGACCCGCGACCGCGCGCCAGCCCGCCGTTAGCGCCGCCGTTCGCGGCGTTCGGCGACGTGGGCGGCGAGTTTCTGCCGCTGCTCGGGGGTCAGCAGCTCGGCAGCGTCGGCGAGGAAGCGGGTGAGTTGCGCGCTCGGGGCGTCGGCTGTTTGCACGTGCTCCGCACGCAAACGCTCGATCGCGGCCCGGTCGATGGTCGGCGCGGCGAGGAGCGCGCTCGCCCGGTCGCCGGCCGCGCGCAGCTTCTCGCGGAGCGGCAGCATTTCTTTGGCCGCCGTCTTGGCGAGCACGGTGAGCTTGGCTTGCTGATCGGGGGTTGCGTCGACCTCGACGGCAAAGTGCTTGACCATGCGCTCGACTCCGGCGTCGAGCTTGGCCGGGTCGCTCCACATCGCGCAGCCATGCCAGAAGCCAGGTCCGTAAGCGAACACTTTGGCGGCGATGCCCCCGGCGGCGACCAGGCCGATGGCGAGCAACGCGGCAGCGATCAGATGTTTGGCGCGACGGCGCCGGCGCAGCGGCACGGCGGGAGTCGGATCAGTCGGGGTGGTCGAGGTCGGTTCGGTCATCGGTCGCTCCATTCGTAAGCGGGCGGGATGCCCATCGCGATCGATATAGGGGCGAAGGATTGCGGCCGTTCGCGCGGCAGGTAAAGAAATGTAAAGCCGTTCGAGCGTATGGCGATTCGAAGCGCCCCCTCCCCCTCGCAGAGGGGAAGGCGCAAAGAGCGATCGCCCTTCCCTGCGAAAGGGAGGGCGAGGACATGTGGGAACTTACGCGCGACCGCCGCGGAGGTGCCGGCGCACGTCGTCGGGCCGGATCGGGAGCCGGGTGATGGCGCCGGGAATCCCGAGCGCGTCGTCGACCGCGGCCGCGACCGCGGCGCCGGCCGCGCTGATCCCGCCCTCGCCGGCGCCCTTGACGCCGAGCGGATTGATCGGGCTCGGCGCATCTTCGAGCACCAGTGTTTCGATCGGCGGAATCTCGAGCGCGGTCGGAACCAGATAGTCGACGAAGCTCGCGGCCAGCGGCTGGCCGGCGTCGTCCCACACGAACGCCTCGTAGAGAGCGCCGCCGATCCCTTGCGCCGCGCCGCCGACGAGCTGGCCCTCGACCAGCGTCGGGTTGACGGCGCGGCCGACGTCGTAGGCGACGAAGAAGCGCTCGATCGCGACCGCACCGGTCGCGGCGTCGATCCGAACGACCGCGGCGTGGAGCCCGTAGGGGTAGCTCATGTGGCTCGACTCGAAGCGCGCTTCGACTTCGAGCGGGGCGGCGAGCGTGCGCGCCAGTTCGGCGAGCGTGATCTCCGGTCCGGCGGCGCTGCCGGCTTGGCCGATCCGCCCGTCGGCCAGCTCGAGCTCGTCCGGGCGGCGCTGGAGAAGCGGGGCGGCCGCGGCGCAGATCCTCTTCGCGAGCGCAGGGGCGGCGAGGCTCACGGCCGAGCCGGTCATGACGGTGACGCGCGAGGCATACGCGCCCAAGCCTTCGTCGATCAGGTCGGTCTGGCCGTGGCGCACGCGGAACGCGGCGACCGGGACGCCGAGTTTTTCGGCGGCGATCTGCGTGAGCACGGTGTCGATTCCCTGTCCGAGCGAGGCCGAGCCGCATACGACGTCGATGGTGCCGTCCGGCCCGAGCGACATCTTCACTTTGTCCGACGGCCCGAGGCCGCTTTTCTCGACGAAGAAGCCGAGGCCGAGCCCGACCTTTTCGCCGTTGGCGCGGCGCGCGGCGAGGCTCCGCTCGAGGTCGGGAAGCCGAAGCGTAGCGAGCGCCTTGTCCATGAACGCGGGATAGTCGCCCGAGTCGTAGACGATCTCGGTGCCGAGCGTGTCGAGCCCGCGCTTAAACGGCATCTGCGCGGGCCGGATCAGGTTGACGCGCCGCACCTCGACCGGATCGAGCTCTAGCGCCGCGGCGATCGCGTCGATGGCGCGCTCGCGCACGAACGAGCCTTCGAAGCGCCCCGGCGCGCGGTAGGTGCCGGCCGGGGTCTTGTTGGTGAGCCGCACGTGGCCGATCGCGCGGAATGCGGGGATGACGTAAGGTCCCGGCATCATCGCCGCCGTCAGGTCGGTCACGGTGACGCCGTGGGAGCGGATATAGCCGCCTTGCTCGACCCAGAATTCGGCATCGAGGCCGCGGATGAAACCGCGCTCGTCGTATGCGACCCGGACGCGATGGCGCTGTCCGCGCGACTGGTTGGCGGCGATCAGGTGCTCGCGTCGATCCTCGATCCACTTGATCGGCCGGTTGAGCCTGAGCGCGCCCAAGCACACCAGCACGTCCTCGGGATATATCTCGCCGCGGATGCCGAACCCGCCGCCGACATGACCTTCGTGGAGATGGATGCGGTCGCGCGGTAGCCCCAGCATCGTTGCTAAGGCGCGCTGGTTCTGATGCGGCACTTTGGCGGCGCCCTCGAAGCGGAGGACGCCGGCAGGATCGACGTGGGCCAGCGCGCCCCGCGTTTCGATCGGAACGCCGCTCTGGCGGGCGATCGCGAAGCTGAGCTCGAGCACGCGGGCGCCGCCGCCGAAGGCGGCCGCGAGATCGCCGTACTCCTTCCGCACCACAGCGGCCTCGGCCACCAACCCGGGCGCGAAGGGTGGCGGTTCGAGGGTCGGGTCGAGGTAGGGCGCGAGCGGTTCGATGTCGGCGGCGACGAGATCCTCCGCGTCCTCGGCGACATAGGGGTCGTTCGCGAACACGACCGCAATCGGTTCGCCGACATAGCGGACGATCCCTTGGGCGAGGATCGGCTGGCGAAACGGCTCGAGGCCGGAAATTCGCATCATCCGGAACGAGATCGGCGGAACGTCGGCAACGTCCGCTCCGGTCCAGACCGCGACGACGCCGGGCAGTGCCACGGCGGCCGCGGCGTCGATCGCGCGGATGCGGCCGTGCGCAATGGCCGAGCGCACGATCCGCATGTGGAGCTGACCGGGGTGGTCGATGTCGGCGGCGAAACGCCCACGGCCCGTGAGCAGCGGCCGGTCTTCGACGCGCCGAAGGCGTCGGCCGATCGCGGGCTCGCTCATCGCATCTTTTCGGCCGCGGCCTGCACCGCGATCACGATGTTGTGGTAGCCGGTGCAGCGGCACAAATTGGAGGCGAGCGCGTGGCGGAGGTCGTCGGCTCCGATCCGCGGATTGTCCTCGAGAATCGCGGTCGCCAGCATCAGGAACCCCGGCGTGCAGAAACCGCACTGCAACGCGTGGTGGTCGTGGAACGCCTGCTGCACCGGGCTGAGGCGCTCGCCGTCGGCGAGGCCCTCGACGGTACGGATGTGGCTGCCCTCGGCCTGGACCGCGAACATCAGGCACGAGCGCACTGCGCGGCCGTCGACGATGACGGTGCAGGCGCCGCACACGCCGTGCTCGCACCCCAAGTGCGTGCCCGTCAAGCCGCAATCGGTGCGGATGGCATCGGCCAACGTGCGGCGCGGTTCGACGTCGATCCGATAGTCGCACCCGTTGACGCGGAGTGTCACGGCGATCTTGTCGGTCATCGTTGCTTCCCGGTGGCGGCGCGGATCAGCGCCCGCAGGCGTTGCGGCGCGATTGGCATTTCGTAGACCGCGACGCCCAAGGGGGCGACGGCGTCGGCGACGGCGTTGATGACGGCGGCCGGAGCGCCGATCGCCCCGCCCTCGCCGACGCCCTTGGCGCCGGTGATCGAGGCGTCGGTGATGGTCTCGAGGTGGTGGAGCTCGATCGGCGGAATTTCCGCCGCGGTCGGTACCGCATAGTCCATGAGCGACGTGGTGAGAATATTGCCGGTTCGGTCGTAGAGGATTTCCTCGTAAAGCGCGTTGGCGATGCCCTGGACGATCCCGCCCCGCACTTGGCCGTCGACGATGGTCGGGTTGACGAGGCGGCCGGCATCCTCGACGGCGACGAAGCGCTCGAGACGGACGCCGCCGGTTTCGACATCGACCTCGACGATCGCGACGTGGCAGGCGTTCGAGAAGGTCCCGGCCGGGTCGTAGGACGCGCGCGCGGACAAACCGATGTCGGGCTGATCCTTGAACTGGTGGGCTTGGTGATAGGCGGCGCGGGCGAGATCGGCGATCGCGATCGAGGACGGTCCGCCCGCGAGCGCGGCACGGCCGTCGGCGAGCTCGATCTTACCGGCATCGGCCTGCAACAACGTCGCGGCCAACGCACGCAACCGGACCGCGAGCTTGGCGGCGGCGATCTTGCAGGCGCCGCCGACGATGACGATGCCGCGGCTCGCGAACGTGCCCCAGCCGTAGGGTGTGCGGTCGGTGTCGCCGTGGATCACGCGGATCGTGTCGGGGGCGATGCCCAATTCGTCGGCGACGATCTGCGCCAGCGTGGTCGCGAGCCCCTGGCCGTGCGGCGAGGCGCCGATGCGCGCTTCGACGAAGCCCGATGGATCCATCGCCACCTCGACGGTTTCATAGCCGAGCGTCACCTCCATCAGGCGCGGGGCGAACGCCGGCGTGCCGTAGCCGGTGCGCTCGTTGAACGTCGCGAACCCGATCCCGAGGTAGCGGCCGTCGGTCCGCGCCGCGATCTGGCGGGCGCGAAAGCCTGGGAGATCGACCTTCTCGGCGGCGATCTCGAGCGCTTCTCGATAAGCACCGGCGTCGTACTTGATCCCGGTCGCCGAGGTGTAGGGGAAGGTCGCAACCAGATTGCGCCGGCGAATCGCGACCGGATCGAGCCCGAGCTTGGCCGCGGCCGTATCCATCAGCCGCTCCATCGCGAGCGTGATCACGGGCCGCGACACGCCGCGGTAGGGCGCCATCGAGCAGGTGTTGGTGGTGATGGCGCGGGCGCGTGCGGCGTAGGCCGGAAAATCGTAAGGGCCCGGGAACTCGGCCATCGCCATCAACGGCTCGACGCCATGGGTCACGGGAAAGCACGAGTAGGCGCCGATGTTGCACAGCAGGTCGACGTCGATCGCCAGGAGCTTGCCATCGGCCGCGAACGCGCCCTTGACCGTGTGCGCCTGATCGCGGCCGTGAAACGACGCCATCAGGTTCTCGTGGCGGTCCTCGATCCAGGCAAACGACCCCTTCATGCGCCGCGCAAGCCAGATCAAGACGACGTATTCGGGCGTCGGACACATCTTCTGGCCGAAGCCGCCGCCGACCGCCGGCGCGATAACGCGCAAGTCGTCTTCGCGCATGCCGAGGACGTCGGCGAGGCCGGTGCGCACGATGTGCGGCATCTGCGTCGAGACCGTGAGCGTCGTCCGTCCGGTGGCCGGGTCGTAGTCGGCGCGGGCGCCGCGCGTTTCGAGCGGGAACGCACTCTGTCGTCCCGACCTGATCTCGATCGTGACCGTGTGCGCGGCGGCGGCGAACGCGGCCTCGACCGCCGGCGGCCGGATCTTGGCATCGACCACCGTGTTGGCGGGCGCGTGGTCGTGGACGCGCGGCGCGTCCGACTTGAGCGCGCTCGCGAAGTCGGTGACGGCGGGGGTCGGCTCGAAACGGACGTCGACGCGGTCGACCGCGTCTTCCGCCGCTTCGGGCGTTTCGGCGATCACCGCGACCACCGGTTCACCGACGAAGCGGACCCGGTCGGCGGGGAGGATCGGCTGCTCGATCGGGGTGAAGTCGGGGCGGTTGAGCCGCGGCCGGAACGGTTTGACTCCGATCAGGTCGGCCCCGGTGACGGCGCTGACGCCGTCCGGTATGTCGATCCCCGCAATGCGTCCGGCGGCGATCGGGCTGCGGACGAAGCGGACGGCGCGGGCGCCGATCGCGGCATCGGCCACGAAGCGTGCGCGGCCGGTGAGGAGAGGCGCATCCTCGAACCGCTTGAGCGACCGTCCGACCCAGGTCATCGCCGCCGGCTCAGGCCTGGAGCGCGTGCGCCAACGCGCGGCGCGTCATCGCCCCGACCAGGTCGCGGCGGTAATCGGCGTCGGCGTGGATGTCGCTCATTGGATCGACCTCCCGGGCGGCGATGTCGGCGGCCGCGGCGAACGCATCGGGGTCGGGTGCGTGGCCTATGAGCGCGCGCTCGGCGGCGGCGATCCGGAGCGGCCGGTCGGCGCCGCCGCCGATCCCGAGCTTGGCTTCGGCGATACGGCCGCCTTCGATCCGGATCAGCGCCAGGCACATCGCCAGCGCGAAATCGCCGGCGCGGCGGCTGAACTCGGCGAATCCCCCGCGCCAACCGGCGCCCGGAAGCGGGACCCTGACCTCGCCCACGATCTCGTCGGGCTTGAGCGCGGTCGTGAACACGCCCTGGAAATAGTCGGCCGCCGGCACGCGGCGCTCGGCCTTGGGTCCGGTCAGCACGATCTCGGCATCGAGGGTGCGGGCGACTAGGCACCATTCGGACGCCGGGTCGGCATGGGCGAGGCTGCCGGCGAAGGTGCCGCGCGAGCGGATCGGCAGGTGGGCGATGTGACGGGCGACGTAGGGCAGGAGCCCGCCCAGGACCCCCTCGACCAGAGGGCGCTCGAACCGGGCGTGACGGGCGAGTGCGCCGATCCGAAGCGTCCCGCCTTCGTTCTTGACGTAATCGAGGCCGGCGATCCGGTTGATGTCGACCAGCGCGGCCGGCCGGGCTAGGCGGAAATTCATCGCCGCGATCAGGCTTTGTCCACCGGCCAGTACCTTGGCATCGTCGCCGAGCTCGGCCAGCAGCCGGACGGCGTCGGCGAGCGAGCGCGGCGCATGATACGCAAACGGAGCGGGTTTCATGACGGGATGGCTTACGTCGGGATCGAATTGCCGCTAAATTAAGCACAGAAGCAGCGGGGGAGATACATGAAGGGTAAGCTCGACCGGGTCGCCGTCTTCGATTCGGGCGATCGCTGCCCGGAGTTGCCGTTGGTCGAAGGCGCCGGGTTCGCCCGCGCGGTGGTGTGGCCGGGGGTCGGCGCCAACATCCGCTCGATGCATCGGATCAAACTCCCGGCCGGGGCCCAGACGGTCGAGCAGAAGCACCCGGGCGAGGCGGTCTACTTCGTGCTGGCGGGCGCCGGCGGCGTGCGCGAGGGCCGCGCCGAACAGCCGCTGATCGAGGGCTCGATGGTCCACATCGAGCCCGGGACCCGCTACCGCTTCAAGGCCGGCGCCAAGGGGATCGACTTGATCGGGGGCCCGTGCCCGCCCGACCCTTCGCTTTACGTCGGACTCAAGTAGGAGGAAGGCGATGGCCATCCGCGTATTCCACCGTGACGACCCGGGTATCCGGCTGCCATTGATATCCAAGGATGCCCGCTTGATCGTGTGGCCGGGAGTCGGCGCCGAAACCGCCAACATGAACTTCGTCAAGCTCGAGCCGGGCGAAGCCAACATCCCGCACATTCACAGCGAATCCGAGGACACCATCTTCATCGTCGCCGGCAAGGGTTCGGTCACCGACTTCGACCACGACTTCAAGCTCGAATTCGAGGCCGGGCAGGCGGTGCACGTGCCGGTCGGGCTGAAGCACGCGGTCGCAGCCGACCGCGGGACGACCGTGGTCTCGGTCGGGGGCCCGAGCCCGGCCGATCGCGGCCTGCTGAAGGCGGTCGGCGCGCTCAAGGACTGAGCGGCGCAGAAGTCCCGTCGTTCGAAAGACGGGTTCCGCCGCCGATCCCCGCCGTCACCCCCACCCGGTGCTCCGCGCCGGCCTCCCCCCTCCAGGGCTAACGGATTCACATAAGTCCTGTTCCAGATCGCCTCCTCGATCGCATTTGATCGAAACGGGGCACACCCTCGATGCTCCCTCCCCCGCGGAGCGGGGAGGCGTAGGTGGGGGTGGCGACGCGGCCGCGAGCGCTGCCGTGATGGCTTCGACGACGCCATCAGGATTGGGCGACACCTCGTCGTTCGCGAAGCGAAGGACGCGCTTCCGATTCGATCTTTGGAAAATCTGCCCTGAGCCGCGCGTTACGAAGGAAAAAGCCCCCGCCGGCACCGGGCCGGCAGGGGCTTCAGTCGTCGCGGGGGCCGCGTTCGCGCGGCCGCCCGGATCTCGAGAGGTTAGCTGACCTTGAGGTTGGTCGCTGCGGTCTTGCCGCGCTGGGTCTCGAGGTCGTACGTGACCTGTTGACCCTCGCGGAGCGTCGACAGCCCCGCGCGCTCGACCGCGCTGATATGGACGAACACGTCCTTCGCGCCGTCGCTCGGTTGGATGAAACCGTAACCCTTCTGGGGGTTGAACCACTTGACAGTACCGCTTGCCATCTTGATCTCCTTGGCAAATTGACGAAACGCGCACGTGCCCTCGGCGGCGTTCGCGAACAATGCGAGTTTCCTAGTTGTCTTGAGAATGCGCCACGAAGGCTTTGCCGCAAGGCAGCCGAAATTCGATTGTTAACGTATTAGATGAAGTGATGGAGGCAAAGTCAAGTCCCCGCCGTTATCCGACCATGGGCGGCCAGCGCCCCGCCTCGGCGGCGACGAGAAAGTCCTCGACCAGGCGGTTAAACGCCTCCGGTTCCTCGGAATTAATGGTGTGGCCGGCCTGAGGGATCACCGCCAGGCCAGCTTTGGGCAGGGCGCGCTTGAGGTAAGAACCGGCATCGAGGCACGGCGCGTCTTCGTCGCCGGTGAGCACGAGCGTCGGGACCGCCAGCGCTTTGAGCGCTACATCAAAG
>Ga0194132_10005369_pt1 | contig 20821 bp, 18 predicted proteins | sample TA2KigOf80mmetaG_FD_148612 | JGI IMG/M metagenome (GOLD analysis project Ga0194132, IMG submission 148612) | Freshwater microbial communities from Lake Tanganyika, Tanzania - TA2015054 Kigoma Offshore 80m | ecosystem: Environmental > Aquatic > Freshwater > Lake | place: Tanzania: Lake... | reverse complement strand
GGTCGAGCCGTGGAACTCCAACTTGATCTCGCGGTCGAAATCCACACGCAGGGGGTCATTTCGGCGGTCACCCATTGGGTTCCTCGGTCATTTCGGCAGGAAAGAGGCAGAAACGCTGGGAATCCCAGGGTTCCGGCGCACATGCCATGCCGAAAGTCGAAGGTCATCTGGGAAATAGGGGGTCACGCTCGTGTTCTCTAACGACGGCCGCCGGTTCGTCGTCTCTCGCACCGCCGGCCAGACGGTTGTGGTGAACGCAGACACCGGATCGGCGCTGCCGGCGCTACAGCAGTTGCCCTTGGCGAGAACCTCACCTCATCGCCATGCCTTCACCGCCGACGGGCGGTTGCTGGTACTCGCGTGGACCGACGCCCGGGAACCGAAGAAAATGCCCGGCGGTGGGCCCGGTCTCGGCGGTTTCGCCCCGCGCCCGACGGCCCTCAGCGTGTGGGACACGCGGACGGGCAAACTTCTCAAGAGTTGGCCGAGTTCGCCACGGGTCGCGTTCCACCCGACGAAACCGATACTGGCGATCCTCGAACCCAACGGCACCGAGAACACGCGCGTCGGGTTCTGGGACTTCGCCGCGGACGGAAAGTAGCCTGTAGGTCGCGGTCGAGGAGGCTTTGCGACGAGGTGCGACGGCAAGGGCGCTTGGCGAATCTCGCTTGCGGAACGCCCTCGACAATACCCGGAACGGCTCGCGGATGTGATGGCATTCCGCCCCTTCAGGGCGGAAGACACGCAAGCGAGACACGTTCACGCTACTGGCAGTCGGGCCTCGCTCGCAGAGCCTCCTCGACCGCGACCTACCCTTTGGCCGCGTCCACATACGCCGCGAAGTTCTCGACCGGCGTGCCCTTATCGACCCCGTGGTTCAGGTTCAGGATGTGGCGCGTGCCGCCACCGGCGGTCAGGCACGCCTTCACCGCGGCGCGCACTTGGTCGGGCGTGCCGCCGCGCAGAATCTCCTCGTCCACGTTGCCCTGAAAACACAAGTGCGGATAGTCGCGCCGGGCCGCGGCGAGGTCGTGGATGCTGCCGAGGCTGATGACCTCCGCGCCGGTCGCGCACATCTTGTCGAGGTACGGTCCTTCCTTCACGAACAGGATGCGCGGCACGCCGGTCGCGCCGGCAAAGATGCTCGTGTGATAGCCGTTCGCCCAGCGGTCGTACTCCGATGGGGTCAGCCCGCCGGCCCACGAGTCGAAGAGCTGGTACGCGTCCGCGCCGTCGGCGATCAGCGTGTTGAGGAAGCCGACCGTTGCCCCGGACAGCTTCTCCAACAAGCCGTTCCACACCGCAGGATTCTCGGCGGCGAAGGCGCGGGTCGCGTCTACGTCCTTGCCAGTGCCGATGCAGTAAGTGGCGACCGTGAACGGCGCGCCCGCGAACGCCAGCACCGGCAGCGCCCCGTTCAGTTCGTCCTTCACGCGCTTGAGCAGCGCCCGAATGTGGCCGTAGGTGTCCGGGTGCGGGTTCGCTTCGAGCCGGTCGAGGTCTGCGAGTGTGCGGATCGGGCGATCCGGCACCGGCCCGGCCCCGGGCTTCAGCTCGAACGGCAACCCCATCGACACGGGCAACGTGGTGATGTCGTAGAAGAGGATGATGGCATCGACACCGAACCGCCGCGGGCACAGCGACGCGCGGGCCGACGCCTCGACGTTCGCGGAGAACTCGTAGAAGGACATGCCGGCGCGAACCGCGCGGAACTCGTGGTCCCAGCGCCCGGCCTGCCGCATGGCCCACACGGGCACGCGCTCGACCGCTTCGCCCCGCGCCGCGCGAATCAACAGGTGCTTGTCGTGGTGATTGTCTGGCATCGTGAACCCGGTTAGCCGCCAGCCGAAGGCGAGCGCTCGGCCTTCCCACCAACATACAGAGTGGCGATGCCGAACGTGAGCGGTTGGAACTTCACGTCCTCCAACCCGGCGGCGCTCATGCGCTCCGCGAGCGCCTCGTAGTCGGGGAACGAGAGCACGCTTTCGGGCAGGTAGCGGTACGCGCTCTCCGGGCTGCGGCTCAGGAGCTGGCCCACCAGCGGCAGCAGGTAGCGGAAGTACCAGCGGTACGCGCGGCCGAACAGCCAGTGCCGCGGCTTCGAGAACTCCAGCACCGCGACGCGACCGCCGGGGCGCGTGACCCGAACCATCTCGCGCAGCCCGCGGTCCATGTCGGTGATGTTCCGCAGCCCGAAGGCGTTCGTGACCAGTTGAAAGGTGTCGTCGGCGAACGGGAGCGCCTGCGCGTCGGCCTCCACGAACCTGACGCGCGAACCGACCTCCGCGAGGCGCGCCTTCTTCGCCCCGCGAACGAGCATTTCGTGCGAGAAGTCCGCGCCGATGATCGGCACGAGGCCGCGGGCGGCGCGGTCGTAGGTGAGGGCGAGGTCGCCGGTGCCGGTGCACAAGTCGAGGATCGGGCCGAGGCTCGCGGGGCCGGGCGGCACCAGCCGCGCGGTGCGGTCCCGCCACTGCTTGTCGATGTTCAGACTCAGCAGGTGGTTGAGGAAGTCGTACCACGGCGCGATCTGGCCGAACATGCGGCGGATGCGAACTTCGCGCTTGTCGAGCAGCGGTGAGGACACGACGCGCCCATTGCCGGTAGACGGACCCAGTACAGCTTATATCTCCAACCGTGTCCCGGCCCGCTGGTTAACACGGAGACCGCCGTGCTCGAGTGCAACACGTTCGCGATCACCGAACACAAGAAGATCCTCTCGTCGGTGCAGAGCTACGACATCAAGAACGGCGAGAGCGGCGAACTGGTCGGCTCCGCGGTCGAGAACATCGGCGGGTTGACGAAAATGCTCCGCTGGGTCATCAGCAAGCAGTTCATGCCCACGACGGTCGAGGTGCGCGAGAAGCCCGACGACGCGCTCGTCTTCACCATCCGCCGCGGCTGGTACCTGTTCCGCTCGCGCGTCGAGGTGCGCGACGCGCACGGCGAACTGGTTGGCTACTTCAAGAGCAAGTTCTTCACCATCAGTGGCGGGTTCCACGTTTACGACAAGGACAACAAGTACTTCGCGCACGTCAAGGGCCGCATGTTCGGGTTCCACTACAAGTTCCTGACCGAAGACGGGAAGGTCGAGTTGGGCGAGGTGTCGAAGAAGATCGGCGGCGCGGCCGGGCTTGCGCGCGAGGTGTTCTTCTCCGCCGACAACTACTTCCTGAAGGTGAACCCGGACTTGGCCGAGCAACCGATGGCGAAGATGCTGCTGCTGGCCGCGACGCTCGCGGTGGACATCATCTACAAGTCCGAGTCGAAGGGCGGCGTCGATCTTTCCGGCGGCGAGTGAGGGTACGACCATGCTGACCGCTGACGGGTGCCGCGCGCGGCGGCAACGGTTCCTCGACCGCCTGCGCCCGGCGAAGCCGGTCGTGCTCGCGGACCCGATCCACCTGCGCTACTTCGCCAACTTCCACGTAGACGGGAACAGCATGTCCGCCGATTTCGGCGGGGTGCTGGTGCTGCGCCCGGACGGGCACGCCACGCTGTTCCACGACAACAAACTACCCAAGAGCGTAGAGCTGTCGCACGCCGACAAGCGCGAGGCGCAGACGTGGTACACCGGGCAGGAGGCCGAGACCGGCACGCGCCGCATGATGCTGCGCGCCGCGGTCGAAGCGGCCGGCGGGCGCGTTCACGATTCGCTCGCCGACGCGCTCGCGCCGCAGGTGTGGGCCATCACGTCGGACATGCGCCGGCGCAAAGACCCGGACGAGGTCGCACTTCTGAAGACGTGCATGAGGGCCACCAACGCCGGGCACGCATGGGGCCGCGCCAACATCAAGCCCGGCATGACGGAGCTTGAAGTGTACGCGGGGGTGTGCAACGCGGTGTACGCGGCGCTCGGCCACTGGGCCGTGGTGTACGGCGACTTCACCGTGTCGCCCGGCCAGAAGAAGCGCGGCGGCCCGCCCACGCCTCACAAGCTGGAAGCGGGCGAGTTCTTCATTCTCGACTACTCGGTGATCGTGCAGGGCTACCGCAGCGACTTCACTAACACGATCTGTGTCGGCGGCAAGCCCACCGCGGAGCAGCAGCAGTTGATGGACCTGAGCTTGAAGGCGATAGCCGCGGGCGCGAAGGAGTTGAAAGCGGGCGCGACGTGCCAGCACGTCTACGACGCGATGCGCGACGCCTTCGGCGGCATGGCGGATCGCTTCACGACGCACGGCGGCCACGGGCTGGGTATCTGCCACCCGGAGCCGCCGTACATCGTGAAGCAGTCATCGGAAACGCTGGTCGCCGGCGACGTGGTCACGCTCGAGCCGGGCCTCTACGTCGACGGCGTCGGCGGCCTGCGCATCGAACACAACTACCTTGTGACGGAGCAGGGCAGCGAGCAACTGAGCGGGCACGAGATTGCTTTGGTGTGAGCCGATCGCGCCTTTGATGACCTCACTTCGTCTTCACCGCGACGACACCCGACCACGTTCCCTTGAAGGGAATCACGGCTTGGATGTAGGTGAGGTACGCCACGTCGTCGGCGAGTGTGACGCCCCACGCGCCGCGTTCCGCTTTGTCGGTCGCGTAGTGCCGCGCGAGCACCGGCCTCGCGGGCGCGGACACGTCGACCACCTGAAGCTCGCTCTTGCCGGCAGAGAGGAACACCAGTTTCTGCTTCCGGTCATAGCCGATCTGGTTCGTGTGCCCGCCGCTGTTGAACCAGACGTTCTTGAGGGTGTCGGCCTCCCACGGGTTCCACCACCCGATTTGCTTGATCTGTGCCGGGTTCTTCACGTTCAGCACTTCCAGCCCGGCGTAGTCGGTTGCCGCGTACAACAGGTCGCCGTCGAGGACGACGTTGTTGAAGGCTTGCTGCTTCTTCATCATCGCGGCGTTTGCGTAACGGCCGATCTCCTTCGGCCTCGCGCGATCGGACACGTCCAGCACGCGAAGCCCGCCCGCGTCGTAGGCGAGGTAGAGGCGGTCGCCCGCGAGCGCCATGCCGCGGGCGTTGGGGTGCTGGACCGCGTTCGGTTTCGTGCGGGGGAAGTGTACGTCCGGTTGGAACGTGGAGACGTGCTTGATCTTCGCCGGGTTCGTCACGTCGAAGACCATCACCCCTTCGGTCATCGCGCCGAGGTACGCGTACTTGGCATCGACCGCGACAACGGCCGCGCCCTTCACCGGGTGCGGCGACGTCCACAGGGCGACCACCTTTGGGGCCGCCGGGTTCGCGACGTTCACGACGGCGAGGCCCGCGTGCGCGCCCTTCGCCGCGAAGAAATCGCCGAGAGCGACAAAGAGCAGTTCGCCGCGCTGGGCGAGGTTCATCGCGTCGAGATTGCCGAACCGATCGGTGCCGAGTTTCGCAACCTGCTTCGGCGGTGCGTTCGCGCCGTCGAGTGCCAGAACCGCCAGCCCGCCGTTCTTGAGCGCGACGAACAGGTGTTTGCGATCCTTCTGATCGACGGCCACCGCTTGTGGGAGGCCCCCTTTCGTCTCGTACTCCCACGCCCGCACCAGCGGCTTGGAATCGGCGCGAGCCCGCCGACGCGAGTGCGAGCGCCGCAACCAGTGCGAGAGCGGAGTGAGACACGTGTTTCCCCTTATTTCTTCTGCCCACGCTCCCACGCCAGCCCCGGCTTGTCGACTCGGAACGTCACCACGCGCTTGTGCTCGACCTCGGTGACGTAGGCGGTGCGGCCGTCCGGCCCGCCGAAGCAGATGTTACTCGGCTGCTTGCCCAGCACATCGATCTCCTTCAACACCTCGCCCTTCGGCGAGAGCTTCACCACGGTACCCTTGCCGTAGCGCGTGATGTACAGGTTGCCGTCGGCGTCGCAGCGCATCCCGTCGAAGCCGTGGTCGTCGAACTTCTTCAGCAGCTTCTTCTCGCCCAGCGTACCGTCCGCCTTGATCGGGAACGCCCACACGTTGCGCTGCACGCTCTCGTTCACATACAGCGTTTTGCCGTCGGGCGAAACCTCGATGCCGTTGGTCGTGCCCATGTCGCCGGCGAGCTTGGTCACCTTGCCCGCGGTGTCGATCTTCCAGAGCTGGCCGGTGCTCTTGTTCCAGTTCGGGTCGCTGGCGTAGAGGGTGCCGTCCGGGGCGATGGCGAGGTCGTTGGGCTGGTTCATCTTCGACTCGTGCGCGAACACCTCGATTTTCTTAGTCTTCATGTCGATCCTGAGGACGTTGTGCCCGGCGTAGTCCGCGACGAACATCGTGCCGGCTTTGTCGAACACGATGCCGTTGCCCGTGCTCTTGCCCGGCAGTTCGACCCACACCTCGGCCTTCCCGTCGGGCGTGACCTTCGCGATGTCGGTGGCCTTCTTCATGGCGACGAGGTACAGGTTGCCGTCCTTGTCGCAGCACGGCCCTTCAATGCCGGCAGTGAAGCTGTTCTTCTCGGTGAACGGCTTCGAGACGAACAGCTCGTCCTTGTCGGCCGCGCCGCCGACGGCGCACAGGGCGAGAGTTGCAATAGCGAAAAGGTTGCGCATAGTTTCCTCAGGTGACGATTGTGAGCGAGCGGCGCGGCGTCAGCCCGCCGGTAGCTACGCAACTCAAACTACGCAGATGTAACTGGAGTCGCGTAGTTACCGGCGGGCTGACGCCGCGCCGCTCGCGGGGTGGTTGGGTTACTTCAAGCTCTCGGCGGGGATCTCCAGCACCGTGTACGGGCACAGCATCAGCACATACACGCCGCCGGCTTTCGTCTGGCACACGCCGAGCGTGACGAACTTGCTCGTCGTCACGCCGAGCGGCGTCTTGAACACGCCGTGGTGGAACGGCGTCGGCTTGCCGTCTTTGCCGACGAACGGCGCGTAGTCCGGGTTCTTGATCGCCACCGGACCGTGATCCTTTGGCGCTTTGTCGCCCGGCTTGTAGCTCACGATGTGATGCAGCGAAATGCCCCACGCGCTCGTGCGCGTCACGCTGGCCCAGACCTTGCCGCCCGGCCCGACGCACATGGCCCGGCAGTCGGTCTCGCCCGCCGCCGCGACCGGCACCAGCGTGCCCAAGTCCTTGCCCTTGATCGTGTCGCCGTCGCCGCTCACGTCGTAGGCGTACAGCTTGTTCGTGCTCATCGGCACGCAGTAAATCGTCTTGCCGTCAGGCGAGATGTCCCAATTGATCGGGTGCCCGCGCGGCTGTTCCACAAGGTTCTTGTCCACGGTCGGCGGATTGCCGTCGATAGTCTGCTTGAGCTTGTCGACCTTGCCCGTCTTCGGGTCGTAGCGCGCGATCTCGCCGCCGAGCAGCGGGTGATAGGCGCGGCCGAGGTAGTCGATCACGATGAAGCCGTAAATGTGCTTCGTGTCGATCAGTTCCTTGTACTTGCCCGTTTTCAGGTCGAGGACGAGGAAGATGGAGCTTTCACCGGGCCCGGGGCGACCGTCGGAACACGTCGAGATGTATGCGACGCCGCGGGCCTCATCGGGCGTGATGCTGTTGATCCCGTGGTGCTTCACCGGGATGTCGTACACCTTCGTTTCGCCGGTCTTCGGGTCGTACACCATCGGGTAGCCGCCGGGGTAGTCCTCGCGCTTCTCCTTCTTTTCGTCCGGATAGCCCTGCTTGGTGCCGAAGTAGATCTTCCCGCTCGCGCCCACATTGTTGCGCGTGTGAATCTTGGCCTGCGAGCCGAAGCCCTTCAGGTCTTTGCCGATGACCTTGTGGCAATCGACCACGACCTTCATGGAGCGCGCCTTCGGGTCGAACTCGACGAGCCACGAGTTGACGCCGTTGGCGTGCGTGCCGACGTACAGCTTCCCGTTGTGGCCCTCGATGATGGAGAAGTAGCCCTCGCCCTCGGGCGCGGTGAAGAACGGGACCGCGTGCGCCGTGGCGTCCACCCAGTTGGGCCGCTTCTCCGCGTACACCATCACAGGCGCGAGCAGCCCGCCGGTGCCGAGTTCGTTGAAGTCCTTGCGCGTCGTCAGGATCGCGATGCTGTTCGCGCCGGCCTTCGCGACGCTGGTGATCTCGAAGCTGAACGGCTGGCAGAACCCGGTCACGTCGTCCGCGAGCTTGCCGTCGCTGCCCTTGTGTTTCACGATCTGGCCGTTGACAAAGACCTTCGCGCTGCCGTCCGTGCTACCGAGCCAGAGGAACACGCGCCGGCCTTCGGGCACCTTCGGCAAGTCGATGGTGGTGCGATACCAGAGCGCGCCGAAGAAGTCGTGCCGGCCGAGCGTGCTCCACGTCTCGCGGCACACGTCGGTTTTCTCCCACGCCGCGTCCGCGAACTCCGGCTTGTGCCACCCTGCGGCCTCGCCCTTCTTGTCCGGGTCGGCCTGATAGGTGAACTGCGTCAGCGGCTTGCCGAGGATGTCGAAGTGCTTGGCGACGCGGCCGGCGTCGTCGTAGGTCTGTTGGTAGAACTGCGCGAAGTACGCGCCCGCGACCGTGTGCGGGGTCCACGTCACCTTCGTGAAGCAGAACTGATCCTTGTACTGCTCCGCGAGATCGACGACGCGCTTGCGCCACGACGCGGCGTCCTCCGCGATGGTGGCGAACCGCCCTTCGGCCTGATCGCGGCGGAGTTTCATGAACAGCTCGAACAGCTTGAGCGAGTCGTCGGCCAGCGCGACGCGCTTCTTCTCCGTCGGCGACTTGGCCGCCGCGAGGCCGGCGTTCATCAGCCGGCGCGCCTCGGTCATGCGCTCCGGGGTCCAGCGGCGCAGGTAGCCGAACCCGCAGCCGGAATACTCCGGCGTGTTCACCCACACGGCGTCCACGAACTGCCAGTACGCGGTCATTTGCTTGGCCGCCGTGCCGTAGAACTTGGCGTCGATCTCGGCGTACACGTCTTCCGGCTTCAGCGCGGGGTTCCACGCCAGCCGGTTCGCCATGTACAGCGCGTGCATGTTGTTCTCGAACGTGGTCATGGTTTCGGGCTGCCAGAACTGGCACTTGTTCTTGAGCGCGAACGGGACATCGACGCCCCACTTGGTGAGGAACGGCTGCGGCGCGATCGGCTCCGCGAGGTTGTAGGCGTAGTAGTACATCGAGGTGTGCGTCGATTTCTTGGCCCACCCTTCGATGAGGTTGCGCAGGTCGCGGTTGCCGGGCACGCGGTCGTCCGTCATCGGGTGCGCGCGGCTGTACGTGATCGGCGCGATCTGCGGCACGATGCTGGGGTGAACCTTCTCGCGCACCGGCGGCCGGGTGTACTGCGCGTAGGCCAGCACGCCGAACAGCACGTCGGGCTGCTTCGCGGTCACGCGGGCCGCGACGCGGTTGGTCAGCACCATGAGGCGATCCGTGATGGCGGTCTGCTGGTGCGTCGGGTCGAAGTCGCCGGCGTCGAGCGCCTTGTCCTCCTTCGACTCGCACCAATCAACGCCGTCGTCGGGCGAGAGCGAGTACGTCGGGTTCGGGTCTTTGAGGTGGCCGGCGAGAATCTTGTCGGCGAGCGCGTCGCCCAGCGTCGCGCTGCTCCATTTCAGGCGGTGCGGGTGCGGCTTCCCGCCGATCTCGGCCCGCCATTCGGGGTGCTTCTCGCGGTCCTCCTTCGTCACCATCATTTCGAGGTTGTGGCCGGCGTTCAGCAGCAACCCGCCGAGGCGGTTGCGGCGCTTGTACGGCTCGTCGAGGTACCACAGCCCGCGGTACAGGGTGCCGGGCGTCGAGTTAAAGTCGATGTCCTTCAGCGTGATCGTCGGCAGCGCGGGAATGACTTCGCCCATTTCGCTGGGCATGAACCAGCGGCAGCCGAGGCGGTCGAGCAGTTCGAACACCGCGTAGCTGCTCGCGAGGTCCGATTCGCCCAGCAACCCGACGCCCTTCGCGCTCACGACATACCGGAAGCCCTGCTTGAACGGGGCTGTCTTGGTCGGCGGGCCGAACACCGCGACCGCCGGCGCGCCGACGTAAATGCGCACGCGCTTGTCGTCGGCCTTCGGCTCCGCGGTCACGATCTCGACCTTCGCGCCGCTCATCTTGCCGAGGTACAGCGCGAGGTCTTTGACCGACTCGCGCAACCGCTGCCGCTGGCGCTCCGCTTCGGCCGGGGCGAACGCCTGCGGCGCGGGCACTTTGTCCGCGGCCGAGGTCGTGGCGTCGGTGACGATCACGCACTGCGCCTGCCCGTTGGCAACGAGCGTGACATCGGCGCGGCCGAGGCCCGCGAGCGCCAAAACGAGCAACGAGGTGAGGAGGAGGCGCATGGGGAGGTCTCTTCGATGGTCGAGTTAGCCGCGAGCCTCAGGCGAGCGCGGTACGAGCGCGGAAGGCAGGGGCACAGTGTAACGCCAAGGATCGAAACTGCTACTGCTTTGTCGCCAGCTCCTGCGCCGCGATCTCGCGCATGCGGTACTTCTGCACCTTGCCCGTGACCGTGAGCGGGAAGGCGTCCACGAACTTCCAGAAGCGCGGGATCTTGAACGTGGCGATTCGCCCAACGCACGCGGCGCGCAGGTCGTCGGCGGTGAGGGTCGCGCCCGCTTTCAGGCGCACCCACGCCATGACCTCTTCGCCGTACTTGGGGCACGGCACGCCGATCACCTGAGCCTCGGCGACGCCGTCGATGGTGTGCAGGAACTCTTCGACCTCGCGCGGGGAGATGTTCTCGCCGCCGCGGATGATGATATCTTTGATGCGGCCGACGATGCTCACGTAGCCGTCGGCGTCCATCACCGCGAGATCGCCGGTGTGCATCCAGCCGTCCGCGTCGATGGCCTTCGCGGTCGCCTCGGCGTCCATCCAGTAGCCGCGCATGACGTTGTACCCGCGGGTGCATTGCTCGCCCGGCGTGCCGCGCAGGACGAGGCGCCCGGTCGCCGGGTCGATGATCTTGATCTCGACGTGCGGTGCCGCGCGGCCCACGGTCTCCACGCGCTTCGCGAACGGCGCGTCGGTGGTGGTCTGCGTCGCGGTGGGCGACGTCTCGGTCATGCCGCACACGCCGGTGATGTCGCGCAGGTGCATCCGCTCGATGATCCGCTTCATCACCTCGACCGGGCACGGCGCGCCGGCCACCACGCCGGTGCGCAGCGAACTGAGGTCGAACTCCGCGAACCGCGGGTGATCCAGCTCCGCGATGAACATGGTGGGCACACCGTACAGCGAGGTACAGCGCTCGGCCTGCACGGTTTCCAGCACCGCGAGTGGGTCGAAGCTCTCGCTTGGCACGACGATACACGCCCCGCGACTGGTGCAGGCGAGGTTGCCGATGACCATTCCGAAGCAGTGGTAGAACGGCACCGGCACGCACACCCGCTCGCGCTCGGTGTAGCGCATCCGCTCCGCGGTGAAGTAGCCGTTGTTGAGGATGTTGTGGTGCGTGAGCGTCGCGCCTTTGGGGAAGCCGGTCGTGCCCGACGTGTACTGAATGTTGATCGGGTCATCGAACTGCAACGCGCCCTCGATCTCTTCAAGCTGTTCGTCGCTCACACCCGCGCCGGCGGCCAGCAACTCGTCCCATTGCGAATCGATCACTAGCGATTCGCGCAGGTCGGGGCAACGGTCGCGCACGTCGGCCAGAATCGCGCAGTAGTCCGCATGGCGGAAGCCCTTCGCCAACAGCAGCAGGCTGACGCCGCTCTTGTTCAGCGCGTACTCAAGCTCGGTCGCCTTGTACGCGGGGTTGATGTTCACGAGGATCGCGCCGAGCCGCGCGGTCGCGTACTGCACCACGACCCACTCGAAGCGATTTGGCGACCACACGCCAACGCGGTCGCCCGTCTTCACGCCGCGCGCGACCAGCCCCTTCGCGGTGCGCGCGACCAGTTCCCACAGCTCGCGATACGTCGCGCGAAAGTTCTGATGACGCACAATCAGCGCCTCGCGCTCGCCGAAGCGCTCGACGGTTCGGCGCAGGTTCGCGCCGATGGTGCCGCCCAATAAGGGGATGTCGCACGCGCCGTGATCGTAGGAAGGGAGAGGCATGAGGGAGATTGTTGCGGCGCGCTCGCGAAGCCGCAAGCGGCATCTACGGCGCTTGCATTCCGCCGCGTGTCGTGTACCCTCTCCTCAATCCTTTGGAGGCGATTTAGCTCGCTGCTTTGCAGCAGGACGATGTTGCGTCGTCCGAGCGAATGCCTACCAGTGCGGCTCGGGGAAGGCTGTTCCAGCACCGCTATCGGTCATGACCCCGTGGCCGCGTAGCAGGTCTGGAGCAACCACGCCGTTCGCGGTTCCTGCTACGCGGCCACGGGGTCATGACCGGCGGTGCCGTGAGCCTTCCGCGCCTCAGGTCGAGAAGTAGACCGCTTCCGGGGATGCGAACGCGCCGCGAGCGACCCTCGCGGCGTGTTCGTTTCTCGCGCAGGCGATAGGGTGAATCGCATGACACCCGACGAGTTCCGCGCGCACGGCCACAAGCTCATCGACTGGATCGCCGACTATCGCGAATCGGTTGCGGCGCGGCCCGTGCGCGCGACCACAGCGCCCGGCGAAGTTCGCGCGAGATTGCCCAGCCAACCGCCGGCGGAACCGGAGCCGTTCGACGCCATTCTCGCGGACCTCGATACGAAGCTGATGCCGGGCCTCACGCACTGGCAGCACCCGCGGTTCTTCGGTTACTTCCCCGCGAACGCCGCGCTCCCTTCGGTGTTGGGCGACTTGCTGAGTACCGGCCTCGGCGTGCTGGGGCTGAACTGGCAAGCGTGCCCCGCGCTTACGGAACTGGAAGAACTGGCGTGCGACTGGATGCGCCAGATGGTAGGCCTGTCGAGCGCGTGGAGCGGTGTGATCCACGACACGGCTAGCACCACGACGCTGCTCGCGCTGCTGTGCGCGCGCGAGCGCGTCACCAACTTCTCGCTCGTTAGAGGCGGGCTTCAAGCGGAGCCGAAGCCGCTCGTCGTGTACGTCTCAACCCAGAGCCACAGCTCAGTGGAGAAGGCCGCTTTGCTCGCCGGCTTCGGGCGCGACAACGTCCACGTGGTCGCCGTCGATGACGCCTTCGCGATGCGCCCCGACGCCCTCGAAGAGGCCATTCGCGCGGACGTGGCCGCAAACAAGCTGCCGTGCGCGGTCGTCGGCACAACGGGCACGACAGCCAGCACCGCGTTCGACCCACTCGACGCGCTGGGCGCGGTCGCGGCGCGGCACGGCCTCTGGCTGCACGTCGATGCGGCGATGGCCGGGAGCGCGATGATCCTGCCCGAGTGTCGCCCGATGTGGGCCGGCGTCGAGCGCGCGGATTCGCTCGTCTTCAACCCGCACAAGTGGCTCGGCGCGGTGTTCGATTGCTCGCAGTTCTACGTCCGCGACACCGAGCATCTGATCCGCGTGATGTCCACCTCGCCCAGCTACCTGCGCACCGCGGCCGACGGGCAAGCCACCAACTACCGCGACTGGGGCATCGCGCTGGGCCGGCGCTTCCGCGCACTCAAGCTCTGGACGCTGATTCGCGCCGAAGGCGTCAGCGGGCTGCAAGCGCGCCTGCGCCGCGACATCGCCAACGCGCGGTGGCTCGCGGAGCAGGTCGCGGCAGCGCCCGGCTGGAAGGTCGTCGCCCCGGTGCCGCTGCAAACGGTGTGCGTGCGGCACGAACTGCCGGACGTAAGCGGTGAGGCGCTCGACGCGCACACCCGCGCGTGGGCCGAGCGCGTGAACGCGAGCGGCGCGGCGTACCTCACGCCGGCGGTGCTGGGCGGGCGCTGGATGGTCCGCGTGTCCGTCGGCAACCTGACCACCGAGCGCGCGGACGTTGAAGCATTGTGGCGCGTGATGCGCGCGGAAGGAGAGCGCCCGTGAACGAAGCCCTCGGCGAGTTCCTCGGCACGATGACCCTCATCGTCCTCGGCGGCGGGGTCGTCGCCGCGTGCCTACTCGAGAAGTCGAAGGCCCAGAACGCCGGCTGGCTGGTCATCGCGACCGGTTGGGCGCTCGCGGTCATGTGCGGCGTGTACGTCGCGAAGGCCGCCGGCGCGCCCGGCTACATCAACCCGGTCGGCCCCGTGGTCGGCCTCATCAACCAGAAGCTCGCGTTCGACAAGGCCGCGCTGTTCATCGCCGCGGAACTGGCCGGGGCTTTCGTCGGTGCGGTCGTCGTGTGGCTCCACTACCTGCCGCACTGGGCGGTCACGTCGGACCCCGGCGCGAAGCTCGCGGTGTTCGCCACCGGCCCGGCCATTCGCGACCTGCCCGCGAACGTCCGCAGCGAGATCATTGCCACTTTCGTGCTGGTGTTCGTGGGCACCGCGCTGGACAGGGCCGCGCCCGCGGTGTTCGGCGCGCCGCTGGGCGGCGCGCTGGTGTGGAGCATCGGCCTCAGCCTCGGCGCGACCACCGGCTACGCGCTGAACCCGGCCCGCGACCTCGGCCCGCGCCTCGCGCACGCTGTGCTGCCGATAGCGGGGAAGGGCGGGTCCGATTGGGGTTATGCGTGGGTTCCCATCATCGGGCCGCTGGTCGGCGGCGCGCTCGGCGCGCTGGTGGCGAAGGCCGTGATCGTGTAGCGCCGGGCGAAGCCGCAAGCGGCTTGTGGGGCGCGTTCAACTGTGGTAGGCTCAGGTTCCTGCCTTTGGGAAACCCCGCCATGAAGCCCGAACTCTCTCGCCGGCAACTGATCCAACTCGGCGGCATCAGCGTGATGGGCCTCGGCTTGCCGCAACTGCTCGCCTCACCGGGCACCGGCGGCCTCGCTCATCGCGGCGCGCCGAAGTCGTGCATCTTCATCGTGCAGTACGGCGGCTGTAGCCACATCGACAGCTTCGACATGAAGCCCGACGCGCCGGTCGAACTGCGCGGGCCGTTCAAGTCGATTGCGACCAGCGTGCCCGGCACGCGCGTCTGCGAGCACCTGCCGCGACTGGCGCGCGTGGCGGATCGCTACTGCCTCGTGCGCTCCATGACGCACGGCAACTCCGGGCACGACGGCGGGATGCACGTCTGCATGACCGGCCACTCGCAGCCCGTCGAGAACACGCCGTACTTCGGCTCGGTGATCGCTAAGCTCTGTCCAACTTCTGGCAACGTCCCCCCATATGTCTGGTTGCAGAACCTCGCGGGCGACGTGCAGCCGCGCTACCTCACGGGTGGGTTCCTCGGCGCGGCTTACGCGCCGCTGCGCGTGGGTACCGACTTGGACAACCCCTCCGCGCCGGGCTTCAAGGTGAAGGCGTTCGACACACCGGCCGACGTGACGGCGGCGCGGCTCCGCGACCGGCAGGCGCTGCTCGCTCGCGCCGAAGGCGCGGGTCGCACGCCTGCGGGTCACGAACCCGGCAACATGGGGAAGTACCGCGAGAAGGCCGTCGATCTGCTGACCGGCCCGGCGGCGCGCGTGGCCTTCGATCTCGACCGCGAACCGGCGAAGGTTCGCGAGCGCTACGGCCGCCACCCGCTCGGCCAGAACCTGCTGATGGCGCGGCGCTTGATCGAGGCCGGCACGCGGCTCGTCAGCGTGACCGCGTGGACCGGCCTGCCGCCGGGCGAGAAGTTCCGCAACGTGCAAACGTGGGACATGCACGGCACCGGGCCGGGGCTGGGCAGCATCTTCGGCGCGGGCGCGTTCGGCCTGAGTTGGGCGCTGCCGCGCGTCGATGAGGCCGTGTCCGCGCTCCTCGAAGACCTCGACACGCGTGGGCTGCTCGAAAGTACTCTCGTGGTTCTGGTGGGCGAGTTCGGGCGCACGCCGCGCGTCAGCGGCGAGGGCCGCGATCACTGGCCGCAGTGCTACTCGGCGCTCTTGGCCGGCGCGGGCGTGAAGGGCGGGCTGGTACACGGCGCGAGCGACAAGACCGCGGCGTATGTGAAGGATTCCCCGGTGCGGCCCGAAGATTTCGGCGCGACGCTGTTCCACGCGCTCGACGTGCTGCCCGAAACGAAGCTCGGCGCGGACGGCTTCACCAAACCCGTGAGTGCGGGGAAGCCGGTGATGGAACTATTTGCGTAGGCCCTCGCGGCTTCGCACGCGCACGTGCGAAGCCGCGAGCGGCTTCACTTCACCAGCACGCAGAAGTCGATCTGGTAGGCCGCCAGTTCGGGGCGCTTGCTGATGTCGTTGACCAGCTTCTGCGCCTCGGTCGCGCCGCGAATCTCGAAGCACATCTGCATCTTCTTCGTCCCGGTGTAGCGCACTTCTACGCCGTCGGCGCGGCCCTGACAGACTTGCTTAATCATAGTCGCGAGCGGGTCGGCGTTGTTCTCGTTCGCCTGCCCGCGGGCCACGATCGGCTTGCCGGGCGCGCGGCTGACCTGATCGTCCGGCGACACGGTCGGCAGCGGTTGGGCGTCGGCGGCCGGCGACCACGTGCCGGGCGCGGGCCTCGCCGGTTGCGTCGGCTGGGTCCAGTTCTGCTCCGGGCGCGGCGGCGTTTCCGTGATCGAGGGCGGCAGCGTCGGCGGCGTGGTGTCCAGCGGCTTCGGCGCGCTCGGCGCTTCGACAGTGGGCAGCACGGACGGAACGACCGAGGGCACGACCGCGACCGTGACCGGGGCGGGCGGATCGGGCAGGGCGGGAACCGGCGGCAGCGGGGGTAGCGTCACAACCGGCTGCGGCTTCGGATCGACCACCGGCGCGGGCACAACGGGCGCGCTGGCGACCGGCTTCGGCAGCGCGGTCGGCGCGCTCATCGTCGGGACACTCGGCACGGGCGGCGGGCCGGGCAGGAACTTCGAGGGCGCGGGCGGCGGCGTGTACCGCGGTTGCTCCTGATACACGGGCGGCGTGTAGGTCGGTTGCGTGCCGACGGGCACGACGGGCTGCGGCGCGGGCCGGCTCTGCGCGAGGCCGTAGCTCGGCGGGTCGCTGCCCAGAATGATCGGCGCGCCGTTCGACACCGGAACGGGGAACGCGCCCGGGGTCGCGCCGGTGATCTGGTACCAGTTGGCCGAGGCCCGCGGGTACTGGCCGGCGGGCGCGAGCGGGTTCGCGCCGGGCGTCACGGTGCCCCACCCGTACCAGCGGTACGCGGGCGGCCCGGCAAACACCGGCGCGCCGTTCGCGCCCGTACCGCGGAACGGCGAGGCGGCCGTCGGTTGCTGTTGGGGCCGTTGTTGCTGGGCCGGCGTGCCGAGCTGGTGTGGTAGCTCCTTCGGCGGTGCGGACTTGTCGTTGCCCAGAACCGCGCCCTTGATTCGGTCGAGCACCTTCGGTTGCGCGCCGTCGTCTTTCGGCAACCCGGTGGGCGGGGTCAGCGGGCGCACGGTGTTCGCCTTGCTCGCGGTGCCCGCGGCCGGGATCAGGTTCGGATCGACGCCGCTCATCCACGACACGTCGCCCGCGGGGCGCGCGCCTGCGGACTTCGCGTTGGCGACGGGCGTCGAGCCGAAGCCCGGTGTCGGTGAGAACGACTCGCCCGCGCCTCGCGCCACGGTCGGAACGTCGCCGGGGCGTATCGCTTCCGGGGCCTTGAACACCGCGGCGCGCTCCTGCGCCACCGCGACCGTTACGGCCAAGCTCACCACGCCGATCGCGCCAGCAAGTACGCGCATGGCCTCATCCTTGAGAAGAAACGTCGTTCGTAGTGACCCGCTTCAGCGGGTCACTACGAACAGTGACTTAGCGCCGCGCGCCGCGCGCGCCGATCCCCGCGAGGGCCGGGCGCGGCGCGCCGCGGTTCCCGAACGGTGACGGGAAGTAGCCCATCGTGTTGTTGAACGTGACCGCGTGGCCCGCGGGCGGCAGCACGCTCCCCTCGCCCGCCTCGCGCGGTTGGTTCGGGTCCGCGGTGGCGAGCTGCGGGAAGAACAGTTGCCGGTTCCCGCCGCTGGCGGTGAACGGCGCGCCGAGCGTCTGCCCGGTGCCGCCCATCGTGCCGGGGCGCACGCCGTAGTAGTAGTTCGCCGCCGGGTTCCCGCCGCGCGACAGGTTCAGGTACGGGCTGAGCGGCTGGTACTGCGGGTTGTAGATGTTCGGCATCACGTTCTGCGGCTGGTAGTAGTAGGGTTGCGTCGGGTACTGGGCCGACGACGCGCCCGCCGCGCCCAGCGCGAGGAACGTTGCCAACAGGTAGCGCTTCATGTCGCGATCCTCCGGGCTAGAGCCGGTTAGTTGTTGTTCCCGCCGAAGCCCTGCCCGCGTCCGGCGATGTTGTTGTAAGTGCTCGTGCCGAGCAGGGTGATGCCGAACACGCGCTCGATGGGCGAGAGCACGCGGGCCAGCGTGCGGTCGATGGTCACGAGCCGCTGCGCCTTCACGTAGATGCGGTCGCCGGGCATCACCTGATAGTTCGTGAACGTGACCCCGTGCTGCGTGATCCCGACCCAGTCAACCGGGAGGATCTGCCACGGCTGGCCGGGGTGCGGGGTGCGCCGCGCGACCCAGATGTTCCGCTTGCTCGCTACGTCCGGTAGGCCGTTGATGTTCGAGATCGCGTCGAGCACGGTCTCGCTGCCGGTGATGGGGAACGGGAACACCTGCTCGCCGAACCCGCCGCCGTCGGTGATCACGTAGTACTTCTTGCTGTTGTACGCGATCACGTCCACTATCACGAAGATGGCCTCCGGCTTCACGCCGAACTTGGCGAGCGACTCTTGGCGCAGCAGGTGCCCGCGGATCGCCTCGGCCGCTTGGTCGAGCGTGAGGCCGGACACGGGGACCGAACCCCAGAAGCCGAGGCCGACGCTGCCGTCGAGTCGCACGTGAAACGGCCCGGACACCGGCTGGACGTCCAGCCCGGTCGTGACGGTGTGAAACACCGTGTTGCCCTTCGCGTCCTTCTCTTCCTTGCCGTCCTTGTCGAGCTTCGGCACGCGCGTGCGCTGCACGACCTCGATGAGCAACTGGTCGGGGGCTTCGATGACGTAGGGCGGGAGCGTGATCTTTTCGAGTTCGCGCGGCACCGTGCCGGCGGGCGGAACGGCGATGTTGCTGCCGCCGTCGCGGGTGTGGTGCGCGTGGCTCGGCCCGCCGCCGAACTCGCCGAGCGCGCCGTGCATGCAGCCGCTCGCGAGGAGCGCGATCCCGGCCGCGAGAGTCAGCCCGTTACACAAGCGCGTGCGCGGCATGGTCGCCCCCAACGAATGAGCCGGTATCGCTGGTGTTATCGGCGCGACCGCAACCCCAAGTGAAAGAAACCCGCGGAACGCGAGGGGTTTCCTTCAAGTCTGAGAAGTTGGGGCAGATGAGCAAAAGCGGAATCGCCGCCCGCGGCCGGCGTCTTCACCTCATAAGCTGAGCGCACTCGCACCCACCGGAACCGCAAGTATGGCCGCAGACGTGGCGGGCGCCGCCAACCGCATCATCGCCAACATCGAGAAGGTCATCATCGGCAAGCGGGCGGCGCTCACGCTCGCGGTGGCCGCGTACTTCTCGGAAGGGCACATCCTGCTCGAAGACGTGCCCGGCGTGGCGAAGACCATGTTCGCCCGCGCGCTGGCCCGCAGCGTGGGCGCGACCTTCAAGCGGTTGCAATGCACGCCGGACCTGCTGCCGACCGACGTGACCGGCGTGAGCATCTTTAACCAGAAAAGCGCCGAGTTCGAGTTCCGCCCCGGCCCGGTGTTCGCGCAAACGCTGCTGGCCGACGAGATCAACCGCGCGACCCCGCGCACGCAGGCCGCGCTGCTGGAAGCCATGGCCGAGCGCCGCGTCAGCGTGGACGGGCAGACCTATGTACTGAAGCCGCCGTTCCTCGTCATCGCGACGCAGAACCCCATCGACCAAGAGGGCACGTTCCCGCTGCCGGAGGCACAGCTCGACCGGTTCCTCGTGCGCTTGAGCCTCGGTTATCCGAGTATGGACGAGGAGGCGAAGATGCTGGGCCGGCTCCAGATGGGGCATCCCATCGACGACCTGAAACCCGTGGTGAGCGCCGACGACGTGCTCGCGTGTCAGGAGGCGATTCGGAGCGTGCATGTCGATGAGAAGGTGACGCGCTACATCCTTCAGGTCGTTCACGCCAGCCGGAACAACGAGGACGTGCTGCTCGGCGGCAGCCCGCGCGCGTCGATCGCGCTATTCCGCACGGCGCAGGCGCTGGCCGCGATCAGCGGGCGCGACTTCGCGCTCCCGGACGACATCAAGAAGATGGCCCAACCGGTGCTCGCGCACCGCCTGATCCTGAAGCCCGAGAGCCGCCTACGCAAGCGCACCCCGGCGGCCGTCGTGAAAGACCTTCTGGACGACGCGAAGGTGCCCATCACCGACAAGATGAAGGCCGCGCAGGAGGACTACTTCGGCGGGTGACGATTCAAGTCGCGGGGTGCGTAGCCGCGTAGACCGCTCGAGCTTCGCTCGGGTGAATCTGACCGGCGAACGTGCCGTTCCCACCCATCAGATCGAATGCTTCCTTCGCGAGCGGCGGGAGACAGCACAACAGTAACCGAACGTTGGCACCCTTGGTCACTTCGTTCACCCGGAGAAGCAACCGATAGAATGCTGTCGGGAACAGGTCGATCAGCCCGAAGTTGAGGATCACCGTCTCGCCGGCGACCATCGCATCGAGTACATCCGCGCGGAGCACACGGAACAGGTTGCATTGGTCGATCGGTTCGCCGTCCAAGTGGCCCCGCATGTCCGGTTGTACGAATCGGACTCCACGCACCTTCGGGCGGCTCGTGTCGCAGAGCAGAAGTTGATCGTTGCCGGTGGACATCAGAAGCTCCTTGAGAATCGTGGTCGGTTGAGTGACCCCAGTCATTCGATCCGCTCGATCCCTAAGACCGTGAAGTCGTCCTCAAATTCGGCCCCGTCCAGATGTTCCGTGACGACCTTTACCAGCCCGTGGATCGCGTCAGCGAGCGGGTCGTCCATGGTGTACTGGAGGTGCTGGCCGAGGCGGAACCGGCTGAACGGTTCGCCGGCGATGTTCCGGGCATCCCACAGCCCGTCAGTAGACTCGTTGCGCAATAGCGATCGATGGCCTATTCATAGGGTTATGACGAATTACGAGAAATTGCGTCGGAAGCCGTTGTTGTTCCGCATGTTCACGGGGCTCTCGGCCGACGAGTTCGACAAGGT
>Ga0194132_10005367_pt1 | contig 20833 bp, 16 predicted proteins | sample TA2KigOf80mmetaG_FD_148612 | JGI IMG/M metagenome (GOLD analysis project Ga0194132, IMG submission 148612) | Freshwater microbial communities from Lake Tanganyika, Tanzania - TA2015054 Kigoma Offshore 80m | ecosystem: Environmental > Aquatic > Freshwater > Lake | place: Tanzania: Lake... | reverse complement strand
TGCCTGCATTCGCCGCATGGCCGGCTGCGCTACGCCGATCGGCTTCGCCGGCCACGCTCCAACTAGCGCAACGGCCAACTCTGAACTAACATTCCATCTGGACCACTCGATGGGGGCCGATCAATCTTTCACACTGTTTCCTCGCCAGTCACCATTATGTCCCTGCCCGATCACCACGCCATCGCAGCCCCGTGCGATCGCGAAAAGAGGTTCGGGCTGGCCCTACGCCGAGGCGACCGAGACGCCTCGCAGATCCGCCGCCCACGAGGCGGGGAGGGGGGTGAGCGGACGAAGCTGTCGGATGGGCCGCGTCGGCGTCGCTGAGGCCAGGATCCTCGCAACGCCTCCTCGGGAAAGACCCGCGGCCTCCGGTTAACCGGGATTGAACCTTCGATGCAATTCGACCGACTGACGTTCCTGCGTTCGGTAATATCGCCAAAACGTAACGGAACTCGCAGCTTTGATCCCGGGCCATCACAGGGGGCCGGGAGGTGGGGGACGAGGGGAGCGGGTCGCAGGCACACTCACGCTTCGGGTGGATTGATGTCTTTCTGTTGGGGTCTCGTGCCGGCTCGCCAGGCGCTGGCGCTCGTCGCCGCCCTCGGTCTCGCCATCGCCTCGCACGCTCATGCCCAGTCGGCCGATCCGGCCCCGGAAAGGGCCGCTGAGCTTCCGGTGGCGCCCCGGGCGGCGCCTGCACTGGCTCTCAACGATCAGATTCACAGCCGCAAGTTCCGGGTGATCGCCCGGTTTCGCATGCAGCGCGCGGGCGATGCCGCCGGCATCGCGGCTGCTCCGGCGATCGCCGGGGCTCAGGATAGGCTCGCCCGCCGCCTCTGGAACCGCGGTCACAGCATGCCCGGCTGGCATGCCTTCCGTACCGTGCCGGCCATCGTCATGGAAGTCGACTCGAGCTCGCTCGCGAGCCTGATGACCGATCCCGAGGTCGAGGACGTCGAGGAGGACCGGCTGGCAAAGCCAGACCTCCAGACCTCGGTCCCGCTGGTCGGCGGCCCTGCCGCCTGGGCGATGGGCTACACCGGCGCCGGCGTCGCCGTTGCCATCCTGGATACGGGCGTCGAGACCGGCCATCCCTTCTTCGGCGGTCGCGTCGTCCACGAGGCCTGCTTCTCCTCGACCGTGCCGTCGCAGAACGCTACCAGCCTCTGCCCGAACGGCCAGGCGACCCAGATAGGCGCCGGCGCCGGCGCCGCATGCGCGGCGAGCATCAGCGGCTGCGGCCACGGCACGCATGTCGCAGGCATCGCCGCCGGCTATTCCTCGCCGACCATGGCGGGCGTTGCCCGCGGCGCGCAGATCATCGCGATCCAGGTGTTCAGCCGGTTCAGCGGCTCGTTCTGCAGCGGCGGTGGCCAGTGTGTTCTCTCCTACACCTCCGACCAGATCCGGGCGCTCGACTACGTCGCGACCCTGCGCGGCACGTACAACGTCGCCTCGGTCAATATGAGCCTCGGCGGCGGCGTCTACTCGACCCAGTCGGCCTGCGACCTCGCCAACCAGTCGACGAAGCGGGCGATCGATGCGCTCCGCGCAGCCGGCACCGCGACGGTCATCGCCTCGGGCAATGACGGCTACATCAACGCGATGAGCGAGCCCGGCTGCATCTCCTCGGCGATCTCGGTCGGCAACACGACGGACAATGACGGCATCTTCATTCCGTCGAACATCGCGCCCTTCATCACAATGATGGCGCCGGGTACTGCGATCCAGTCCTCGGTTCTCGGCGGCGGCTTCGGCTCGCTGACTGGCACCTCTATGTCGACGCCGCATGTTGCCGGCGCGCTTGCCGTGCTCCGCCAGGCCAGCTCCGCCGCCTCGGTCGGCGATATGATCGCCGCGCTCCGCAACGGCGGCGTCATGCTGAATCTGAGCCTCCGGGGCAGCTCGGGCGCTCTCTACAACTACAATGTGCCTCGCCTGGATGTGGCCGGCGCGGTCAACGCGATCCGCGGCAACGTCACGCCTGCCACCGGCTGGTGGTGGAATCCGAGCGAGGCCGGCCGCGGTTTCTCGATCGAGACGCGCAACGGCCGCATCTATGTCGGCGCGTTCCTCTACGACGACGACGGCTCTCCGCTGTGGTTCGTCGTCAACGGTCCGCAGAGCGGCTCCAGCTTCACGGGCTCGCTGCAGAAGTTCGGCTCGGGCCAGACCCTGGCCGGCGACTACCGCGCGCCGCAGTCGCTCGGAAACGCTGGCTCCGCCACGCTCAATTTCACCTCCTCGACCAACGGCACGGTCACCTGGCCCGGCGGCACGGTGCCGATCCAGCGCTTCCCGGTGAACGGCCAGTCCGTGGCTGCCCCGCAGTCCGGCGCACCGAACGCGGGCTGGCGGTGGAACCCGAGCGAGTCCGGCACCGGCTGGTTCTTCGAGGTGCAGGGCTCGAACATCTTCATCTCGGGCTATCTCTACGACACGGATGGCAGCCCCGTCTGGTATGTGGCCAGCGGTCCGATGCTGAGCGCGACCGCCTTCGATGGCAGCCTGCAGGTCTATGGCGGCGGGCAGACCCTGACCGGCGGATATCGTGCGCCGACCACGAACTCGGCGCTCGGGCAGGTCTCGCTCCGCTTCAGCGGCTCGAGCAACGCGACCCTGACGCTGCCGCAGGGACGCACGATCAGCCTGACGCGCTTCACCAGCTTCTAGAGTTACCGTTCGGGGCTTCGCGGCCGGTCGCTTTACGGCGGCCGGCCGCGTCGCATTTTACGGCCCCGATGAACCGACTCGCTCCCTCTCGCACCTAACTCGTGACGCTCGACGGCTCCGAGGGGGCTTCTCGACTCGATTGCAGGGCGCTCGACATTCGCGGTCGCTTGCGGCATCGGCCGCCGATCTATCGGTGCCGGTCATGGATCCGGTCCGCTGGTTTGTCGACGAGAGGTCATCGGTCTAAGGTCCCGGTCCTTCGATCCGGGACCTTGGAGCAGATGCCGCGCCTCTTCGACCACCTCGTCGTCTGCGTTGCCGATCTCGATACGGCTCGCGCGACCTATCAGGCGCTCGGCTTCACGCTGACGCCGCATGCCGACCATCCTTTCGGCACGCGCAACAGCCTCGCGCTGATGCAGGGCAGCTTCATCGAGCTGCTGACCGTGGCGCGCCCGGCCGATGTTCCGCCGCCGGCGCCTGGCCGCTTCAGCTTCGGTGCCCATAACCAGGCGTTCCTCCGCGAAGGCGAGGGTCTGTCGATGCTGTCGCTCCAGGGCAAGGATGCGTGGGAGGACGCACAGGCCTTCGCCGCCGACGGCCTCGGGCGTTACGATCCCTTCGACTTCGGGCGCGACGCCTTGATGCCGGACGGGCGCAAGGTGCGTGTCGGCTTCTCGCTGGCCTTTGCCGTCGATCCGAGCTTCGCCGACATGACTTTCTTCACTTGCCAGCAGCATCATCCGCCCGAGCTCTTCTGGCGGGCGGAGTATCAGCGGCACGCCAACGGCGCGACCCGCATCTCCGAGGTGATCCTGCCCGCCGAGGATCCGCCGTCACATCGCGCGTTCATGGAGAAGCTGATGGGTACCCCGGCAGCGCTCGCCGATGGCGAGCTGTCGGTCGGGCCGGCCTCCGATCGTCTTGTTCTGCTCGACCCGAAGCGGATGTCGGAGCGCTATCCGGAGACGGCGGGAGCGTCAGGCCGCGTTCGCGCCGCGCGTCTGCTCGTCGATGATCTCGGTGCGATGCGAAAACAGCTTCAGCGAAGCAACGTGCCGCATCGCAACGCGACGGAAAGCATCGTGGTGCCTCACACGGCCGCGCACGGCATCGTCCTGGAGTTTGCGGCGGCTTAGCCGATCTGGGTCGAGTAGGCGCCGCGGCCGATCGCGATCAGGCGGCCGGCCGCGTCCTTGATCTCGACATCGACGACACCGATGGTGCGCCCCTTCTTGATCGTGCGGGCCATGGCGACGAGATCGCCCTCGGCCGGGCGCAGATAGTCGACGCGGAGATCGATGGTCGGAACGCCGCCGCCGAGGCTGACGGCGAGCGCATAGTCGCCGGCGATGTCGGCGAGCGCGGCGATGACGCCGCCATGGATCTGCGGCGAGTCGGGCGAGCGCTGGAAGTCGGGCCGGAAGGGCAGGCGCACCGTCGCGGTTCCGGCCGCCGCGTTTCCGTCGGCGAGCTCGACGCCGAGCCAGGCGTGGAACGGCGGCAGCCGGATCGAGGCCTTGAGCTGCTCGACCGTCTCGCTCATGGGACCAGCAGCACCTTGCCGAAGATCGCGCGCTGCTCGAGCAGCCATTCGGCCTCGCGCCCCTGGCTCAAGGGGAGCACATGGCTCACCACCGGCTTGATGCGTCCCGTGGCGACGTAGTCGAGGAGGGTGGCGATGTCTTCCTTGGTCCAACCGTTGCAGCCGATGACCTCGAGCTCGCGCACCCAGATGTAGCGGAGATCCTCCTTGGGATCGTATCCGGCGGTGGCGCCGCAGGTGAGGACCCGGCCGCGCTTCTTGAGCGCCTTCAGCGACGGCACCCAGGTATCGCCGCCGGTGTAGTTCACCACGACATCGACACCCTGCTTGCCGGTGATCCGCCAGACCTCCTTGGAGAAGTCCTGGGTCTTGTAGTTGATCAGGTGGTCGGCACCGAGCTCGCGCAGCTTGAGCAGCTTGTCGTCGCCGCCGGCAGCGGCGATGACCTCGGCGCCGATCATCTTGGCGATCTGCACCGCGGCCGTGCCGACGCCGCCCGAGGCGCCGAGGATCAGGATCTTCTCGCCCGCGGCGAGCCGGCCACGCGTCACCAGCATGCGCAGCGCCGTGCCATAGGCGACGGGCAGGGCCGCCGCCGCCTCGAAGCCGACGCCGTCCGGGATCGGGATCAGGTTCTCCTCGGGCACGCGCGCGAACTCGGCCATGCCGCCCTGGATCTCCTCGCCCATCATGCCTTCATGGGTGACGGGCTGAACCACGACGCGATCGCCGAGCTGCCAGCCGCGGACTTCCTCGCCGAGCTTGGCGACCTCGCCGGCGATATCGCCGCCGGAGATGAACGGCATCGGCACGGGAAGGCCGGGCATGCCCTTGCGCACGAAGATGTCGAGGTGATTGAGGCCGCAGGCACGAACCCGGACGATGACGTCCTTCGGCCCTGGCACGGGGTCGGGCCAGTCGTCGTAGACCAGGTTCTCGAGCCCGCCCTTGGCCTTGATCACCATCGCCTTCATCGGCGCGCGCCCCCGGCTCGTTAAGGAGAGGATCGCCAGAATAGGGAAGATTCGCGTCGCGGCAATCGCTTGCGGCCACCTCCAGGCAGGTAGACGGGCCGCAGCCATGGGTTGAACGGCGGATAGGCGGCCCGTAACCTCGCCGTGGGGAGAGCCGAAAAAGGCATGGCGACGTTCCATCCGGAGGACAGGGCCCGCGCGTCGATCGACGAGCGGCTCGCCGCGTGCGGGTGGCGGGTCCAGTCGCGCGACGAGATGAACCTCGCGGCAGGCGCCGGTGTGGCCGTCCGGGAGCTTGCGACTGCGTCGGGCCCTGTCGACTACGCGCTTTTCGTCGATCGACGCTTCTGCGGTGTCGTCGAGGCCAAGGCAGCCGGGGCCACCCTCAGTGGCTTTTCGGACCAGGCCGCGCGCTACATCGCCGACGCCCCCGCTTTCCTCGGGGCCGATCCCCGGCAGCGAAGGTTCGAGTACATCGCCTCCGAAACCGAGATCCTGTTTCGCGATCTCGCCGATCCGGCGCCGCGTTCGCGGCGTGTCTTCGCGTTTCATCGGCCGGAGACGCTGCGGCGTTGGCTCTCCGAGCTGGAGACCTTGCGAGCCCGGCTGCGCCGGATGCCGCCGCTGGCCACCGAAGGCCTCCGCGCCTGCCAGGTCGAGGCGGTCGAGGGACTGGAGCGTTCCCTGGCGAAGGACGATCCGCGCGCCCTCGTCCAGATGACGATGGGCGCCGGCAAGACCTTCACTGCCTGCACCTTCTCCTTCCGGCTCCTCGCCCATGCCGGGGTTCGGCGCATCCTGTTCCTGGTCGATCGCCGAAATCTAGGCAATCAGACGGCGACCGAATACGCAGCCTATCGCCCGCCCGGCACCGGCCGGCTGTTCCCCGAGATCTATGGCGTCCAGAAGCTCGGGGCGGCCGGACTCGACGGCGATTCCGCGGTCGTCATCTCGACGATCCAGCGTGTCTACTCGGTGCTCATGGGGAAAGATCTTCCCGAGGACGACGAGGATGCCTCGGCATTCGAGCAGGCCGAGGGTGTCGAGAAGCTCGTCGCCTACAATCCGGCACTGCCGATCGAGACCTTCGATCTGGTCGTGACGGATGAATGCCATCGGTCGATCTACGGCACCTGGAGACAGGTTCTCGAATATTTCGATGCGACGATCGTCGGGCTGACGGCAACGCCCTCCGCCCACACCCTCGGTTTCTTCAACCGCAACCTCGTGGCGGAATACCCGTATGAGCGGTCGGTGGTCGACGGCGTGAACGTCGGCTACGAGATCTATCGGATCCGGACCAGGATCGGGGAGGGAGGCTCGTCGGTCGACAAGGGCTACACGATCCCGGTCCGCGACAAGAAGACTCGTGCGGAGCGCTACGAGACGCTGACCGACCCTCTCGTCTACGGCAAGCAGGACCTCGACCGGTCGGTGATCGCGCCGAACCAGATCCGCACCGTCCTCGAAACCTATCGCGACACGCTCCCGACCGAATTGTTCCCCGGTCGCGAGCACGTGCCGAAGACACTGATCTTCGCCAAGGACGACAATCACGCGGAGGAGATCGTGATGATCTCCCGCGAGGTCTTCGGCAAGGGCAACGACTTTGCGAAGAAGATCACCTATCGGATCGACGGGGCCGATCCCGAGCAGCTCATCAAGCAGTTCCGCAACGACTACTATCCGCGCGTCGCTGTCACCGTCGACATGATCGCGACCGGCACGGATGTGAAGCCGATCGAGGTGCTGATCTTCCTCAGGGACGTGCGGTCGGCCGGCTATTTCGAGCAGATGAAGGGGCGGGGCGTCCGCTCGATCAACCCGACGGACCTGAAGGCGGTCACGCCGGATGCCGAGACGAAGACACGCTTCGTCCTGATCGATGCCGTCGGCGTGACGGAGAGCAAGAAGACCCTGGCGCCGCCGCTCGATCGCGACCGGGCCGTCGCCTTCTCGACCCTGCTCGACCGGGTGGCCGCCGGTGACCGTCGCGACGACACGCTTTCGACGCTTGCCGCGCGCCTTGCCGCGCTCGACCGGCGCATCGAGCCTGAAGCGCGAGCGGATCTCGCGCGCCTCGCCGGTGGACCCACGCTGGCGGAGATCGCCAACGCTCTCATCGATGCGATCGATCCGGATACGATCGAACGAGCGGTGCGCGACCGTCCAGCGGCGTCCCCTGGCGCCCTCGAAGCGAGCCTCAAGGATCGCGCCTGCGCGCCTTTCGACGATCCGAAGTTCAGGGCCGGGCTCGAGGCGGCCAAGGCGGCGGCCGACGTAAAGATCGACGTGATCTCGACCGACGAGGTGATCTCGTCCGGCTATGACGAGACGCGGGCGCAGGCGGTGGCCGACCGGTTCCGCGAGTTTCTCGAGGAGCACAGGGACAGCCTTGCCGCCCTGCAGATTTTCTACGGCCGGCCCTATGCCCAGCGCCGGCTGACCTACGAGGCGCTGGAGGAGCTGCGGGATGCGCTCCGGCAACCGCCCTGGCTCCTGGAGCCGGTCAATATCTGGCGGGCCTATAAACGGCTCAATGATGCAAGGGTGCGGGGGAGCTCGACACGCATCCTGACCGACGTCGTCATGCTGGTGCGCTATGCGCTCGGCCTCGACGAGACGCTGGAGCCCCTGCCGGCGAAGGCCGCCGCCCGGTTCAATCTGTGGCTGGGCCGCGAGAAGAACGTCGGCCGCGACTACACCGAGGAGCAGCTGGCCTGGCTCACGGCGATCCGCGACCACCTCGCCGTCAACGCCGAGGTCAGCCGGCGCGATCTTCAGGATACGGCAGCCTTCGCCGACAAGGGCGGCACCGTGCGGGCGGGACGGCTGTTCGCGGGGCGTCTCGACGACATTCTCGACGACCTGACGGACACGCTCGTTGCCTGATGGCGGCCTTGCACCGGTCCGTGATGATATATATCATTGGTATCTATCATATGGCGAAGGAGGCGGACATGTCCGATATCGGGACCGCAAAACTGTTCAAGCACGGCCGCAGCCAAGCCGTGCGCCTGCCCAAGGAGTTCCGCCTGCCGGGCACGGAAGTGCGGGTGCGCCGGGTCGGCCGTGGCGTCTTGCTGGAGCCGATTGCCCAGACGCGAGAGGAAATCCAGGCGATCTTCGCCAAGATCGACGCCTACCTCGACGTTCCCTTCATGGAGGACGGGCGCGAGCAGCCGCCGATGCCTCCGGCCAAGGACGTGTCGTTCGATCAATGATCTGCTTCGACACCAACATCGTCATCGCCGCACTCACCCATCGCCCACCGCATGTCGCAACCCGGCTCAAGGAGGCAGTCGCGGTCGAGGCGGCGGCGCTCTCGGTTGCCGCGCTGTTCGAGCTTCGTTACGGCGCAGCCAAAAGCGACCGTCGGCAGGAAAACGAAGAGCGGCTCGCGCTTTTCCTGCAGCTGCCGATCGCGATTCTCCCCTTCGAGGCTGGGGACGCCGAGGAAGCCGGCGATATACGGGCCGCGCTCGAACGAGCTGGCACGCCGATCGGCCCTTACGACGTCCTCATCGCGGCTCAGGCGCGGCGGCGCTCCGCCGTCCTGATCACCCGCAACCAGCGCGAATTCGCCCGCGTGCCCGGCCTCCGGACGGAAGACTGGGCTCTGCCGGCATGAGCGACGCGATCGAGGCGCGCCGCGACGGCCCGTGGGAACTGCCGAAGGGGTGGGTCTGGGCGCGGCTTGATGAGGTCTGCTCGTTTATCGGTCGAGGGCGCGGCCCTAAGTATGTCGAGACCGAGGGCGTTCCAGTGCTCAACCAGAAATGCATCCGCTGGGGCAGGATAGACTTTCGGCATATGAGGCTGACTTCGCGCGCAGCCTTTGAAGGCATGCAGACGCATCTACGTCTGAAACGGGGCGATGTCCTCTGGAACTCCACCGGAACCGGTACGATTGGACGCGCCGCGATATACGACGGATCATTGCGCGAGGTCACTGTCGACTCTCATGTCACAATCGTAAGGCCGCGTGACATGGATCCGAAGTATGTCGGCTATTTCATCCAGACAATGCGTGTGCAGCAGCTCGTCATTGGCGAAAACGTAGGTTCAACAAATCAGCTCGAGCTACCACGACACTTCGTGCAAGGGCTTCGCATTCCGATGCCTCCGTTGATAGAACAGCAACGGATCGCGGTACGGATCGACGAGTTGTTTACGGATATCAACGATGGTGAGACTGCTCTAACGCGCGCTCGTTCTGACCTCGACACTTGGCGCCGCTCGTTGCTCAAGGCTGCCGTCACCGGCGAACTCACACAAGAGTGGCGAGAGAGTAATCATCAGGAGGAGGCGGGCGTAGCCCTCGTCGAACGCTTTCGTCGCGAAAACCCCGAGACTGCTTCGACACGACGCGGCTGGCGACACGATGACGAAGGACTCCCGGGCACCTGGGCATGGGCTGCCGTCGAAGAGGCCGGTGACGTCCAACTCGGCCGTCAACGTGCTCCCCAACACCATTCGGGAGAGCATATGCGGCCTTATCTCCGCGTAGCGAACGTACTTGAGGACACGCTCGATCTTCGAGACGTCAAGCACATGAACTTCACGCCGGAGGAGTTCGAGACCTTTTCCCTGAGACCGGGTGACGTGCTTCTCAACGAAGGGCAATCGCCCGATCTCCTGGGCAGGCCGGCGATGTATCGCGGGGAGATCGAAGACTGCTGCTTTCAGAAGACGCTCCTTCGATTCAGGCCCCATGACGGAATTCTTCCCGAGTTCGCGCTTCTGGTGTTCCGGCACTACATGCGGTCGGGCAGATTCCGGCGCGAGGCGAGGATCACGACCAACATTGCTCATCTGACGCAGGTCCGGTTCGTGGTGATGGAATTCCCCGTACCTCCAACGAGGGAACAGTCGGAGATCGTCCGTTTGGTTTGCGCCTATGAAGGAGAGATGATCGAGCAGTTCGCCGCTATAGCGAGGGCACCGGCAGAAGCGCTCCGCCAGTCCATCCTTAAGGCCGCCTTCGAGGGACGGCTGGTGGCGCAGGACGCGGGTGACGAACCGGCCGAGCCCTTGCGCGCTCGTTTGAATGCAGATGAGGAGGCGCGGCTCCCGTCTCGGCGTCGTGGCCGTTCGGCGATGCAGGCGGAGGCGGCATCGTGAACGAGTCGACCATCATCCAGAAGGTCTGGACTACGCGACCGTTCTCAAGAACGAGGGGGTCCATTACGGCGCCTATATCTCGCAGATCTCGTTCCTGCTGTTCCTGAAGATGGACGAGGAGCGCATCGAGCATATCGGCGAGCCCTCGATGCTGCCGGCGGATTGCCGGTGGAGCGCGATCCGGAACCTGCAGGGCGAAGCGCTTTCGGCGCGCTATACGGCGATCCTGGAGACGCTGTCGCGAAAGGACGGCCTCATCGGCGCGATCTTCCTCAAGGCGCAGAACGAGATCCAGGACCCGGCCAAGCTCCGCCGCATGGTGACGCTGATCGACGGCGAGACCTGGCTGGCGCTCGGCGTCGACACCAAGGGCTGGATCTACGAGGGACTGCTGGAACGCAACGCCGCCGAGGTGAAAAGCGGCGCCGGACAGTACTTCACGCCGCGGCCGCTGATCGACGCGATCGTGACGGTCATGAACCCCGAGCCGGGCGATACCGTCCACGACCCGGCCTGCGGCACCGGCGGCTTCCTCCTCTCGGCCTGGGATCACATGAAGGCGCATCCGCGCGCCGCCGATCGCAAGGTCCAGCGGAAGATGCGGACCGATTTCTCCGGCGTCGACATCGTCCCGGACGTCGTCAGGCTCTGTGCGATGAACCTCTATCTTCATGGCGCCGCCACCGCCGAGAGCCCGATCGAGCGCGCAGATGCCCTCAACACGCGGGGCGATACGCATTACCGCGTGGTCCTGACCAACCCGCCCTTCGGCCGCAAGCAGGGCTACCGCATCGTCGGCGAGGATGGCGACATCGAGACCGAGCGCGAGGAATACAACCGCCCCGACTTCATCAAGACGACATCCAACAAGCAGCTGAACTTCCTTCAGCACATCATGTCGATCCTGGAGGTGGAGGGGCGGGCCGCGGTGGTGCTGCCGGACAACGTGCTGTTCGAGGGAGCGGGGGCGGAGATCCGCAAGCGCCTGCTCGACAATTACGACTTCCACACGCTGCTCCGCCTGCCGACCGGGATCTTCTACAAGCCGGGCGTCAAGGCGAACGTGCTGTTCTTCGACCGCAAGCCCGCTTCCGAGACGCCGTGGACTCGCGACCTCTGGATCTACGATCTCCGCACCAACCGGCGCTTCACCCTGAAGGAGCGCCCGATGAAGCGGACCGACCTGGACGACTTTGTCGCCTGCTTCGCCGCAGGCCGGCGGCAGGCTCGCGCGCCGTCCGAATTTTTCCGCCGATTTGCCTACGAGGAGCTTGCGAGCCGCGACAAGGTCAACCTCGACATCTTCTGGCTGAAGGACGACAGCCTCGACGATCCGGACCTTCTGCCGCCGCCGGACGAAATCGCGGCCGAGATCGTCGAAAGCCTGGAAGCAGCCCTCGACCGCTTTCGCAAAGTCTCGGCGAGCCTGCAGACAAACTCCCGGGAGTCGGATCCGGCAAAGTAGCCGGGCGATAGTTGCTTGCGGTTGTCGGGGCCGCGCCGGATGCCTCGGGGGCCAGGACGCAAGATCTCGGGGGAGGCGCTGGCGAAAAGAGTGGCTCCCGGGGAGGGATTCGAACCCCCGACCAAGCGGTTAACAGCCGCTTGCTCTACCACTGAGCTACCCGGGAACGGCGCCTTGGCGAACGGGCGGGCTTATAGCAGGCCGACCCGAGCCCGCAAAACCCCAATTTGAGCCGTCTCGAAGGGATGGAGGCCCGGGCCGGAATCGAACCGACGTACGAGGATTTGCAGTCCTCTGCATGGCCACTCTGCCACCGGGCCTCGGGCTCGCTTGAGATGGCCAAGCCGAGGGCGGCGGACAATAGGTGCGGGGGACGGGAGGGGTCAAGCGGCCGGCGTTGTGTCGCTTCCTGACCGCCGGTATAACTGCGACGTCTCATGCTGCTGTGCACAAGCGTCTCCACGGATCCCCCTCGCATGATCGACTTCACCGCAGCGCGCCGCCACATGGTCGATGGCCAGCTCCGCCCGAGCCGGGTGACGATGGCTGGCCTGCTCGATGCCATGGCCGAGCTTCCGCGCGAGCAGTTCGTTCCGGCCAAGTCCCGCGGCATCGCTTATGTCGACGAGGACCTGGCCCTCGGCGGCGGACGGTTTCTCATCGAAGCCCTGACCTTCGCCCGGCTGGTCCAGGCGGCGGCGCCGCAGCGCCACGACACCGCCCTCGATGTCGGCGCCGCCACCGGCTACTCGACCGCCGTGCTCGCCCGGCTCGCGGCCTCGGTGGTCGCGCTCGAGCCCGACCAGGCGCTCGCCGATAAGGCGGCCGCGACCCTGAAGCTGCTCGGCATCGATAACTTCCAGCCGGTCGCCGGACCGATGGCCGAAGGCCATCTCAAGCGCGCGCCCTACAACGTCATCCTCATCAATGGCGCCATCGATCAGGCTCCGGATGCGCTGCTCGCCCAGCTGGCCGAAGGCGGCCGGCTTGCGACCGTGGTCGGCACCGGGCCGGTCGGCCGCGCCACTCTCTTCACCAAGCGCCGGGGGGTGGCTTCCTCGCGCGTGCTGTTCGACGCCGTCGTCGCGCCGCTCAAGGACTTCGCCAAGGAGCCCGGCTTCGTCTTCTGAGGCGTCTGCCGCAGGATGCCGACCGCCTTGCTCGTAGCATGAAAATCCTCTCCGCCCCGGATCACACGATGCCCCGATCGATCTGTTCCGCTCTGCTGCGCGCAACTGCCCTGGCTGCGCTCCTGGCCTCTGCGAGCCCTGTCGCCTATGCCGAGACGCTCGAAGAGGCCTTGGCGTTGGCCTATTCGACGAATCCGACGCTGAACGCGCGGCGCGCCTCGTTGCGCGCGGTGGATGAGAACGTGCCTCAAGCTGCTTCCGGCTGGCGCCCGACGGTTCGGCTCTCCGGCGCGCTCGGCCGCCGCGACGTCGAGGTCGAGCTCAACGAGCGCCGCGTGACGAACGAGACGCGCAACCCGGGATCCACCGCGGTGACCGTCACTCAGCCGCTCTATCAGGGCGGGCGAACCGTGGCCGGCATCCAGCGTGCCGAGGCGCAGATCCAGGCCGAGCGCGCTCGCCTGCTCGCGGCCGAGCAGACCGTTTTCATCGGCGTCGTGACCAACTACGCCAACGTGCTGCGCGATCAGGCTATCGTCGAGCTCCGCGCCAACAACGAGCAGCGCCTTCGCCGCCAGCTCGAAGCGACCCAGGATCGCTTCCGGGTCGGCGAGGTGACACGGACCGACGTCGCCCAGGCGGAGTCGCGGCTGTCACGCTCGCGTGCCGACCGCATCCTGGCTGAGGGCAATTTGACCGCGTCGCGCGCCCAATACGAACGCTTCGTCGGCAAGGCGCCTGAGAACCTGGTCGAGCCGGCGGCGCAGGTGAGCCTGCCGCGCAGCAGCCGCGATGCCGCCAGCATCGCTGCGACCGACAATCCCAACGTGATTGCCGCGCAGTTCGAGGAGGCGGCGCAGCTCCAGCGCATCAAGGAGGTCCAGGGCGAGCTGCTGCCGGACCTGAACCTCGTCGGCGACGTGACGCGCAGCCTGGATGCCAGCGCGCGCAACCAGACCCAGGACGCCTTCGGCGTCCAGGCGCAGGTGAGCATGCCGCTCTACGAGGCGGGCAGCGTCACCAGCCGCGTCCGCCAGGCCCGCGAGACCGCGACCCAGCGGCGGGTCGAGATCGAGGATGCCCGCCGGCAGGCCGCCACCGACGGCACCACCGCTTTCGAGGCGCTGGAGACCTCCCAGGCCAGCCTTACCTCGCTGGAGCGGGAGATCCGGGCGGCGAGCATCGCCCTCGAGGGCGTCCAGCAGGAGGCCAATGTCGGCTCCCGCACCGTGCTCGATGTGCTGGACTCCGAGCAGGAGCTCCTGGACGCCCAGGTGCGCCAGGTGACGGCCAAGCGCGACCGCCTGATCGCGACATATCAGGTCCTGGCGGCGACCGGGCGGCTGAACGCCAAGGATCTCGCCGTGCCGGTACAACTCTACGACTTCGACGCCAACTATCAGCGCGTCCGGAACAAGTGGTGGGACTTGCCGGCCGCCCTTCGGTGACTTCGGCAAAAGCGCTCTGGCGTTCGGCAAGCCTTTGATTTAGGCTGCGTCGCCGCCGTTCCTGACTGGAAGCCATGAGCGATCCGAAGACTCAAGAACCGTCAATGGAGGAGATCCTTGCGTCTATCCGACGCATCATCTCCGAGGACGGCACTCCAGAAGACCAGGCGGCCAAACCGGCCGAGGCAGCCCCGGCCCCCGCGCCCGCCGCCGCCGCTCCGCCACCGCCACCTCTTCCTCCGCCGCCCCAGGCGGCCGCAGCCCCACCGCCACCCCCGCCGCAGGCCGCTGCTCCCATCCCCGAGGATGTGCTCGAGCTGACCGAGCCGATGGACGAGGTCGTCAACCTCGCCCCGCCGGAGGACGACGCGATCCCGCCGCTGTTCGACGAGCAGCGGGGCAGGGCGGCACCGCCACCTCCGCCGCCTCCACCCCCGCCGCAGATGCCGTTCGGCGGGCTGGTCTCGCCGCCCCAGGCCGACCAGACGGTCAGCCACTTCTCGAACCTGCACGATGCGCTCAGCGGGCCGGAGACGCCGATCGGCGCCGGTTACAAGACGCTGGAGCAGATGACGGTCGAGGTCATGCGGCCGATGCTGAAGGAATGGCTCGACACGCATCTGCCGTCGATGGTCGAGCGGCTGGTACAGGAAGAAATCGAGCGCATGGTACATCGCGCCACGCAGCCGCGCCGTTGACCTTCTTCCACTCCTAGCCGTACATCCCCCCATGCTCGAGAAGACCTATCGGCCCGACCAGGTCGAGGCCAAGCACTACGCCGAATGGGAAAGCTCCGGCGCCTTCGCCTGCCACGCGGAGTCGAACGCCGAGCCGTATACGATCATCATGCCGCCGCCGAACGTCACCGGCAGCCTGCATGTCGGCCATTCGCTCACCTTCACCGTCCAGGACGTGCTGATCCGCTATCGCCGCATGCGCGGCCGCGACACGCTGTGGCAACCAGGCACCGATCATGCCGGCATCGCCACCCAGATGGTGGTCGAGCGCGAGCTCGCGAAGGAAGGCAAGTCGCGCCAGGAGATGGGGCGCGAGAAGTTCCTTGAGCGCGTCTGGGCGTGGAAGGCCGAGTCCGGCGGCACGATCCTGCGCCAGCTTCGTCGCCTCGGCGCCTCGGCCGACTGGGAACGCGAAGTATTCACCATGGACGAAGGCCCGAACGCCGCCGTCCGCAAGGTCTTCGTCGATCTCTACAAGCAGGGCCTGATCTACAAGGCCAAGCGCTTGGTCAACTGGGATCCCAAGCTCAAGACCGCGATCTCCGACCTCGAGGTCGAGCAGACCGAGGTGAAGGGGCATCTCTGGCACCTAAAATACCCGATCGAGGGCGAAGAGGGGCGCTTCATCGTCGTCGCGACGACGCGGCCCGAGACGATGCTGGGCGACACCGGCGTCGCCGTGCACCCCGACGATGCGCGCTACAAGGATCTGGTCGGCAAGCACGCGATCCTGCCTCTCGTCGGCCGCAAGCTTCCGATCGTCGCCGACGAGTATTCCGATCCGGAGAAGGGCACCGGCGCGGTCAAGATGACGCCGGCGCATGATTTCAACGATTTCGAGGTCGGCAAGCGCCACAACCTCGAGCTCGTCAACATCATGGACGAGAACGCGCATCTGAACGCGAACGTGCCGAAGGCCTATGTCGGCATGGAGCGCTTCGCCGCGCGCAAGAAGATCGTCGCCGACCTCGAGGCGCTGGGCCTGGTCGAGAAGATCGAGCCGAACACGCACATGGTCCCGCATGGCGACCGCTCCGGCGTGCCGCTCGAGCCCTTCCTCTCCGACCAGTGGTATCTCGACGCGGCGACCCTGGCGAAGCCGGCGATCGAGGCGGTGGAGACGGGCAAGACCCGCATCGTGCCGAAGCAGTTCGAGGCCGTGTATTTCGAGTGGATGCGCAACATCCAGCCCTGGAATATCTCGCGCCAGCTCTGGTGGGGGCATCAGATCCCGGCCTGGTACGGACCCGACGGGAAAGTCTTCGTCGAGCTGAACGAGGCCGAGGCGCATGCCGCGGCCAAGGCGCATTACAACGCGACGGTGACGCTCAGGCGCGACTCGGACGTACTCGACACCTGGTTCTCTTCGGGCCTCTGGCCGTTCTCGACCCTGGGCTGGCCGAACGAGACCAAGGAGCTCAAGCGCTACTATCCCGGCGACGCGCTGGTCACCGGCGCCGACATCATCTTCTTCTGGGTCGCGCGGATGATGATGTTCGGAATCCACTTCATGGGCGAGGTGCCGTTCCGCGACATCTATCTCCACGGCCTCGTTCGCGACGAGCGCGGCCAGAAGATGTCGAAGACCAAGGGCAACGTCATCGATCCGCTCGAGCTCATCGACGCCTACGGCGCGGATGCGCTGCGCTTCACCATCGCCGCCTCGATCAGTCAGGGCCGCGACATCAAGCTCGCCAAGGCGAAGGTCGAGAGCTATCGCAACTTCGCGACCAAGATCTGGAACGCCGCGCGCTTCGCCGAGATGAACGGCTGCAAGCCGGTCGCCGGCTTCGATCCGTCGTCGGCGAAGCTGACGCTCAACCGCTGGATCGCGACCGAGATCGCCGATCTCTCGGCCAAGGTGACCGCGAGCCTCGACGAGTACCGCCTGAACGAGGCGGCCATGGGCCTCTATCACGGCCTCTGGGGCACTTTCTGCGATTGGTACCTGGAATTCGCCAAGCCGGTGCTGACCGGCAGCGATCGGGCGGCAGCAGACGAGACCAAGGCGACCACCGCCTGGGCGCTCGATGCGCTGATGCATCTGCTGCATCCGATCATGCCGTTCCTGACCGAGGAGATCCACGCGCAGTCGGGCGTCGGCGGCAAGCTGATCACCGGAGAGTGGCCGCTGCCCAAGGATGGCTGGATCGACCGCAAGGCGCAGGCCGAGCTTGGCTGGGTAGTGAAGCTGATCTCCGAGATCCGTTCCGTGCGCTCGGAGATGAACGTGCCGCCCGCGGCGATGCTCAAGCTCCAGGTGAAGGATGCCGGGCCGGAGACGAAGCAGCGTCTCGCCACCCATGGCGAGCTGATCCGCCGTCTCGCGCGGGTCGAGAACCCGGCCGAAGTCGCCGAGATCGAGAAGACCGCGGCACAGGTCGTGGTCGACGAAGCGACCTTCGCGCTGCCGCTTGCCGGTGTGATCGATCTCGCCGCCGAGCGCACGCGCCTCTCCAAGGAAATCGACAAGCTCTCCGGTGAGATCGGCAAGATCGACGCCAAGCTCGGCAATGCCAGCTTCGTCGCCAAGGCGCCGTCCGAGGTCGTTGAGGAGCAGCGTGAGCGCCGGGCCGAGGCCGACCACGCGCTATCGAAGCTCCGCCAGGCGCTCGATCGGATCAGGGTGGCCTGAGATGCGATTTCGCGACGCCCTGGCGCCGCGGCTCGCCGTACAGACTTTTGATTGCTGGCTTGCCCTTCGTGTCGAGGGGAAGGTGCCGCGCAAGGACGTGCTCTGCCCGCTCGGCCTGCCGCCGCCGACGCTGCCTTACATCATGCTGATGGAGCATGTGGGGGCGGACGAGTTCCGCTGCCGCTTGATCGGCACCCAGGTGCGCGAATGGTACGGCACCAACGTCGTCGGCCAGACGATGCAGGAGATGATCCCGCCCAGGGCCTGGGAGCAGCGCCTGCCGCTTCTCCGTCACTGCATCGACGAAGGGGCGCCGACCTGGTTCACCGGGCCGATGCTGCTGAAAGGCGAGGCCATGCGGCGCGGCGGAAGACTGATGCTGCCGGTATCCTCACGCGGCGAGCGGACCGACGGCATCGTGCTCGTTGGCTTCTTCGACGAAGCTGCACCGCTCCCGACCGACGCCTCAATCGCGATCGACGTCGCGATCAAATGCCCGCGGGCGGAGCTGGGCTAGCCCTTCAACCTCTCCCTGATCCGGTCGGCATATGCCGCGAGGTTGGTGTACTTTGCCGTGCCCACCTTGAGCGGCGTTTCGAGTGGGGCATGCAGGATGTTGATCAGCGAGCCGGCGGCGCTCGCATCGAGCGAGGTCGGCTTGTCGCCGAACATGTAGGGGCGGTCGCCGAGCAATCCCGCGAGCGCGTCGACGTCGCGGAGGCCGAGGCCGTAGATCTCCTCCTTGCTGTGGCGGAGCGTGCCCTGGCCGTTCAGCGTGCGTGCGACGCGGCGGCGGACCAAGGGCGGGATTAGCGAGCGGAGAGGGCCGGGAAGGAAGCCGAAGACCAGGGGACGGAAGACCTTCCAGCCGTCATCGTCGATCCAGCGTGAATAGACGATGGTCCAGTAGAGGCTCTCCTCGATCATGCGCTGCCAGGCATGGAGGTTCGCCAACTCGGCCGGCGACAGATGCCCATCGAGAGGGTTGCCGTACTTGGCCTTCAGGTACTCGATGATGAAGCGGGAGTCGGCGACGATCCTGCCGTCATCCTCGATGACCGGGAGCTGGCGCTTCGGCGCCTTCCTCAAATCGCCACGCTTCTTTTGGAAGGGGTGACCGGCGAGCCTGAGATAGGTCTCCATCTTCAGGCAGAACGGGCTCGGGTCGAAGCCGAAGGTGTCGCCGAAATGATAGAGCGTGATCATCGGACGAGCCTACAGGGACGAAACGCGTTCCGGCTAGGCAATCCCCGGCGGCCGGGGCTATCGTGCGGCTTCCTCCTTATCCGAGCAAAGAGAACCATGGCTGCCAAGAAGTCCACGTCGAAAGGCTTCGACAAGTCGAAGCTGCCGTCGCGCTACACCAGCGTCGGTCCCGCCTCGGCGCCGCACCGCGCGTTCTACTACGCGATGGGCATGACCGATGCCGAGATCGCGCAGCCCTTCGTCGGCGTCGCCACGACCTGGAACGAAGCCGCGCCCTGCAACATCGCGCTGATGCGCCAGGCCCAGGCGGTGAAGAAGGGCGTGAAGGCGGCGGGCGGCACGCCCCGCGAGTTCACCACGATCACGGTCACCGACGGCATCGCCATGGGTCATGCCGGCATGCGCTCCTCGCTGGTCAGCCGCGAGGTCATCGCCGACTCCGTCGAGCTGACGATGCGCGGCCACAGCTACGACGCGCTGGTCGGCGTCGCCGGCTGCGACAAGTCGCTCCCGGGCATGATGATGGTGATGGCGCGTCTTAACGTGCCGTCGGTCTTCATCTATGGCGGCTCGATCATGCCCGGCCGGTACAAGGGCAGGGACCTGACCATCCAGGACGTGTTCGAGGCGGTCGGCGGCCATGCCGCGGGCAAGCTCTCCGACCAGGAGCTCTCGGATATCGAGCACGCGGCCTGCCCCACCGCCGGCGCTTGCGGCGGCCAGTTCACCGCCAACACCATGGCCTGTGTCTCCGAGGCGATCGGGCTGGCGCTGCCGGGATCGGCCGGCGCGCCGGCGCCCTATGACAGCCGCGACGCGCTCTGCGAGCAGTCGGGCCATGCGGTGATGAATCTTCTGAAGCTGAACCTGCGCCCCCGCGACATCATCACGCGCAAGGCGCTGGAGAATGCCGCCATGATCGTGGCGTGCTCCGGCGGCTCGACCAACGGCGCGCTGCATCTGCCGGCCATCGCCCATGAGGTCGGCATCGATTTCGACCTGCACGCCGTCGCCAAGATCTTCAAGTCGACGCCCTATATCGGCGACCTGAAGCCCGGCGGAAAATACGTCGCCAAGGACCTGTACGAGGTCGGCGGCGTGCCGATCCTGATGAAGGCGCTGCTCGACGGCGGCTATCTGCACGGCGACTGCATCACGGTGACCGGCAAGACCATCGCCGAGAACCTGAAGAGCATCGTGGTGCCGAAGAACCAGGACGTGGTGCGCACGACCAGGAACCCGATCACCAAGACCGGCGGCGTCGTCGGCCTCAAGGGCAATCTCGCGACCCAGGGCGCGATCGTGAAGGTCGCCGGCATGAAGAACCTCGTCTTCAGAGGCCCGGCGCGCGTCTTCGATTGCGAGGAGGATTGCTACGAGGCGGTCATCAAGAAGAAGTACAAGGATGGCGAGGTGCTGGTGATCCGCTACGAGGGCCCGCGCGGCGGCCCCGGCATGCGCGAGATGCTGGCGACCACCGCTGCGCTCTACGGCCAGGGCGCCGGCGACAAGGTGGCGCTGATCACCGATGGGCGCTTCTCGGGCGCCACGCGCGGCTTCTGCATCGGTCATGTCGGGCCGGAAGCGGCGGTCGGCGGGACCATCGCGCTGGTGAAGAACGGCGACGTCATCACCATCGACGCGGTCAAGGGCACGCTCGACGTCGATCTTTCCAAGGCCGAGCTTGCCAAGCGCCGCAAGGCCTGGAAGCCGCGCAGCCACGACTCGCAGTCGGGCACGCTGTGGAAATACGCGCAGACCGTCGGCGACGCCGAGAAGGGGGCCGTGACCCATCCCGGCGCCAAGAAGGAAATCCGCGCCTTCGCGGATATCTGAGAGAGGATATGAACCCCAGTCAACTCATGTTGGTAGACATACTAGTGGCGCTAGCTGGA
>Ga0194132_10005366_pt1 | contig 20835 bp, 23 predicted proteins | sample TA2KigOf80mmetaG_FD_148612 | JGI IMG/M metagenome (GOLD analysis project Ga0194132, IMG submission 148612) | Freshwater microbial communities from Lake Tanganyika, Tanzania - TA2015054 Kigoma Offshore 80m | ecosystem: Environmental > Aquatic > Freshwater > Lake | place: Tanzania: Lake... | reverse complement strand
CGAGAATCGCGCCGCTGGCGCTGGAATTCCACCCGAATCTTGTTAGGAATCCTTCAAACGGCAGACGAGGGCGGCATGGCCAGGGCGACGACGATCTACGGCATCAAGAACTGCGACACGATGAAGAAGGCGCGGGCCTGGCTCGAAAGCTGCAAGGTAGCGCACGAGTTTCACGACTACAAAAGCGCCGGGATCGAGCGCGGCGTGCTCGAGGACTGGGCGAAGAAAGTCGGCTGGGAGGTGTTGCTCAACCGCGCGGGTACGACGTTCAGGAAACTACCGGAGGCCGACAAGGCAGGCCTCAGCGAAAAGAAAGCGCTGGCGCTGATGCTGGCGCAGCCCTCGATGATCAAGCGGCCGGTGCTCGTCGCCAGCGGCAAGCTGCTCGTCGGCTTCAAGCCGGACGAGTACGCCAAAGCCTTCGGGTAGGACGTGTTCGCCTAGCGTGTCTCGCCGCGCGCCGCGAGGCGCCACTGCTCGGGGTAGGCGAAGTTGTTGCGCCACAGGCCGTGGACGCCGCCCTGGGCTTTCGCCTGCTGGGCGAAGTAGCGGCTCGAGCGGCGCAGATCGGCCACTGCCCAGCCGGCTTCGACCATCGCCGCGCTGAGATCGATGCCCTGCTCGGAGCGGCACTGTCCGACGAAAGCTCCGTCGGCGGACGGAACCGGATTGCAGTCGACCGGCCGGTTGGCAATCAGATTTTCGAGGGCGCGCTGCGAATCGGCGCCGCACCGGTACTCCCAGACGCCGTCGCGGCAGATGAGCGCGGCCGGCGGTGCTTCGATGCCCTGCAGGCGGACCGTCTGGCCGGCGACAACCAGAGTGCTGCCGTCGAGGACTGTAGCTGGCCCGGCGAGGGTGGACGATTTCGCGGGGCTGGGCTCGTCGAAGACGAAGTGCAGCGCGGCGGCCGTAGTGCCGGCAAGAGTCGCGAGCAGGATCGACGCCGCTGCGGTCCAGCCCGGTACGCTTGACGGCAGCAAACGCCGGAAGCCGGTTCGCGCGGCCAGGAGAGCGCCGCCGGCACCGTCCTCTCCATCGCGATCGAGCAGCGCAGCGTCGGGGAGTGCTTCAGCGGCCGGCTTTCCGGCCAGGGGTTTCGGCGAGGGTTCGCTCATGAGGTGATTGTCGAAGGCCTGGGTTAGCGAAGCGTTTACCAAGGCCGCGTTCCGCGCAGGGCGGGGCTGCAGCGATGGAATGGCCTCAGCCGATTCCCACCGCGTAGGCCGTGCCGACCGCAATCACGCCGCACAGGGCGAGGGCAACGAGCCAGCGGAAATTGCCGCCGGGTAGAAGGCTTGCAGGCTCGGGGGACAGGCGTGTGGGGCGTTCGAGCTGTGTCATGGGCGGCGGTGTCGCGGGAGTATGCTTGACGGTCACTTAACGATTGCGGACTCGTGTCTATTCCGCGGTGTGCTGCCGCACACCGTGCCTGCTGCTCCGCGGGCGGGTTCGGCGCGACTAGGATTGCAGCGCGGCGGCGGCTTCGAGCGCGAAATAGGTGAGGATGCCGTCGGCGCCGGCGCGCTTGAAGCCGAGCAGGGATTCCAGCACGACCTTGCGGTCGAGCCAGCCGCGCTCCACCGCGCCGCTGAGCATCGAATACTCGCCGGACACCTGGTAGACGTAGGTCGGCACGGCGAATGCCTCTTTGACCCGCCGGACGATGTCGAGATAGGGCATGCCCGGCTTGACCATCACCATGTCGGCCCCTTCGTCGATGTCGAACGCCACTTCGCGCAGCGCCTCGTCGCTGTTGGCGGGGTCCATCTGGTAGGTGCGCTTGTCGCCCTTGCCGAGCGCCGAGGCGGAGCCGATGGCGTCGCGGAACGGGCCGTAGAAGCCCGAGGCGTATTTGGCGGCGTAGGACATGATGCGCACCGCTTCGAAGCCGCCGCGGTCGAGCGCCTCGCGGATGGTGCCGACGCGGCCATCCATCATGTCCGACGGCGCGATGATGTCGCAGCCCGCTTCGGCCTGGATGAGCGACTGGCGGACCAGAACCTCGACGGACTCGTCGTTGACCACGTAGCCGTTGCGCACCAGCCCGTCCTGGCCGTGACTGGTGAAGGGATCGAGCGCCGCGTCGCAGAGCACGCCGATCTCGGGCACCGCCTTCTTGATGGCGCGCACGGCGCGGCAGACGACGTTGTCGGGGTTGCAGGCCTCGTCGCCGTCCTCGCTCTTCAGGTTCATCGGCACGACGGGGAAGATGGCGATCACCGGGATGCCGAGCTTCGCCGCCTTGCGCGCGTCCTTGACCAGTTCGTCGACCGTCAGCCGGAAGACGCCGGGCATCGAAGGGATCGGCGTGCGCTTGGCCTTGCCGTCCTGGACGAAGACCGGCCAGATCAGGTCGGCCGGCGACAGCCGGTTCTCCGCCACCAGCCTGCGGCTCCAGGCGTCGCGGCGGTTGCGGCGCAGGCGGGTGCGCGGATAGCGGCCGAGTGTCATCGACGTCTCCGTGAGTGCGGCTGACTTTCTAGCGGGCGGCCGATGCGTTGTCACGCCGCGTCAGGATACGGGGCTCACCTGCAGCGTCGTGCCGTCGGTGCCGGTGATGCGCACCGAGGTGCCGGCCGGAAGGTCGGGACCGGCCACCGGCCAGAGCGTGTCGCCGAAGCGGATCTCGCCGCGGCCGTTGACGATCGCGGTATCGAGAGAGGCGAGCTGGCCAACGAAGCGCGCCGTGCCGCGGTTGACGTCGCTGGTCATCGGCTCACGCGGATGATTGCGCAGCCACAGCCCGGTGGCCACGGCGGCCGCAGCCAGGACGGCGAAGAGCGCCACCTGCCAGGCCCAGCCGATCTCCGGCCAGGCGAGGCTGATCAACCCGACCAGGGCGGCGGCGGCGCCGATCCAGATCAGGGTGATCCCGGGAACGAAGGCCTCACCGATGGCCAGCACGACGCCGGCGCCGATCCAGAACCAGCCGTTCACGATCAGCTCGTCTTCGGCACGGCACTGCTCGGCCGTGCGGTTGATTGCGCGGCGATGGCGTCTTTGGCGATCTCCGCGATGCCGGCCAGGCTGCCCAGCACGCCTGTCGTCTCCATCGGGATCATCACCAGCTTCTGGCTGGGGCTGGCGGCGAACTTGCCGAAGGCCTCGACGTATTTCTGGGCGACGAAGTAGTTGATCGCCGCAACGTTGCCGCCGGCGATCGCTTCCGAGACGAGCTGCGTGGCCGTGGCCTCGGCGGCGGCCAGCCGCTCGCGCGCTTCGGCGTCGCGGAAGGCGGCTTCGCGCCGTCCTTCAGCGCCGAGGATCGCCGCCTGTTTCTCGCCTTCGGCCCGCAGAATGGCAGCCTGCTTGTCGCCCTCCGCGGTCAGCACCTCGGCGCGTTTCGAGCGCTCGGCGGTCATCTGCTTGGCCATGGCGTCGAGCAGGTTCTCGGGCGGCTGGATGTTGCGCAGCTCGATGCGCGTCACCTTGACGCCCCACGGCGTCGTCGCCTGATCGATGACGGCCAGGAGGCGGCGGTTGATCTGGTCGCGGTTGGACAGGGCCTCGTCGAGATCCATCGAGCCGATGACGGAGCGGATATTGGTCATCGACAGATTGACCAGCGCCAGATGCAGATCCTGAACTTCATAGGCGGCCTTGGCGGCATCGAGAACCTGATAGAAGACCACGCCGTCTGTGGTCACCGTGGCGTTGTCCTTGGTGATCACCTCCTGGCTGGGGATGTCGAGCACAGTCTCCATCACCGAGAGCTTGCGCCCGACACGGTCGATGAAAGGGGTGACAAGGTTGAGCCCCGGCTGGAGGACGCGCACGTAGCGGCCGAGCCGCTCCAGCGTCCACTGGTGACCCTGCGGCACGATCTTCACGCCCATGAAGATCGTGACGATGACGAGAATGGCGATACCCGCAAAGACGACGAACGCCGGCTCCATGTAACCTCCTACAAGTCCGTCGGTCCCGACTCTACCGAAGGCGCGCGAACATCTCTAGCGGCAGCACAACTTCTATGCGGCGCGGACGAAGGGGTCGAAGATCTGCCGCGTGTCGCCGCAGGTGAGGCCGAGATCGGTCAGGTGCGGCCCGGCATTGCAGGCGAGGCACTGGCCTTCGAGGGCCTTGAATGTGCGATAGGGTGGTTTCCAGGTGCAGATCTCGCCGGCGCCGGCGACCACGCGCTTGTGAGCCTCCGCGACCTCGTGCGGCGTGCCCGCCGAGAGGATGCCGGCCACCGGATAGGCGATCTCGGCGATGATCGCGCCGTCCTTGACTACGCAGTTGCCGCCACCCATCTCGACCACGCGGTTGGCGGCGAGCGCCATCTCGGCCGGCCTGGAACCGTAGACGACGAGATTGTGGGAATCGTGGGAGTAGGAGCTGGCATAGGCACCCTGCCAGCGATCCCAGTCCTCGATGATCGCCGTCTGCGGGCCGCGGTTGCTGCGGCCGTGACGGTGCACGACGGTCATGGTGCTGGCATCGTCGGGGACGACGGCGAAACCGTCGCGCACGTCGACCTCGCGCTCACCCCAGGAGGTAAAGCGCGCCCCCTTGATCGTGCGTACGACGGCGCGACCGTGAACCATGCCCGGAATGCGCACACGAAAATCGTCAGCCGTAAGTGGGTTCACCTTCATGGTGCGGACCGGCGGCAGGGCCAGGGCCGCTTTGGGCGCTTCGATCATCCGGCCATGCTCGGCCACGCGACGCCCGTTGGCGTAGACCGCTTCGACCGCGACCTCACGCAGATCCGACAGAACGAGAATATCGGCGCGGCGTCCAGCGACGACCTGGCCGAGGTCGTCGCGGCGCAGGCGGATGGCGTTGTTGATCGTGGCACAGCGGATGGCCTGCAGTGGGTCGAGGCCGTAACGGATCAGGCGGCGCAGTACGTCGTTGATGCCGCCGCGCTCGACCAGGATGTCCGGAAAGACGTCATCGGTGCAGACGGTCAGGCTGGTCGGGATGACGGGCAGCTTGTTAAGCGCCTCGACGATGCCAGGCAGCAGGTAGTCGTGCGAGCCGCGAATCTCGACCGTCATGCCGGCGCGCAGCTTCTCGATCGCGTCCTCGGCCGAGGTGATCTCGTGATCCGCCGAGATACCGGCGGCAAGGTACGCCTGCAGCGTCTGCCCTTTCAGACCGCGGGCGTGGCCCTCGATGATCTTGCCCGAGGCCAGCGCCTCGGTGAGGATGCCGACCATCCGCGGGCTGGCCTCCAGCACCGCGTTCATGTCCATGACCTCGGCAAGCCCGGCTACTTCCGGCCAGCCGAGCAACTCGCTGATCTCCTTGGCCTGGAAATCGGCGCCGGACATCTCCAGACCGGGCGCTGCCGGGACACAGGACGAGGCCTGGACGATGAAGCGCAGCGGCAGGCCGCGGCTGGCCTCGACCGCGTAGCGCACCCCGGCGACCCCCAGCACGTTGGCCAGCTCGTGCGGATCGCAGAAAATCGTCGTCGTGCCCTGGGGCAGGACGACCGAGGCATAGTTGTGCGGCAGCATGTGCGAGGATTCGAAATGCACATGGCCGTCGATGAAGCCCGGCGCCACGTAGCGGCCGCTGATGTCGACCGATTGCCCGGCTGCCTTGAAGCTGCCCGGCGGATGGACGCTGGCGATCAGCGGCCCGACCAGGCCGATACCGGCGTCGCGCAGCTCGAGTGTCGCGACATCGACGACCTTGCCGCCTGTGAGCAGCACGTCGAAGGGCTCGCGGCCTTGCGCCGCTTGGATGGCGCGCAACCGTGTCGCAAGGCCGATAGCGTCGCTCATCACTCGGCCTTGATGTTGGCGGCCCTAACGATCGTTCCGAATTTCTCGATCTCGCGCGCCAGAAAGGCCGTGAACTCGGTCGGGTTGCTGCCCAGCACACGCAGCCCGGTCTCCGTGAGCTTGCTGCGGACGTCAGGTTCCTGGATCGCGGCGGCGATCGCTTCGTGCAGCCGCGTCACGATGGCCATGTCGATCTTGGCTGGCGCGAAGAAGCCGAACCACACGGTGACGTTGACGCCCTTGAGGTCGGGATGCTCGGTCAGGCTGGGTATGTCGGGTGCCACTGGCGAGCGCGTTGGTTCGGTCGTGCCGAAGGCCTTGATGTTGCCGTTGCGATAATTCGGTAGGGCCATGACCAGCGGCAGCATGGCGAGGTCGATCTGGTCGCCCATCAGGTCAGTGACCATCTGCGCGCCCACCCGGTAGGGCACGTGCACCATCTTGACCTTGCCCTCGAGGTTGATCATCTCGCCGGCGACGTGCAGGGAGGTGCCGACACCCGAGGTCGCGTAGTTGAGCTTGCCGGGATTGGCGCGCATCAGCTTCAACAGCTCGTCAGTGTTGGCAGCCGCGAGCGACTTCTTGCCGACCAGCACAAGCGGCGAGGTGCCGATCAGGGTAACCGGCTGGAAGTCGCGCTGGCTGTCGTACTGCACGATCGAGGGCGAGACGAGCTTGGCGATCGCCATGGTGCTCTCGACGGAGAAGAGCAGCGTGTAGCCGTTGGGTGCCGCCTGCGACGCCTTCTGCGTGCCTACAACGCCGCCGGCACCGGCGACGTTCTCGATCAGCACGTTCTGGCCGAGCCGCTCGCTCATCTTGGCCGCCACGATGCGGGCGACCGCGTCGACACTGCCTCCGGGGGCATAGGGCACGATCACGGTAACCGGCCGCGTCGGATAGGCCTGGGTGAAGGCAGGCCCGGCTGCGAGCAGTATGCCAATGACGATGAAGCTGCGGAGGAACAGGGTCAGCATGGAATTCTCCCGGGGAAGCTCCTCGATTTGACGGCGCCCTTGCCGCCAAGTCAATGTTCGGTCCGCTGGAGCGGCGTTGACACGGTCACCGGCCGGATCGTAGATCGACGGGACCGCGATCATTCGTATTCCGCTGCCTGGACCTTTCATGAGCGACGTGTCTGCTGTTGCCGACGAGATTCATTTCGACCATCGCTGCTGGCTAGGCCATGTGGTGCTTAACCGCCCGAAGGCCTTCAATGCCCTGACGCACGACATGTGCATCCGCTTCGATCGGCAGATGAGGGCCTGGGCGGACAACCACGAGCTGGGCCTCATCGCCATAACGGGGGCGGCCGGGCGCGCCTTCTGCGCCGGCGGCGATGTGCGGGCGCTCTACGAGGCTGGCCCTGGCAGCCGCCTGACCCGCGATTTCTTCTGGGACGAGTACCGGCTGAATCGCCGGCTGTTCCGCTACCGCAAGCCGTATATCGCCTTGGCTGATGGCATCACCATGGGCGGTGGCGTGGGCGTCTCGGCCCCGGCGCGCATCCGCGTGGTGACCGAGCGTACGCTCTTCGCCATGCCCGAAACAGGGATCGGGCTGTTTCCCGATGTCGGCGCCAGCTACTATCTGTCCCGCTGCCCCGGCCAGACCGGGATCTACCTCGCTCTCACCGGTGCGCGGATCAAGGCTGCCGATCTGCTCGGTCTTGGGCTCTACACCCACTACGTGCCCTCAACATCGCTGCCGGAACTGCTCGTGGGTATCGAGCTCGAAGCGGTGGGACCGGTGCTGGCGCGCCTGACGGCGTCGCCGTCGGAAGGCTCGGTGCTGGAGGCACAGCGCCAGGCAATCGACCGCTGTTTTGCCGGCAGCACGATCGAGGACATTCTCGAGCGCCTGAAGAACGAGGGCGGAACCTGGGCGGAGACGACACTGACCACCCTGTCGCGCATGTCGCCGCTCAGCCTGCGTATCACGTTGCGCGAGCTGCGCGAGGGCGCGTCGCTTGAATTCGAGGACTGCCTGCGCATGGAATACCGGCTGGTGCGGCGCTTCATGATGGCGAGCGACTTCTACGAGGGCGTGCGGGCTGCGCTGGTCGACAAGGACAACGCGCCGAAATGGAACCCGGCGACGCTGGCGGAGGCAACTCCGGCGCTGGTCGATTCCTATTTCGCGCCGTTTACAGATGAAGAAGAGCTGCATTTCGACGATTGACCGGGAGGAGTTCTGCCATGGCGACGATTGGATTCATTGGCCTCGGTAACATGGGCGGGCCGATGGCCCGCAATCTGCTCAAGGCCGGCCACGAGGTGCAAGGCTTCGACGTAGTGAAGGCGAACGCCGACGCTCATGCTGCTGCGGGCGGCATCGCCACCAGGACCGCCGCTGATGCTGTCAAGGGAGCGGAGTTCGTCATCACCATGCTGCCAGCGGGCGAGCACGTCCGGAGTGTCTATACGGGCGAGGGAGGCGTGATCGGTGCAGCCGGGAAAGGAACGCTGCTGATCGACTCCTCGACCATCGATGTAGCGAGCGCGCGGGTCGTCGCCGTGGCCGCGGGTCAGGCCGGCTTCCCGATGCTCGACGCCCCGGTGTCGGGCGGCGTTACCGGGGCAGAAGCGGGGACGCTGACCTTCATGGTCGGCGGGCCGGAGCAAGCGTTCCAGCGCGGCCTGCCGATCCTCCAGGCGATGGGCAAAAATATCGTGCACGCCGGTGCGGCCGGGAACGGCCAAGCGGCGAAGATCTGCAACAACATGATTCTGGGGGTGGCGATGATCGCTGTCAGCGAAGGATTTCTGCTGGCGGAGAAACTCGGCCTCGACGCGCAGAAGCTGTTCGACATCAGTTCCAAGTCGTCCGGCCAGTGCTGGGCGATGACCAGCTACTGTCCCGTGCCCGGGCCGGTACCTGCCTCGCCGGCAAACCGCAACTACAAGGCCGGCTTCACCACGGCCATGATGCTGAAAGACCTCGTCCTCGCCCAACAGGCGGCGGCGGCGGTCGGGGTTGCGACTCCGATGGGTGCTCTGGCGCAGTCCCTCCAGTCCCTGAACGCGGCCACCGGCCAAGCCGGTTTGGATTTTTCTAGTGTAGTCAATATGTTGAGGGGAGGAAGCGGCAGTGCAGGGTTAAGTTAATTGATCTTTAACGCAAAGAAAGGCATTGTTTTTCAAAGATATCCCTAAGAGGACCGGCGATGAAGGCTGCCTATCTCGAAGCTGTGGCGCTTGTAGAGCGCCTGCATCGTCACTTCCTCGAAGTGGTAAAGGTCGAGATGGACCGGCTCGGCGTTCGGGATATCAACAACGTCCAAGCGCTGATCTTGTACAACATCGGCAACGAGGAGCTGACAGTCGGAGAGTTGACCCAGCGCGGCTACTATCTTGGCTCGAACGTGTCCTACAATCTCAAGAAGCTGATCGAGCAGGGCTACATTGCCCAGGCTCGCTCGCCGCACGATCGTCGCTCCGTCCGCATCAAGCTGACCCAGAAGGGCCTCGACCTGCATCGCCGCCTCGACGGCGTATTCCAGAAGCACGCCGACGAGTTGGGACGCGGCACTATGAAACTTGAGGAACTGCAGGCGACGGACCAGACACTTCGCCGTATCGAGCGGTTTTGGAATGCTGCCGTCGCCGAAGGCGGCGTCCCGACGACCACCGCCGCGTAGCCGGCCCGCTTTGCCGGCCGCCCTCTAGCGGTCACCGCTGTTCCGGAACTGGTAGGACGGCCGGCCCTGTGGGTCCGGTGCAAAGTGAACATCTATCTCGGCCGTCCGGTCGCAGCCTGCGACCGTCCATCGCTCGCTCCATCGGCCGCGTGCGTGGTCGGTGCGGTTAGTCACCGCACTGGCGATGATCTGCATGCGGCTGTTGCACTGAAGCGCAGCCGATGCCGAGGTGGTCAGCGCGAGCTGTCCGGCGTCGTGCTGCAGGCGAAGGGTGGCGAGCGATTCGCCTGGAAACATCGGCAGCGGCACGACCCCTTGACCCGGACGGATTACAAAGCCGAGGCTGCGCACGCCAGGCTGCCCGCAGGCGGTCACCTCCCAGGTCTCCTGCCATGCCGCAGTCTTTGGCACTTTGGCCCCAGCGTCGAAGACTGGATCCTCGACCGGCTGCCAGGCGCGGCCCCGGGTCGGCCGGATGTCGGCGCAGCGGGCGGCGAGAGCCGCCGGCTCGAACGCGGTGATGGCAGCACGAACCTGTGCGAGATGCTCAGGCGAGCGGATGAATTCTTCCAGACGCTGTACCTCGGCGGTGGGACGTTGCTGCGCGGCGGCCGGCAACGCCGCAAGTGCGAGCAGTCCGACTGCGGCGAGGCGCCAGGTCATAGTCAGCCGGTAAAGGCCTGAATGCCGGTCTGGGCACGGCCGAGGATCAGCGCGTGAATGTCGTGCGTGCCTTCGTAGGTATTGACCGTCTCCAGGTTCAGCATGTGCCGGATGACGTGGTATTCGTCCATGATGCCGTTGCCGCCGTGCATGTCGCGAGCGGTACGTGCGATATCCAACGCCTTACCGCAGCAGTGGCGCTTGATCAGCGACACGGTTTCTGGCGCCAGGTTGCCCTCGTCGAAAAGCCGGCCCGCGCGCAGGCAGGCCTGCAGGCCGATAGCGATCTCCGTTTGCATGTCGGCTAGCTTCTTCTGGACCAGCTGATTGGCGGCCAGCGGCCGGCCGAACTGCTTACGTTCGAGCGTGTACGAGCGGGCGGCATGCCAGCAGAACTCGGCAGCCCCCATGACGCCCCAGGCGATGCCGTAGCGAGCGCGTGTCAGGCAGCCGAACGGTCCCTTGAGCCCTTTGACGTTCGGCAGCAGGTGCTCCTCGGAGACCACGACTTCGTCCATGACGATCTCGCCGGTGATCGAGGCACGCAGACTGAACTTGCCCTCGATCTTGGGTGCGCTAAGGCCTTTCATACCCTTCTCGAGAACAAAGCCGCGGATCTCACCGGCATCATCCTTCGCCCATACGACGAAGACGTCGGCAATGGGCGCATTCGAGATCCACATCTTGGCACCGGACAGGCTGTAGCCGCCGGCGACCTTGCGGGCGCGCGTCTTCATGCCGCCGGGATCGGAGCCGTGGTCGGGCTCGGTGAGGCCGAAGCAGCCGATCCATTCGCCGGCCGCCAGCTTCGGCAGGTACTTCTGGCGCTGCGCCTCGGTGCCGTAGGCGTGGATCGGATGCATCACCAGGGACGACTGCACCGACATCATCGAGCGATAGCCGCTGTCGACGCGTTCGACTTCACGGGCGATCAGTCCGTAGGCTGTGTACGACGTACCGGCGCAGCCGTAGCCCTCGATCGTCGAGCCGAGGAAGCCCATCTCGCCCATCTCGCGGAAGATCGACGGATCGGTGGACTCGTTGCGAAAAGCTTCCTGCACACGGGGAAGGAGCTTCCCTTGCGCGTATTGGCGGGCCGATTCCTGGATCAGCCGCTCGTCCTCGGTCAGCTGCTCGTCGAGCAGGAACGGGTCCTCCCACTTGAAGGCAGCCGCAGCAGGTTTCGGCGCGGCGGCGCGGGGCGAGGATGCGGTCATGGCAGGCTCCATAGCGGCGTCGTCTGGAAGGGTAGGGCGGGCGAGAGGCGAAATCCAGCAGTCAACCGGACGGCAGGACGGCGGTGGCCTCGATCTCGACCTTGGCCCGGTCTTCGACCAGGGCGCGTACCTCGACGAGAGTCATGGCCGGATAGTGTCGCCCCATCACCTCGCGATAGGCAGCGCCGACGGCCGGGAGGGCGCCCAGATACTCGTGCTTGTCGGTCACATACCAAGTGAGCCGGACGACATGTTCGGGGCCGGCGCCCGCTTCCCTGAGGACCGTGACGATGTTCTGCAGGGCCTGCTTGGCCTGGCCGGCAAAGTCGTCGGTCTCAAAGCGCTCTTCGGCGTTCCAGGCTATCTGGCCGGCAACGAAGACTTGTGTGCCGCGGGCGGCGATGCCGTTGGCGTAGCCCTTGGGCTTCTTCCAACCCGGCGGGAGCAGGGTCCGGTTCATGGGTACTCTCTCGCCAGTTAAAAAATTACTTTATATCTAAAATAATCTACGCCGGAGGCTTTCCCCGGGCAAGCCGCGCGTTGGTGCAGGCGCCGCCCAACGCTATCCTTTCAGGACGACGATTCGGGTATCCCATGTCTCGCGAAGTCATTTTCGAGTTCGTTCAGGTGGGCAACTCCGTCAAGGTTACGGCCCTAGACGCCGAAACCCTGGTTGAGGTTTCCATTGTAGGATCGCCGACAGCGCCACGTTCCCACCTCAAGTCGACAGCGTTGCGTAAACTTCGCTACGTGTTGCGGCGACGGCGTACAGCGGCCGACGGCAAAGGCAAAGTTGTGGACGTGAAAGCTTAGCGAACAAGCTGCGACCGGTTCGCAAAAAAAGCCCGCTATCCTTAAAGAAACATTAAAGCTTTCTTCCTAGAGTTCTGCCGCGGGCCGCTTCTGAGGGGTGAGGCAGGCCGCGTTAACCCGTGGAATGCTAGCACTTGGTAGTGTCGAAATATGGCTGAGCCCGTTACCCCCCTTGACCCGAACGGCAAGTCCGCCGACGGCAAGACCGGTCCGGAACTGACGTGGAAGATCCTGACGCCCGCCGAATTGGCGGCCGCCCTCGCGAGCCACGAGCGTTTCGTCAAAGGTATCCCCGGCGGACGGCGGGCACTGCTTGCCCATCATTCTTTCGAAGGCTCGGACTTTACGGGCCGCACACTGACTGAGATCGACTTGGTCGGTGCCAAGCTTGCCGGCTGCCAGTTCCGCAAGGCCAAGATGGCGCGGGCTAACCTGTTCGCCGCCGATCTGCGGCGGGCCAATCTCGACGGCGCGGAGTTGACGCGTTCCGATCTCCGCGGGGCCTCGTTCCGCGGCGCCTCCCTGAACGGGGCGATTCTTACCGATGCCGATATACGCGAAGCTGTGCTGGCGCGTGTGCAGCGCGAGCTCATCCCGGTCAATAACGAAAGCGAATCGGCGGCAACCGATATGTCCGTCATTGACGCCAAGGGCGCCGATCTGTCGAGCGCGAAGCTCGGCGGCTCGTTCGTGCTGCGTGCCGATTTCACCAATGCCTCGCTGAAGGGCACCAATTTCCGCAAGGCCGATCTACGGGCGGCGAATTTCACCAACGCCAATCTCGAGGGGGCGGTCCTCTCGGGCTGCAAGGCGGCTGGGGCGAATTTCCAGGGGGCCCTGATGAAGGGCGTGCAACTCTGGGACGTCGACTTCAAGGGCGCCGACCTGACCGGCGCGGTACTCGACAAGGACTTCGACAGCTCGATCCTGCGTAGTGCCATTCGCAACGACGTCAAGTACGACACCGTCGTAGATATCGAGGCTATTGCCAATCTGCATCGCCTTTGGCTCGAATCAGCGACTAAACAAGGCCAGGCCGCACGGTTCGATAAGGCGGATTTGCAGGGCAAGGACTTCAGCAGCAAGCGGCTGGCAGCAGCCTCGTTCTTCGGGGCCTGCCTTCTCAGCGCGCGCTTCGCCGAGGCGGCGCTGATGCGCTGCGACTTCACCGGGGCCGATCTCCGCCAGGCTGCGTTTCACAAGGCCGATCTGCGCGGCGCGGTCTTCGTCGACGCGCGGATGATGGAGGTCGATCTCCGCGGGGCCGACCTGAGTCCACTGCTTAAGGTGGGTGCCGCGCAGGCGACGGTGGTCGCCAATCTTCGTGGCGCCAATCTCGTCGCGGCGAAGCTGACCGGTGCCAATCTGAAGCAGGCCTGTTTGAGCGGCGCCGACCTTTCGCGCGCTGACCTCACCGACGCCGTTCTCGACGGCGCCGATTTGCGGAACGCTATCCTCGACGGCGCCACGATCGGTGGCGCAACCATGGCCGGAGCGGACCTGCGCGGCGTGGAGGGATTGGCGGCGTGACTGGCCGCACGAAACCGACCGATGAGGCCGGGGCGCAGGACGATGGGCCGGCCTGGGCGCTTCTCAACGCCATGCCCGATCTTGCGGTCCTCGTCCGCAATGACACAGTTCATTCGATCAACCGGGCGGGAACGTGGCTGATCGGTGCTGGCGGCGCCGCGGAGATCCTGGGACAGCGACTGGACCGCTTCTTCGACGCGCGCACCATTCACGCGGCTCTCGTCGCAGGATCGAGCGGCGGGAAGGACCCGTCGTGGCACCGCTCGCGCATCAAACGCGTCGACGGCATCCTCGCCGACGTGGAGGTGCGGGCCGTGCCATTGCCGGGTCATAGCATGCTGGCCGTCGTCGCCCGAAAGCTCGACGTGACTGCCGTCCTCAACGACCGGAAATCGACCGACGCTCACGCTACCGACGGGATGAACCAGCTCGTGGCTAGTATGGCGCATGAGTTGCGCACACCGCTCAACGCCATCATTGGCACCGCGGAGATTCTGACCCGGCAGATGTTCGGCGAGATCAATACCCGATATCTCGGCTACGCCGAGGACATTGCAGCGAGCGGTCAGCATCTGTTGCGGATCATCAACGACATCCTCGACTACGCCAAGGTCGAGGCCGGCGAGATGACGCTGCGCCTCGAATCGTCATCGATGGCGGATATCGTCCGTGCGAGCCTGAGACTCGTTGCCGGCCAGGCCGACCGGGCCGGCGTGGTGCTGACCGACGATCTCGGCGGGCCGATGCCAACCGTGAAGGTGGACGCGACAAAGGTCAAACAGATCTTGGTGAATCTGCTGACCAACGCAATCAAGTTCACGCCGCGCGGTGGCCGGGTGATCGTGAGGCTCGCCCCCGGCGCGGCCGGCTTCATCAACGTCAGCGTAGGCGACAACGGCATCGGCATGACGGAGGCCGAGGCCGCCGACGCCATTCTGCCTTTCCGCCAACCCAAGCGACCTCCCGATGGTGGCTATGCCGGAACCGGCTTGGGATTGCCGATTGCCAAGGCGCTTGTCGCGCTACACGGGGGTACCCTCAAGATCGCTAGCGCTCCAGACAAAGGCACCGAGGTCACCGTTACCCTTCCGGCCAACCGCGCCTCGTAAGCGCTTTCGCCTTGATCTCGTCCGGGGGCGTGTTAACTAGAGCCCCAAGCGGGCCGGCACGTCGGCCTGGGAAACCGGCCGAGACAGGGGCTTAGGGGAAGCGGCGAGCGAATGGAGTATTTTCTCCAGCAGGCGATCAACGGCATCACGCTCGGCGCCATCTATGGTCTTGTGGCCATCGGTTACACGATGGTCTACGGCATTATCGGCATGATCAACTTCGCCCATGGTGAGATCTACATGATCGGCGCCTTTGTCGCCGTCATTGCGTTCTCGATCTTGGCGATGTTCGGTATCGCCAATGTGCCGCTGGCCATTCTCATCGTGCTGGCGGTAGCGGTCATCTTCACCTCCGCCTACGGCTGGACGGTCGAGCGTATCGCCTATCGGCCGCTGCGCGGCTCGTTCCGCTTGGCGCCTCTGATCTCGGCGATCGGCATGTCGATCTTCCTGCAGAACTATGTACAGGTGCTGCAGGGTGCGCGCGTCAAGCCACTGCAACCGGTCGTCACCGGAGGCCTGACGATCATGCGCAGCGATCACTTCACCGTGGCGCTGTCCTACATCCAGATCCTGATCATCCTGACCACCGTGGTGCTGATGATCGGATTCTCGCTGCTCATCGCGCGTACGGCGTTGGGCCGGGCGCAGCGAGCCTGCGAGCAGGATCTGACGATGGCGGCGTTGCTGGGCATCAACGTCGATCGCACGATTTCGCTGACCTTCGTGCTCGGCGCCGGGCTGGCGGCGGTGGCCGGCGTCATGGTCACTCTCTACTACGGCGTGGTCGACTTCTACATTGGCTTCCAGGCGGGTCTGAAGGCCTTCGCCGCTGCGGTCCTCGGCGGCATAGGTTCACTCCCCGGCGCCATGCTCGGCGGCCTGCTGATTGGCCTGGTCGAAGCATTCTGGGCCGCCTACTTCACGGTCGAGTATAAGGATCTCGCCACTTTCGCGATCCTCATCCTCGTCCTGATTTTCCGGCCGACCGGGCTGCTGGGCCGCCCGGACGTGGAGAAGGTCTGAGCGATGACGGAAGCGGCGGTACCCACCCGCATCGCTTCGGCCATGAAGGAGGCGGGGCTAGCGGCGTTCGTTGCGCTGGTGCTGGCGATGCCGATGGTCGGGCTCTATACGGTCGATGAGGGCGGGGTGCTCGTCGTCCGGACGCGCTTCGACTGGGTTCTGATCGGTGTGCTGGTGGTCTTTGCCGGGCGTCTTGCGATGGCCTATTGGCCCGCCACGCTGCGTATCCCGGCGCGGCGCGATGCCGCGCATGTCGCGGCCGATGGGCATTTCAACATCCTGAAATTCCTGGGCATCGCCGCGATATCTCTCGCCGTCCTGCTGCCCGTCCTGCCGGTCACTGACCGCTACGTGATCGATGTGGCGACCACTGTGCTGATCTATGTGATGCTCGGTTGGGGGCTCAATATCGTGGTCGGCCTCGCCGGTCTGCTCGATCTCGGTTACGTCGCGTTCTATGCCGTGGGCGCCTACAGCTTCGCGCTTCTGGCGCGCAATTTCGGCCTGAACTTTTGGGAGTGCCTGCCGCTCGCCGGTGCGCTTGCCGCGCTGTGCGGTATCCTACTCGGCTTTCCGGTCCTGCGGCTGCGCGGCGACTACTTGGCGATTGTCACGCTCGGCTTCGGCGAGATGATCCGCATCGTGCTGATCAACTGGCAGAGCTTCACCGGCGGCCCTAACGGGCTGACCAGCATTCCGCGGCCATCGTTTTTCGGCCTACCCTTCACCCGCAACCCCGAAGAGGGCGAGACCGCCTTCCATCAGTTCTTTGGCTTGGAGTTCGCGCCGTATCACCGCCTAGCCTTTCTTTACTATCTCATCTTGGCACTGGCTCTAGTCACCAACGCCTTCACCATGCGTATCCGCCGGCTACCTATTGGCCGTGCCTGGGAGGCGTTACGCGAGGACGAAATTGCCTGTCGGGCGCTCGGTATCAACCCGACCAATACCAAGCTGACGGCCTTCGCCATCGGCGCCATGTTCGGCGGCTTCGCCGGCTCCTTCTTCGCCGCGCGTCAGGGCTTCATCAGCCCGGAGAGCTTCACTTTCATCGAATCGGCGATGATCCTCGCCGTGGTGGTTCTCGGCGGCATGGGCAGCCAGATCGGCGTCGTCTTAGCCGCAACGCTGCTGGTCGTGCTGCCGGAGTTGGGACGGGAGTTCGCTGAGTTCCGTATGGTGCTGTTCGGCGCCGCGATGATTGCCATCATGATCTGGCGGCCGCACGGGTTGCTGGCACGCCGGGATCCCTCGATCGTGTTGCCGCCGGCGAGACGGGGGGCGGCGTGAAGCCGGTTCTGCTCGAGGTCGAGCATCTGACGATGCGCTTTGGCGGGCTTATCGCGGTCGACGATCTGTCCTTCGCCGCCCGTCAAGGCGAGATCACTGCGATCATCGGGCCCAACGGAGCCGGCAAGACGACCGTATTCAACTGCCTGACCGGCTTCTACAAACCGACCGTTGGGCGGCTCACACTGCATCATCCCGCGGGTCCGCTGCTGCTCGAGCAGATGGAGGGCTTCCGCATCGCGGCGCGCGCCCGGGTAGCGCGTACGTTCCAGAACATACGCCTCTTCCCGCGCATGACCGTGCTCGAGAACCTGATCGTCGCCCAGCACAACGTGCTGATGCGCGCCTCCGGCTTCACGCTGGGCGCCCTGTTTGGCCTCCCGCGCTATCGCCATGCGGAGCAAGATGCCCTGGAGCGCTCGTGTCTCTGGCTGGAGCGTATCGGTCTGGTCACCCGGGCCAACGACGAGGCCGGTAGTCTGCCCTATGGCGACCAGCGCCGCCTGGAGATTGCCCGCGCCATGTGCACGGATCCGGTGCTGCTCTGCTTGGATGAGCCGGCTGCCGGTCTGAATCCGCGTGAATCGGCGGAGCTGAACCAATTTCTGACGGGTATTCGCGAGCGCGAGAAGATCGGCATTCTGCTCATCGAGCACGACATGAGCGTGGTCATGGGCATCTCGGACCATATCGTAGTTCTCGATTACGGGAAGCGGATCGCCTCTGGCTCGCCTGGCACGGTGCGCCGCGACCCCGCCGTCATCCGGGCCTATCTCGGAGAGCCGGAGAGCGACGCGGTTCCTGCGGAGCGGACTTGAGATGCTGACGCTCTCCGGTATTCACACGTTCTATGGACCAATCGAGGCGCTGCGCGGAGTCGACATCCAAGTCGCCAGAGGCGAGATCGTCACTCTGATCGGCGCCAACGGCGCGGGCAAGTCGACGCTGCTGATGACCATCTGCGGCCGGCCGCGCGCGACGCGCGGGCAGATTCTCTTTGACGGAGAGGACATCACCCGTGACGAGACCTTCCTGATCGTCCGGCGCGGCATCGCTCAGGCGCCGGAAGGACGGCGGATCTTCGCCCGGCTCACCGTCTTCGAGAACCTGCAGATCGGTGCTACCGTCGGCCAGCCACAACATTTCGACGAAGATATCGAGAAAGTCTTCATCCTGTTCCCGATCCTGCGCCAACGCCGTAACCAGCGTGGCGGCACGCTGTCAGGAGGCGAGCAGCAGATGCTCTCGATCGGTCGCGCGCTGATGAGCCGCCCGCGTCTCCTGCTGCTCGACGAGCCGTCACTCGGATTGGCGCCGATAGTGGCCAAGCAGATCTTCGCAGCAATCGCGGAGATCAACCGCACGCAGGGGCTTACGGTGCTGCTGGTCGAGCAGAACGCCTTCCACGCACTGCGGCTGGCTCATCGCGGCTACGTCCTGCAGACAGGGCGGATCGTGCTCTCCGGTACCGGCGCGGAACTGCTGGCCAACCCGGAGGTGCGCAGCGCTTATCTCGAGGGCGGGGTTCACGCATGAACTCGCTCTTCGGCAGTTCGTTTGGCGTTTTCGTCGGCTTGACCGGCGTCCTTATCGGCTTTGCCGCGGCGCTGACCGGCCAAGCGTTTGCCGACACCTGGCGCCCGCGTTGGCAGGTCATGCTCAGCGCATTCGGCCTCGCGCTGGTCGCGCGCTTCCTCGATTTCTCGCTGTTCGGGGGCAGGCTGCTGTCCCTACCGGCGTTTCTGGCGGCCTGGGCGTGGCTCGCCGCCGTTGGGCTCACGGCATGGCAGATCAACCTTGCGCATAACATGGTAAGACAATATCCGTGGCTCTATGAGCGGGCAGGGGTTTTCGGCTGGCGGCGCCGCGACGGTACCGCCGATATTGCCGGGACACCCGGGCAGCACTAAGGTTAAGCCACGGCCGTTCCTCGGCCAGAACCGTCACAGGGAGATAATCATGCGAAAAGCAGGACTCGGTATCATCGGCGCGGCAGCGATCGCCTTCGCGACGCCAGCCCTTGCCCAAGAGATAGTGATTGCGACCGCCGGCCCGATGAGCGGCCAGTACGCCTCGTTCGGCGAGCAGATGCGCCGCGGCGCGCAGATGGCCGTGGCCGACATCAACGCGCGTGGCGGCGTCAACGGCCGCCGGTTGCGGCTTGAGATCGGTGACGACGCCTGCGATCCGAAACAGGCGGTGGCCGTCGCCAACCAGCTGGCCTCGAAGAAGGTGGCGTTCGTTGCCGGGCATTTCTGCTCCGGCTCGTCGATTCCAGCCTCCGAGGTCTATGCCGAGGAAGGCATCATCCAGATCTCGCCGGCCTCGACCAACCCGACGCTCACCGAGCGCGGTGCCAAGTTCAAGAATGTCTTTCGGGTCTGCGGCCGTGACGATCAGCAGGGTATCGTCGGCGGCGACTACATCGTCGACAACTTCCGCGGCAAGCCGGTCGCCGTCATCCATGACAAGTCGGCCTACGGCAAGGGCCTGGCGGATTTCGCCAAGGCGCGGATCAACAGCAAGGGCGTGACGGAAGCGATGTACGAGGCCGTCAGCCAGGGCGACAAGGACTTCACCGCCCTGATCAGCAAGATGAAGGCTGCCCGCGTTGACGTGATCTACTATGGCGGCTACCACACTGAAGCCGGCCTGATGATCCGCCAGGCACGCGAGCAGGGTCTCAATGCGACCCTGGTGTCGGGCGACGCCCTGGTCACGCAGGAGTACTGGTCGATTACCGGCAAGGCGGGCGAGGGGACGATCATGACTTTCGACGCTGACCCGCGTAAGAACCCGGTCGCCAAGACGGTCGTCGACAAGTTCAAGGCCCAGGGTTACGACCCGGAGGGCTACACGCTCTACACCTACGCGGCGATCCAGGCCTACACGCAGGCCGTGACGCGGGCGAAGTCGACCAAGATGGACGACGTGCTGAAGTTCCTCAACGGCGCGACGTTTGACACCGTACTGGGCCTGATCAGCTTTAACGCCAAGGGTGATGTAACGACCCCGGCTTACCGCGTCTATGCGTGGAAGGACGGGAAGTACGACTACATCAACTGATGTGGGCCTTCGGGCCTCGGCCCGAAAAACGAACGGCCCGGCGGTAACCCCGCCGGGCCGTTTTCGCTTGTGTCGGTTGAGGCCTACTTCTTTGGCCGCCGTCCGGCCGGCTTGCGGCCAAGCCCGATTTTCTTAGCGAATACTGAGCGCTGTTGCGCGTAGTTGGGTGCGACCATCGGATATTCGACCGGTAGCCCCCATTTCGCCCGGTATTCGTCGGGCGTCATGCCATAGGCCGTGCGCAGATGCCGTTTGAGCATCTTGAGCTTCCTGCCATCCTCCAGGCAGACAATGTAGTCAGGCGTGATCGACTTCTTGATCGGCACTGCTGGCCTGGTATTGGCCGGGACGCCACCGTGCGGCTTGGGCTCCAGTGCTAGGAACGACGCATAGATCGTGCGAATGACGTCGGCGATCTGTGCTGGCGGGAGCGTGTTGTTACTGACGTAGGCCGCAGCGACGTCGGCCGCCATGCGGAGCAAATCTCCTGCGGCGGGCCCTGGTTTGTCGGAGGTCATTGGCAATGAGATCTGCTGGGTATCCGGGGACTGTTTTGAGGGATTGGCAAGTGCTGCGAAGAAATCAGCTGACTCTGACAGCGGCGTCAGGTGAATAGATAGGCATTGAAACGAGCGCTGTCAATTTTTTCCATAGTTTTACTATTCATTAAAAATGACTTAAAGGCTCATTAAATATTAATTGGAACTGAAATCTATTATCGTCAGTATCGTCAGTATTCA
>Ga0194132_10005364_pt1 | contig 20843 bp, 19 predicted proteins | sample TA2KigOf80mmetaG_FD_148612 | JGI IMG/M metagenome (GOLD analysis project Ga0194132, IMG submission 148612) | Freshwater microbial communities from Lake Tanganyika, Tanzania - TA2015054 Kigoma Offshore 80m | ecosystem: Environmental > Aquatic > Freshwater > Lake | place: Tanzania: Lake... | reverse complement strand
CGGATCTCTCGGCGGTGTTGTGGGTGCCGCTTTCGCCGCTCGCGCACGCAGGAACATCCGTCCGCCTCTGGCTTCGTCCAGGCCATGGCGCGTCGCGAGAGGCTGACGCGAGTGTCGTGGAGGAGCGAGATCGCTACCGCGGTCTCTGGCATGCGGAACAGATCAAGGTGCAGGAACTGGAGAAGCGTCTGCGTGCCTACGAGGTGGCAGCAAAGACTTCGCGGGATGGAAATGCGAAGTTCGCTGCGGCGTCCGTTCTGACTCGAAGTTCAAGCGGTGGCGGGTTTGCGCTGAAGCTCAACTGTGGATCGCGGCAGGGGATCGCTGCGGGTGATGTGGTGCTCTTTGGCGGCGATGCGATCGCGGGGCGCATTGCTCCCGAGGTCGGAAATGTCACGAGTACCGTGATGTCAGTCGCAGACCGTGCCTCGGGCAGAGTGGATGCCTACATCACGCCCGCGGCACAGGAGGGCGCCAAACGGTCCGAGTCGATTTCGGTGCAGATCGTGCCGGATGGACGTGGGCAACTCCGGGCCGACATTGATCTTGGTTCCGCCGTGGCGCCAGGCGATATGGTTCGTGTGCGTGACCCGGCCTGGCCGCAGGGGGCGCAGGGGATGCGGATCGGAGTGGTTCGCGAAGTCCGACGAAAGGATGCCCAGCCGCTTCGCGGTGAAGCCATCATCGATCCCGCTGTGGATGGTTCACGTGTGGGCGAGGTGGTCGTTCGTGTGTCGAATGGTGGCGCGCCATGAGGTGGCCCACCGCGCTCGCAGTGCTCTTGGTTTCGCTTGTGCTTGATGTGTCGTTCATGGGTGTGTTGGAGCTTGGAGGGGTGACGCCGCGTCTGGTCTGCGTGGTGGTGGCATTTGCAGCCATGCAGGCTGAACCCGCCGCAGCCCGTTGGTACGCGCTGTTGGCGGGGATGCTTGTGGATCTTTCGGAGCCTTCGATGGCTGGTCCGCGCGCGCCGCTGTACTTGGTCGCGCCGTGGACACTGGGCGTGTTCTTTGGCTCAGAGGCGGTGTTGTCGCTGCGTGGCGTCGTGGTTCGGAAGAATCCGCTCGCGGTGGGCGTTCTCGCAGGTGTGCTGGCGCTGTCGGCGGGCCTGTTCTGGACGGCATGGTGGGCACTGCGGTCTTGGTACCCAGATTCGCCGGCTCCATGGGGCAGTGGAAGTGCGCTCGGCGAGTTCGGCATACAGCTGCTCACCGCGATGTCGACGGGCGTTTGTGCCGTGCCCATTGGTTGGCTGCTGCTGCGGAGCGGCGCGATGTGGGGATTCCCGTCCGTCATGAGCCGGCAGCGCGGTGGCGGGCAGGCTCGGATCATTCGGGAGTAGAGTGCCACCATGACCGAGCATGCAACGCAGGTCGTCCTGTTCGATGATGGGCTCTCGCGCTTTGGTCCGCTCTCGGATCTGCGATCCTCCTTCGAGCAGCGGCTTGGCGCACTGACATGCCTCGAGCGTGCACGGATCGTGCTCGGGCGCGTCGATGCCGTCTATCCGCTTGAGCATTTGCAGGCGGTCTGCACGGAGCGGTATGGAGCTTCGGGGACTGGTGTGTCGCAGTTGCCGGTCGGCAGCGGTGATGTGATTCTCATCAACGGCACGCTCGATTCACTCGAGGATGTCGCGACGCTTGGAGCGAATGCAGTTCGTGCATCGGCGGATGGTCGGCTCGCGATGGCTCGACTTGCGCGGCGCGACGCGGAGCGCGTCTTGGAACGCCCCGCATCCTGGGCGCGCACTTTGTCGGCGGCGCAGCGGGCACCGCTTGCGCATGGACATCTGGTGGGGGCTCCATGGGATCTCCTGAACCGTCTTGAGCGCAGTCTTCCCGCAGACATTGCGCTCCTCAGCCGCTCTGGCGAATGGGGAGACCGCATCACGACAGGCGTGCATCGCTTTGGACATCACGCGCTCTTCATGGATCCGACTGCCAAGGTGCTGCCTGGCGCTGTCATCGACACGACGGATGGTCCGGTGCTGCTTGCTGCGGGGGCGGTGATCCGACCAGGTGCCGTTGTCACCGGACCTGTCGCTGTTCTGGATCACGCGACGATCATCGACCGCGCACAGGTGAAGGCGCGCAGTGTGATTGGTCCGTGGTGCAAGGTGGGCGGCGAAGTTGGATCGGTGGTTCTGCAGGGGTTCAGCAACAAGGCGCATGAGGGGCACCTGGGCGATGCGATGGTCGGCGAGTGGGTCAACATCGGAGCCGGCACATGCAACTCCAACTTGCTGAACACCTATGGTGAGGTCAGTACGCGCCTGGATGCCGCGGGCAACACCGAGCGTACGGGGCGAACGTTCTACGGCGGAGTGATCGCCGACCACGCCAAGGTCGCCATTCTCGTCGCGCTCAATACGGGCGGCACCGTGGGCACCGGCGCCATGATCGCAGTCGCACGACCGCCGATGTTTGTCCCTCGCTTCGCGTGGATGACCCCTGAACGCACGCAGCCGTACCGATTCGGTCGTTTCGAGGAAACGCTGCGTGCTTCGATGCAGCGCCGAGGGCTCTCACCGGGCGTTGCGTATCTCGCTCGCCTGCGCGATCTGCACGCTGCACACGGATCTTCTGTGACGGATGCCTGATCGGGCTATCGTTGGAAACAGTGGCACCCGCTCAGACTCATTCCATCGCGTTGCCTGTCATCGATGAGCGCGCTCGACGGCGTGTTCGAGATGATTTGGTCGAGCGTGTGCAGGGCGAGGTGCGCTTCGGGCGCGGCGACCGCATGCTCTACGCGACGGATGCCAGCATCTTTCAGGTGGAGCCGATCGGTGTCGTGATCCCCGCATCGATTGCCGATGGGATCGAAGCGGTGCGCATCTGCGCGCAGCATGGGAGTGCCATCCTGCCGCGCGGGGGCGGAACCGCTCTTGCTGGGCAGACCGTCAACGAAGCGGTGGTGATCGACTTCAGCGCAGCATGCAGGTCCATCGAGCGAATCGATGCGCCGCATCGGCGCGCAGTCGTCGAATCCGGAGTGGTGCTTGACCAGCTCAATCAGGCGCTGTTGCCATTCGGATTGATGTTCGGACCGGATGTCGCCACATCGAGTCACGCCACGATCGGTGGCATGATCGGCAACAATTCCGCCGGCGCGAACTCGATCCTGTTCGGGCGGACTGTCGAGCATGTGATCGCGCTCGATGTTGTGCTCGCCGACGGACGGGTCCTTCGCCTTGAGGAGGGTGCATCGGAGCACAACGCGGATCTTGCGGCACTCACGCAGCGTGTTGCCGAGGTCGTTCGTCCGCTTGCGGGAGAGATTCGAAGGCGCTTCCCCAAGATTCTGCGTCATACGGATGGACTCAATCTTGATCTCATGCTTGCGCAGATTGAGGCGTCTGATCCGAAGCGGCTTGAGAAAGTCAACCTGGCGCATCTCTTCTGCGGTTCCGAGGGCACGCTTGGCACAACCCTCCGCGCCGAAGTGTCGCTGGTCGACCGCCCGAAGGTGCGAGGGCTTGCGATTCTTGGCTTCGAAGGCGTGGAAGAAGCACTCGCACCGCTGCTTGAGATGCTCGCAACGAAGCCGAGTGCAGTCGAACTGGTCGATGACATGGTGATCGAGATGGCAAAGCGGAACGCGCTGTACAGCCGCGATGTGTCCGTGATGCCGACTCCGAAGTCCGGTCGGCTCGGTGCCGTGATGTATGTGCAGTGGTTCGGTGCGTCGGAGTCTGAGATTGCCGCACGGATGGACGATCTCGCGCGCCGAATCCCCTCGGCGCCGATGGCGCGTCACTTCGGTGCCGCGCAGATGGAGGCTGCGTGGCGGCTCCGCAAGGCTGGTGAGCCGCTCCTGCACGCGGTTCCTGGCGATCGAAAGCCGCTCACCTTCGTGGAGGACACGGCGGTCGATCCATCGCGACTTGCCGCCTTCGTCCGCGACTTCCGCGCGATCGTCGAGCGTCATGGCAGCACGGCCGCGTACTACGCGCATGCTTCGGTGGGTTGCCTGCACATCCGTCCGCTCGTCCGTGCACAGGATGAGCAGGGGCTCCGCATGATGCAGGCGATCGGAAGCGAGGTGGCGGATCTGGTGGTGCGCTACGAGGGTGCGCTCAGCGGCGAACATGGTGATGGTCGCGTGCGCAGTCCGCTGCTCACTCGCGTTCTTGGGATGGAACTCATGGAGGGCATCCGACGCATCAAGGCGATCTTCGATCCCAAGGGCCTGATGAACCCAGGCAACCTTGTTGCACCTGATGATCCGACGCTGATCACATCGAAACTCCGAGTGCGTCCTGACGATCGCCACTTTGTTCACGCACCGGCGGACACGCAAACGTTCTTCCGCTACGACGGCGAGGGTGGATTTCATCACGCGCTCGAGCAGTGCAACGGTGCAGGACTGTGCCGAAGGCTCACACCCGGTGGAACCATGTGTCCGTCGTTTCGTGTTCTGAAGGATGAGAAGCAGACCACACGCGGACGGGCAAACGCGCTGCGCTTGGCGATCACGGGTCAACTCGGGCAGGGGACGGCAGGCGAGCGCTGGCAAGATCCCTTCGTGCAGGAGACGCTCGATCTGTGCCTCTCGTGCAAGGCGTGCAAGACCGAGTGCCCGAGCAATGTGGACTTGTCCAAGTTGAAGGCGGAGTATGCGGCGCAGGGCTTCTGGCGGCGGGGGCGCGTTCCGTGGCGTGTTCGTGCCCTTGGCAGAGTCCGCGTCCTGAACCGTCTGGCGAGCGCCGTGTGGCCCGTTTCGGAAGCGCTTCGGCGACTGGCGCCCGTGCGGATGGCTGTCGCCGCGGCTCTCGGCTTCGCGTCCGAGCGTTCACTGCCGCCCATCGGGCCCTCGCTCCGCGCATGGATGGAACGCCGTGCGAACAAGCGGGCGCGCCGAAGTGGCCCGATCACGCTTGAGGATCGACCGACTGTCCTGCTGATGCCCGACTGCTTCTCGCAGTGGTCGCAGCCGCAGGTTGGGCGCGCTGCGGTGGAACTGCTCGAAGCCTTTGGGTACCGAGTCGTCTTGCCGCATGCGGGCTGCTGCGGTCGTGCGGCGATCTCCTGTGGCATGCTGGCGGAAGCTGCAACAACGAGCGCACACACGGCGCACTCGTTGATCGAGGCGATGAAGCGGGAACAGGCGGTGGCGCTGCTTGGGCTTGAGCCATCATGCGTCTCCGCGGTCAAGGACGATTGGCTGGATCTGAAGATGGGCGTTGCGCCGCAGGACCTTCGGTGGCTTGCCGCGCGCACTTGGATGGCAGAAGAATGGATAGACCGCGAGTGGGATCGTCACCCGCGCAAGCCGCGTTTCATCGAACCAACGGAGCAGGTGGTGCTGCACGCCCACTGCCACCAGAAGGCGCTTTGGGGGGCGACATCGATCGGGCTGCTGCGGCGCATCTTTGGCGAGCGCGCGAGCGTGCTTCAGACCGGTTGCTGCGGCATGGCGGGCAGTTTCGGCTTTCAGTCAAAGACCTATCCGCTGTCCCAGCGGATCGCGCAGATGGATCTGCTGCCCAAGTTGGCGCAGGCACCCCAAGCGCTCCTGGCCGCTCCTGGGACGAGCTGCCGCCACCAGATCCACGATGGTTGCGGGCGGACGGCGTTCCATCCAATGGAGATCGCCGCGTGCGCGATGGACGACCGTTCTTCTGCAGACGCATGAGGCAAGGGGTAGAAGCGCGTACCATCTGCAAGATGGCAACCAGCCAACCGCCAACCGAGATGTCGCCCGCGCATGAGGTGGACCTGTCCGAGGGGAAGGTCCTGATCGTGGACGACAACCCGCAGAATCTGGAACTGATTCAGGCTTACATGGAGTCGCTGCCTTGCAAGATCGTGCTGGCACAGGACGGCGCCGAGGCAATGACGCGGATCGAGGCGGAGCGTCCAGATCTGGTGCTGCTCGATGTCATGATGCCGCGGGTGTCCGGCTTCGATGTCTGCAAGCGGATCAAGCAGAACCCCGCGACGCGCGACACGATCGTCATTATGGTGACCGCACTGCACGAGCTCGGCGATATGGAACGGGCGGTCGAGTCTGGCTGCGACGACTTTGTGTCAAAACCCGTCAACAAGGTTGAACTGCTCGCGCGGGTGCGCGGGCTGCTGTCGCTTCGGCTTTTGAAGCGCAGAATGAGCAGTTTGTTGGGCAAGCGCCCCGACTGACGAGGGCTTGGTCTCCCCGAGTATCAGGCAGCGGTACGACTGACGACGGCGGGGGTATCTCCCAGTCGTTCCCACGGGGTGGCGGTTTCGCGTGGTTCCAACGCGCACTCAAGGTGCTGCAGGTAGCGGGCGAGGTCGTAGGCGTCGAAGGTCACCAACCACTCGCGGTCCGCGCCTGGGTTGATGGCAACGATCGATTCCACAAGGCTGTCCACCGAGCCTGAGTTGAATACGCGGTTCATGGAAGTCACTATCGGATTGAAATCGCAGCAGACTGCGGCCATTTCGGCACTTTTCGGTGCACGATCGGATCACTTTCTGGTCGCAACTTGATCGCACACACAAGTGGTTGGGGAGCTGTTGACTCTCCGCCCCACAATGTTGTGGTGGCTTGTGTTGGAACGCTTGGCCAACAAACTCGGGCTTTGAGGGGCTTCATGCCGCCCAGAAGGCTGCCTGCGGCGACAATGGGCCTACCCGCCACGGCTCGCGGCGGATCGTTCCCATGACCACGGAGACCCAGCGCATCATTTGGCTTCGGCGACCAGCGCGGATCGCCGTCTCGGCGAACCCGTGGCGTCCGCAGTGCGATCAGGCAGCGATCGACGAAGCCTGGGCTTCGATGTCTGAACGCAACCCGCGCCTTGTTGATGGTCCATGTTGGCATGTGACTTCGGTCCAGCGGGATGGGCACGGTGGCGCAACGATCCATGTGGTGCAGACCACCTATCGGATGGGCGCTGTCCGAACCGCCGGGGTGGTAAGCGGGTTTCGAGGGCTCGGCGTGAAGGCGATCGCCCATCTGAACGGGCGCTGCCTCGTCGGTCGACGGGCGATGAACTGCGCCACCTACCCAGGGGTTTGGGAGTTTGCTCCAGGCGGTTCCGCTGAGCCTGGGGAGGATCCGAGCACCGGGATCGTTCGGGAACTGATGGAGGAGTGTGCCGTTGCCGCTGCCTCGCCTGCGCGGCAGCAGGCACTCCTGTTCGATGGCGCTGCGGGCAACTGGGAGATCGTTCACGGCATCGAACTGGCTGGTGAGCCCGATGCGCCACCGAACTGGGAGTACACGGAGTTGCGCTTGGTGGAGCTGTCTGAAATGCCGTCGCCGGTGTCACCGTGCACGCACGGGATGCGAGAGATCGCGGTTCGCCTCACGCAGCGTGAGCGCCACCTTCGTCAACGATAGTGTTCACTCGCTCGCGGTCCCACCCACTGCACACGCTTGAGCGCATTCGTGACGGCTTGGCTTGCGGCACGCCGGACTTGCCGAGTTGTCTCCGGGTCGAGTTGTGCGGTCAAGCGCCCCGTGATCTGCGATGGACTGAGGAGGTCGACGAAGCCCGCCGTTGCAGCGAGCAGCGTGAGGTTCGAGCCGACGAGATCCAGACCGTACTGCGGCGCGCCCGGTTCACCTTGCGGCCACGCGAATCCGCCGCCGCCGTACAGGCCGAGTTCGCCGCCCGAGATCACCACGAGGCGAAGCGAGACATTGGTCGCCTGTGGATCGACGGCAGTCTTGCCAGCCTTGGGAACCCACATCAGCTCAGCATGCAGGATGTAGCCGTCTGGAATCGGTGACTCATCGAACTGTTCCGGCGAAAGATTGCTGTGGAGGAACTCGGTGTTGGCGAGTTCGAGCGTGTAGGTGGTGCGCCCATCCGCCACGGGGAGCGTTCGAGGAGAATCTCCCATCGATGTGCACTCGAGCCTCTCCGGAGCGGTGACGCCGCAGCCGCCGAGAAGCACGCTGGCAACCAGAGACGACATTCCGATCGAGGATCGCCACCCGCAACGCTGCACGGCGGCAAATGTACCGCCAAGCGTCCAGCGAGTTTGCGCGTTTCGCCCGAAGATCTGCGATGTTTCAGGTGGGGGTGCCCTGCGCCGTCTGCGCGGGGAAATCGGAGTCTGGTGTGGTCCCCTGACCGATCGCGAGCGGGGCACGAATGCCCAGTGTGGTCACGGGGTTGCGTTCCACAACCGCACGAAGGGCAGCGCGCGGGATCGATGGCAGCGGCGTTCCGAGCGAGTAGGAGTTCAGCGAGTAGATGGATTCAACCGCAGTCGATGGGAGCACGAACGGGAATCCGGACCCGAAGAAGATCTTGTCGATGACGCCCGCTTCGAACGCCTGCAGAAGCGCGGTGTAGAGACGCCACGAGTGGGACACCAGTCCACTTGTCTCTGCATAGAGCCCCGGATGCTTGCCAAGCAGCGCGATGGTCTCGTCGACCCACGGATGCCCAAGCCCGGACAGCACGACCTTCAGCGCGGGGAATGTCCGTGCGACTTCATCCCAGGCCGTGGGGCGCTCGTACTCGAAGATCATGCTCGGCGTGCGCATGCCTGGGCGGCTGACGAACACTGGCAGTCCGAGCGTGGAGCAGCGTTCGTAGAACCGCATGGCAGCGGAGTGCGTCGGGTGAAACCCCTGCGCTGCTGGCGAGATGCTGACGGCTGCAAGCCCGAGTGCTCTGGCGCGATCGAGGTCATCGCTCCAGCTTGGCGAGACGGGATCGATGCCAGCAACTCCGGCGGCGCGGTTGGGTTGGCGCGCCACGATCTCCGCGATGAACTCATTTGGAACGGTGGCGGACAGCGCATGTGAGCGGAAACCGTGCACGAGCACGCAGCCGATCTGCTCCATCGCTCGCGCGTGCCCTCCGACAGAGGCATCTAGACCGCCCGTCCGCCGCCCCGCCTGCCGAACGACCTCGGCGAGCTCGAAGCCGAGCTGCTCTGGCGAGTGCCACGCACGAGTCATCACATCAAAGATCATGTTCGAGCCAAGTATAACGATGTCTGTTCACGAAGCGACGCGTCCAATCAGCACGGTGCATGTCTTCATCGTCATGGGATGCGCTGTGACATGGACGAATCCCGCAGAACAAAGTTGCGCCGAGAGCGCGGAGGGATCGAGAAATGTTTCGACAGACTTCGGGAGGTAGTGGTACGCACCCGACCCATCCCGAGCGATGAGACTGGCCGTCCATGGCATGATCCGCTGCGTGTAGAGATCGCTGACAAACCGAACAAATCCGGCCTTTGGGCGGCTGAACTCGAGGATGGCCAGACGACCACCGGGGGCGAGCACGCGCCGGAACTCGGCAAGCGCCTTGGCGGGGTCTGCGACGTTTCGGATGCCGAAAGCGATGCTGACGATGTCGAAGGAGGCGTCTGGGAAGGGCAGGCTCTGTGCGTCCCCCTGCAGGTAGTGAATCCGACCCACCGCGCCACCCGCCTTCGCCGCCTTGACTCGCGCGTGGTCGAGCATCGCGGCGGTGTAGTCGAGCCCCGTCACTTCGGTCGCACCCGCTCGCGCGAAAGCCTCCGTGAGATCGCCCGTCCCGCACGCGACATCAAGCACACGTGATCCAACAATCGGCTCCACAAGGCGGACGGTTCGGCGCCGCCACGACTGGTCGAGCCCGAGTGAATGCAGGCGATTGTTGATGTCGTAGGCATGTGCAATCGCTGTGAACATTGCCTGCACGCGCTGCGCCTTGTCGTCGCGGCGGTGCGGATCACCTTGCAGGGCCTGACCGTCCCACGCAGGCTTCGCCGCCTGTGAGGCGGGGCCCGTTCCCATGTCGGCTGTTGGTCTGTTGGAACCCACGGTCTCATCGTAGGCGGCTTGCGCTGCGCGGCTGATAAGCGGGATGGCAAGGAGCGGATAACGCCGACGCCTCCGGTCTTTGCTGCGCGCTCGCTGCCGCTGTGCCGTGCAGACGATCACTCAGGCACCATGAGTCAAACTCTCAACATCGACATCACCATTGAACGGCTTCTTCAACTGTGCGTCAGCGGCGACCGCGCTGGTGTCCGCGAGTTGCACACTCAACTCGAAGTGGCGGGTCTCTCCGCGAGCGAGATTGCACAGCGCCTGTACTGGCCATCGATGCAGGTGATCTTCCGAATGTGGCGGCAGGATCAACTCACGGCGCTTGCCTACCGATACGCGACGCGGATCCTTCGCATGCTTGTGGATCAGGCGCAGGCTCGCTACAGCCAGTCCCAGCGCAACGGTCGACGGGTGCTCTGTGTGTGCGGACCTGAAGAGTCGGAGGACACGGCAGGTCAACTCTGCGCCGACTTGCTTGAGGCTTCCGGGTACGAGGTGCTGTTCGCCGCTGGCGGGGTTGCAAAGGATGAAATCATGCAGGAGATTGCGCAGCGCAAGCCAGATGCGGTGGTTGTCTTTGCCGCAGCCGCGAGCGATGCACCACGGATCCGCCAACTCATCGACAGTTTGCGGGAAGTGCACCGCGACCAGAGCATGCCAGTGATCTGTGGTGCAGGCGTGTTTGCCCGCGCCGAGGGTCTGGCCGACGAAATCGGCGCGACGGCCACCGCGCACGATCCTGCTGAGGTCATCGCTGCGGTACAAACGGCAGTCTTCGGAACAGCGTCAACGCCTGCCGCAGCACATCGCACACAGCCTGTTGCACGAGTTCATCGTCCGCAGAACCGAGTGCGAAGCGCCGTAGCATGAGGTGGTGAACGCCACCGATCGCAGACTGCGGTGCCTTGTGCGGCGCGCACGCGCGTGCGTGCGCGCACGCGCAGCGCTGCACGAGCGCTGTGGGATCGGCGGGGGAGATCGCGTGCTGGTCGCCCTCAGCGGGGGAGTGGACTCCACGGCACTCTTGCTGTTCGCATGGGCGTGGAGTGGCGGAAGAAACGCCCCAACTCTTGCGGGCGCGGTGCATGTGCATCACCATCTGCGCGGTGCGGAAGCCGATGCTGATGCCGATCACTGTGCGCGTCTCTGTGCGCAACTTGGTGTTCCGCTTCAGGTTGTCCATGTGCATCCCACGAAGGGACGGAGCGGCATCGCCGCGAGCGCGAGGAAGCTTCGGCTTGCTGCGCTCGAGACATGTGCGGTCGAGGCGGGTGCAGATGCGGTGCTCTTCGCGCACCACGCCGATGACGTTCTTGAGACGCTGCTGATGCGGCTCGGCCGCGGGACTGCGCACCGAGGTCTCGCGCTCATCCCCTGGTCGCGTAGCGCGTCGCCACAATCGGCTGTTCGATTCGTCCGTCCTGCGCTTGGCTGCACGCGTCGGCAACTCGAGTCGCTTTGCCGGCTCTGTGCCGTGCCGTGGCGGGAGGACCAGTCCAACAGGAGCACGCAGTCGGCGCGCGGTTGGCTGAGGACGCAGATCACGCCGCTCCTGCGAGAACGCTGGCCGCGCATTGCGCAGCACGCGGGAGATGCCGCTGGCATCGCCCGCGACGGTGCCTGGGCGCTTTCGCAGATCGCGCTGCGTGTGCCGTGGTCTTCCGCGCGCATCGCGCGGAGCGCCCTGCGCGAGGTGGGCGCGGTGCGTGCCGCGGCGATTTTGGCCTTCCATCCACTGCTCCGTGAGTCAGGCATTGCACCCCGCACTCTGCGTGCAGTGGCGCGCGCTGCGTGCGACCGCGAAACGCGAACCCGCACATTCATCGATGGCACCGCGCACATTGAGGTGCGTTCCCGTGACCTTGTGATTGAATGTGCTTCTGCCGACGCGCGGTAGCCCGGCGGGCGGTCGGTGGCTACTGCGGTGGCGCAACCGCGGGTTTGTCCGATGCCAGTTGCGCGAGGCAGGTGTCGTGATCGTTGTCCGTCGCGCAGATGACGCGCCCATTGCGGATCACGGCGATGGTCGGAGGCTTCAGCAGATAGGTCTTGCCCGCCGGCAACTCCAGCCGCTCGCAGCCCTCGCAAGGCACGGGTCCGAGTCCATCACCTTGTGCAACGAGGACGCCGGGCGGCGGCGGGACTTCAACCGCAATCACTCGCCAACGTGGATCGGCTGCGGCGAAGTGCTTCTCAAAGAGCTCGCGGCAGTGCCCGCACGAAGGGTTGTAGAGAACGATGACAGAGTCGCCCTCGAGCGTGAGCGGCGTCAGCAGAGGCAAGATGCGCGAGAGCGGCGTGTCCGGCAGTGTTCGCCCTTGCCAAGACACAGGATCGAGGACGATGGAGTCGCCGCTCGGCGCGCCCTTCACGGGGGGTCGACCAGACGCTTCCACCGGCATGCGGCTTGCCACTGCCAGACTTGCTGTCCAGAGGGCAATCAGCGCCACCAGCATCAGGCCGGGCGAGCGGAAGGGCACCGCGGTGCCTTTGCCGACGCGATCTGCCATTCGGTGGAGCACAAGCGCAGCCGCTGCGGCTGCAACGGGCCATGCAAGTGCGGTGAGCAGCGATCCGCCTGCGGGACGTGCGAACTCGGAAGCGATCGTTGCGACCGCTGCGAACGCGAAGGCGACCAAGAGGGCGCGGGCAATGGCGAGCCCCGCTCGCGCGCGAACGCCTGCGAAGGCAAGGGTGGCGGCACTCGCCACAAGAAAGCCAATCACCATCTGCGTCGTTCGGATCTCGTCCAGTCCGAGGCGCTGCCCCGCAGTATCGAGCCACGAGGGAAGCCGCGCGGCACCACCTGCAATCCAAAGCCCTGCGGTGAACGCAAACAGCAGGATCGCGCCCATGCGAAGCAGGCCACCCGCGCGGGGGAGTTCAGCGGGCTGTGATGCGGTTGATGCCGTCGGTGTCTGCATGGTCTGTCACCACTTCACTGATCACACCGTCCTGCAGGCGCAGCAGCACGGGGGTTGTCAGAACATAGTCTGGTCCCTTCACGAGCTTTCGCAGTTGACACTGTCCGCAGGGCATTTCGAGCGCTGCCGAGGGATCGGTGTCGGGGATCGCAATGGCCAACACTGGAATCGGAAGATCGCCGGCGAAATGGTTCAAAAGGATCTCGTGGCAGTGATCGCAGTCCTCGCGGTAGAGCATGACGATCCACGTGCCCGAGTTGATGCCATCGGGCGGCGCGGGTGAGGTGAGGAGTGCGATCTCCTGTGAATCGAGGCGCGTTCCCTTCCAGGTGTTGAAGTCGGGGATGTAGTAGGGCTGTGCCGTGGCAGGACGCGCGGGCCACGCCTTGGCGGAAGTCGGCGTGGACATCACGGGTGGAGCGACCGCGGTGGGCGAGGGCAGTGCATCCGCTGCCTTCGAGCCCTCGGCAGCGGGTGCATCCTCGATCACGATGGCTGTGCGATCGGGGACGAACGAAACGACGCTCACGGCAAGCAGCGTCAAGATGCCAGCACTGCCAAGGCCGAAGAGTCGCGGCAACGCGACGGTCGCAGGACGTGGTCGCGCGAGCAGCGCCAACACAAGCAGTCCTGCATCGATGCCAAGCATGATGACTGGATTCGGTCCGCTTGCGCCAAAGCAGCCGCATGAACCCTTCCAAGCCTGCGCGAGACCACCCTTCTGGAACTCGGGGACGATCACGGCGAGGAGGATCGTGCAGAAGAGCGCGAGAACGGCAATCGCGACGGGGCGTGCCAATCGCGGCATCGCCAGCATCACGCCGACCAGAATGAACTCTGTGCTCACGATCAGCCGCAGCGCGGAGTCCATCCACGCGGCGCCATCGAGCCAGATGAACGGATCGAGCGCAAGCACGCTGTTGAGAACAGGTGGCGGCAGAAGTTTCGGGTTCCGCTCCCACAACTTGTAGCTCGCACCTGCGAGCAGCCAGAGAGGCACGATGAGTCGGCAGATCAGGAAGTGGAGGCGAGGTCCGCGCATGGGTTCATCCTAGGTCTGGGGAAACTGTCCAACAGCTGTTCGCTCCGCATCACACAGGTGCTCGGTCAGGAGCCGGCAGGTTCGAGGGTTTCGCAGATGACATGGATGATCATCTGGTGCACCTCTTGCACCGCAGCCCCGTCGACGCCGCGGACCACGAGTGGAACATCGCAGAGTGCCGCTGCCTTCCCGCCATCGCTTCCGAGGAGTCCCACCGTACGAAGCCCGCGTGCCCGCGCGACATCGAGTGCGCGCAGGATGTTCGGACTGTTGCCAGAAGTCGACAGCACCACGAGCGCGTCGCCGCTTCGCCCGAGCGCCTCAAGCTGGCGGCTGAACACGTGTTCAAAGCCAAAGTCGTTGGCGATGCATGTGAGTGCGGTCGGGTCGGCACTCAAGCTGAGCGCTGCGAGTGCTGGACGGCTTGATCGGTAGCGGCCGGACAGTTCTTCAGCGAAGTGAAGCGCCTCCGCGGCACTGCCGCCGTTCCCGCAGGTGAACACGGACCGACCGTCGCGAAGGGTCCGCTGAACGAGCTGCGCGCAGCGGATCACATCGCTCTTGAGCGCAGCAAGTTGCGAGATGCCGCGCTGTGCCTGACTCAGCCGCTCAGCGAAGCACGACTCGGGATCGGGAAGCCCCTGCATGGGCGCGGAGGATAGAAGCGGACGGCGTGCCGCGCAGGGGGCCATCGGGGGTGGTGCCTAGACTTCGCCGCGCAAGAACGGAGCCCACGCTGAAGATCATTCGCTACCAAGAGGAGTGCCCGGTACCAGTGGCGCGTGAGGCGTTGGCAGCATGGCATTTTGCGCCAGGGGCAATCAGCCGGCTCATCCCGCCGTGGCAGCCCGTGCGTGTGATTCACAACGAACCGCTCGCCGATGGATCGATCACGGAACTGCAGCTCGGTGCGCCGCTTGGTCTGCGGTGGACGGCGCGCCACGAGGCCGTGAACCGTTCGGCAGGATTCACAGACCGATCGCTGCGCGGTCCCTTTGCCCACTGGGTGCATCGGCACGACTTCGTCGCCGTGTCTTCGGATTCGAGCACGCTGCGCGATACGGTGGATTTCTCGCCGCCGGCCTCGCTTGGTGCCATCACGCCGCGCGGCATCTGGACGGCACCGCTTCGCCGCATGTTCGCGTTCCGCCATCAGCGGACCCAACACGATCTGGCATGGCACGCTCGCTTCGCGAATGGTCCTCGGCGTGTCGTTGCCGTCACGGGTGCGAGCGGTGCCGTGGGCGGCGCGCTGAGCGCGTTTCTCACGACCGCAGGGCACCGTGTCATTCGGCTTGTGCGCGGGACGCCCACCGGCAGCGATGAGGTGCGTTGGAACCCAGCGGGCGCGTGGGACGCGGATCCGCTTTCTGGGATCGACGCAGTCGTTCATCTCGCAGGGGAGAACATTGCCGCAGGGCGATGGACCGCGCAGCGCCAGGAGCGCATTCGATCGAGCCGTGTGGATGGCACACGCTCACTCTGCGAGACGATCGCTGCACTGCCAACGCCACCGAAGGCACTCATCTGTGCCTCCGCGATCGGTTGGTACGGCAACCGCTCAGGTCCTGCCGTGGACGAGTCCGCTCCGCGCGGTGATGGATTTCTGGCAGATGTCACGGCGGCGTGGGAGGGTGCATCGTCTGCGGCAACCAAGCGAGGCATTCGGACGGTCAACCTTCGCATTGGCATCGTGCTGCAAGCGCGCGCAGGCGTGCTTGGCAAGTTGCTCCTGCCCTTTCGGATGGGCGCGGGCGGACGCGTCGGAAGCGGTGAGCAGGGGATGTCATGGATTCACATCGACGACCTTCTGCGCGCGGTGCACTGGAGCATCGAAACGCCTTCACTGCACGGACCCGTGAACGCTGTCGCGCCATCGCCGCTTTCCCAGATTGAGTTCGCCCGCACACTTGCGCGCGTTGTTCGGAGGCCGTGCATCGCGCCACTGCCTGCGCCGATCGTTCGGCTTCTCTTGGGCACGATGGGCGAGGAACTGCTGCTCGGTGGCTCCTGGGTGAAACCGGCGGCACTCACGGCGAGTGGATATCCGTTTCTCTTTTCGGATCTCGAGTCGGCGCTTCGCTTTGAACTCGGGAGGATGCGGTGACATCGAGTGACAAGCCAGCCATCCTCTGGTTCAGGCAGGATCTTCGTGTCGACGACCACCCCGCGCTTTGTGCGGCGGCTGCGAACGGGCGCGCGGTACAGCCCGTGTTCATCCTCGATGATGCTGCGGAGGGAGAGTGGGTCGCGGGTGGTGCAGGGCGTTGGTGGCTTCACCACTCGCTCGCTGCGCTTCAGGCGAAACTCCTAGAACTCGGCGCGCCGCTGCTGCTGCGGCGTGGGGCAGCGCCGGATGTGCTCGTGGCGCTCGCGCAGGAGGTGGGCGCGGGCAGCGTCCACTGCTCGCTGCGCTTTGAGCCCGCTGGCACTGTGCAGGAAGAGCGCGTGAGATCTGCCTTGGCGGCTGTGGGCGTTTCGTTCGCCGCGCATTCGGGTGCGCTGCTGCACGATCCTCATGCGCTGCGCACTGGCACTGGCGTTCCCTACAAGGTGTACACACCGTTCGCGAAGTCGCTGCGCGAAAAGATCGTGATCGGGGATCCGCTTCCAGCGCCGCGCACCGTGCGCGCGGTTGCGAAGAGTCCCGTTGGTTCACTGCTGGACGCGCTCGGTTTGCTGCCGACCATCGACTGGGCTGGCACCATGCGCACGTGGTGGACGCCTGGCGAACGCGGCGCGCAGAAGCGGCTGGCTGCGTTCATCGCAGGTCCCGTGCGCGACTATGACGAGGCGCGCGACTTCCCCGCACAGGATGGTTCATCGAGCCTCAGTCCGCATATGCACTGGGGCGAACTGTCGCCGCGCCGCGTCTGGAGCGATGTGTCACGAAGTGACGCGGGCAAGTCGCATGGCGCCTCGAAGTTCCTCGCGGAGATTCTCTGGCGGGAGTTCGCGGCTCATGTGCTGCTGAACTTTCCTGCCACCGCATCCAAGCCGCTGCGCCCGGAGTTTGCGAAGTTCCCTTGGCAGCCATCGCGCGTTCACCTGCACGCGTGGCAACGAGGGCACACGGGCTACCCCATTGTCGATGCGGGCATGCGGCAACTGTGGGCAACGGGTTGGATGCACAACCGGGTTCGCATGATTGTCGCGAGCTTTCTGGTGAAGCATCTGCTGCAGTCGTGGCAGGAAGGCGCACGGTGGTTTTGGGACACGCTTTGCGATGCGGATCTCGCAAGCAACACGCTCGGATGGCAGTGGAGCGCGGGATGCGGTGCCGATGCGGCGCCCTATTTTCGAATCTTCAATCCGATCCTGCAGGGCGAGAAGTTCGATCCCAGTGGAGACTTCGTGCGCACGTGGGTGCCGGAACTTGCGAAGGTGCCCAGCGAGTTCATCCATCAGCCCTGGGAAGCGCCGCCCATGGTTCTCGCATCGAGTGGTGTCGCGCTCGGTGAAACCTACCCACGGCCGATTGTCGATCATCCGACCGCACGCGACTGTGCGCTGGCCGCACTGCAGAAGGTCAGCGGCGCGAAGTCAACGACTCGCGGCTGAGGCGCGGCTCTTCGACCGCCGCTCACGCCACCACGGCAGCACTGCAGGGACCGCGAACACGCCGAGAACAGACCAGAGCAGCAGCACTGTCCAGCCACCGCCACCAAGCAAGTGCCCGCCAAGACCGGCGAGCGGACCGAGCACATAGCCCAGGCCGATCAGTGCTTCGTGAACGCCGCCCGCATCGACTTCGGCGTTGCCCACGCGGAGCGCGTAGTAGATCGCCGCGTAGTAGATGATGCCGTGCCCAATGCCAAAGAGAGCCAGCCCGGTGGTGATGGCGAAAAGCGATGGCACGCCCACAACAAGTGCGAAGCCGCCTGCAAGGAGTACGGCGCCGAGCAGCAGCGTTCCCCAACGTCCATGCCAGAACGCGAGGACACCGAGCGATGCTGCAGTCAACGTCCGAATCCCAAGCCATGTCGCAGTGAGCGGAGTCTGGCTGTGGACACCGACGTCCATGCGTCCGAGGAGATACGGCATCAGCGGACTGAGTGCGCCCACAAGCAGATAGGACGCGGGCAACAGAGCGCGTGCGGAGGCGAGCAGCGCGCGGTCGCGCGGGTCGTGCGCTTCGGGTTCGGTGTGATGATGCTCGGGATGATCGGGCACCTTGCGGATGATCCAGAGCGAAATGGCGCTCAGCGGCAAAATGGAGAGGACACTGAGCCGCGGATCGAACAAGCCCGTGCCGCCCTGCAGCGGTGCCATCAGCAGGAGCACACCAGTGACCGATGCCATCCATGCGATGCACCAGATACCGAGTGTTCGGCGTACTTCGCGCGCGGATCTGCCGGCGGCGATGTACGACTCCACGATGGGCCAAAGTGCAGCTCCGGTCATGCTTGTCGTCAGTGCGACCGCAAGCAGCCCCGTGCTCGAGGAGCCCACATACACGAGCGGCGCGACAGCGCCCTGAACGATGAAGATCCACTGCATGGCACGACGAGCGTTCAGCCGCGATGCGAATCGGCGGAGCACGCTTCCAGTCAGAAAGGCAGTCAGTGTGTACGCGGCGCCGGTGGCGATGAACAGTGAATAGGTTTCTGTCTCCGTGAAGCGGTAGACCGAGTCGGTGATGAAGCCGAGGCCGTTCCAGAGGATGCCTGTGGCGAAGGAGTTCAGGATGGTCAGCCACAGCATGGCGCGGAAGGTGCTGCGGTGGGCGTCCGCGCTGCACGGAGCCGAGGGCGTGACGGTGACGCGGGATGGGACTGGCTGTTTCAAGGCGGCGAAGCGTAGGCGACTGCGGTAGAATCAAAAAAACAGGGTCCTCGTAGCTCAATTGGATAGAGCGTTGCCCTCCGAAGGCAAAGGTTGCGCGTTCGAATCGCGCCGAGGACGTTCTTCGAATCCAAGAAATTTGTTGATTTCCCCAAAGCGCTGCTCGGCATGCGGGCGATGATTTCGTACAGTAAATCATATGGGGAAACACCAACGATTCGTTTGTGCCTCAGTGGTGGCGTTGGCTGCCGCGTCTCCGTGTTGGTCACAGTGGGCGGGCGAACTTGATGCGTTGAACGCCCCCTTCCTCGGTGGAAATCCGAACGACCGCTTTGGCGAGTCAGTCTTTTGGGCGCCTGAGTACGTCGCGGTGGGCGCGCCACGGTACGACTACTGGCCTCCGCTGCAGCCCATTCGCACAAACTCCGGAGTCATCCACATCTACAAGCCGAATGTCGGGAGCTCCGGTGTTTACTCGCATGACACTTCGTTGGTTGTCGGCGATGTCCGTGCGAATGACTATTTCGGTGCCGCGATGGCGGGAGACAATGGGTGGCTTGTTGTTGGGAGTCCGGGTCGCAACCTCGGGCCAAGTGGGGTCGGATTGCCGCAGGCTGGCGCGGCCTACGTGTTGCGGCGCTCGGCGGGTGTCAACGGTGGACCTGACCATTGGGCGCTGATGGGCGAGCAACTCGTTCACCGACAGCCAGCATCGATCGACCTCTTCGGTGTTTCAGTGGCAATCGACAGTCGGCATGGGTTCCCGGTCACCGTGGCGGTGGGTGCCACGGCAGACGACGCCCCATCGGCTGACTGCGGATCGGTCACGATTTTTGAGCTCAACGTCCTGACTGGATCTTTCGATGACAAGGCCTTGATTGGCTCCCCAATCCTTCCCGGCATGTCTGCCCAATCAGCGCAGAGTGGATGGTTCGGTTGCAGCGTTGCTCTGAAGGGTGATGTTCTTCTGGTGGGTGCAAAGCGCCGAACACTCTCTGTGGATAAGCAGGGTCTTGTATTTGTCTTTGAACGCAATCTTCCTGAGGGCACTCCTGTCATCCTGCCGACCGCACAAAGTCCCCAGTCGAATTGGGGTCCTTGGAAGCTGCGACAGGTGCTCACACGTGTTGGGCAGGCGCTCGTGAGTGAAGATTTTGGTGCATCGATGCACTTCACGGGTCCGAGGTTGCTCGTTGGTGCTCCGGGGGGGGCGGTGTCACCGGGTACTGTCAGCGCCTTCGAACGCGTTGCGCTCCCCGGTGGCGGGGCGGCATTTGCTCCGTTGCAACTCCTGACGCACCCTTACCCACTGAGTGGCGAGTTGTTTGGCACCTCCGTGAAGGCTGTTGGTGACCTGTTCTTTGTGGGCGTGCCAGGGTTTGATGCTGGTCTTCCGCCAAATCAGTTGCAATCGCGGGGAGTCGTGTATCAGTTCAATCGATTGGCGGGCTGCTGGGACTGGGAGTTGGGTCTCACCATACATCCGCTCAACAATGAAACAACGGTCGATCCAACGGTTGACTGCTACGTGGATAATGCACAGTTCGGATGGTCGATGGACGTCGGTGACGGGCTGATTTTTGTTGGTGCACCTGGGGCGAACAACACCCAAATCGCTCAGGGTCTGGTGATGGTGTATGAGGCTCCAGCAGGGACCTGCGAAGGAGACTTCAACGGCGACCTTCTCATTGATGGCTCTGACTTGGCCTATCTGATAGAGCGTTGGGGAGGCACCATGCCCGGCGATGCGAGGGCGGATCTGAACAACAGCAAGACTGTTGATGGCTCCGATCTGACCATCCTGCTCGGGCGGTGGGGGGCCTGTGACTGCGAGATTGCCCCAGGAGGGCCCTGAGAGCGCTGCATCGGCGGTTCGGCGGAGAGGGTTGCGTTTGGAAACTGGGAGGGAGCGTTGGGGGGGCGTGCGCCTTGGCTGAGTAGCCTTGCGGGGATGGAGATCGGTAATTTTCAGCGGCTGATTCGCGAGCGGTATGACGCCACCGATAGGGCTCGGGGCCCCTCCAAGACATTCGTCTGGTTCGCGGAGGAGTTTGGCGAGCTTGCGCATGCCATTGGACAGTTTGAGAAGGGCGCGGGAGATCCTGCAAACCTGCGCGAAGAGTTCGCGGACTGCCTCGCGTGGATGTGCACGCTCGCGAACATCTGCGATGTGGATCTCGAGCAGGCGGTTCGCGCGAAGTATCTCGAGCAAGGCGGGCCAAAGGGCATCAAGTGAACGCGCCTGCCTGTTCGGTGTGCGCGGCGCACGAGCCACGCGCGGAGTTCGTCGCATGGGAGAGCCCGCGTTGGATCCTCCGCCATCA
>Ga0194132_10005362_pt1 | contig 20852 bp, 27 predicted proteins | sample TA2KigOf80mmetaG_FD_148612 | JGI IMG/M metagenome (GOLD analysis project Ga0194132, IMG submission 148612) | Freshwater microbial communities from Lake Tanganyika, Tanzania - TA2015054 Kigoma Offshore 80m | ecosystem: Environmental > Aquatic > Freshwater > Lake | place: Tanzania: Lake... | reverse complement strand
TACCGAATTTTATCTAATCATGCCGACGCCAAACCGAAGGCTGGCACAAAAACCAGCAACTATCCCCCAAAAAAGAAATCAAAAAATAAGTCCGTTCCCAAGGGCTACTGATTATGTCTAACAAACCCCGCAAAGCGTTCGACGGCATCGGTCGTCCACAAGGCTGGATTGACGATGCCGCAAAAGTGGCATTGCGTGCTGCCGAAAAAGTCGCCGACGAGATTGGACGACTACCAATACGGGCAAAAACAAAAGTTAATCCCACGATTCGCAAACACATAAAAAGTTTCCCAAAATTCCAACAAAAAACTATTAAAGACCTGTATTTGGGTCCCAAAAAAGGAACATACGGTAATCCATATAGTGCTAAAGCCGCACCAAAGATGGAACCCTTCAACCGACAACAGTTTCGTAACGAACTTAGACAAAAAATTGCCTACCACAGAAGCGGCGGCAAAAAAGGAAAAAGATAATGTCTAGTAAACCACGCAAGGCGTTTGATGGTGTTGGTCGTCCAGCGGGAATCATTGACGATGTTATTCGTCCCATAATCCAAAAAGGTGCCCACAATATTAGTCGTGCCGCAAGCAGGCTGGAGGACAGGATGTTGTATAAGCGTGGTCGTGGGTACACTCAGGATATGATAAAAATTGTCAAAAAGAAAACTTCTCCAACTAGCGACATGGCGTTTAGGGTTGCAAACGCAAAACATCACGAAATAATGCTTCAGCAGGGACGAAAAGCGGGACGACAATCTTGGTCCAAACCCAAAACCGTTCGTAAGGCGGCACAGATTGCCAGAACCAAGAAGTACTGATTATGGCTACTAATAATATTGAAGATGATTTGCGTAAAATGATTGAACGCTTCATAAATCAAAAAAGAGGACCAAGGCGTATGCGTATTGCGGGTCCTCCGAAACGCAGGAAGGGTGTTACTGACCCTAGACCGACAGAAACAGAGAAAGGTCCTCGCCGCAGACGACCACGCCCGATGCCGATACCATTACCAATACCAAGAGGTCCTAAAATTAAACCACGACCCATGCCAATACCAAGAGGTCCTAAAAATGGTAATCCAAAACCAAAACCTATGAGACCGTATCGCCCCAAAGGTTTTGAACCCGAAGATATGCCTAATAAATATAGTTTATACGAAAAACAAAGAAAGAAACATCAAGCAAGAACCAAGAAATACTGATAATGGCAAGTAAGAAACCCAGCATCAAAATTCCGTTGGACGATATTGTTCGCAACGCCATTCGTGCCGCAGGCAAAAAAACCAGAAGCATTGGCAAAGCGGTCAAGAAGGCTGATGCTGCCGCCAAAGCAGCCAAAGCAGCAAAATTTCGGGCGAAATACGGCACGGCTGCCCAGCGTGCCGCCGCCCGTGCCAAAAGATTGGGACCATCCATGACATTCGAACAGCGTTTTAATGCCAAAAAAGCGTTGTTCCGTGAATACGACAAGAAACTTAAAGCCATAGAAGTGAACGAACGGCTTGCACAAGAAAACCCGAACCTTTTGACTTGGCGTGAGCGAATAGATAAACCTGTCACAAAAAAACAGATTCGTGACGCCCAAAGAATTGATAAGGGGTTGAAAAACAAACAACCCAAGCGTGTCAAAAAGGACGCCGACATGCCAGAAAACCAGTTGCTTGCCGATGCGTTGGCTCGGGCAGAAAAAAAAGCGGCGTGGAAAGCGGCTGGTGGCAGAAATTCGCCAGCGAATATCGCCAAGCGTCAAAAAAGGCGAGCACAAAATAGACAAAAAATTGCCGACGAATTGAAAAAAAAGCGTAATAAGAAGTAACCATTATGGCTAGGCAGCCTAAACGGTCCCAAAACGACGACAAATCTGGGTGGTTGTCCGCATTACAGAAATTCGCCGACAAGTATCTTGTCGGCGAAGAAGCCCAAGGTTTGTTTGACGAGGCTGACAAAATTCCCGTCTTTGCGCCGACGACACCAATTAAGGGTTTTCAAAATCCTATTCCCAACAATTTGACGGCTGGTTTGATGGCTAAAGCGGGGGCTTACACCCGTGCGGGTGCGAAAACAAATTTGGCAAAATGGTTTGGTGGCGACGAACTTATGCGTCTTAGCGGACCCCCACGCCCCATGCTCAACGAGGTGGGTGATGTGGCTAGTTTGTTGGCGATGATATTGCCTTTTGGTTCGAGCAAGAAATACCTAGGCAAACCCAAACAGTGGATGGCGACATTAAATAGTTTGAAGGCGTTGTTTGGGGAATAAACCCATATTTGGGAACAGATGTAGCATTTGTGATGACTACAAACACCAAACCCCAAGCAGTCCCGTTTCAATCCTATTATGGAACCAAAGTTGATGGATACCGTCTAGCGCACATAGATGGCGCCCGTTTGGCGCCCCCCAGCGCCCCATATTTGGGGCGTGAGGGGAAATGTGCCGCCAACGAGGACACCTGCGAGGGATTCGCCATCAAGGGTTCACGGTTTTGTGTGGGACACAACCGTAAGGCTGGAAAAACCAAAAAGGATTCATAATGGGTTATGTAGCCCAAACCGCCTCCACCATTCGTTCGTTCGTCCGCACCATCACGGATTTGGATAGTTCTGATATTTCGGACGATTTGTTGAATATGTATATTCGTGACGGCTATTACCGCATATTGGACCTTGAGAAGCGTTGGAAGTTTTTGGAGAAAACTTTTACTTTTAACACGGTTACGGGTCAGCGGGCTTACACGGTCGCCAATTTCACCGCCGACCCCGTTGGCGAGGTTATTTCCGTCGTGGACAACACGGCTATCGGCAATCGTTTGGACAGGATTGGTTTTGACATGGCTGAACAAACCTATGTCGGCAGTTACGACATTTCGGGCAATCCTTTGTTTTATGCGGTGTGGGATGGTCAGATTCATTTGTATCCGAAACCGAACAATGTTCGAACTTTGACCTGTCGTGGCTATCGGGAACCCACCGACTGGATTACCAGTGGGGGCAATGTGGATGCGTCCAAGAATTTGCATTTGCCGTTGGTTTATTATGCGTGCAGTCGCATCTATCAGCGGCTTGAGGATACTGGTATGTCGGCTGAATATAAGCGTGCTTTTGACGAGGGTGTTGCGTTGGCACGCAACGCCGAAATCAAACCCGTCAGCCACGCCCATTTGGTTTTGTCGCACGGACAAACCAGAGGCAGACCAACCTTCAAGGGTTGGATGCAGGACCTTGGCAGAACGCTCAAAAACTCATGACTATCGGCATCTATGAGCAACAGGATTTCACTGGTGGGCTGAATTTGCGTGCCGACCAGTTTCAGTTGGCTGAAAACGAATCCCCGAGGATGCTGAATGTTGATGTGGACCCCAGAGGCGGCGTATTCAGTCGTGGCGGATACATGACCATCAACAGCACCGTTGTATCCAGTTGGAATCCGCACAGGTTGTTTCGTTTTGACGGTGAGACACCGCAAATAATGTTGTCCAACGACACCAAGGTTTATCGTTCCACTGGTTCAAATTTTTCTACTTTACAATATTCGTCTGGCAACGACATCGCCATCGGTTCGAATTTTGGTGCGGGGTTCGCCCAATGGGGCAAAACTTTGTATATTTCCACTGGCACCAGCGGCAACGGCGGCTACAAGTGGCTGACCGCCAATACCTTTGCTACGGCTTTGACCGCCAGCGGTCCAACTTTTCAACCATACGCCTCCCCCACAAGCGGGTACATGCCGTGCGCAAAGTTGCTGGCTGTCCACGCCAACAAAATGTTCGCCGCCAACACGATAGAAAACGGTGTCACATACTCGAATCGTGTGCGCTGGTCGCACGATTCCCTGCCCGAGGATTGGATGACCGACGACTATTTGGATGTTGAGGGTGGCGGCGACGGGGTTACTGGTTTGGCTGTTGTCGCTGGTCAATTGATTATTTTCAAACCGAGAGCCATTTTTGTGTTGTTCGGCTACGATTCCGCCAATTTCACAATCGTCGAACTGTCCAACCGTTTGGGGATTGACACGCCCCGCAGCGTGGCACAATCCGATGTCGGTCTATATTTTTTTTCGAACCCAGAAGGGTTCCATTATTACAACGGTTCCAACATCAGAAACATTTTCAAACAGTTGCAACCAATCGTAGATTTGAATTATTTGGATGTGACGACAAAACCCGTTGATGTTTCTTGGGTGAATAATCGTGTTTGGTTTGCGGTGCCGTATTCCGCCACTGGTGTCGCCGCCACGAAGGCGACGGTGAATTTTGTTTTCGACCCGTCCATCAATGTCGCTGGCGCCTACACGATGTTTCAGTCGTCGGATTCGTATGGTTTGCTTGGCGGCATCAACTGGGAAAATTCCAACGGCAAAGCATACGGTTTGTTGTGCCACGCCAACATCGGGCGGGTTGTTTCGGTGGACAACCACAGCGAAAAACAGGACAATTTGGATGGCACATCTTCAAGTTTTTCCACCTATTATCGGACCAAATGGTTTGACGCTGGTTCGTATATCCAGAAAAAAATGTTTCGCCGACCCGATTTTGTTCTCAAGGAACCCGACAGCACCACAGTCATCACCGTTGATGTGTACCACAATTTTGATGAGGCGTTGGGCAGCGCCCGCAGAACCTTCAATTTGACTTTGACCCCCGACACCACCGCCATGAAATGGGGTAGCGGTGTGTGGAACACTGGTTTGTGGGGTGCTGGCGCAGCCAGTGCGGTTGTCAAAACTGGTTCCAACTTGGGTCTTGCCAGATGCGTCCAATTGGAGTTCATTGGTGAGTCGGGCAAAAATTGGGGCATCAACAGTATCGGTTACAAATTTCAGTCACGAAGGGTCAAGGGTTAATGTCTACACTTACTATTCCTTATACTTTTGTTAGTGGCACTACTGCGGTTGCGGCAGAGGTCAATAGCAATTTTTCCAACATAAAAACTTTTTGCGAGGCGCTGGCTGCTGGCACCAACATTGACACTGGCGCCATCAGCAGCGGCGCTTTGGCGTCCACAGGTGTCACGGCTGGCTCGTACACGACGGCGAACATTACGGTTGATTCCAAGGGACGCCTGACGGCAGCCAGCAGCGGCACCAGCGTTTCGGGCGATAGCGACCAACTGGTGTTGGGTTCGCAGGTGTTCGGCTGATGGCTGAAAACTACAACATTCCTTTGGTCAATGTTTTGGCGGGCGCCAATGCGGATGTGTTGCGCCAAATTTTTATTGATATCACCAAACAGTTGAACGAAATAAACATCGAGTTGGAAAAACTAAAACAAAAACAAAATAATTGATTATGAGCATAACAAATTATTATGGCGATTACGGGGTGTCCGAGGCGACCGCTTTGCGGCGCCGACAGCGTGCCAGTCTCGCCAATCAGGCTGCGGCGTTTCAGGGACAGAAACGGGGGGCACGCCGATTGGAGGACATCAGCCGTGTCTATTCCGAAAGTTATCAGCCGCTGGTTTCCAGTTTCGGTCGGCGTGGCTTGGGTGGTCCGAACATCCAATCGGGTATCCGCCGTTCAAGTCTCAGCAGGTATGCGGAAAAATTCCAACGGGATTTGGGTGCCGAAACACAAAACATTCAGGCTGATTTGAACAATATTGCGATGCAGGAGGCTGATTCGCAGGCGGACCTTGAGGATTATATTGCGGAGTTGCGCCTCCGCAAGGCTCAACAAATTATGGCTACGGCTGCTGGTTTGCAGCAGTACGCCTCCTATTAGGGACCACTAGGAACACACAGGAGATTATTGTGGGCAAAGCAAAAAAGGGCGGCAAAGGCGGCGCAGGTAAAGGCATCCAAACCGAGGCTGACCGTCTTGCCGCTATCGCTAACGCTTATGGGATACCGACTGCTGGTGGTCGTGTCACCAGTGCGGCTCTTGACGCCGCCGCCAAAAAGCGTGCGCTGGCGGCGGAGGCTGCCCGTGCAAAGGCTCAAGCAAAGTATTGGAAAGACAAATTAAAATCGAAAGACAAATGGGACCCCGACAAGCCAAAGAACGGCAAAAACGGCAAGGGCAAGGGCGGCGAAGGCAAAAGTAGTGGCTTAACCGAGGCAGAGCGTTTGGCTAACGAACTTGCACGGTTGAAAATTAAAGCCGAAATGGACAAGGCTGACCGTGAGGCACAAAAAGTTTTGGATGATGCCGCAGCCTCGGCGGAAGAGAAAGCGGAGGCGATTGCCGAACGGCAACGCAAATTCGCCGCCTACAGCGACATTGCCAACATTTATGCCGCCCAAGGAAAACAAACCGATACCCTTTATGGTACACAATTGGAGGGTTTGCCGTCACGCAAACAAGGGGATTTGGATGTGTTGCTACAGGCGGTGTCCGCTGGTCAAAAACAGATTACTGACACCGAAAACCAGTTTTTGTCCTCGCTGGTTAAACCCAAGGCGTATTCCGATGTGCCGTTGGTGGATTTGTCCACGACCCAGCCCGTTAATCCGTTGCTGGGTGCTTTGGGTGCCGAGGGTGCCAGCACGGCTGGCGTCACTGGTCAATCGGCTATGGATGCCGCATTGGCGGCACAATACGCACAATTGGCACGCAACACCGCCAACCAGTTGAATGTTGGCGCACAAAACTATATGACTGCTTTGCGCAACGCTGGTGTCGGCGCCGCCGCAGCGGGACGCCAAGAGTTGGCTCAAAGCCAAACACATTATCAAAATTTAATCAACGCCAAATACGCCGATTTGGCTAATCAGTTGGCTATGCAACGGCTACAAGCCCAACAGGAAGCAGATATTCGCACCGCTCAGGCTAAGGCTGAAGCGGCGATATACGGGGAAACACCCAAAAAAGAACCAGGGTCACAACCACAGCCACAGCCACAGCCACAACCAGTGGTTGCACAGCCAGTGGTTCAACAGCCAGTGATTCAACCAGTCCCAATGCCAGTGTTCGGTGAGCGACCAACAACAGTTACACCATTAGTGCCGCCTCCCCCAGTAATTCCAAACCTTGGACCCGTCCCAATGCCCAATGTAATGGACAAAGCCCTGCTTGACGAACTTAATGCCCGTCGTGGTGGACTTGCTGCGCAACCTGCGGTGAGCAGGGACGAATCGTTTTTTAGGGGAGAGGTCGAATCGGCGGCAAAAAGGAAGGCTGAAGAAGAAGAAAAAAAGAAAAAGGCTTTGGCTCAACTTGCGATAGCAAGGCGTTCAGAGTTTTAAGTTTCATAATCCCATTATGGGAACAAATTGGGCATAATTGATGGCGATTACACCAAACCCTGTGACTGCTTTTCGTAAAAGCAACAAAACGCCGCCGCTGCCGCCGAGCCTTGACGATTATTATGCCATGTTGTATGGTGCCATTAAAGCGGGCGCCAAGACGGCGCCGACAATAAAGGCAAGTACCGCTGGCGATGGCGGGAAACCGAAAAGCAGCATAGAAGAAGAACAGGCACAACTTGACAAGGGTGTTCAAACCACCAAGAACAGAATCAATCTTTCCCCGAATCTGACCCCGAAAGAGAAACAGGAGTTGATTGCGGAGGTGGACCGTATTGCGGCTGGCGGAAAACGACAGATTTCCACTGGTGGTCCAACACCGTCTATTTTGAAAAAATTACAAGACATAGCCATTTCCAAAGTGTTGTCGCCGTTCAGGTCAAACTATAGGGCGGTTGTCACCGCTGGTGGCGACTATTCTTTGCAGTCCCAAGGTCAGGCTTTGATTACTTCTGCTGGCGCAATTTTGAACCCAATCAATCGTGCGGGTCAATCGCTGACCAAAGAATTGTCCGATTTGCAATTGAGCATCAAAAATCCCATATTGAGGAATGTGGCGGTGAACGCCGCTGGTCTTGTTTTCCCGCCCGCAGCGATTGGTGCCGACATCATCAGCATGGGCAACACCAGACAAGAATTGTTGCAACGCACCGACATCGGCGGGGACAAAATTCAGCCCAATTGGAACGATTTTGTCACCCAATTTCGGGACCCTGACTGGGGTTTGAAAAATACAATTATCGCCAAACGCAACAGGGACCGCAACAAATTCGTCGGCAATGTGCAGAACATTATCGCCGAAGAAATCACCAAACCAATCAACTATGTGACGGGTGTTGGTGAAGTTAAATATGTGGGCAAGGCTGGGCGGACGGCGTTGGCGGCGAAGTTTATGACCGTTGAAATGTTGGAAAAATATCCTCAACTGGTCGGCATGGGCAACGAGATAGCCCGTATCGGCATGTGGGCTATTCCCAGAGAGATTCGTTTGGCTGAGGGCATCAATACGGGTTTGCGTGTGGTTGGCAAACCCGTGCAATGGACGGAACCTGTCGCCGATGTGGTCGGCATGGGTTGGGCTTTGACCCGTGCGCAAATCGGCGACATCAGCCGTTGGGCGGCATCGCAAGCGTTGCGTACCAAAGGTGTTGATGTGTTGCCGCAAATATTCACGCCTTTAAGCAGACAATTTGTTGCCGCCGCTGGACGCAAAGCGGGCGGCAAGTTCGTCCTCAGCGAGGCTGGTGTGATTCGTGGTTTGGCTGGCTGGTCCGCAACGAACGCCGCAAAAGGTGAAACAGGTTTTTCGTACAATTTGTTCAAGGATGGTGTCAAAAAAATTGTTGATGACGCCCGTGCCGCCAAGGTTTCCGCCAAATTAATCAGCCTTATCGAGAACCCCGATTTGCCGAGAACGGCTGTTGAGGACGATTTGATTAAACGCTACAAGGCGTGGCAAGATGACGCCTACAAGGCGGTCATAAGCCAATACAAGCGTTTCGGGGTGGATTTCGGCACCGACATTCCCGATTTCAGTTTTCTTGACGATTATGTGCATCACACAATCACCAAGGACGCAAAAAATTGGATTCGTTCCATCAGGGGTTTTGACCTTATAAAAGGCGTCAAAAAATCTGTTTTTGACACGAACAACCTCAGTTACGAGGATATTGTCACCGTCGGCGCACCCCTCAAATATCGCAACCTCAGGGCTGGCGAAGAATTTATGGGGCGCATATTGCAAAGGGGCGGAATTGATGAAATCAACAAAATTTTCAAAGAGGTTTCTGGCACCGACATAAACTTTTTTGAAACCGATATCGGCAACATCGCCGATTCATACGCATACTCTTTGGCTAAACAAAAAAGCCGTGAAGTGTTCACCAGACGCCTAATGGCGTATGGTGAGGATGCGGCGCAAAAGTTGCTGGTCCACGAAATACCCGACCCACGACTGGTCAAGGCGCTGGTCGAGGGGCACAAAGGTTTGGTTGCCGCCCGCAATTCTTTGCGCCGTACAGCCGCCAATCAGCGGCAAACATTGGGCGACATTGTTCGTCGTGGCATGAAATATGCCGACGATTTGTTGAAAGACAATTTGCGCCAACGGCAAATGACCGAGCGTGAAATCAGAACACTTGTCGCAAAAATGGACCAGTTGGTGTCGGATTTGACTCAGGCGAAAGCAAATGCGGTGAACATCGAGATTGGGATGCGTGAAAATTTTTATTCGACGCATGCGGTGTTGTTGGCTGAAATCCAAGAATTGCGTCAAGCGGTGGCGAGAGGCAACGGCGACCTGTACGAGATACGGACCACATTGCAGCAAACATATATGGCGATGTTCCCGAACGCCAAACGAATCCCCGACGACATAAACATTTTGGCTGACCACATTATGGCTGCACGGGGCGCACCAGCGTCCCGTGAGGCACGGGCAATAGCCGCCGAAATGCGCCAAATCAAAACACAGTTGGAGTTGGTGGACCCGAACAGCGCCGAATATGCGGCACTCGTGCAACAGGAAGGCTATTACAAAGATTTGTTGAACGGCTACCGCATCGTGGGCGAGGTGCGTTCCGCACAAACCTATGCACCAGACAACGGGTTTCTATATACCAGCCAAACCGATTTGGGGTCGCCAGATGCGCCGTTTCAGTTGCTTCACAGCGAACCGACCCTGTTCAGCGGGACATCGGATGTAATCGGTGTCCACGCTTTCCCCGACGCCAGTTTGGTGGATTCACGGACATCGGACGGTGTTCAAGCAATTTTTGGTTCCGACAATTTTGTTAAAAGCATTGACACACAATTGCAGGATGCAGGTTTGGACGCCAACAGGGTGTTCATCAAAACCTATTTTGATTTGAAACGGGGCATGCCGCTGGACCCAGAGATTGAGCGTGGCTACCCAGATTTGGTGAATCTGATTAACGACATATTGGAAAATTCCAACCGTGAAATGCCCGCTGGCGGCGACCCAGACATTGTTAAAAGTATTTACGATGATTTTGTCGCAACTATGGTCGGTATTGCGCACATGTCTGGGGACCCCGCCGCCGAAACGACTGGGAGAACAATCATAGATTCGGCGTTGGGTGATGTCGCTTTGGCTGTGGATTTACAAAATCAGATGGATGGGTTGTTGTTGCCCGCAAAACTGTTCGACGACACGGCGGAGGATACGGCGATTGTGGTGGTCAAACCGCAGGGTTATACGGTTACACCGTCCAATTCGGCTACGGCACGGGTTCAGGGTGCCGACAGCCCCGTGTTGGGTTCCATATTGCGTTCCGATTATACGACCGCATCCGAGGCGGCTGCGGGTCGTTTGGCTGGTGCCGCCAGCGCACGCCAAGAGGTTGATACCGTCCGTGCCGCCGTCACCGCCCGTATCAACGAATTGACCGTCCGACAGGCGGAGTTGGGGGCGGAACGAACGCAACAAAAAGAATTGGTCGCTGCCGCTCGGGTGAAAATTGCGGAAATTGGGGGCAAAAAACAGACGGTCACGGTCGGCGGTCAAAAAGTTGTGTTGGACCGTGCTGGCATCACCAAGGCGTTGGAGTCGGCGACCAAACAGGAAGCGAAGTTGCGGGCGAACTTGGAGCGTTCCATCACCGAGGCTGTCTCTGCGGTGCGGTTGCCAGCGGCGACGATTCCCGTCCCGAAACGGAGAGAATTGGAATCCATTATAGAAAAGGTCGCCGCAAACGAAGGTTTGTCCGTGCGCATGCTGACAGGCAAAGAACCGACTGCTGGATACATGGTCGCACAAAAAGAGTTCAGCAACATTGTCCCCGCCACCGATTTTTTTGAAAAAAACACGGGTGTCGGCATATTGGAGTCGTATTTCAACAACCAAAAAGAACGGTTGGGCGGCAAAAACTATCTCGGTATCTGGCACGACAAGAACCACGACGAGGTTGTTTTGGATGTGGTTGATAATATAATGAATCTGGACAAGGCAACCAAGGCTGGTCGTGAAAGAAACCAGCAGTATATTTGGGATGTTAAAAACAAACAAGAAATACCGACAGGAGGAACAGGTGGCAGAGGAGAACCCCAAGGAGCAGGATTGGGTGGAGTTGGTACAACCGCCCAAACCGTTGGTGGAAATGTCCCCGCAGGAAATCAGGGCGTTCGCCGAGCAGGTGTGGGAACTGCTGGTGCAAAAACGCAAACAATCGTAGGTGCGGAAAGACAACTACTGAAATATCAGGACCGTTTGCAGGTTTTGTTTGAACAGGGCAAAACATTAAAACAGTGGAACAACAGCACGGGCAACGCCTTGCGCAACGAACTCGCCGCCATAGGACAGGCGATGTTGAATATGCCCGCACGGGGCGAGGCTGGTGTCGCCGCCCGTGAATGGGTGCGCAGCGTGCAACGCAGCGTTGAATCAACCCGATACATTAAAGACCAAACCGTTAAAGCAGCATATGAGCGTGTAACACAGTTGTTGCATGTCGGCGAGATTGGTTTGGCGCAGGCAGAAGATGCCGTTGCCACGAACAAAGAACTGATAGATATTGTTAGGGCTGGCAGGTTTGGTGCGATTATGGCGCCGATTGAGAAACGCACCTTGGAGGGGTGGGAGGCGATTATGGCGTTGGGTGTGCAGGCACCAGAACAGTTGTTGTCCGTGTGGAAACCCAACCTGCAAAAAATGTTGAGCAAAGCAAATGCTGGGATAGTCAAACAGTTTTTGACGGCGAGCAGAGATTTGTTCAAAACCTATGCTGTCACCAGTCTTGGTTTCGTTGTCCGCAACTCGTATTCGTCAATGTTTATGAATTTTGTCGCTGGCGTGGATGGTGCCACCGCCGTCGGCGGTGTCCGTGCGATGAACACACTCAACAAATATGGTCCAGCAAAATGGTTGGACGAGTTGGGGATTGTGGACCCCGTGTTGCGGGGACAGTACGAGGAGGCGTTGAAGGCGGCGATTGCGACGGGTTTGCAGGGGTCGTTCACCGATTTGCGTGAACCCGTTTTGGCTGGCACGCTCGGCGAGCGGGTAATCAACTTGTTGAACAAAACTGGGTTGGATTCGTCCAGTTTCGGCACACGGATGCAACCCGTTGCGGAGAACGCCGCAAGATGGATTAGCAAACAGGGTTTTTCCACCAACTCGTACACTAGGGTTATTCGGCGTGCGAACACCCGTGTCGAGGCGGCGGTACGGTTCCCGATGGCGTTGGACACCATCCTCAAAGGCGGCACCTACGATGACGCCGTTGTACGAGTAACCAGATACCATTTCGATTACACGGATTTGTCCAAATTGGACGAGGCTGCGTTGCAAATAGTGCCGTTTTGGATTTGGAACACACGAAACATCCCGAACCAGATAACAAACCAGTTTTTGAGACCGAACGCATACAACATTTATGAAAAGGTGCAACAAACTTTGCCCATTGACGACAAGGAAATTGTCCCCGAATGGCAAATTAGTTACGAACCGATGGGTCTCGGTCGGGCTGATATCCCGTTTTTGGGCGAGGGTTACTACACCGTCAGGGCTGACATGCCCCAGCAAAGATTGACCGAAGGTTTGAGGAACATTCTCGACCCGTCAAGGCTGGTTGGTCAGACTTATCCGTTTGTCAAATTGCCTATTGAATATCGTGCTGGCAGACAGTTGGGTATTGATGTCGGTCCGTTCAAGGAGCGTGTGCCTGCTCGTGGTCCCGAGTTGTGGCTCGTGAACACCTTGGAGGCGATTGGGTTCAAACCCATTTACGACAAGGAGGGCAACAAAACCATTTCGGGTTTCACCCAATATGCGTTGGGTAACGCAATTCCGATAGTTTCCAGATTGCAAAGGTTGTCTGGCGGGCGTCTGGGTGGCAAGGAAAGTTACCGAACCCGCACGGGTCAGTCATGGTTGAACGAACTCGGTTTCCCAATCACCGTAATCAAGGACAAGGATGTTCGTAGCGAAATAATCAACCGTCAATTCACTCTGCGAGATTTTGTCGAAGAAATAATTGACCGACAACTGATTCCCTCCGAGTGACGCCAATCTCCCCATGTTCCTAGCCAAATTGTGTTCGTGTGCGCAACGGCAAAAGCCGTTGCCGCAACATCCCGCATGCGGGGACAAACCAGACGACGACGAGGAAAACTAGAAGCGTTCGTCGTTGGTCAGGGCGTAGTCCAATTCCATCATTATTTTCCCGTATTCGATGAGGCATTGCGCCGTCGATATCGGGTCGCCCAAACATGATTTCGTCCACATGGACATCAGTTCTTTCGCCTGTAGTCGGCTGATGGAAAACTCCATCGTGTACCCTCGGTCGCTGTCCGACATGATGTTCGCAAATTTGGCGGACATTTCCTCAAGGTCGTCTGGGTCAAATTCTTTCGGGTCCATTATGTTTTGTCCCTCGCCTTGCGCAACGCCCTGACGACAACTTTGGTTTCTTGCAGGTCACGAATCCGTGCGTTCGGCAACCCAATCTGACGGGCTTCGGCTATTAGGCGGTCGGTCATATATTCAAATAAATCCAAATTAATTGGTTTTGGTGATTTCGTCATAAATTCTTTGCCCCACTACAGAAATTTGTTCGTCTATCCCTTGGTTCATTGTGTTCAATACGGCGATAATGGCGAGTATTGTCGCCATCATAAATTCGTCATCTATGTACAGTTCTGTTCCACCGATGTTAATTTTTTTGCCGTTGGCGCCGTACCTAGAGGCTGGTTCTGGGGTCATACATCAAAATCCAGTTCGAGCGGCATATATTTTTGTTTCGCCGAATTGGACGAGTCCAAGGGCAACATGAAAGTCCCCCTGTAAAGCATGACCGCTATGACGGCGTAGCCGATTATGTCCTCGTATGCGTCTTTCAAAGGTTCGGTGATTTGTGCGGATACGCCGTTTTTTCTGGACATGTTTTCCGCCCGTGCAATCTTGTCGCACATACGAACAGCCACCCCCACCAAACCGAATTTGCTGATGTTCCCATGTCCGTAATCGTGCTGTTTGCGGCACAACATTTTGTGCATCTCCGTTTTGTCCACACCCAAAGTCAGGGGCACCAGCGAGTGCATAGCCATGCAACCCGCATCCACCATCACGGAAACCGCCTGCCATTCGCTGGCGGATTCGTGCCAAGCCACGAACGAGGCGAGGCTGTCCAATATGGCGTTATATTTTTTCCAAACAGGTTCCTCGTATCTGACCGTAGAAACAATGTTGATTATATATTCCAACGCCTGCAACGAGGCTTCATCCCATGTGGTCGGTAAAGGTGCTGGCATATTTGCTCCTGAATGTTTCGTTTTTCAACAAAGCCGACTTCAAGTTGTTCAACGCCTTGCGTGTCTTGCGCCACGCATGCGATTTCGCCTTGATTCCTATGTTTGTTTTCGCTATTTCATAGGTGTTTTGTTGAAAAAAAATTTCGTTCAAAATTTGTTTGTCCGTGTCATCGAGTGTATCAAAAACCCCCTGCACTAGGTCAATCAAATCCCAGTCTGGGGGCGTGAACGGCTCATCGTAAAGGAATGGTTGCATAAGAATTTCATAAAACGAGGCTCCCTGTCGTGCGGTTGGTTCATATTTCATTCATTGTTTTTCCGCCGTCACATGCAACACCTGCCTGTCGTCACCCCAAGCCGCACCGTTCAAACCGTCCATTATGGTTTTAATATAATTGTCTATGTCGCCCCGCAGCCGAGATTTGCTGCCATAATACGGGCAAACCACAATCAATGTGCCATCGGAAGCGAAATTCACCACGAGGGACACGGGACCGTCGAACTTGGGTCGGTTGCCCCAAGTTGCACGCACCAACGCCTCGGCTTCCAATGTTCGTTGGGGCGTGAACACACGCCCACGCCGAGTCATTCTGGGACGCCCCTTGGGGACGGGTTTCACGGGGATAAAAATTGAAATTGATTCGTTGCTAAAAGATTCTGCGTTGCGTTCCGTTGTCATCTGGTTTACTTTCCAAATTCTCTATTGAACAGCAGGCAAGGGGCACCTCAATAAATTGTTCGTCTGTGGTGTAAATGGTGTCCTTCGAAATCACCGTAGCGGATTGTATGTGTTGTTTCCCTACTATTAGTATGCGTGTTCTGGGATGATTCAACATCATAAAGCAAATATTGGGGTGTTGGTCCAAAAATTTGAGTTTTCTGGCGGAAAAATGCACCGTTTCGTAGGGGAACTGGTCGCCGACCCAAGCATGTTTGACCTCCACTTCGACGGCGAAAAACACGGTTTTGTCGCCGCTGAACATCCCGATTATGTCCACACCATATTGGTCGGGGTTTATGTGCCCGTTGAACCCCAAGGTTTTCAACCAATCCAACACGAGTTGTTTCGCTGGGTCGTCGGCGTCGTACATGGATTGGTCGAACGGTTTTTTCACGAGAAAACTCGGACAACAAGTTTGTCTATTTCAAGTTCGCCGTTGGCACGCAAATGATATTTGCCCCAACGCCTGTCGGCGTCCAACAAAACAATCCTCGTTTCGCTGGGCGACATGCACGAACGCACACATTCATGCCCCAAGCGTGTCAGGGTCGTGGAACGGTCTTTGGTCGGCAAAGGACCGTCACGCCAAATCACCTTGCCAAGGGGGGAAAGTTGCATCAAGGCTTCTTTGATGCCGACCGTCTGCGACATGTCTGGGGGTGGCGGTGGTGTGGCGGGTTCCTGCCACAGTTTCGCCAATTTGACGACAAGTTCCGTCGGGGTTCGTGACGACATGGCGGATGAAACAAAATCGTTCAACGGCATCGGCTCGTCGGCGTCACCCAATATGCGCCTGTATGGCGTGGACATGTTTTCGGCGTTGAAATATGGCAAACGAACATAGTTGCCGTACTGTCCCGCACTTAGCGTTTCTTGTTTCGGGTTCACCTCCCGTGCGGGATAGTCGGCTACTTGGTGTGCGCACAACAACATTCTGCGCATGTCGGACGCCAAAACGACCTGTTCGGCGAACACCCAAACATGGTAGCCCTTGGAGCGTGAACGCTCAACGAACGAGACAACATCCACTGCCCGTAGGGCTGATTGCAGTTTTCGGGCACCAACCAAATCGTCTATGTCAATGTCGGAGCATCCCCAAACGACATGGTAAATGTTGTTTATGGGCACCATCGGGTACACGCCAATGGCACGAACACCGTCCAAATGTTGTTGAAATATGTCGTGCGTCAAAGGTTCCTTGACGCATCTGCCCTCCTCATGCCCGTACACATCGCCACGACCACGAAACAGGGTCGTGAACATGCCCGTGACCTGAGGGGGTATCACCAATCCTCCATTACAGCCAATTCTAGTTGTTCGGGGACGGGGGGCTGATTATGGATATATGACGGCAGATTGTGGTTCACGAGCCGAATCAACCTACCTGTCCCGTGTTCAATCTCATAATCCATGTCAGCCAGCAGGAATGATGCGGGGCGTTTGCATTTCACCAAATTGATTGTGACCGTATTCAGGTGGATGCGCTGTTCGTATCGCAAAGAATCCAACCGTTCCAAAAGCCGTTCGGTTGAGTTGGATTTGTCCAATTTGTCCTCAATTTCACGGATTTGCGCCTCTATTTCAAACCGTTTACGGCGAACACCGATTACATGCGCCGACTGTTGTTCGCCACCGTATGCGCCCGAAGATATGGTCATTTTGCGACCGTCGGCACCAGCCGACCTAGAGGATTGATGCAACACCAGCAACGGGACATTATGGCGTTTGCCGAAAGCCTTGAGCGTGTTCGCCTTGGACGGCACATCTTCGCCACCGCCCACCAGCAGTTCCAAATAGTCGAACACGATTAAAGCGGGCTGTCCCCAAGCGTCACGAACTTCGCCCAATGCACGCTCCATATCCGCCAACGACAACATTTGGTCAAAGACCGCAAGGTTCGGGAACTCGTCGGTTGAGGTTTTTCTTAACAGTTCAATCGCCTCGGGGACGCCTCGGCTGATTTCTTGTTCCAACAAGTTGGCGTCTACGCCGTGTGTCAGGCACGCCAACTTAATCAAGGTCAGGGTGCGGGGTTCGTCGGGACAAAAATAGATGACGGGTTTCGTTTTGTTCGCCAACAAAATTTGCAACAAAAACAAGGTTTTACCGCTGTGGGTGTAGCCGTTTATCAAACACATTTCGGACGGGGCGATGCCCCGCATCTGCTCGTCTATGTCGTCGAAACCTAGGTAAATTCGTTCGTCGGGGTTCTGCGCCCAATGCACATATTCGTCAGCCGCCAACGCAAAAGGTTTGAAAAAGTGTGTGGGTGGCTTAGATGCGTCAAGGGCGGGGATTTGTTCTCCCCGCCCCAACGCCGACCATCGCCCCTTGAAGTCGGGGTCTTGCATTATGCCTTAAATGTTTTTGGTTCCCAAAACGCATCGTTGGATGTTGTTGATTTGAACCAAGGACGCTTCGGATTGATAGACAGCCCGTCACGGTTGTCCCACACTTCGGTCACGCCTTTTCTGGCGCATGCGACATGCAACCATGCTGGAATTTCGCCGTGTTGGCGTCCCTTGATGCGCACCTGAAATTTCGGTGCCTGCGCCTGTTCAACCGCCCATTGCGGTGCCTGCACCTGTGGTACGGTCGCCGAGTTCGGGAACACCTGTTGCACAACTTCAACAATTTGTTCGTCGTCCAACGGTGTCATGCCATGCTTCTCCAACAGCGCATCCGCTGTCGCATCAAACGCCACCAGCCAATTGGCGATGTTCATATTCACATCGTCCGTCAGCGGTGTCAGGTCGGCAGCGATTTTCGCTGCAACCTGCGTGATTATGGATTGGTCTTTACTTATCGTATTCATTTTTTCTCCTATGTTCGTATTCGTGTTTACTAATTCGGCTGACAAGGGGGAGGTTGTCGCACTTGCCATGCAACACCCTGTCAGCCTTTCTATTTACATCCACCATGATATCACTCATTCGGTACGCCCATGTCAGCCCGCACCAATGGTCGTATGGCGACAACCATGCCTTTGGGTATGACCAAAGAATGTCCGACGGTGCCGACATCATTCACCAACATAATCAAAGTTACATGCGTTTTTGATTCTTGCCACAAATATCCCACCGCAAAACTTTTGGTCGGCAACATCGTATCAACATTTTCGGGCGTATCCCAACGGTCGCCCGAACCGACGGCATCAATCCACTGTACCTCGGTAATCGGCAACGACAACGGGTGCCCTGTGGACACGCCGTTGGCGACGACCAATTCGATGGGTTCACGCATGCCCGTACCCGTCAATCACACAACAGCAACGATTGCTCGGACACGGTTGCGCCCTTGCACACAGACCAAAAGTCGCACCATTTGGCGGAACACAGATTGCTTTGGTCGTTCAACAACCAGCCCGTTTCGGTACCCAACGACATGCCCATATGGCACGCCGAAATAATTTGGTTGCGTATCCATTGGACATGTTCTTGGTTGCGGTGCAACGAAACCAATTGCGCCTTCGGTTTTTCCTGTCGGAGCATCACGCCATATTTGAACTCAATATGGTTCGGGTCGGGAACCAAATTCATTATGGTCGCCGCCGCCGCATACATGGATGCCTGTACGGCGTTTTTCTGTTTTTCCGCACCCGAATACGAACGCCCAGAGGTTTTCCAATCCCAGATGACACCAGACGGCGAAACATAATCTATGGTGCCCTCAATATAGATATCGAAACCGTTTATGTTCACTTTCAAAGGCAACACGAAACGAAGTTCCGTGCTACCACCCAATTCCACCAACGGCATGATTGTGGTATGCCAAGAGGTACACATTGATTCGAGATACGCCAAAATTACCGTTTCATCAATCCCCGTTGTTTTGTGGGGTTCGGACGCCAAACGCTGATATTCGGCGACGGCAACCTTGACCATTTCCTCCAACTCTTTCGTACCCGTGCGTTGCGCTAGGTACTCGGCTCGCACCGTGTTTTGTTGCGCCTCGTCGGTGGTGACGATAAATGTTTCAATCGCACGGTGCATCGCCGTACCGATGATTGTGGCGTCACTAGGCATGCGCATATGGGGGTTGTTCATCGCCAACCGTGCCCGTTCGGGGCAGTTCAACACATCGTTCAACCACGATTGGCGCACATATATCCGTCTGTTTATCGCATCAATTTTCATGTCCGTACCCGCCCGTTCGTTTCTGGTAATCCTAGCGTGCCCGTATGGCTGTCAGATATGCCCGTATGGCTGTTTTTTCGGCGACGAATTTTCGTGACCGCACTGATATGGAACCGCACCTCTGTGCGCCTGAAAACCTCGTTGCATATTTGGGTCGGAGTGAGGTTGGTCGTCAAAGCCATTTCGTTCAAAATTTTTTTCGCCACACGGCGGTCGAGGGTCTTGTAACCATATTTGACCATATGGCGTTTCTCGAATATGCGACACAAATTTTTCATCATTTTCGGTTTCAAACCAAAATGTTCACCCAATTGTTTCCACACAATTTTTTCGTGCGACATATAATAGTTTTCCAACCCGTCCACAAAATCGTCGGACGCCTCAAAACATTTCGGCAAACCACCCGTCGTGCATGCCTGCATCCACAATGTTGGGCTGACGCCCAACATTTTCATTATGGACAGCAAAGACTCGTCCACATATTTGTTGTAGGCACCTTCGACATACGAACGAATCAGTTTCCACCTGTTGAAAGTGTCGCCCTCAAGTTCCAATGCCTGTAGGTCTGCTACGGTGTCGGGCAACAACGCATGCGATGCGGATTCCGACCAAGCGTCATAAAATTTGCACAAGTCCGTAAAATAGTCCAAAATTTTTTCGTTCGTCCAAGGCGCACAATATCCACGCACCTCGCACAATTGGCGTCCCATCCACATGCCGTGTACGCCATCCGATATGCGGATGCGCACACCCAACGGCTTCACATCGGACAAGTCATCGAGGTTCATCTCAGGCTGTCATCTCCAATCATAAATTCTGCCATACACCATATCCTCCAACGCCTCTATCTCACCGCATTTAGAACAAATTTCGGTGCGGTTATCCAACCTAGACAGGGCACCCATATATTCGCCTGCATGCTCGTCGTTGGGGATGAACCCACCGCAACGGGGACATTCGGGGAATGGTAATTTAACCAATTTTTTCCTACTCATTTCGCCTCCATGACTTTAACAACCTTGCCGTTGTCGTCCCTCAGCGTTATTTTGCCCTTCGCCCACAGCGTCACATTCGGATAGGCGAGAGACATGACTCGAAACGAACCCGTCGCTATGGCGTCACAATCCCTGTTGGCGTACAACTCTACGGTCTCGATATCGCCGTCGAGTTCAGCGGTCAGATAATAGGTTTTCATTTGTTTCTCCATTTTCCGTTAATTGTAAATTTGAGAACAAAATTAAATCATCCATCTCGTTGAGACACGCCCCACAGGTAGTTTCGTTGGAGGCATATTCGTCTGGCAGTTTATATCCGCAACCGTTATCGCAATATCTCGTTTCTTTCTTCCTCTTACTCATTTTTCCTCCCGCTCTAATTTCAGCAAGTTGTTTAACTTGTTAATCAGCACATCTATTTGGGATTCCGCAGTCACCGATGCCAGCGCACCGACCAAAAATTCTACGGCGTTGTCGCCCCACACGGCA
>Ga0194132_10005360_pt1 | contig 20867 bp, 21 predicted proteins | sample TA2KigOf80mmetaG_FD_148612 | JGI IMG/M metagenome (GOLD analysis project Ga0194132, IMG submission 148612) | Freshwater microbial communities from Lake Tanganyika, Tanzania - TA2015054 Kigoma Offshore 80m | ecosystem: Environmental > Aquatic > Freshwater > Lake | place: Tanzania: Lake... | reverse complement strand
GCCGTGGCCTCCGTCACACCCGGTTCCAGCCCATTATTTCCGTCCATGCTCTACCTCCGTCTTTACGATCGGTAGCGCAGTGCGCTGTCTCAGGAAACCGTGCCCCACCCCACCTCATACATTCTCTGCGCCACGCCGCGATCCGGCAGCACGCTGCTCTGCGATCTGCTGACATCGACCGGCGTCGCTGGAAAGCCGCATTCCTACTACCGAACCGTGGATGCGTTGGATTGGGCGGAGTCGTGGGGCGTGCCTCCGCCTCATCGGCTGGAGAATGCCGCGTTCGAGAGCGCGTATCTCGCGGCCGTGATCCAGGAAGGCACGGCAGGGACCGGCGTCATCGGCCTTCGCATCATGTGGAGCAGCGTCGACGACGCGTCCAGGCGCCTGGATGCCATCGAGGGCGATCACGCCGACATTGCAGCACGCTTCGCCAAGGCCTTCAGGTCGACGCTCTACATCCACCTCTCGCGGCAAGACAAGCTCGCCCAGGCGATATCGCGCATCCGTGCCGAGCAAAGCGGGCTTTGGCACCGTGCTGCCTATGGGACGGAGCGTGAGCGGACCGCCCCGCCGCAGACGCCGACCTATGATGCCGGTCGCATCGCCGAGGTCTTGAACGAGTTGCGGAACGACGATGCCGCCTGGACGAACTTCTTCTCGACGCGCGGCATCAAGCCTCTTCGACTGACCTATGAGACGCTGGCCGCCGACCCGAGGAAGGCCGTAACGGAGATATTGTCGGCCTTGGGCCAGGACCCGAAGGCGAGCGAGCGGATGCTGGTCCAGACGTCCAGGCTCGCCGACGCCGACAGCCTGGAATGGGCAGATCGGTATCGGCGCGAGGCTCGCTCCGGGCCCTGAAAGCGAAACGGGCGCGGCCCCTGGAGCCGCGCCCGTCTTGGTCTCCCCAACTCGCCCGAACTCGTCAGCCGCCTTTGGATTCGGTCTTCGGCTCTTCTTCCTTTTTCTCGCGTACCGGCTCGACAAGGTCGTCGAACTTGCGGGACAGGAAGTTCTGCTTGTACTCGGGCAGCTTGTAGGCCCAGCCCTTCCACTTCTTGTTCAGCTCCTCGGCCTCGAGCTTGATCGCCTGGATCGCTTCCGGCGTGGTCGACGCCTCGAACAGGGTCCAGGTGGTGTCGCCCTTCTCGACCATCTTCGAGCGCAGGACCAGCCCGTCGAAGGCGACGAACTCGGACGAGGTCTTCGGCGTGCCGTCATCGACCTCCTTGGCGGGCTTAACATCGTCGAGCGAGAGGAAGTTGTAGGCCGACGCGGTCGAGGTCACCGTCGCCGGCGGGCGCAGATTGCGCTCGGTCGGGCGGCCCTCGACCTCCCAGATCTCCGGCGGCCCGTCCCTGGACTCAGGTTTCGGCGCGTTCGGATCGTCCTTGCGGAACATCACGACCTTGGCGCCGTCGGCATGGGTGAAGGTCAGCGTCTTGAAGCGCTCGTCCTTGATGCCGGAGAGCTCCTTGACCAGCCATTCCGGCGCCGGCGTGCGGATGTCGAATGTGCCTTCAGCGAGCCAGGCGCGGCTCTCGCCGGGCTTCCTGACATAGACCATGTCCTTGCCGCCGATCGGCGCGTAGCGCCTACGGCCGATCACCATCGAGGCGATGACGGTGCCGTTCTGGTCCTTGAAGGTCATCTGCGCCGACTTGGTATCCGGCCCGGCCGGGTCCTCGACCTCGATGCGGCTGTAGAGATCGGCCTTCGCCGTCTTCGGCTCGACCGTCTTGAGCTCGGCCATGGTGACGATGTTCTGCTTCACCGTCTCGAACTTGACGGGATAGCCGCCGCGGTCGGGCATGGCCCAGCCCTCGGCGGTACGCTGCACCAGGATCTTGTCCTTGCCCTTGACGACCTCGATCGAGGCGACGTCGTTGACGCGATTGATCAAGCCGGGGACCACGGTCTCCGCTGCGACGGCGCCGAGCGTCGCCGCTGCGCGCTGCCAGGCGGTGAAGCCAGCGGCTGCCGTGACGATCACCGTGGCGCCGAGCAGGATGTAAAAGGACTGCGGCTTCATCGTCCTCTCCTCAAGTCAAGGCCGTCGCGCGCCGCCGCCGCCGGCTGACGCGCACCAGCCCGAGCACGATCGCTATCGCCGCCACGACGAGCGGCACCAGCCCGATATTGACGACACGGAGCATGGCCTCAAGCCGGTCGATGTCCTTGCGCAGATCATTCTGCACCAGGCGCAGCTCGCGACGCAGCGTCAGGATCTCCTTGCGCGCATCCTCGATCGCCTTCTGCTGGTCGGCCGAAAGGATGGTGGCACCCGACGCCTGATCCTTGGTCAGCAGGTCGGAGAGCTTCTTCTCGGTCTCGCGCAGCTTGTCCTGAAGCTCGCGCTCCTTCGAGCGGAAGCGGCGCTCGGCGTCGCGCTGGATGTCCTGCACCAGCTCGAAGACGCGCGAGGACACGCCGCGGCTGCGCAGGCTCATAAGCTCGGAACCGCCGGCCAGATTCTCCAACGAATTGACGACGAAGTCGCCGTTGTTGGCCGTAGGCTGCACCTGGCGCTGGCCGAAGAACTCCTGGGCCGAGACCCAGAAGCGGTCGTCCAGCATGTCGGTGTCGGCGATCACGATGACGCTGATCGGACCCTGGCTCTCCGCCACATGCGGAAGCTGGTCCGGTTGCGGCGGGCGGCCTTCGACCTTGGGCGGGCCGTCGGGGAAGGCGGTCTTGGCGGGGCCGGTGATTCGCGCCGCCATGGTCAGGATCTCGCTCTCCGCCTTGTAGTCGCGGAGCAGCAGCGTCGGGTCCGGCGCGAAGCGGATCTTGTCGGTCTCGACCTGCATCGAGCCCGGGCTTGCCGTCACCAACGGCGCGAAGCTCGTGGTCGCGCCCTGGATCGGCTTCAGGATGCCGGCCGAGGCGACGTTGAGGAGCTGAAGCTCGCCGGTGACCGCGTCCTGGCGGTTGAGGTTGCCGGCCTTGAAGCTGTTCCAAACGATGTAGTCGGTGACGCGCGGGCGCTGCGAGGTGCCGGCATTGACGCGGGTCGCGGTCAGGCGGTCGCCGATCACACGGTCCTTCACCAGCTCGACGCCCCAGGCGTTGAACAGCTTCTCGGGGTTCGAGACGGTCGGGCCAGGAATCGCGTTCGGGTCGCGACTCGGGCGGGCGCCATCGACCTCGGAGTTCGGGTCGACGAAGACGAGCAGCTTGCCGCCGCGCAGAACGAACTGGTCGATCGCGTACTGGCCTTCCTCCGACAGCTCCTTCGGATGCACGAGCATCAGGATCTGCAGGTCTTTCGGCAGCGTGCCGGTGTCGGAGCCGAACTGGCGCACCTGGAAGACCTGGCGCATCTGGTCCATGACCACCCAGGGCTGGGGCATGCGCATGCCCGGCATCGGCATGACGTCGCCGGCGATCGGAATCTGGGCGATCAGGCCGACTTCGCGGCGCTTCGGGTTGGCGAGGTTGAATACGACCTTGGTCAGGTCGTATTCGAGGAAGCGCTCGCGCTCCGGCTGGAAGAAGGGAAGGATCTCTTCGTCGTCGGTCGAGTTGGTGCCGGCCATGCCGAAGAACACCTGCTCGCCGCCCGCCTCCATCGGCACGCCCTGCAGGCGATAGGCGACGGCGCGGTCCTCGACGTCGGAGTAGGGAGCGGGATCGTAGAACTCGAGCTTGATCTTGCCGCCGGCGTGGCTGGTGTATTCGTCGAGCAGATCGCGCACGCGCTGATGATAGTTGGCGTAGAGCGGGATCTCGCGGCCCAGGCGCGGCGAGAAGAAGAGCCGAAGCGTGATCGGCTCCTCGATCTTGGACAGGATATCCTTGGTGCCTTCCGACAGCGTGTAGAGCTTGTTCTGGGTCAGATCGACGCGACCGGCCCGGAGCCAGGCGTTAGAGAGCACGTTGACGGCCAGGAACAGCACAAGGCCGGCGGCCAGCGCCGCCCAGGAGAAGGAGCGACGCGCACGGGCGCTGAGCCCCTTGGGGCGGACGCCGACCGCCGCGCCATCGCCGGTGCGAGGAGTGTCGTTCGGCATGGATCAGCCAGCCTTCTTCAAGTCGACGAAGATCACATTGGCGAACAGGAAGAACCCGATCACCGAGGCGAAATAGACCATGTCGCGGGCGTCGATGACGCCGCGCGAGATCGCATTGAAATGGGTCATGAAGCTCATCTGCGCGATCGTGTCGACGACCAGCGTCGGCGCCCAGCCGGTGAAGAAGTTGAGCACGACGCCGGTGCCGCCGACGGTGAAGACGAAGCAGACGACCGAGGTAACGACGAAGGCGATCACCTGGTTCTTGGTCAAGGGTGAGATCGCCGCGCCGACGGCAAGGAAGCTGCCCGCCATCAGGAAGCTGCCCGCATAGCCTGCGAGGATCGCGCCGTTGTCCGGATAGCCCAGCACGTTGACCGTGATCCACATCGGGAAGGTCAGCGCCAGCGCGATGCCGGTGAAGCACCAGGCGGCGAGGAACTTGCCGAGCACGGCATCCGTCATCGAGATCGGCAGCGTCAGCAGAAGCTCGATCGAGCCGGTCTTCCGCTCTTCCGCCCACAGCCGCATCGTGATCGCCGGGATCAGGAAGAGATAGAGCCAGGGGTGGAACTGGAAGAAAGGCTGCAGATCGGCCTGGCCGCGGCCGAAGAAGTTGCCGACGAAGAAGGCGAAGGTGCCGGCCATCGCCAGGAAGATGACGATGAAGATGTAGGCGAGCGGCGTCAGGAAGTAGCTGGTCAGCTCGCGCCGGAAGATCGTGTAGATACCCATCGGTCGGCGCCCCTCTAGGCCTGCGTGATGCGCCGGAAGACTTCGTCGAGATGCCCGCGCTCGACGCGGATCTCGGCCACCTTCCAGCGCCCGTGGCGCATCGCCTGGCCGACCTCGGCGATCAGCGAGCGCGCGTCCTTGGGATAGACGGTGAGAATCCCAGCATACTTGTTGGCTTCGACGGAAAGCACCCCGTCGATGCGTTCGAGCGCCGCCTTGACCAAATCGGTGTCCGCCGGATCCTCGAGGCGGACGGCGACGGCGTTGTAGTGACGCGAAAGCTGCTCGAGCTCGACCGGCGTGCCGTCGGCGACGACGCGTCCGCCCGAGATGATCATCGCGCGCGTGCAGATCGCGTCGACCTCCTCGAGGATGTGGGTCGAGATGATGATCGCCTTGTCGTAGGACATCGCCTTGATCAGGCTGCGCACCTCGTGCTTCTGGTTCGGATCGAGGCCGTCGGTCGGCTCGTCCAACACCAGCACCTCAGGATCGTGGAGAAGCGCTTGCGCCAGCCCGACGCGGCGCTTGAAGCCCTTGGAGAGCGTGTCGATCGACTGGTAGAGCACCTCGCCGAGCTGTGTCTTCTCGACCGCATCGGCAATGCGTTTCCGGCGCAAGCCGGTGTCGACGTTGCGCACGCGCGCGATGAACTCGAGGAAGGCGGCGGGCGTCATGTCCGGATAGGCGGGCGCCCCTTCCGGCAGGTAGCCGATCTTCCTCTTCGCCTCGATCGGCTGGTCCTGGATGTCATAGCCGCAGACGCGTGCGGTTCCGGCGGTCGGCGCCAGGAACCCGGTGACCATCTTCATCGTCGTCGACTTGCCGGCGCCGTTCGGCCCCAGGAAGCCCAGTACCTCGCCGCGCTTGACGGTGAAGGAGATGTCGTCGACGGCGGTGATCGCCCCGAAACGTTTCGTGAGGCCGTCGATCGCGATCATCTCGGCCATGTCGCCCTCGTGTTTCGCTTCCACCCCTGGCTCCCCTTGCCACCCGATTTTGGCGCCATTTAGGCAACCCTTTGCCGGTTGCAAGAGGGGATCCGCTCCGGGCCCCCGCCCGTATGCTAGCCTCGGGGGCGGCCGGCGGACGCGGGGGGATAGCATGACAGATACCGGCTTGGGAATGGGTGCAGCGGGGACCCAGGTCGACTGGGCAAATCTGGTCCGCCGCCTCCGCCTGGGTACGGGTCTCGTCCTCTTCGGCTATGTCTCGACGCACCTCCTCAACCACGCCGTCGGCCTGCTCTCGCTCGAGGCACTGGAGGTAGCGCGGCGCGTTTTCGTCTGGTTCTGGCGCCTTCCGCCGTTAACCATAGCGCTCTACGGCTCGCTCCTGATCCACCTTACCCTCGCCTTCGTCGCCCTCTATCGGCGTCGCAGCCTGCGAATGCCGTTGTCGGAAGCGGCTCAGCTCCTTCTCGGTCTTGCGATCCCGCCTCTTCTTCTCATTCACATTCTCGGCACACGGGTCGCCCACACGGTTTACGGGCTGGAGGACCTCTACACCTATGTCCTGCTCGTCCAGTGGGTGTTCGCCCCGGGATATGCGCTCCAGCAGGTCGTGGTCCTGACCATCGCCTGGGTCCATGCCTGCATCGGCCTGCACTTCTGGCTTCGTCTCCGGCCCTGGTATCCGCGTTTCCTGCCATACCTCTACAGCGCGGCGTTGCTGATCCCGGTGCTGGCGATGATCGGCTTCGGCGTCGCCGGCCGCACCGTACTGATCATGTCGCAAGACCCCGCCTGGATGCGGCGAGCGGCCGAGGCGATCCGCTTCCCTCCGGCTGCCGCCTCGACCGAGATCGACCGCCTGGAGGGCATCCTAAAGCTGGGATTCTTCGGCCTGATCGGCGGCACCCTCGCCGCGCGGCTCGTCCGCGACTGGCTCAACCGCGGCAAGGGCGCGACGTTGACCTACCCGGACGGCCGCGCGGTCAGCCTTCAGCCGGGCATGACGGTGCTGGAGGCGAGCCGCGCTTCCGGCATCCCGCACGCCTCGGTCTGCGGCGGCCGTGGCCGCTGCTCAACCTGCCGCGTGCGCCTCGGGCGTGGCGCGGAGTCGTTGCCGCCGCCGACGGCCGAAGAGCAGAAAGTCCTCGACCGCGTCTCCGCTCCGCCCAAGGTCAGGCTCGCCTGCCAGATCCGCCCGGCCAAGGACTTAGAGGTGTCGCCGCTGCTGCCGCCGACCGCTTCGCCGAAGGAGGCGCTCCGCCGGCCGAGCTATGTCGCCGGCATGGAGAAGGAGATCGTCATCCTCTTCGCCGATCTCCGCGGATTCACCCGGCTCTCCGAGCACAAGCTGCCCTTCGACGTGGTCTTCCTGCTCAACCGTTACTTCACCGAGATGGGGCGCGCGATCGAGGATGCCGGCGGCCGCGTCGACAAGTTCATCGGCGACGGCATCATGGCGTTGTTCGGCATCGACACGACCCCCGAGGCCGGCGCCCGCACCGCGCTCATCGCCGCCAAGCGCATGGGCGAGAATCTGGCCGCGCTCAACCGTGCGCTCTCGGCCGACCTGAGCGAGCCGCTCCGGATCGGGCTCGGCATCCACCTCGGCCAGACCATCGTCGGCGAGATGGGCTACGCCAGGGCGGTCGGCGTCACCGCGATCGGCGACGCGGTCAACACCGCAAGCCGGCTCGAGAGCCTGACCAAGGAGTTCAAAGCGGAGCTCGTCGTCTCGGAGGCCGTGGAGCGCGCGTCCGGCGCCGATCTCACGCGATTCGACCGCCACGAGATCGAGATCCGCGGCCGCACCACGTCGCTTCCCGTGCGCGTCGTCCCGCATCTCGCCGATCTGCCTTGAGCCGACGATTCGCGCTGGCCGTGCCCGCGTCGAAGTGACACACTTCGGCATAGGGGGCTGGCTTGAGGGAGAAACCGATGGCCGCGCTTTCGTATCTGCTCCGCTTCCTGGCGCTGGCCGCCGTGCTGGCCGCGACCCCGCTCGCCGCCCAGACCCAGCCCAATCTGCCTACGGCCGACAAGCACGCGATCCGCACCGCGATCGAAGGCCAGATGGGCGCCTTCCGCGCCGATGATGGCGAACGCGCCTTCGGCTTCGCCTCGCCCAATATCCGCGGCATCTTCCGCACGGCCGACAATTTCATGGCGATGGTCCGCAATGGCTATCAGCCGGTCTACCGGCCGCGCGATGTGCGCTTCGGCGACCTCGTCGCCGTCGAGGCCTCGCTGGTGCAGAAGGTCTATGTCACCGGCCCCGACGGCCGGCGCGTGCTGGCGCTCTACGTCATGGAGCAGCAGGCCGATGGCATATGGCTCATCAACGGCTGCATGCTTGCCGAGCCCGAAGACGAAGCCTGAGGCCTTAAGCTATGCGCCGCCTCATCCTCGTCCTCCTCCTGCTGCTCTCCAGACCGGCACTGGCGGAGACGGTGGATCTGCAGCTCGTGCTCGCCGTCGATGTGTCGCGCTCGGTCGACGACGAGGAATTCCAGCTCCAGCGCGAGGGCTATGCCAACGCCTTCAAGAACCCGCAGGTGCTGGCGATGATCCTGACCGGCCCCTATCGCGCCATCGGCGTCACCTACATGGAATGGTCGAACGCGCATCTGCAGCGCCAGATCGTCAAATGGACGAAGATCAGCGACGCCGAGAGCGCCGCGATCTTCGCCGAAGAGATTCTGGCGGCGCCGCGTGCCTTCGCCGGATGGACATCGATCTCGGGCGCGATCGACTACGGCATGCGGCTGCTCGAGCTCAGCCCCTTCCAGAGCGAGCGCATCGTCTTCGACATCTCGGGCGACGGCTCCAACAACTCCGGCCGCCCCGTGGCCGAGGCGCGCGACGACGCGCTCAAGCTCGGCATCACCATCAACGGCCTTCCGATCGTCAACGAGCGGCCGAGCCCGTGGTTGCCGGCCGAGCCGAACCTGGATGAATACTACCTGAAGAACGTCATCGGCGGCCCCGGCTCCTTCATGATCGTCGCCGAGGACTTCAACTCCTTCCAGAACGCGATCCTGCAGAAGCTGATCCGCGAGATCGCCGCAGCCCCGGCACCGCCGACAAGCAGCTACGCCGAGCTGAAGTAGCTCGATCGAGGCGCCGCCTCACCTTTCGACAAGCTCAGAGTGAGGTGGGAGGAAGGAGCTTCACTGTTTCAGTCGCGCTCATCCTGAGCCTGTCGAAGTGTGGGCGCGTTGCTCAAACGCCTACTTCACGTCGCTCGCCAGGTGGAAGAGGCAGTCGCCGCGTTCGATCTTGCCTGGGATGCGCTCGCACAGCACGAGGCCGTTGGCGTTGAACTTGACCTCGACCGGCTCGCGGCCCGGATCGTCCATGAAGTGGACGAAGCCCGCGGTCTGGCCATTCTTCACCGTGGCGCCCAGCTTGACCACCGGCTCGAACAGGCCGGGCTGCGGGGCGTAGACGTAGTAGCTGACGTCCTTGACCTCCATGACGCGCGTCCTCGGACGCTTGCGCGTAACGTCGGTCTCCTTGACCACGCCCATGTATTCGAGGACGCCGCGGACGCCGTTGACCGCGACCTTGGTGCCGTCGATGTCGACCGTGCCCTTGCCGCCGAGCTCGGTCCCGATGATCGTCGTGCCGGCGCGCTCGGCCGCCGCGGTCGAGGTGCGGTTCTCACCGAGCGCATTGGTGACGTAGCTGATCGGGGCGGCAAAGGCCTCGAGCAGCTCCATGATCTTCTTGTCCTTCTTCTTGTTGCCCGAGATGCGCGCGAGCGCGCTCGGGATGTAGTTGAGGCTGGAGCCGCCGGAGTGCAGGTCCATGACCAGGTCGGCGCGCGGGAACAGCTCGGTCTCGATGAAGTGCGAGATCATCCAGGTCGGCGTGCCGTTGGGATCGCCCGGAAAGCTGCGGTTCAGGTTTCCTTGGTCGATCGGCGAGGTTCGCATGCCGGCATGCGCGGCGGGGAAGTTCGCCATCGGCAGCACGATCACCCGCCCGCGCACATCCTTCGGGCTCAGGCCGCGGATCAGCTTCGAATTGGCGATCTGGCCTTCGTATTCGTCGCCGTGATTGCCCGACATCGAGAGCACAGTCGGGCCCTTGCCGTTCTTGATCACGCAGATCGGCATGGCGAGGAAGCCATAGGCCGAGCGATGCACCGAGTGCGGCAGGCGCAGATATCCGATCTGCTTTCCGTCGGCATTGAAGTCGATATCGGTCGTGATGCGGGACCGCTGGACCTGGGTCTTGGCCATCGTTCGAGTTTCCCCTGCTTGAGAGAGTGTCTTCAGGCGGCGGCGCGGGCGCCGTGGATCTTGGCACGCGCGATGACGTGGTCGATCTCCTCGTCGGTGTTCGACCACGCGGTGACCATGCGCACGCCGCCGTCGCGGCGGCCGAGCCCGATTCCGTCGGCTTCGAGACCGGCGATCACGCGCTCGGGCATGCCGACGAAGAGCTGGTTGATCTCGACCGGCTCGAGCATGCGCACCTCGGGCACCTGCAGCAGGCCGTCCGAGAGGCGCTTGGCGGCGCGGTTCGCCTGCGCGGCGAGCTTGAGCCAGAGTCCGTTCTCGACATAGGCGCGGAGCTGGGCCGAGGCGTAGCGCATCTTCGACCACACCTGGCCGGCGCGGCGCACGCGATAGCGCATCTCCTCGGCGATCTCCCTGCGGAAGACGATGATCGCCTCGGCGTTCAGCGTGCCGTTCTTGGTCGCGCCGAAGGAGAGCACGTCGACGCCTAGCCTCGTCGCCACGTCCTTGGCCGAGGTGCCGAGCGTTACCAGCGCGTTGGCCATGCGCGCGCCATCCATGTGAAACTTGAGCTCGTGGCGCTTGACGACCTCGGCGATGCGTTCAAGGTCTCGCACGGGATAGACGCCGCCGCGCTCCGTTGCGATGGTCAGGTTCACGACCGCCGGCTGCGAGCGGTGCTGCATGCCCTTGCCTGCCGTGCGGATAGCCTCGTCGAGCGCGTCCACGTCCATCTTGCCCGACTTGTGCCTGATCAGCGTCAGCTTGGCGCCGCCGGTGAAGAGCTGCGCGGCGCCGACCTCGCTGGTCTCGATATGCCCCAGCTCCGAGCAGAAGATCACACCAAAGGGCGGCGTCATCGCCGAAAGGCTGACGGCGTTCGCTGCCGTGCCGGTCGAGACCGGAAAGACCCAGACTTCAGCGCCGAACAGGTCGGAGAGCGCCGACTTCAGCGCCTTGGTCTCCGGGTCCTGGCCGTAGGGCTGGGCTGGGCCGACATTGACACGCGCCAGCGCGGCCATGATCTCGGGCGCCGCCGGAGCGACGTTGTCGGAATACAGGTTCACGGGAAGCATCGCGGGAGGGTCCGTCAATTTCGTATATGAAACTTGTGCCCGATGGACAGGCCCGCGGTCAATGCAGCGTCTTCGGCGTCTCGGCCTTGCGCGGCGCCCACGTGTGCGCCGTCGGCGTCGCCTGATGCAAGACCAGGCGCCAGGCTCCGCCCTCGCGGACGAAGACGTTGGTTGCGACCAAAGCCCGCCCGCCGATCATCTCGGTGCAGAGCACGATCGCTGCGTCGCCGACAAATCGCACGCTCTCCTCCTCGCAGGTAATTGGCGGAGAGTCCGGGCTTTCGAGGATGCCGCGCCAGCTCTCGAGGATCTCCGAGCGCTTGGTCAAAGCCTCCCAGCCGGGATGGATGCAGACGAGCCCGGCAGCCTCGGCCCAGAGCCGCTCCATCGCCTCCGTGTCGCGGCGGCGGAAGGCACGATAGAACTCGCGGTTGGCGGCCAACACCGGCCCCGATTCATCGGCCGCGGCCTCGGACTTCCCTGGCACCCTCGCCCCTCGAATAGGTTCGTTTCGTATCGTCTTGGTCAGCATGACAGGCCCTGCCCAGCTGCGCTAGGCTTCCTCCATGCGGCGCATCCTGGCGCTCCTGGCCCTCCTGTTCGCGGCATCACCGGCTGCGGCGATCCCTGTCGATATTGAGCTCGTGCTCGCCGTCGACGTCTCGCGCTCGATCGACCAGGACGAGGCGCAGCTTCAGCGCGAAGGCTATGTGCGGGCGCTGACCGACGAGCGCGTGATCCAGGCGATCCGTTCCGGGCTGCACGGCCGCATCGCCGTCTGCTACGTCGAATGGGCGGCGGCGCATCTGCAGTTCACCACGATCGGCTGGACCCTGATCAAGGACCGGGCCTCGGCCGAAGCCTTCGCCGGCAAGCTCGCCGAGATGCCGATCCAATCGCACAGCCGCACCTCGGTCTCCGGCGCCATCGACTACTCGGCTCGGCTCTTCGTGAATAACGGCTACGAAGGCGAGCGGCTGGTGATCGACATCTCCGGCGACGGCCGCAACAACGACGGCCGCCCGGCGCATCTCGCCCGCAACGAGGCGGTGGCCAAGGGCATCACCATCAACGGCCTGCCGATCCTCAACGACCGACCGACCTTCGGCTTCCCGCCCGACGCCAATCTCGACGTCTACTACGAGACGGACGTAATCGGCGGGCCCGGCGCCTTCGTCGTCGTCGCCAGAGGCTTCGACGCCTTCGCCGAGGCGATCATGTCGAAGCTGATCCGCGAGATCGCCCGGCGCCCGGACGACGCCGTCCGCTACTGATCCCCCCAATTTCCCGTAAGGACAACGCCATGACCGCTCTCGCCAACCAGCGCGTCGCCTACCTCAACGGCCAGATCCTGCCGGAGAGCGATGTCCGGGTCTCGTTCCGCGACCGCGGCTACAAGTACGGCGACGCCGTCTTCGATATGACGCGGACCTTCGGCCACAAGGTCTTCAAGCTGCAGGAGCACATCGACCGCTTCTACCGATCGCTCCGCTACGTTCGCATCGACCCCGGCATGAGCCCGAGGGAGATGATCCGGAAGAGCGAAGAGGTGCTGGAGCGCAACCTGCACCTGCTCGACAAGCACGACGACTACTGGCTCGGCCAGCGGGTGAGCCGCGGCGTCGACAACGTGCCCGGCGAGAGCCCGATCCAGACCGGCCCGACCGTCGTCATCGAGTGCACGCCGCTGCCGCTGAAGGCGCGCGCCAATTTCTACCGTGACGGTCTCGACGTGGTCGTGCCCTCGACCCGTCGCGTCGCGCCCAGCATGCTGAGCCCGCGCGCCAAGACGCACAACTACCTGAACATGATCATCGGCGAGCAGGAGGCGAAGGCCACCAACCAGAACTCCTGGGCGGTGCTGCTCGACGAGAACGGCAATCTGGCCGAGGGCATCGGTTCCAATATCTTCATCGTGCGCGACGGCGTCGTCTTCACGCCGTCGGAGCGCTATGTGCTGCCGGGCGTCTCGCGGCAGACGGCGATGGATCTGGCGAAGGATCTCGGCATCAGGCTGGTCGAGGGCGACATCGACCTCTTCGATGCCTATGTCGCCGACGAGTGCTTCATCACCTCGACCAGCTTCTGCATCTGCCCGGTGCGCTCGATCAACGGCAACCCGTTCGGCGACAAGGCGATCCCCGGACCGGTGACGAAGAAGCTGATGGATGCTTACGTCAAGTTCGTGAACTACGACTGGGTCCAGCAGTATCTGCGCCACGCCTGAGCCAAGGCGCGCGTCGCGAACCCTAGGGTACGAAAACCTAGTTCGCTGCAGCGGCGGCGTTGCGCACGGCTCGGTGCTTGGCCAGCGTCGCGCCGTTCGCCGCCGCCCAGCGCGCCAGCGTGTCGAGCACCGGCTGCAGCGAATGGCCGGTGCCGGTCAGCCAGTACTCGACCTTGGGCGGCACCACCGGATGCACGCGGCGGCCGACGAGGCCGACGGATTCGAGCTCGCGGAGCTGCTTGGTCAGCTCCTTCTGCGTGATGGTCTGGATGGCGCGGGAGAGCTCGGTGAACCGCATCGGCTCCCCGGCGCGACCGAGCGCCAGGATGATCGGCACCGCCCATTTGTTGGCGATGAGGTCGAGCACGCTGCCGATGAGGATGCGGCAGGTCGTGCCGTCATAGGCATGGCGCTCGACCTCGCTAACCTCGGAGTCGACGGTTTCCATTTGGTAAGTATAGCAGCTTTAGGTGCCTACTTGCAAACCGATACCGAAATGCGCCCTCCTTTCGTCATCCGCCGTCGCAGACCGCAGATGGCGAAGCTCTGGGAGAAGAACCGAGATGGCGAAGCTCACCCTCTATTTCGGACCGGGCGCCTGCTCGCTGGTCCCGCACATCGCGCTCGAGGAGGCCGGCGTTGCCTTCGAGCCGAAGCCGCTCGCGCTGCGCAAAGGCCAGCAACGCTCGCCTGAGTATCTCGCGCTCAATCCCGAGGGGAAGGTGCCGCTGCTTCTGGTCGACGGGCGGCCGCTGACCGAGAACGTCGCCATCGCCGTCTACCTCGCCAAGTCCTTCCCCGCGGCGAAGCTGCTGCCGATGGGCGATCCCGAAGCGGAAGCGCAGGCGATCTCGCTGCTCTCTTGGTGCGCTTCGGGCGTGCATACGCGCATCGGCCCCTTCTTCGGCCCGCAGCGCCTCTGCGACCTGCCGGACAGCGCCGACAACGTGAAGAAGCTCGCGGGCGAGGACACGGCGAAAAACTTCGCCCTGATCGAGAAGCAGCTCTCCGGCAAGCAATGGGCGCTCGGCGATCAATGGTCGATCATCGATGCGTATTTCTTCGTGTTCTGGCGCTGGGCGAACTTCCTCAAGATCGATGTCTCGGCATATTCCAACTACGCCAAGCACGCGGCGAAGATGGCCGAGCGCCCGAGCGTCAAGCGCGCGCTCGCGCGCGAAACCGAGGCTTCGGCGGCCCTCGAAAAGGCGGCGTAGCAGCCGGCTCCCAAAGAAGCGCCTTCGTACTCCCTCTCCCGCGTCATACGCGGGGGAGGGTGGGGTGGGGGCCGGAGCGAAGCGACGGTCGGCGGCGCTGTTGCGCGGTTCCCCTCGCTAACGCTCGGGCCCCCACCCCACCCTCCCCCGCGTATGACGCGGGAGAGGGGGTACGAAAGCGCAAACGAAAAGGGCGGGTCCCGCGGGACCCGCCCTTCCTCTCTTGAGCGACGAAGCTCAGACCTGCTGGATCGCCGACAAGCGCCAATGGTCGCCCGGCTGGCGGACGAAGGTCCAGACTTCCTCGGTCTCGACCGGGCGATGCTTGTCGCCCTCGACCACGTTGCCGCTCGCATCGACCGTGTAGTCGCGCGCCGACCAGCGGAGCATGGCGGTGGCATAGTCGGTGCCGTCTTCGGACCAGGCCTCGGTGCCCTCGCCCTTGAGCAGAGTTACGTCCTCGACCTTATTGGTCAGGCCGCGGCCCTTGAGCTCGGCGAGCTGGCCCGAGAAGTAGCTGGACATCTCCTGGGTCAGGAGCGGCTTGAGCGCCTCGGTGTCGTGACGGCCCCAGGCCGACTGGATGTCGACGAGCAGGCGCCCGAAGGTCTCCTGATCAGCCGCGGTGACGTCGACATCGGGCTGTGCCGGACGCGCGCCATACCCGCCGCCGGGTCCGCCCTGAAGACCGGAAAGATCGACCGGCCCGCGCGCCAGCGCCTCAGGCGACAGGCGTGCCTCGCTGCGCCGGCGGAAGAAGGTGAAGGCGAGGAAGCCGATGCCGCCGATCACCAGCCAGGGGAGCAGGCTGCCGATGAAGGAGCCGGTCGGCGAGGCTTCCGGATTCTGCGCGGCCTGGGCGGCATTATGGCTGCCGAACAGCATGTTGCCGATGAAGGAGCCGGCAAGACCGGCCACGATCCCGGTAATGATCGGGCTGCCCATGCCGAAGCCGGAGGAAGCCGGGGCGGGAGCGGGCGTCGCCGGGCGTGCCGGGGTCTGCGGCGCGGCCTGGCGGGTCATCGCCGGGCTCTGCGGCGCCGTGGTCGAGCGCTCGATCGTTCTGCCGGCGCCCGAATCATGGGTACGCGAGCCGCGGCTGCCCTGGCTCTTGCTGCTGCCGGCGGCGGCTTCCGCAACGACCGGGGCCAGGACCAACAATCCAACGAGGAGGGCCGTTACGACGCGACCCTTCTTTGACAACATTTTCGACCTCCCATGAGAGACTGCCCCCACAATGTAGGGGATTTTCGCCCGGGTTCCAGCCCCTCCGCTCGACCGGACCGGCCGCCTTGGCTATAACCCGGCCGTTTCCGGGGGAGGATTGATGGCTCGTCTCGCCACGGTTTTCGGCGGATCCGGTTTCGTCGGCCGCTATATCGTCCGCCAGCTCGCGCGCGACGGCTGGCGCGTCAACGTCGCCTGCCGCGACGCCGAATACGCGAAGTTCCTGAGGCCCATGGGCGATGTCGGCCAGGTCACGCCGCTGGCCGTGTCGATCCGCGACGACGCGAGCGTGGAGGCCGCGGTCGCGGGTGCCGAAGCGGTCGTCAACCTGGTTGGCATCCTCTACGAATCGGGCAGCCAGGGCTTCGAGGCGATCCACGCCCAGGGCGCCAGGCGGGTGGCGGAAGCCTCGGCGCGCGCCGGGGTCTCCCGGCTCCTCCATTTCAGCGCCCTCGGCGCCGACCCGTCCTCGCCCGCGCTCTATGCCCGCACCAAGGCCGCCGGCGAAGCCGCGGTCCGCGCCGCCTTCCCGGGCGCCACCATCTTCCGGCCGAGCATCGTCATCGGGCCCGAGGACGGCTTCTTCAACCGCTTCGCCGGTCTCGCCCGCGTGATGCCGGCGCTGCCGCTGTTCGGCGGCGGCCGGACCCGCTTCCAGCCGGTCTATGTCGGCAACATCGCCGAGGCGGCCAAGCGCGCACTCGACGACCCGAAGACCGCCGGCGTGACCTACGAGCTCGGCGGTCCCACCATCTACACCTTCCGCCAGCTCATGGAGCTGATGCTGCGCGAGATCCGGCGCAAGCGCTGCCTGGTCAGCGTGCCCTTCCCGATCGCACGCCTGGAAGCGCGCTTCCTGCAGGTGCTGCCGGTGCCGCCGCTCACCGTCGACCAGGTACGCATGCTCGAGCGCGACAACGTCACCGCGCCTGGCATGCCGGGCCTCGCCGAGCTCGGTGTCTTGCCGACGCCGGTCGAGCAGGTGATCCCCTCGTATCTCGATCGCTTCCGGCCGGGCGGGCGCTTCTCGGCCGCGGCATGAGGGGCCGTTTCGAGCGCACCGTCGAACGCTGGATTCTCGGCAGCCGCTGGCTGCTGACGCCGTTCTATCTCGGCCTCATCCTCGTCATCGTGGCGCTCGCCATCACCTTCTTCCGTGAGCTCTGGCACCTTTACGCCACGATCTTCGCCGCTGGCGAAGCCGAGGTCGTGCTGCTGGTGCTGTCGCTGGTCGATGTCGTGCTCGTCGCCAATCTGCTGATCATGGTGGTGATTTCGGGCTACGAGAACTTCGTCTCCGACATCGACATCGCCGAAGGCGAAGAGGCCCCCGACTGGATGGGCAAGATCGACGCCGGGAACCTCAAGGTGAAGGTCGCGGCGGCGATCGTCGCGATCTCCTCGATCCACCTGCTCCGCGCCTTCCTCAACATCCACGAGCTGCCGGAGAGCAAGATCGTCCTGCTGATGATCATGCACCTCGTCTTCGTCCTCTCGGCCTTGCTCCTGGCCTATCTCGACAAGATCACGACGCACGGCGCCAAGGGCCACTAGAACGCCAGCGCCATCGCGAAGATGCCGAGCGCGAGGCCGGGGCCGAAGGCGATGCGCGTGGTGAGCCCGGGACCGCGCCCGAGCAGGTAAGCGATGCCGGCCGCGGCCAGCGTCGCCGTCGCGGCAATCAGCAGCACCGGCCCGACGCCGGCCGGACCGACCCAGGCGCCGCCCGCCGCCATCAGCTTGACGTCGCCGATGCCAAGGCCTTCGCGGCCGCGCAGCCGGCGGTAAAGAACTTGAACCAGCCAGAGCAGCCCGCCGCCGAAGGCGATTCCGGCCACGGCGGCCGGGAGGTCGCCGCCGACGAGCCAGGCCTCGAGGAGGCCAAGCGGCAGCAGCGGCAGAGTCAGCGCATCCGGCAGGAGCTGGCGGCGGAGATCGACCACGACGAGCGCCACCAGCACCGCGCCGAGAATCCCGCGCGCGACCACGGTGATCCAAGGACCGCCCAGCCACAGCGCCAGCAGGAAGGCGAGGGCCGACCCGGCCTCGATCGCGGCATAGTCGGCCGGGATCGCGGCCCCGCAGTGACGGCAGCGTTGCCCGAGCGCGAGCCAGGAGACGACCGGCACGAGGTCGCGTACTACCAGCGTCGTCCCGCAGGAGGGGCAGATCGAGCGCCCGCCCCGGAAAGAACGGCCAGCATAAGTACCCTCGCCGTCGATCGCCGCGCCGAGTCGCGCCTGCGCCGCGCCGAGAAAGCTACCGAGCGCGGCGAAGCCCGCGATGCCCGCGGCGACCAGAACCGGATCGGAGGGAAAGGGCTGAAGCCAGGGCAGCATGCGCGCGGACGATGCGCCGAGCCTCTTCGGGGCGCAACGGTTGACACACCCCGGCCCCTCAAGTAGCGGGAGCCGCAGCATGATCTATCCCGTGATCCTGTCGGGGGGCACCGGCAGCCGCCTCTGGCCGATGTCGCGGGCGCTGTTCCCCAAGCAGCTTCAGCCGCTGGTCGGCCTCAACAGCCTGCTCCAGGACACGGCGCTGCGCGTCGCCGATGCCTCGCGCTTCCGCCGGCCGGTCGTCGTCTGCAACGCCGAGCATCGTTTCGTCGTCGCCGAGCAGCTGCGCCAGGTCGACCGTCCGGCAGCGGCGATCCTGCTGGAGCCGATGGCGCGGAACACCGCGCCGGCGATCGCCGCCGCGGCCGAGCATCTGCTGCGCGACGATCCCGAGGCGATGATGCTGGTGCTGCCGTCGGATCACGCGATGATCCGCCCGGAGCCGTGGATCTCCGCCGTCGTCGCCGCCGAGGCTGCCGCCCGCAACGGCGCCATCGTCACCTTCGGCATCCGGCCATCGGGACCCGAGACCGGATACGGCTATATCCAGGCCGGTGCTGCGATCGCCGGCGCCGGGCCGTGCCGACGCATCGAGGCCTTCATCGAGAAGCCCGACCGCGACAAGGCGGAGCAGCTTGTCGCCGGCGGGCGGCACTACTGGAACGCCGGCATCTTCCTTCTGTCCGCGCGCGTCTATCTGGACGAGATCAAGCGCCATGCGCCGGCGATCGCCGCCGCCGCGGCCGCAGCGGTCGAGCGCGGCAAGCGCGATCTCGACTTCCTCCGCCTCGATGCGGACGCCTTTGGCAAGGCACCGTCGCGCTCGATCGACTATGCGGTGATGGAGCGGACGGATCGCGGCGTCGTGGTCGCGGTCGATCCGGGCTGGAGCGATGTCGGCTCCTGGCGGGCCCTGCACGAGATCGCGCCCCAGGATGCGCGCGGCAATGTCCGCATCGGCGATGTCCACGCCACCGACACTAGCAACTCCTATCTTCGCTCCAACGGGCGCCTGCTGGTCGCAGTTGGGGTCGAGAATCTGGTCGTCGTCGCCGACCCCGATGCGGTCCTGGTCGTTAGGCTCGACCGCGCCCAGGAGGTCAAGGGCGCGGTCGAGGCGTTGACGGCAGCCGGCCGCGCCGAGGCAACCTCGCCGGCCATCGTCTACCGGCCCTGGGGCCACTACCGGAACGTCGATTCCGGCGCCGGCTTCCAGGTGAAGCGGATTGTCGTGAACCCCGGAGGCCGGCTTTCCCTTCAGCGCCACGCCAAGCGGACCGAGCACTGGGTCGTCGTCGCCGGAACCGCCGAGGTCACTGTCGGCGAGGAGGTTCGCCGCCTCGGGCCGACGGAATCGGTGATGGTGCCGGCCGGTGCTGCGCACCGGCTCGTCAATCCGGGGAAGGAAGACCTCCATCTGATCGAGGTCCAGTCCGGCGCCTATGTCGGCGAGGATGACATCGAGCGGCTGGACGATGCCTATGGAAGGGCGTAAGCCGTTGTCATCATGGATGAAGTGACCAGTCGCGCGGACCTGCGCGCGCCTGAATACCTCTTTCGGCCGATCATCTTCGAGACGCCTGAACGGCTGTCCGATCTGTCGGCCTGGACCGAGCACACGCCGTTTGCGATGTGGATCGTGGACGCGACTCGGCCGTCGACCCTGGCTGAGCTCGGGACTCATGCCGGGGTCTCCTATTGCGCCTTCGCCCAAGCGGTGAAGACGCTCGGGCTCCCGACCGCGTGCTACGCAGTCGACACCTGGAAGGGCGATGCGCACACCAACAAGTCCGACGCCGCCTATGCCGACGATGTGCTCGACGACCTCCGCCGCCACCACGATCCGCGCTATGGCAGCTTTTCGACCCTGGTGCCGTCGACCTTCGAGGCGGCGGTTTCAAATTTCCCGGACCGCTCGATCGACCTCCTGCACATCGACGGCTACCACACCTACGATGCCGTGCGCGGCGACTTCGAGACCTGGCGTCCAAAGCTCAGCGACCGCGCCATCGTCCTCTTCCACGACATCAACGAACGCGGCGGCGATTTCGGCGCGTGGCGCTTCTGGGATGAGGTGAGTGGCCGCTACCCGTCCTTCCACTTCCTCCACGGCCATGGCCTCGGCGTGCTGGCAGTCGGGCCTGAGCAGCCGGCGTCGATCCGCTGGCTGACCGGGCTCGGCGAGGACGACCGCGCGACCGTCCGTTCCTTCTTTGCCGGCCTCGGTCGCTCGGTGCAGGTGCGGATCGATCTCGAGGTCAGCGAAAGGCGCGGCAAAGCCTCGGCAACGCACGCTGCAAATCTTCAGGTCACGGTTGACGACCAACAAACACGGCTGACGGCGATGGCCGAGGAGAATCGGCGACAGCTCCAGGACGCCTACCGCAAGCTGCACGAAGCCAATCTTGCGACCCAGAAGGTCAACGAAGAGGCGACGTGGCGCCAGGGTGTCATCGATGAGTCGCGGCGGCGCCTGACCCAGCTCGAGGCGGAGGTGCAGGCGAGAACGCAGCATGTCGCGCTGCTAGAGCATTTTCCGATCTGTCTGAATCGTCAGGGATTCCCAATCCTGTCGCGATGTGATTCAAGATGCGTGCTGGAGGAGGAGGCCAGCGGGCATGGGAGTTCCCCTATCAGAGGATCTTCGTGTTCGTGTGGTGCGGGCGGTCGAGGACGGATTGTCTCGGCGCCAGGCTGCTGAGCGGTTCGGGGTCGGTGTGTCGAGCGCGATCCGGTGGGTGGATGAGTGGCGTCGCAGCGGCCGCACGGCGGCCTTGGCTCAGGGCGGCGACCGGCGGTCTGATCGGATCGAGGCGGAGGCGGCCTTTCTGCT
>Ga0194132_10005357_pt1 | contig 20884 bp, 19 predicted proteins | sample TA2KigOf80mmetaG_FD_148612 | JGI IMG/M metagenome (GOLD analysis project Ga0194132, IMG submission 148612) | Freshwater microbial communities from Lake Tanganyika, Tanzania - TA2015054 Kigoma Offshore 80m | ecosystem: Environmental > Aquatic > Freshwater > Lake | place: Tanzania: Lake... | reverse complement strand
AAAAATTTTCCTGGTCCATTGGAACGGGCGGGGGAGGAGAAGTATAGCCATCACCATAAGTTTCATTATTGATGTACGGGGGGGGATCAAAGGCATTGGGACTATCAACCGGCGGTACTTCATTAAAAGAATCGTTTTCGGGAAAAAATGGAGGTGGAGGCGGGGGGGGAATTTCTGACTCAGGAAAAACCTGCGAAGGAGGGGGAGGTTCAAAAGGCTGCTGAAAATCAGGTTGGTTCGGAAAGCCAGGCTGGAAGTCATTACTGCCAGGAAGCGGCACTTGAGGAGGGACTTCGACCGTTGCAGGAGGAATAGTGTCAGGCTGTGATTGAGCTTGAGGAACGTTATCTGAGGGTAAATCCGTGGATGGCTGCTGCAGCCCGCTCGGCAATCCGGTTCCAGGGAAATTTTCAGGCTGTTCGATAGAATTTGTCTCACTGCTCTCAGCTTTGGAAGGTTTAGCATCCTTGCTTTTATTTAAACCTATACCGTAGCGAAAATAGAGTGCCGATGCCGCCAATGTCAAAATGAAAAATATAAGCCATTTCATAGAAGTTACCCTTGCCAGTATACATGCAATGAAATAGCGAATAAAGACAAGTAATGTTATAGAAGTAGAACTATGATGGAACCCAACAAAAAACTAAGCACGACTGAAGAGATTCCCACTATTCACTGGGCAGACCATGTGTCGGAAGAACTGATAAGAAAACACCCAGAAAAGAATAAACTTGTTTGTGCCTCAGGGATTTCGCCGAGTGGGGTCGTCCATATCGGTAACTTTAGGGAAGCTATTACCGTTGATTTTGTCGTTCGGGCTTTACTAGACCGAAATAAGGAAGTGCGATTTCTTTACAGTTGGGATGACTACGATGCTTTTAGAAAAGTTCCGGTAAATCTTCCGCAACAGGAGATGCTTAAAAAGCACCTTCGAAAACCGATTTCTGAAGTTCCTGATCCCTTTGGACAGTATCCTTCTTATGCCGCCCACTTTGAGAAACGATTTGAAGCAGAGATAAACCAGTTGGGGATTAAGCCCGACTACATCTACCAGAATGAACCCTATCGTTCTGGGAAATACATTCAGGGCATCAAAGATGCTTTGGTAAAAGAAAAACAGATTATTGATATTCTAAATAAATCACGGACCGAGCCTTTACCTGAGAACTGGACCTGCTTAAGTATTTTTTGTAAAGAGTGCTCCAAAGACACGACCGAACTCACTCGCAGAGAAGCTGAGACCGTTTTCACCTATTTTTGCAAATCTTGTAAAAAAGAACAAACTGTCGACATGGCAAAAGAAGGGGGGGTCAAACTTCTTTGGAGGGTGGATTGGCCGATGCGCTGGGCTCACGAAGGAGTTGATTTTGAACCCGGGGGAAAAGATCATTCCTCCCAAGGCGGTTCCTATGACACCGGAGTAGAAATTGTAAAAGAGGTTTGGCATCGCGAAGCCCCCACTTATGTTCAATATGACTTTGTGATTGCTAAAGGAGCCGGAGCTAAGCTCTCTTCGTCTTCAGGTAATCTTTTAACTCTCGGCGAAACTCTCGAAATCTACGAACCGGCTATTATCCGTTGGATTTTCGCCAGCCGAAAACCCAATCTCGATTTTGCGATCGCATTCGACTTAGATGTTATTAAGACTTATGACGACTTTGATCGTTGTGAACGGTTTGCTTACGGCGTTGAAGAAGGGGAAGAGAAAAAAGTTCGTTATGAAAAACGAATCTACGAATTCTCGTGTATCGAACGTGCTTTCCCAAGGGATTATTCCCATCCCTCGGCTCAATTTCCATTTCGTCATCTTTGCAACATCCTTCAAATTCACCAAGGGGATTTGGAAAAAGCTAAAGAATTTTATCAATCTCAAATTAAAACTCCTCAAGATGAATCCCGTTTCTACGCTAGAGCAAAACGAGCCTGGAAATGGATTACCGAATTTGCTCCTGAGGAGTTCAAATTTACTCTTCAAACGGCACCAAACCACCGTCCCCAATTTGCTCAACCTATCAAAGAACTGGTCCAGCTTTTAAAAGGAGACGGAGTAGCGAATTGGACTGAAGAGACTCTAGCTAGCAAAACTTTCGAGATTATGAAACGAAATCAAGTCGAACCCAAAGCTTTTTTCCAGGATATTTACCGAGTTTTAGTTAACAAACCTAACGGCCCCAAGTTAGCTAGTTTTCTATTAGCCATCGGCCCTCGCCGTTCGGCTGAAATTCTGGAAAAGGTTTTATAAAAACAGGAGTCCACTATGAAAGAAATCAGAGCTAGTCACATTCTAGTTGAAAAGGAATATGAAGCTGAAGACGTTCTAAAAAAACTTTCCGAAGGCTGTACTTTTGAGTCGCTAGCCAAAGCCTACTCCAAATGCCCGTCGAGTGAAGAAGGGGGGGACTTAGGAACTTTTAGAAAAGGCCAAATGGTAGCCTCTTTTGAGGAGGCTGCTTTCGCTCTCAAAGTCGGAGAAACTTCAGGGCCGATTAGAACACAATTTGGATATCACATTATCAAAAGAACAGAGCCGTGATTTTTAAGTAATTGCCAAATTCACATACCTGCTCTCTTTAACTAGGCTTTTTAAGAGGCTGGTCCGATATTTTTTTTCTTAAATTGCAAAGACTTCTAGAGGACCAAGGTTATAAGATTTGATAAGTTTTCTTGGAGTTTCATTTGATAATTCACCTCATCATCAAACGGCCAATAAATTGCGCGCCTTAAACCAACTTCATGGCCGTTTGAACCTCTTAAAAAGCCCACTTAAAGGGTGCAGGTATTTTCTTTTTAAATATGCCCCAGTTGAATTGGCTTTTTAAGAGGCTGGTCCGATATTTTTTTTCTTAAATTGCAAAGACTTCTAGAGGACCAAGGTTATAAGATTTGATAAGTTTTCTTGGAGTTTCATTTGATACATCATGTATCAAATTCACCAATACCTCGTTGTCACTTTACAATCCCCATACACGCGGGTCATACAACTGATCCTGTCCGAAGTGGGATTTTTGTCTCGTTGCAACAATTTAATTTCAGTGCTTTGTTGTGGAGATAAGTTCTCTGCTCCATCCACAACCTGCATGTTGCACCGCCCACAAACATTATCAGCGCTGCAAGATGAGGCCACAGGGAGGTCAGCCTGTCTTGCTGCATCAAAAAGCAATGTTCCAGAAGAGACTTCGCAGGTCTTTCCCGAAGGCAAAAAGGTCACAATGGGCATGTGCGACAATATCTCCTTTGGGCTATAATTATCTTAAGAGATTTTCTCACACCTCACACTCTGTATCTAAATAAATTTTCAAGGAAATATCATGTCAGAAAATTCTTTGAGTGCATCAGCACCCTCACCTGAAACTTGTTCCCTTTTAACCGAGGACGCAAAGACGATAGCCCATATTTTGGACGAAATGGGAAAAATCATCGTGGGCCAAGAGGACATGAACCGAGCTTTAATCTCGGGGATTCTCACAGGTGGACACATTTTACTCGAAGGGCTTCCGGGTTTAGCCAAGACCTTGGCAGTTAAAACGCTCGCGACAGTCCTTGATGCCAAGTTTCAAAGGGTTCAATTCACTCCCGATTTACTCCCTTCTGATCTCATTGGAACCATGGTTTATCATGAAAATTCAGGAGAATTCACTCCCAAAAAGGGTCCGATTTTTGCTAATTTGGTTCTTGCCGATGAGATCAATCGCGCCCCTGCAAAAGTTCAAAGCGCACTCTTAGAGGCCATGGCTGAAAAGCAAGTAACTATCGGAGATCAAACCTTTCCCCTCACAGAGCCTTTTCTGGTTTTAGCCACGCAAAATCCTATTGAACAAGAAGGTACCTATCACCTGCCTGAGGCTCAGTTGGATCGTTTTATGTTCAAAATCAAGGTGAGTTATCCCAACCGCTCTGAAGAACGGGTAATCATTGAACGTATGAGCACCCACCCCCCTCCGAACACCCAAAATATTTTTTCGACTTCAGGAATTCTAGAAATTCGCAATAGAGTCGAAAAAATTTATGTGGATGAACGGATAAAAAATTATATCTTGCGGCTTGTTCTCTCAACTCGAAAAAGGGAAATAATTAATGCCGATGAAGCCAATCTAAAATCCTTGGACAACATACGTTCGCTAATTCACATCGGCGCATCTCCTCGTGCCTCTTTATTTCTCATACGAGCCGCCAAAGTAGCCGCTCTCTTTGAACAACGAGCTTTCGTAACTCCTGACGACGTCAAATCGGTTGCTCACGCTATTTTAAGACACCGACTTATCTTAACTTTTGATGCCGAAGCCAGAGGGTTAACCACTGATGATGTCGTTCATCAACTTTTAGAAACCGTTAACGTTCCCTAACTCATGAAACAGTTTCGTGAATCACTATTGCGAGCAGCAGACCAAATTGAGCTCACAAGTCTCAGGCGAGTCTCTGCTCTTTTATCGGGCCACTACTCAAGCCCCATTCAAGGCAGTGGCATGCAATTTAAAGATTTTCGCCCCTACCAATTTGGGGATGATGTTCGACACATGAGTTGGCAAGTCACGGCAAGGACCGGCCATGCCACTCTTAAAACTTTTGAAGAAGACAAAGAGCTTAATATTATTACGATGATCGACATCTCAGGCTCTTCAATGTTCGGAATTTCAAAAATAAATAGAATCGAAATGTATCAAGAACTACTCGCACTTTTTGGATTGGCTGCTTCTAAAACCAATGACAATTTTGGCATGCTTTTTTTTCATAACGCACCCGTAACTTTTCTTCCTCCAAGAAAGTCAAGGTCCCACCTCTTTTTAGGGTTAACTCAATTAAAAGAACAGCCTCTGCAAGGAATGAAAAGCGACCTTCGTCCCGCTCTAACTTACCTATCCCACTTTATTAAAACCCCATCTTTAATTTTTATCATTTCTGACTTTTTGATACCCCCTTTTTCTGAGGAATTAAAATTATTAGCCAGAAAGCATGAAGTGATGTTGGTTCACTGTTTTGATGATGCAGAAAAAGGATTCAGACTCAAAGGAATTTATGAAGCACAAGATCCTGAAACAGGTGAAACCTACTTGGTAGACGGAAATTCACCTAAGGTTCGCTCGATGCTTTTAAACCAATTCACCCAAAACTCTTTGTATCTTGAACAACTCGCTCGAGATACAAAGTCGGATTATTTACCATTGAGCATTCAAGATGACTACCTACAACGAGTGGTGCGCCATTTTAACTCTCGCGGGGCTCTTAAGCGGCAATCTCTACGCTAAAGAGAATTTTTCATTCTCGTTAACCCCGTCCAAAATACAACCCGGCAATCGAGCCGTGTTAAAAATTCGTGTGCCTTTAAATCCTGAGGAAACGGAATCTTCCGTAGACATTGGCGACTCAAGTTTATTTGAACTAAATAGTATTTCTGTCTTGGAAAAAGCTTCCGAAAGAACACCCTGTTGTCTCGAGCTTCGATATGAATTAACCGGATATCAAGATCTATCAACTCATCTTCCTCCCATCGAGTTTAAAACGCCAGGCAATTCATTTTCTACGGAACTCCTCGACCTGACAGTGCAAAGCCTTCGTGCTCAGGAAGACAATGAGTTAAGAGAAAGCTTTCCACCTCTCCCTCTTCCCTGGCCCTATCTGAAATGGTTAAAGAAACTTTCCTTAATAAGTGCAATCGCCCTTCTCGGGTTCTATCTTTTCCGAAAATGGCAAAGCCGACCCAAACGTCGAAAAGCCGTTCTAAAACCTTTAAAGAGCTTCCCCAAAGAGGATCCTCATCTATGGCTAAAACAACAGCTCTCACAACTTAAAACAAAACTCAAAAACGATCCTTCGAATGAGCTCTGGATAGACGAATGGGGAATAATTATTAGGGGGTTTCTTTTTAGAAAGAATTGCGTCCCAGCCACCTCTTGGACAACCCGAGAGATCAAAAATACGCTCGCAGAAAACAGTTTTGTTGGAGGAATCCTGGCCTACTTGGAAGCCAGCGACCAATTCAAATTCGCTCCCACATCAGTCAACGAAACATCGATTTTTAATCTGGTAAGTCAATTTATCCAGGAAACCGAGAAGACCCTAGCCTTATGTGGAAATTCTTAGAGCCAAACAATCTTTTGTTTTTGACACTTCCCACGCTAATCGTGGTTTCTATTTTTTTAAAAAAGAAAAAGACAACGCCAATACTCTTGATGTTAACCGACCCTAAATCGATTTTGAAAAACCTTAGTAAATCCACTCGTCTTGTCTTCGGTCTATTTTTTTTAGGGTACCTCGCGATTTTTATTTTAATGGCCGTTGTTTTTTCCAGGCCGATGCGCATTAAATCATGGATTCAAAAATGGACGGAAGGTGTAGATATTGTTTTTGCTCTGGATGTCTCTGAGAGCATGGAGGCTTCAGATTTGACTCCGTCACGAATTATCGCTGCCAAGGCCGTTATCAAAGATTTCGTTACTCACAGGCCAGACGATCGGATAGGACTGGTTATTTTTGGAGGAGAATCCATTCTCAAAAGTCCACTTACTAGAGACTTTGATTTCTTACTTTCTCAAGTCGAGGACGTTAGATTAAGAGAACTAAAACAAGGAACCGCCATCGGCAACGGACTCGCCAATGGGATTGCACGACTAAGGCAATCAGAATCTAAAAATAAGATTTTAATCTTGCTCACAGACGGAGACAGCAATGTGGGAGCGATTAATCCTGTAACCGCTGCTCACCTAGCCCGACAAGAGGGGATCAAAATTTACAGTATTGGTATCGGGCAACAAGATAGAGTTTTGGTTCCTATCTACTCCTACGATATAAAAGGACAACGAGGGCCCTTACTGACACAAATCCCCTCTTACCTGAATCCGGAATTGCTGAAACAAATTTCGGCTATTACGAACGGAAAAGCTTACATGGCCAGAGACACCGGAATGCTGAATCGCATTTTAAAGGATATCGATGCCATCGAAAAAACAAAGATTAAATTATTGCCAATGTCGAAAAAAGAAGAGTTTTTTTTAATTCCCGCACTCATTGCAACTTTCGGTTTGTTTTTTTTGATTATATTACAGGAAACCCGATTTCAACGAAGAAGACTCAATGGAATTTAGATTTGAAAATCCAATCGCCCTTTTTGGTTTAGGTTTTGTTCTGGTCTATTTGGGCAGATGTCTTTGGAAACGAAAATATTTAAAGGATAGCTTTTTATGGCGGAGAACTCTTCTTAATAGTCTTGGATTAATTTTTTGTGTGTTCGGTTTAAGTCGGCCACAGGGAGGAGAGGCCGTTACTTCACAAGTTTCAGAAAGGGCCAATCTCTTTATCGCTATTGATATTTCTCAAAGTATGTTGGCTCAAGACACGTTACCCTCCCGAATCCGATTTGCAATCGATTTTTCCCAAAAATTGCTAGACCAGTTAAACCAAGTAAAAGTAGCGCTCTACCCTTTTGCACTCGATGGCTACATCCAAATGCCGCTCTCATCAGATTTTCAGGCCGCCAAAGATTTACTTTCCTCAATGACCCCATCCATGGCAACGGGTCAGGGGACTGATTTAAGCGCTATCTTGGAAAACCTACTAACTCAAATCTACAAAAACGAAAGAATCGCTAAAGAGCGGGGCAGTGATTGGGTCAAACCACAAATCCTACTTCTAAGCGATGGAGAAACTCACGTTCCCATTAAAGATGCGGTACTTGCACAATTCAAAAAAAATGAAATTCCTATCTTTACTGTTGGCGTGGGCGGAACTCAGTCGGTTGCCATTCCTTTAGAGAATCGATTCGGTAGGAAACTTCTTCTTAGGGATTCTGACGGAAAAACAGTTTTGACCCAGGCTCATCCAGATGTTTTACAAAAAATCTCTCAAATTACGGGCGGGGTTTTTTATCAAGATAGTTTTCAAGAGGTGCCGAAGTTAGTCACCCGACTGAATCAAGCCATGCAACTTGGCAAGCTTGCAACAGGGTTTCGCTCAACTAGAGAGTTTTATCCCCTTTGTTTCATGATGAGTTTCTTCCTGATACTCATTGAGTTTTCGAAGGCCCGATGGGAATTTGCTTTACGCACTCTTCTATTCCTGTTTCTTCTAGGCAAATCCAGCCAGGCTATCGAACCCTTTGAAAACGAAACGGCTGCTGTCGAACATTACAACCGAGGAGTCCAAGCCTATCGCAATGATAATTTGAAGGAATCTGCCGATGAACTGGAAAAAAGTATTTTTTCGAGTCTAGATCCCAAAGTTAGGAAACGAGCTCTTTTCAATTTAGGGAATGTTTACTTAAAAATGGGAGAGATTGAGCAGGCTTTACAAGCTTATCAACAATCTCATGACACTCAAACTTCTAATACCACTTTTGACAAAGAAACTAATCAGAAAATTTCCGACAACCTTGCTCTTCTAGAAAGAATGAACCAGGAAAAACAGAAAAGAAACTCAAAGGAACCCAGGGAAGGAGAAGGTGAAGGCAAAGGAAAGAAAAATGGAGCTGGAAGCGACCCCAAAGGGCCCAAGAAATTTGAAGATGAAGGTCTCTCCGAGGAGATGAAACAAAAAGTCTATGATCATATTTCCGATGAAGAGAGAGAAACACTAAAAAGGCTATCTGAAGAGAAAAACAAAAACTCTGCTAACCGAAAAGTAAAACCTTGGTAACAAAATGAAACTACTTTCTAGCCTATTTTATTTTTCTTTATTTTTTTTCTCTTTCACTTTTGGAAGTGAAAGAGAATTTATTATGGACTGTGGCGTTTCCGAGGCTTTTGTCGGCCAAAAAGTGCTCTGTCAGTTTATACTTTTAAGCGAAGAAAGTTTTGTTGAAGGGGAGGTTATCAAATTCCCTGAATTTCGCGGCTTTTGGAGCGAAAACATCAGTATGAGACAAGGCCCTATCGGGCTAGTGGTCGCCCCTACTCCCTGGGGCGTACGCAAACAAGCCGTCATTGGAAGCTATCTCATTTCTCAAATGGTCGACAAACAAGAAGGCAGTATCTTACCTATGAAGCTCGCCGTTAAATCACGTAGTTTTTTCTCGTCTGATGCCTCTAAGCTCTCGGAGAAATCTGAAATTCTCATCTCAGACTCTAAACCTATCCGTTTTTTGCCCCTTCCGGTTAGAACTGAAACCGAAAAGAAAATTGTATTTCTAGGCGCTGTGGGTGAGTTTTCGATAGCTCAGCCGGATCTAATTGTAGAATATCGACTTGAAGAGCCGACTAATCTCAAGGTCTCCATTGAGGGTAAAGGAAACTTTTCGGAGCTTAACAGACTCCCGCTAAATTTGCCTGAGGGCTGTGAAATCGTAAGCCAACGAAGCTTCATTCAGAACTTTGGAGACACTTCGAATAAAACCTTTGATTTCTCTCTTCTTTGCAAAACGACTCCACCACTGAGTCACCCCCTAGGAGCCTTTTTATTTTTCAATCCAAAAACAAAACATTATCATTCGGTTCGACTTCCCAATGCTCGTTTCATGCCTGCACCTACAATCGAAAAATCTTCGACTCCAGTTTTCAAATTGCCCCCGCCAGAACTAACTTGGTCAACGGGAGAAAGTAACATCCCGTCAACTTGGTTTTGGATCGTACAAATAACGATTGCAGTTTTTGCTCTATTCTCATTCGGACGTGCTGAATTGCAACACTCTCGGGAGCTCAAAAAAATCTCGCCCCGTTTTCAAAGAAACTTGATTTGGAAAACAGCTCTAGAGGCACAACAAAAGGGAAAGCCCCAAGAATTTATCCAGCTGGCAGCGAACCTTTTCTCTTCCGTTCTCAAACAAGCGGTTCCATTTAACAAAGACCGTTGGTCAGGTTACACCACTCAGAAACATCTAATTCGTTTATCCCAATCCTCTGTTCCCCCTGAAACTTTAAAGCGCATTCAATCTCTCTTTCAGGCCTACGATCAAACTTTTAGCCCTTTTTCCCCAACGCAGCTCGAAGTTGACTCGAAGCTTCTAGAAAATGACTTAAATAAACTCGCCAAAAATTAGCATTATTTCAGTAAGTTAATTGAGTTCCCACCACGGACGGCTTAGAATTTCGCTGCTTATTTTCTTCCAAAGCCGGTGGCTTTTAGAGTTGACTTCTCGAATCATTTCACTAAGATAACGGACTTTAAAGAAGTTTAGGAGGCGCTCGTGGCACGCATTACCGTAGAAGATTGTTTAGAAAAAATTGCTAATCGTTTTGAACTTATTCACATCGCAGCTAAAAGAGTGAAACAAATGGCCAAAGGGTCCAAGCCTTTAGTTGCAGGCTCAAGAAACAAACCAGCAGTTATTGCACTACGTGAAATTGCTGCAGGTTATGTCAGCAAGGGTCCTGACATTGAACCTGAAATTCTTGAGTAGTCTGTAGTTAATATCTCAAATTAAACCAGGCCCGATATTTTGGGGAGAGTGGGGTATGAAGAAAACTTTCACTTCAACACTCATCATGCTTGGTCTGTTAGTTGGATTGTCAGCATGGTATGTTTTGTACGAACAACAATACCGTCCCAAGCAAAAAGAAGTAGAAGACGGCGATAAAAAGCTTATTTCACTCTCATCAGACCAAATCACCGAAATCAAAATTGAGAAGTTAAAAAATCCCCCAGTGGATGGAACTTCAACTCCAACAACGCCCTCTGAGTACGAAGTCATTGAAATTAAAAGAACAGGGAAAGAATGGTCAATTGTGGCTCCGGTTCAAACTTTAGGAGATTCTATCGCTATCAATTCTTTGGTTAGTGCCGCCTGCGATGCCAAACAAGAACGCATCGTAGAAGATAACGCGAAGGACCTAACCGCCTACGGACTCCAAAATCCGGTTCTCAAAATTTCATTAAAAAAAGAGGCTAACAGTCCGACTCAGGAGCTATGGCTTGGAAACAACACTCCGGTGGCGTACAGTCTTTACGCGAAAATTTCAGGCTCCACTAAGGTTTTCAAAACAAGCCGCAGTTTAAATAGCTCCCTCGATAAAGATCTCTTCGCACTCAGAGATAAAAATGTTTTAGCTCTCAATCGATCCGAAATTGTCGAAGTGGAAATAGAAAATCCCAAAGAAAACATAGTTCTGACTAAAGACTCAAGTTCTACTAAAGACAATTGGATTTTAAGTCGAGAGAACATGCCTGCAGACTCTTTAGAGTGGAACAAAACATTGATGTCGTTAGTAGACCTCAAAGCCACTAAAATTGCTTCTGAAAAAGCAACCCAACTAGCAGATTTTGGGTTGAGCCGACCTTTAGCTAAAGTTATTTTCACTTTGAATGATAAAAAGAGACAAACTCTGCTGGTAGGAAAATCGAAAGGGGCTCTCTTTGCCCAACGAGAAGGCTTAGAAACCATTTTTGAAATTGATAAAACCATCGAAGAAAAGCTGAGTGTCCCGTCTGTACAATATCGTGATAAACATCTTGCTAAATTTGATCGTTATTCTATATCAAAAATCAAATTGGAAACCTCTAAAGAAAGTTGGGAAGTAAAAAAATCGGAAGGGGACAAATGGAATTTTGGCGATGATCAAAATTCAGTAATAGATAACACCCAAATCGATAGTTTGTTGACCAGATTACAAGATATTCAAATCAATAAATTCTCAGCCCGACCCTCAAATTCAGCTACCTCAAATGCCTTCTTAAAAATATCCCTCTTTGAAAAGAACAATAATGTGGACAAAGAAGTGGTCCAAGTTAACCTATCTAAAAAGGTGGGTAATCAGATACAGGGAACCCGCAGTGGCTTGACCGCTGCATTCGAAATTTCAAAGGAAGATTTTGATAAGTTAAATATCTCGAAACAGAGTTTATTGAAACGGGACGAGAAAAATAGCGAAGCAAATAAGCTTCAGAAAAAATCATAAATCAATAGAAATGGAGTCAACCGTGACGTCATCAATCAAAGGTAAATGGGCTTTAGTATTAGGCGCTTCTAGTGGTTTTGGAGAATCCATCTCTTTAAAACTGGCTGAAACCGGAATGAACATTGCGGGAGTCCATTTAGATCGCAAAAGCACTTTGCCTCATGTTGAAGAGGTGACTCAAAAAATCAAAGGTTTTGGAGTTAAGCATCACTTTGTTAACGCTAATGCTGCGGACAAAGACAAACGAAAAGAGATTATTGCAGAGCTAAAAAACATAGCTCCGGAGGGGATCCATTGTTTAGTTCACTCTCTTGCTTTCGGAACTCTTAAACCCTTCACGAGCCCCGAAGAAAAAGACCGAATTTCACAAGAGCAAATGGAAATGACTTTAGATGTGATGGCTCATAGTTTGGTCTATTGGACACAAGATCTCTTGAGTGCCCACATGTTAAGTCGAGGTTCCAGAATTTTTGCGATGACTTCCAGCGGTGGAACCCGAGTTTGGCCGACCTATGGTGCCGTCTCCGCGGCCAAAGCGGCTTTAGAATCTCACTGTAGACAGCTTGCACTCGAGCTTGGTAAACAAGATATTGCTGTAAATGCTGTGCGAGCCGGGGTTACCGATACCCCAGCTCTAAGAAAAATTCCGGGAAATGAACAGATGATTGAGAGCGCTCTACAAAGAAACCCGGGTGGAAGGCTCTCGACTCCACACGATATCGCCAATTTGATTTCATTGTTAGTGCATCCGGAAGCTCGATGGTTAACTGGAAATGTCTTGGGAGTCGACGGAGGAGAGGATATCATTGGGTAGTAAAAGTAAGTTCTAAAAAAGAGGGGACAAAATGAAGGATAAATTTATTTTATGGATTTTCGTATGTTTTTTGGCAGTTAACTCGCTAGCCTTCTCAATGGATTTTAGTTTAAAAAAGGTTGCTGTGTGGAAACGAGGAGAATCAATGGCGGGTGAGGAATTCATTGCTGCCAACGAAAGCGTCGTAGATTATCTAGCAACTTTGAAGCGCCCCACTGAGCCATTCAAAATTATCGTTTATCAATGCCAAGTCAAATACCGAGATATCAGTCCGACGGTTCAGAATAATAATGCTAGCACTAACATAACCAACAGTTACCTTTTTATTCGGACTGTCTACGACATCAAAGACTGTATTTTGGTTGATTAAGAACTCTTTTTGAAATGTTCAACATGACTCGGTTCTTTAATTTTGGGATACGTTTTCTCTATCCAACATTTAATTAATCGGTAGGATTTCTGCTGGTATAAAAATCCTCTGTGCGGCACGCCTTCAATGACCATCTCTTCAACAAGAGGTGAGTTTCTGATTTTCGGCGGAAGTTTTGATTGTTGAACTGGACAAAGCAAATCATTAGTTGAGCTAAACGAGGCCATGGGAAAACCCTTGGGAAAAGGCGTACTGTTAAGTTTTCTCATGAAAGGAGAAATGGGTAAAATATCAAAGAGACATTTAGCTTTTAATATAAGATGCGAGAAGAAACCCAAACTTGCAATCCAAAGCCCCTGATTCGGAGTCGCCAAGGTAATCAACCCCTGACATTCTCTATCTCCCCCTAAAACCTGGACATAATATCTACCCACCAGCCCACCTGCTGAGTGGGCCAAAATGAAAACATGAGAGGGGGAGATCTCGCGGTTGGACTTTAAATGAAAAATAAGTTTCTGCAGTTTTTTCGCTGCGTATTCAAAACCATTCATTTCTCTTTTTGGATCCTGAAACAAAAAAGTTTGGATCCATACGTTGTAACCATCCCTCATCAAACGTCTGCGGAGAATTCTCAACGAACGTTCGGATGAGGACAAGCCTGTAAGCAAAATACATAGCGGTCGATGGGGCTTTAACTCACTAATACAATTCTCAGTTTGATTCACTGGCCCAGGAAGAAAGGTGAGAAACTCTTTAATAAAGTTAATAGCCACGGCTTCTATTCGGCTCGAATCCAATTTTTTTTTATTCTTCTTCGGAATCCTGCTGTACTTCTGGTTCCTCGGGACTCAATGGGGGAGCCTCATTTTTCTGTTGTTCTTCCATTTGCAGACTTGGATTTGGCTTAACTTGTTGTTTTGGAATACCCTCTAAAGCTGGCGCGTCATCGACCAAGGGTCTTTCCTGAGGCGCGCTTGAATCTGGAACCTGGGAAGCTGGTGGCAAAGTTGTCGAAGGGGTGGGTTGCTTTTCCTCGTTGGTGGCGGGGGTAAGTGTCGTTGATGTCACTGTGGTTGAAGTCGATGATACTGGAGACGAAACAGGAATTGTTTTCCGAGTTTTGGACTTTGAACTTCGTTGCTTCTTTTCAAAATTCCTAGACTTACCTTTAATCTTTGAGAGGCCTTTCTTTAACATCTTAAACATCTTATTAGTTGGCACATCGTCTCTAGCGCGTTCACCTAACCCTTTTGGAGTTGAATTGGACTGAATTGAAGAGTCCGCAGGCGGATCTGGGATTTGTTTGGGAACATTTCTATCAATGAAAGAAAGAATGGTGGCCAAATCTTTCTCGCCATTTATCGTTAAAGATTGGTGCTTTGCATCATAAGCCATTTGAAGCCCAGTATAGATAATACGAATTTTTCGACCGTGAGTTACCGGTGAGTCAAAAACCTTGCCTAAAAGAAGCAGAGTTTCATCGGTCTCAAATGAGAGTCCCAAGGCTTCATAACCTAAAGACTTTAAAGTTTCAGAAATATTACTGACCAAAGGATTGTTTTTTGAATCAGCAGCGTCCGGCTTGGCCGAGTTGTCGTTAACTTCCTCTAGGGCATGAGAAACAGGGGGCGGAGAGTTTTTCTGCAGCTCTGGGGCAGATGCACAATGACAGATGAAAACAGGGAAAAGGAAAACAGTAAGCTTACGGAAAATCTTTAAAATAATGTAACGACGCATTAATCTGCTCTCCTGAGACTCTCAAATTATTCTAAAGATTTTATCACAAAACTCCGATCCAGTTCTTGGACACCTGATTAACGGGTGAAAAAACCTATGCGAAATATAAATTGGAAACTATTACTGTCCTTCACTCTCTATTCGGTCTTTGCTGCTGCTACCGGTGAAACAGAACTTCAAATCAAAAAGTTTCGATTCAATCGACACGTAAAGTTGGGCTTCGAACGGTTAGTTATAGAATTTGAAAATAAATCCCCTACGAAGAATAGTCCTATTATTCGATTGGTTCCAAATACCAACGGAAAAGAAACTACAGTGCATATTAACCAGGCTAGCTTGGTTGGGGCTATTCCGGAATCTTCCATCAACGACTCGTATGTTAAGAAAAGCCAGTATTTTGGCCCTGTTTCCATCAATTCCGATGCAAGTACCGGTTTTGAAATTCGAACTTTCATTAAACAATCTCATTCAATCGTCGATGCTTTTTGGTTAGATAAACCTTCCAGACTCATTGTGGATGTCTTTCCAAAATCATCGGATAGAGCTCAAGGGCCCAACATCGTTTTAAAACGAACCACCGCATCGGAAACAAGAAAATCAGAAACAGGAAAATCGGAAACAGGAAAAGCAGAGAGCAAAAAGTCAAATTCCGAAGAAAAATCTGAAGGTATTAAGGAAGCAACAGTTACTGAAGGTGCAACTCCTGAGTGGACAAAAATGGAAAAACCTTCCGACGAATCTATCCTGTGTTTTCCAGCTCACACTCAAGTCAAAGCTAATATTGCTTTTGACAAAGGTTTAACAGGTGCAAACGCGGTCGCTAATGTGGATGCCACCTATGGCGCTGCTTCGAAAAATAATCAAGATGTTATTGTATGTTACCCAAAGGGGGCTCAAGTGACCCCGAAATTAAAATTCCAACCTAGTGAGACTCCTTTTTATGGCCGAGTTGATTTAGATGCCAAAGGCCCGAATAATCGCGTCCCTTCCTCGAGCTATATTCCGGTTTATCCAGGAAATGGCTGGGGATACCAACCTCCAAATATGGGATATCCAGGGCAAAATTTTTATGCCCCACCTTCCAAATTTGCTCCTCAGCAACCTTACTTTGGTAACAGAGACCAATGGATGAACAACGATGCGGATCTGGCTTTATCTTCTCCCGAAAATGAAAACCGAAACAGTTACCAAGACAGTTTTTCCCAAAAAGCACCTCCTATGAGCTTAGGAAAAAAATTAGCTCCTCCCGGGCAAAGATAAACTTTCGATTTAGCCCATGACATTTCACTGCTAGAGAGAGATACTTGTCCGCGTGCGCCATCGCAAAAAACACCAAAATCACAAAAACAGGTCAGAAAAAAGAAAGCATCGTTCCCGAGGTGGAAAAGCTTTTTTTAAAAATCCGAAACGAATTCTAACAGGTCGAGTTCAAAAAAAGCCTCAAGGATTCGCTTTTATTATTCCCTCCGATCCCAAACACAAAGACGCATTTGTGAGCCGATTTGAAGCTCGACTTCTAATGGATGGAGATCAAGTCGAGTACAAAATTCATCGCGATGGAAAAGGCTGGGCCGCTGAGATTATCAATATTCTTGAAAGAGCTCAGAAAGAGGTTTTAGGAGTTTTTAAAAAGAGCGGTGACCATTGCTATGTTGAAACAAGTTCAGGAGATCTCTTTGTAGTGGCTGGAGACTCCAAAAACATAGCGCCCCACCAGTGGGTTTTAGCAAAAATTACAGCCTACCCCACCGCAAGAGGTGCTGCCGTGGTCTGTGTTTCAGAAGTTCTAGGTCGAGAACTTTCTCCCAAAATGGACAACAAAATTGCCCTCGCTAAATATGCAATTCCAGAACACTTTTCATCAAAGGCTCTACAAGATGCGGAGCAAGCCATTGCTTGGGGGCAAGAGGAACTAAAAAACTCCTCTCCTCAAAGAAAAGATTTACGGCATCTTCCTTTTGTGACCGTAGATGGTGAAGACGCGAAAGATTTCGATGATGCTATTTTAGTTACTAAAAATAGTCGTGGGAATTTTGTTCTGCATGTCGCTATAGCCGATGTGAGTTTTTTTGTACGCCCGAAAACAGATTTGGATTACTCGGCTTTTGAAAGATCTACCAGTGTTTATCTTCCAGGAACTTGCATTCCCATGCTCCCGGAAATTTTATCTAACGACCTCTGCAGTCTCAGACCTCAAACCGACAAACTCACTCTCAATGCCGAGATCCATTACAACTCAAAAGGGCATGTCACCGAAACCCATTTTTATGAAGGCATGATTAGAACTGCTAGAAGAATTACCTACAATCAACTCCATGCTTTTTTTGAGAAAGATCCTAAACAACGGGAGGAGTTTAAATCGATTTTTGAACCTCTCAATCATGCTTTAGAATTGTTTGAACTTTTAACTACTAACCGTAAAGATCGCGGAGTTTTAGATTTTGATCTTCCGGAAACTCAAATGGAACTAGATGAGAATGATCTTCCCAGAACTGTGTTCAGACGACCCCGCTATGAATCGCATCGGTTAATTGAAGAATTCATGATTGCAGCCAACTCTGAAGTTGCAAAAGCTTTGCGGTTAGGTAAAGCGAGCGCCCTTTATCGAGTCCATGAAACGCCCGATTGGGAAAAGGTTGATGAACTTAATGCACTGATAAGACGCCTTGGCTTCGCACAATACTTGAAAGAGATCACCCCACTAGCCTTCGCTAAAGTTCTCTCTGCAACGCTTGGAAAGAAAGGTTCTCGCACGCTGCATCAGGCCATTTTAAGAACTCAAAAACAGGCAAAATACGAGCCCTCCCCTAAAGGCCATTTTGGCTTGGCTCTTATGGATTACACCCATTTTACTTCGCCTATTCGAAGATATCCCGACCTAATTGTGCATCGTGGCATAAAAGAATTTATTCTAAAACAACATACTTCCGATAAGTTTACTGAGGGTGTCGATTTCGTCAAACTTGGCCAAAAGACCAGCGAACGAGAAAGACGGGCCATGGAAGCTGAACGCTTTGTCACTCGAAGAAAGCAATGTTGGTTCATGAAAACCAAGATTGGCGAGACTTTTCAAGGTATTATCTCGGGACTTATTGAGAGGGGACTTTTTATTGAGATTCCCGAATTTAGTCTTGAGGGCTTTTTACCTGTTGATGCTCTCAATGGCTACTATGAATTCGATGAAGACCGAATGTGTTTTCGCAAACGTCCGGGACATCTGACACTATCGGTGGGAGATCCCATGGAAATTCAACTCACATCGGTAGAAGTCGAAGAAGGACAAATTACTTTTTCTCTAGCTGATTAAAAATGAAAGTCATTTCTACAGCAACTAATCTAGCACAGGCCTTCAAAAACGCAGGCCGAGTTACAGAAATTCTTCGCGTACTTGCAAGTCACGGTTTTATCGATCTTCTCCATCGAATGAATTTATCAAAGTTTTTAGGAGATAAGAAAGAAGAGGATCCCAGATACGCTGCCCTCCCTCTTCCTGAAAGACTTAGGTTAAGTTTTGAGGAACTAGGTCCGACTTTCGTCAAGTTGGGTCAGCTTTTAGCTACAAGGTCCGATCTCATTCCAGAAACTTTTGTTGATGAATTCTCGAAACTTCAAGATAACGTCACTACTGTTCCATTTGATGAAATTCATTCGCTTTTGGAATTAGAACTCAAATCCACTGTCAATGAAGTCTTTAGTAGTTTCGAAACCACCCCCAAAGCAGCAGCTAGTATTGCGCAGGTTCACTTTGGTGTTCTTAAATCGGGCGAAAAAGTTGCCGTCAAAATTCAAAGACCCGGAATTGAAAAAATCATCCAAAATGACATTTCGATTTTGAGAGGCTTAGCCGTCCTACTCGAAAAATATATTCCTGAAGTCGAGCCTTTCAATCCTGTAGGGCTAGTAGAAGAATTTTTTCACTCCATCGTCTTCGAACTCGATTTTCGAGTTGAATCGAACAACATTCGAAAGATCAAACACAATCTTAGAGACTTAAAACAAATTAGCGTGCCGAAGGTTTATGACAAGTATAGTTCTTCGAGGGTTCTGGTTCTTGAGCGCTTTGACGGAATACGTTTTTCGGATCGAGAGGCTATCTTAAAAGCCGGAATTGAACCTCATAAGATTATTGAAATCGGGGCAGATGCTTTTTTTCACATGGTAATGCATGACGGTCTTTTCCATGGGGATCTTCATCCTGGAAATCTATTTGTCCTCCCTGATGGAAACATAGGAATTATTGACTTTGGAATTGTGGGCAGACTTGGAAAGCGGGTAAAAGATAGTGTCGTTACTATGTTCATCGCTATTATCGATGAAGATTATGAAAGTTTAGCATCCGAATATCTCGTTCTTTGCTCTCCGACGGGAGAGACCGATGTCAATGTATTGCAAAAAGACTTGATGGACACGCTATCTCCCTATGTGGGAATGTCTTTGGGTGAGGTCAATGCTGGAAAGCTTTTATTGCGATCAACACATATTGCAGCTCAACATCACTTAAGAGTTCCTAGAGAGCTTATGCTTTTGTTCCGCGCCATCATGACAATCGATGGCCTTGGTAAAAAGCTAGATCCTAACTTTGATGTTCTTCAATTGGGAAATCGATTAGCAAAGCAAGTAGTGGGAAGTCGATATAGCAGAGAAAGACTCACACATGATCTCATTATTTTAGGTAGAGACTTACAGGACACTTTAGAAACCTTCCCTCGTCTTTTAAAACGTTTTTTAAGAGTTTGGTCCCACAATAACTTTGCTCTGGAATTTAAAAATAAGGATATTAATAATTTAATTCGAGCCGTTGAAAGTTTTAACTACTATTTCTTTGTTTCGGTTTGTGGTTTTACTCTTACAGCCTTGGGAATAGCTTTACTCTTCTTACAAAAAGGCCCAGAAATTTCAGGATTTTCTGTTTATAGCCTCATCTTTTTATCATTGGGTTTAACGACCCTAGGGCGCGGGTTATGGTCCATCAAAAAACCTTGATGCCCATAATTGCCCTTCTTTTTCTCACTCTAAATCTTTTTGGACAAGATTTTGTAGACCCAAAAAAAATCCTGCCCCAACTACAAAATAAATTTAAAAACCAATCGGTTGATAATATCGAACACACAGTACGAAGAATGGGTAATAAAAAGATCAGTCTTGAAGCCTATGTTTCCTTAGAGGCCGATTGGTTACAGTTAAAATCGATTCTTAAACATATCAATGAATATCCAAAGTGGGTTCTTCCCAGAATTAACGAACGCAGTCCGGGAGATAAGTTTTTTATTCAATTTGCATCTATCACTCCAGCCCAGAATTTGATCGACACTTTGGATGTTGAGGTCTTTTTGTCCCTGCCTGCTTTAAAAATTCCAATCCGAAGACTGTTTCATTTTGAACTCTTACCCCAAAGTGATGACAATACCCTGACAATGCGAATGACTGCTTTGGCCTCTACAGACTCTGCGGTAAAAGACTTATCAGGTTATGCTCATTTTTTTAAGAATCCCAAAAACCCTTCACAGATTTGGGTCTATCTTGACGTTTATGTTATTTTAACCCATTGGCTAGTCTACGAGTCACTTCCCGAACGACTCTTGACAAGAGAAGTAGGAGATCGGCTTAGGATTATCATTGAGAACTATCAAAACTATGAAAACACTAAAGGAGTAAAAATCCCTTAAATTCAATAGTTATTGGGTAAATTTAGTTTGACGATTAAATCGAATCAAAGCCCCATAAAAACAGTGGAAGAGTAGGATGCAAATTTCTCTTCTCATCTCCAAAAACCAGCTGAATGACGTCTAACTCACTATCCAATGTAAATTCAGAATCAGAAAACAAGATGGTTCCCTTATCTTTAGACCAAACATGCTCAATTTTGTTTATTTTAAGAAAATTCATATAGGTACTTAAAAGAAGATTTTTGTCCAGGATCTTAATTAATCCGAGTGCGCCTTCCCACTTTTCTTCAGCCACTTGTTTTAACAAAGAAATATCAGCGTCTGAGGGAGCTATGAGTGTTAATGGTTGGCTAGGAAAGTATTGTTTCTGACAAAAAGAGATATTTCGTTGAAGCTCTGAGGGTTCTCCTGCCCACTCATGAATGTAATCGGTAAAATCAGCCCCCTTATTGACAACAATGTAAGATGATAGCTTCCC
>Ga0194132_10005354_pt1 | contig 20891 bp, 17 predicted proteins | sample TA2KigOf80mmetaG_FD_148612 | JGI IMG/M metagenome (GOLD analysis project Ga0194132, IMG submission 148612) | Freshwater microbial communities from Lake Tanganyika, Tanzania - TA2015054 Kigoma Offshore 80m | ecosystem: Environmental > Aquatic > Freshwater > Lake | place: Tanzania: Lake... | reverse complement strand
CGACTGACGGCCTCTCGGTGCCGGACGCCACCATCACCGTCACGTCACCCGTCCTCCAGGGCACCCGCACCGTGCAGACCGGCGTCAGCGGCGTCTATATCCTCCGGGCCCTGCCGGCGGGCACCTACTCCGTCGAGATCACCGCGGCCGATTTCCAGCCCGCGACGCGAGACGGCGTGCACATCCCGGTCGGGGGCACGACGCGGATCGACGCGGTCATGTCGGTGGCGGCACAGGCTGAATCGGTGACGGTGACGGCGGAGATTCCGGCCACCGTCGCGGGGCTGTCCACGGGCGAAACCCGCACCAAGGCCGTGGTCGATGCGCTGCCGATCGGCCGGCGGCCGGTGGACATCGCGGAGCTGGCGCCCGGTCTCACCAACCTGACCTACGCCGCCAACCAGCTGTCGATCTCGGGCGCGTTCGGGTACGACAACGTGTTCATGGTGAACGGCGTCGACGTGAACGACAACGTGATCGGATCCGGCAACGACCTGTTCATCGAAGATGCCATCCAGGAAACGACCGTCCTGACCGCCGGGCTGCCACCGTCGTACGGCCGCTTCTCGGGCGGCGTGGTCAACGTCGTGACGCGGAGCGGCGGCAACGTCTTCAGCGGCAGCTACCGGCACAACGTCTCGAACCCGGCGTGGGTCACGGAGACGCCCAGGCAGGTGGCAGCCAGGATGGAGAACACGAGCACCCGGAACCGGACGATCGAGGGCACCGTCGGTGGCCCGATCCTCACGGACCGGCTCTGGTTCTTCACCGCCGGCCGCACGGAAGGCACCACCACGCAGGGCGCGCTGGCGGTGACGACACAGGCGTTCACACGGGAAGACACCAACCGCCGCGGTGAGCTCAAGTTCACGGCGACCGTCGCCCAGGGTCAGACGGCGCAGGTCAGCTACATCAGCAACACGACGACACAGGCCAACGTCTCGGGGTACCCCGCGGTCGTCGACCGCTCGGCGCTGATCACGCGGGAACGTCCCAACGAGCTCTTCGCCGCCAACTACCGGGCGGCCCTCGGCTCATCGGTGCTGGCCACGGTCCAGTATTCCAGCAAGCACCAGGGCAACAAGGGCAACGGAGGCACCAGCACGCGGATCATGGATTCGCCGTTCATCACGGCGGGCGCGCTGCCGGGCGTACCCGGCGGCATGCTCTTCCACGCGCCCTATTTCGACGCCAACGACCCCGAATCGCGCGACAACCGGCAGATCGCCGGCAGCCTGTCGGCGCTGATCTCGACCTGGGACTTCGGCACGCACGACCTGAACTTCGGCGCGGAGCACTTCGTCGCCACGGGGCGTGGCGGCAACTCGCAGTCCTCGACCGGCTACGTCTTCTCCACCGACTTCCTGGTCCTGAACGGGGCCCCGGTCATCGACAACGGCGGCAAGCTGGTGCCGCTGTTCCTCCCGGGGATCTCGCAGGTCTGGACCTTCGAGGCGCTGCGCGGAGCCGAGATCGCCATCAAGACGACGTCGGTCTACGCCCAGGAGCGCTGGATCATGAACCGGCACCTCACGCTGGACACCGGCGTGCGGGCCGAGCTCGCGCGGGCGGACGCCACACCGGACCTGCAGCCGGTGGACGCGTTGACGATCGTGCCGCGGCTGGGCGCCGCCTACGACGTCGCGGGCGACGGCCGCACGGTGGTCCAGGCGACCTACGGGCACTACACCGGCAAGTACGGACAGGTGCAGTTCGGGGCCAGCACCAACGTCGGCCGGCCCAACGAAGTGGACTACGTCTACACCGGCCCGGCCGGTGGCGGGGCAGGGTTCGAGCCGGGCTTCGATCTCGCCAACTACACGATTCCCGTCCACGCCGCGTTCCCGACCGAGAACATCCGGTTCGCCGACGGCATCACCTCGCCGCTCACGCGCGAGCTGACGCTCGCCGTCGGCCGGGAGCTGGGACGCTACGGCAACCTGAAGGCCACCTGGATCTGGCGCAGCACCTCCCGTTTCGTCGAAGACAGGGTGGACACCACCACCGGCGTCACCGACGTGGAGTTCGTGGGCAAGGTGGCCAACCGCGTCTTCGACAACAGCGACGAGCCGTCGCGCGGCTACCAGGCGTTGTCGTCCAGGGCAACGTGCGCCCGCGCGCGAATGTCACCGTGAACGGTGAATACACACTGCAGTTGCGGAACCACGGCACGTTCGTCGGCGAGTCCCGTGGCGTACCCGGACACTCATCGGTCTTCGGTGACTTTCCCGAAGTGTTCGGCCCCGCCCTCGACCGGCTGGCCCCGGACGGCAGGCTGGACAGCTACCAGCGCCACAAGCTGCGGGTGTACGCCGTCGTGTCCCGGACCCTCGGGCAGTTCGGTACGCTCGACGTGGCGCCCCTGCTGCGCGTCAACTCGGGGGCAGCGTACAGCCTGGTCGCGAACATCCCCATTCCGGCGGTGCAGCTCGCCCGCATCCCCGGCGCGCCGGACAAGCCCGCCTATCCGGTGAACGATCTCAACCCGTTCGTGCGCCGGGCGGTGTTCTTCGGCGAACGCGGCGCGCAGACGTTCGCTGGATACGGCCTGCTCGACCTGGCGGTGACCTACCGGATCGCGGCGTGGAAGTCGCTCACGCCCTGGTTCAAGCTCGAGCTGTACAACCTGATGAACAACCAGAAGCCGATCGCCTGGGACACCACCATCAGCGCGAACCGGAGCGGCGCGCTGGACGCCAACGGGATCCCGACGACGTACACCGAAGGCGCGCGGTTCGGCCAGGCCACCAGCGACCTGCACTACCCGGTGCCGTTCGCCGGACAGGCCGGCGGGCGCGCGATGCGCCTCGCCTTCGGCCTCCGCTTCTGATTCCGCCCTCGCTCGCTTCGCGAGCTTCGGCGAGACCGCGCCGTGGCGCGGCAGACGCGAAGGCGGACGGCCCTTCAGCGGGTTCGCGGCATCGCCTCGCGCGTGAACCCGGCCCGCACCTCGAAGCTGGACGCCGGGATCGCCTCGCGCCGCAGCTCGACCAGATCGCCCGTCTCCGCCGGCTTCCCGTTCCTGAAGCTGGTGCGGCGGCCAGGAATGCCGGAAAAGCCCTGCACCTCCGGCGTGGCGTTCACGACCAGTTCATCGGCGGCCTGCGGGGCCGGGCTCCGCACGAACTCCGCCAGCTGCTTCGTGACCTCGAAGTCCGCCTCGGCGAGGCCCGCCGCCCCCGGCTCGGCCGCCCAGACCTCGGCGACCTTCTCGCCCCCGCGAGCTTCCTGCATCTGCGCCATGGCGGAGGCGCGGCTACGGGACCTGAATGGTCGCCAGGTACCTGACGACCGACTCGATCCGGTCACGCGCGGTGGCCGGGCTCAGGTTCCCGCCCTTCACGAGCCCGAGGGCATCGCCCCACACCGGCATGGTCCGGTCCCCGTGTCCCGGCACCTCGGTCCGGCCGTCGACGGCGCGCATCACCGCTTCGTCCGGAAACCGCCCGCCGTTCCTCGCCGCGATGCGGGTCAGATCGGCAGGCCTCACGCGCATGGCCCCGGCAACCGGTCCGTCGCCCCTCGCTCCGGTGCCGTGGCACGAGGCGCAGTAGAGCAGGTACACGGTGTTGCCGGCCGCCGCGCTCGCCTGTCCGCTATCCTGCCACGCCCCCGTCAGCGTCGGCGTGACAGGCAGCGTCACCAGAAACCCGGCCAGAGTCAGCGGCAGGCCCCGCAGCCGTGCTCCACCCCAGCGGCGTGTCATGGTCGCTCCTTTCGTCCTCGGCGCCGGTCCGAAGCGGGAAATCCCGGCCCGCCCGGGAGACATTCCGCGCGCTCCCGGCGTGCCGGGTCCCTCCGCCGCTGCGGTGCAACATCCGCACCGCTCACAGCAGGAGCATCGCGACCAGGGCCGCGGCCATGCCACCCAGGCCGGCGGCGGCCATCGCGCGAAACGCACCGCGGCCCACGACCAGCGCGGTCGTGAGCTTCAGGAACGTGTTGGACAGGATGCCGGCGACCAGCGCGACCGCCGCGGCCGCCACCTCGCCGGCAGGCGTGCTTCGCGCGAGCGACAGCGTGAGGGCGTCCAGGTCGGTGAGCCCGACGAACGCCGACGTCGCAACGAGAGCCGTGGAGCCGAAGCGCAGCTGCACGGCCACGATCGCGAACAGCACGAGCTGGAACAGGCCCGCCATCTGCAGCGCCGACCGCAACTGCAGGGGCGACGTTCCCTCTTCCTCCGTGGCTGCAGCGGGCACCCATGTCCGTTTCCAGGCCAGGAGCACCACGATCGCGCCAACGAGAAACGCGGGGCCCGCGTAGAACGGCAGCGTCCGGGCCAGCGGCGGGTTGAGGACGACGCACGCGAGCGTGACGCGCGCCAGCATGACCGTGCAGGCGCCCACCGCGCCGGCGCCAAGTGCGAACCGCGGCGCGCCCGCGGGACGGCTGTCGCGCGCAAACTGCAGGGTGACCGACGTCGACGACACCACCCCGCCGAGCAGGCCGGACACGATCGTGCCCTGGCCCGGACCCGCGGCACGCCGCGCCAGCCAGCCCAGGAAGCTCAGGCCGGAGAAGAAGAGCACCATGGCCCAGAGCTCGCGCGGCCGGATCGCGTCCAGCGGGCCGTAGGGGCCGGACGGCAGCAGCGGCAGCACGATGCAGGCCATGGCCGCAAAGCGCACGCTCGCGCGCAGGGCCGCGTCGTCGATGCGTGCGACCAGGGCGTGGAGGCGTGTCTTTTCGACCAGGAGGAGCACCATCGCCGCGAAGATGGCACTGGCGGGCGCCAGGTAGCCGGCGCCCGCCAGCGTGGCCGCACCGAGCACCACGAGCGCGGCGGCTTCGGACGTGGCATCGATGTCGGTGCGGCTCGCCGCTGCGTAACTGACCAGCACCAGGGCCGCGGCGGCCGCGAGCAGGACGATCGCAGCCGGGCGCAACGGGCCGAGCGACAGCCAGCCCGCGAGACCCGCCAGCGCTCCGAGCAGCGTGAAGGTGCGGATGCCACCGAAACGCGCGTGGGGACCGGTCGCGTGACCCGACCACTGGCGCTCGAGCCCCACGGCCGCCCCTCCGAGCGCGGCGACCAGCAGGCCGCTGATGGCGTCTGGATCCACCGGGGCCCTGATTCTACGGCCAGACTACGCCGTCACCCTCATCCCGGGTACCATGGCTGCAGTGTCCGACACCGTCATGCGCACGCTGGTGGCGGCCGCATCCCTGGTCGTCATCGTCGCGGGCCTCCGCGCCGCCTCCGCCCTGCTCGTCCCGCTGGCGATCGCGGCGTTCCTCGCGATGATCAGCTACCCGATGGTCTCGTGGCTGCGCGAGCGCGGGCTGCCGAAGTGGAGTGCGGTCGCGCTGACGCTGCTGGCGATGCTGACGACGCTCCTCGGGCCGGGGCTGGTCGTCTACTCCGCGGCGCAGGAGTTCGCGTCTGCGGTCCCCCGGTACCAGACGCGCCTGACCGCCATGACCTCCGGCTGGTTCTCGTGGCTGCGCGACCGCGGCATCGAGCCCTCGCCGGTCGCCGAGCTGCTCAACTGGAACGCCATCCTCGATCTCGCCGGGGGCGTCTTCGCCAACGTGGCGCTGCTGCTTTCCAACGCGTTCCTCGTCATGCTCGTCGCCGCCTTCGTCCTGTTCGAAGCTGCCGGGTTCCCGGAGCGGCTGCGGTCGGCCCTGGGTGCGGAAGCGACGGCCGGGGATCGGCTGCGCCGTTTCACGGGCGAGGTCCAGCGCTACCTGCGCGTGAAGACGTTCGTCAGCCTGATGACGGGACTGCTCGTGGGCGCGTGGCTGACGCTCCTCGACATCGACTTCGCAGTCCTCTGGGGCCTGCTGGCCTTCCTGTTGAACTTCATCCCGAACTTCGGGTCGATCGCCGCGGCGGTCCCCCCCGTCCTGCTCGCGCTGATGCAGGCCGGCGCCGGCCGCGCGGCCGGCGTCGCCGCCGGCTTCGTCTTCGCCAACATCACGCTGGGCAACCTCGCGGAGCCGTACCTGATGGGCCGCCAGCTCCGCATCTCACCGCTCGTGGTGGTGGTCTCGCTGATTCTCTGGGGCTGGGTGTGGGGCCCGATCGGCATGGTGGTTGCCGTGCCGATCACGATGGTCGTCCGGATCCTGCTCGAGCACTCTCCCGGCCTGCAGTGGGTGGCGGTGCTGATGGCCGGCTCCTGGCGCGCCCCCGCGGCTGCCACCGGACCGGCGGTCCGGCAGCCGGCCACCGCGCAACCAGGCGTGGCACCGGAAAACGACGCGGTTGGCCCCTGATTCGGCACCGATGGCGCACCCCGCAGCCGCCGCACCCGATCCGCCCCGGGCCACCGGCCCCCGGCGGGCGGCGATCGAACTCGATCGCGTATCGCTCGCCTTCGACGACAACGTCGTCCTGCGCGACGTCAGTTTCGCCGTGGAACCCGGCTCGCTCACGGTGCTCATGGGCGTGAGCGGCGCCGGCAAGTCGGTCCTGCTCAAGCTGATTCTCGGGCTGCTGAAGCCGGACGCTGGCGCCATCTTCGTCCACGGCGCGCGCATCGACACGATGCACGAGCACGAACTGCTCCCGCTCCGTGCCGACATCGGCATGCTGTTCCAGGAGAGCGCGCTGTTCGACTCGCTGACCGTGGCCGACAACGTCGGGTACCGGCTCTACGAGGAAACCGACATGCCCGCCGGCGACGTGCGCCGCCGGATCGAGGAGGTGCTGGGGTTCATCGGCCTGGAGGAGTACATCGACCGGATGCCGTCGGAGCTGTCCGGTGGCCAGCGGCGGCGTGTGGCCATCGCGCGCGCGATGGCCGCGAAGCCCAAGATTCTCCTGTTCGACTCGCCGACCGTTGGGCTGGATCCCATCACGTCGAAGACCGTGGATGCGGAGATCATCAAGCTCCGCGACCTCGAGGGGGTGACGTCGATCGTCGTGACCCACCAGATCGAGGATGCGTTCTACGTGGCCTCGCACCAGGCCGTGCGCCGAAACGGCCGGATCACGATCGAGCCGGTGGGCGAACAGGCCGCGCCCGAGGCGGAGTTCATGTTGCTGAGGGATGGGCGGATCGACTTCCGCGGGAATGCCGACGAGCTTCGCGCGTCGACCGACCCGTACCTGCGGCGGTTCCTGGTGTAGCCGCCGGCCAGCTGGGAGGCACGCGAGTGCCCGATCGAACGACAGCGGTGCAGACCGGGGACGGGCCGATGGAGGTGTTCACCACGCGGCCGGAGGGCGAGGGTCCGTTCCCGGTGGTCGTCCAGTTGATGGACGGGCTCGGCATGCGGGATGAGCTGCGCGATCATGCGCGCCGGACGGCGTCCTGGGGTTACTACGTCGTCGCGCCGGATCTGTACCATCGCTCCGGCCTCAAGGGTCCGCTTGCCACCGATCGCGACGGCATGACCGTCGTGATGGCGGCGATCAGGGACGTGACGGACGATCGCGCCACTCACGATGTGGAAGCCGCGCTGGCCGTGGCGGATGCCGACCCCGCCGCGCGCAAGGGCCCGATCGGGATGTACGGGTTCTGCATGGGCGGGCGGCTGACGGTGGTGCAGTGCCAGCGCTTCGGCGACCGCATCGCAGCGGGCGCGTCGCTTCATCCAGGCAACCTCGTGACCGATCGACCGGACTCTCCGCACCGCCATCTCGACCGCGTAAGGGCCGCGCTCTACTTCGGCATCGCCGATCGCGACGCCACCGCGACGCCTGCCCAGATGGAGGAGCTCGAGCGGGCGCTCACCGCGCACGGCATCATTTACCAGCTGGAGTTCCACCCGGATGCGCCGCACGGCTACATGATGCCGAGCCGGGCGGGTGTGTACAACGCCGCGGCGGCGGAGAACGCCCGCAGCCGGCTCAAGGTCCTGTTCGCACGAAGGTTGATGTAGGGGGACAAGGACGGGAGTCCTGCGATCGCGACGCTCCCGCGGCGAGACGACGAGATCAACGTCGCCGCACCGCGCGCGGCGTCGCGCGCCAAGTGCTGTTTTCCGGCCTGTTTCTCAGGATGCCTGAGGAAAGTGGTCGGGGCGACTGGATTCGAACCAGCGACCCCCTGCGCCCAAGGCATGCTCCGCCGATGACGCGAAGCGCTGATGCTCGAACGAGTTGCGGTCGCGCGCACTTGGTGTGGCCACTTCTGTGGCCGCTTCGTGAGCGACTGGGTGGCGCGGGCGGTCAGCGGTGGCGACGAAGCGTAGAATCCGAGTGAGCGCGCGTCGTCGGCGCCTGTTGGTATCGACGAGCCGCGCGTGACCCGGGTACGTCTCATGACAAACGAGAACCAAGATGCGCCGCGGAGCGCCGACGCCACGCCGAAGGCGACCATCACCATCGACGAAGCGCTCAAGGCGCGGCTGGTCGAACTTGCGTCACGGGCGGGCGTGGACGTCGACGCGTTCGTCGAGAAGCTCCTGCGGCGCCTTGCCGAGACCGAGGTGGAGTTCGAGCGAGGCGTGCCGGTGTTCCCACGGCGTCCAGGTGCTCGCGTGGTGACAGTCGAGGACGTCAACAAGCTGTTGTAGTGTCCACGCAGATGAGAAATGCGGTTGCGGTCCGCGCACTGCGCGGCCATCGCCTGAGCGTCGAGTTCGACGATGGCGTGCAAGGCGTGGTCAACGTCGCGAGACTTGTGCGCTTCACGGGCGTCTTCGAGCGGCTTCAGGATCATGCTTTCCTTGCCGCTGTTGGCGTCCACCAGGAGCTTGGCGTGGTGTGCTGGCCGAATGGCGCCGACCTCGACTCCGACGTTCTGCACGCGCAAGTCCTGCGTGGACAGGGCGACCTCAGCTAAAGCTCCTGGAGCCGACGTGGCGCCTTGAGACCCTTCAAACGCAGGAACTTCGGTTGCCGTTCGTCCTTGTGTGGCTTGCACAGTAAGCACCCGGCACGCTGATGCTTTGGTCGGCGCCGTTTGTGATGCACGACCTCCCTCCATGATTCTGCTCTCCGGTCGAGAGCCGGACACCTGTCCTACGCAGCCCGCGGCCGTACATCTCGCTTGATTCGCCCAGCTGAGGCACGCGTGGCAACGTCGAGGTCGTAGGCGCTCTGCAGATTGACCCAGAACTCGGGCGTCGTCGCGAAATAGCGGGCGAGCCGGAGCGCTGTGTCCGCAGTGATGCTGCGGCGCCCATTCACGATCTCGCTCATGCGCGTGACTGGCACTCGCAGATCGCGGGCCAGCCCGTTGATGCTCAACCCGAGTGGCACCATCAGATCCTCGCGGAGGATCTCGCCAGGGTGCACGGGCGGCAGTCGGCGGCTCTTTGCCATGGTCCCTCCCGAACGCTAGTGGTAGTCCACGATCTCCACCTCCTCCGCGTCGCCATCCTTCCAGACGAAACAGATGCGGTATCGATCGTTGACCCGAATGCTGTGCTGCCCGCGCCGGTCACCTGCCAACGCTTCCAGCCGGTTCCCCGGAAACGCCGCGAGGTCCCGCAGGTCCCGAGCGGCGTGAAGCTGCAGTAGCTTCCTTTGGGCCACGCGGGCAACCTGTTGCAGTCGTCGCGTGAACCGGCCGGCAAGCAGCGCCTCGGTCTCTGAGTCCTTGAACGACCGGATCACGTAGCCTCCAGACTATAACGCCAAGCGTTACACGTCAACCAGCATGGCCCAAGCTGGGAGGGGATGGCCGCTCCCAACCCGGCATTTCGGACGAGTGCGCCACTCGCGCTCCTTCCAGCCAGAATCGCGAGGACGTGCCCTTGATCGCGCACGGAGTCATTCGTCGTCGATCTCCACCTCGACGTTGAGGAGCAGCTTCCATGCCGTGCCTGCTCCGGGGGCTTGGCACCTGTCCGGCGACAGGACCCGCGAGCGAGATGCGCGAGCGCTGCGCCCGCGAATCACCGCTACAGTCCAGGTGTGGCCGCTTTCGGCGGCGCGAGTCCACGAACGCCCTTGATTCGCATCACTTAGCGGCCACTTGGGTGTGGCCACTCTTGTGCCCAAACCACCGCGAAGACGGGGTTCTGATGGCGATCGACGACAAACCGCACCGCGCGCGGCGTCGCGCTCCAAGTGCTGTCTTCCGGCCTGTTTCTGAGGATGTCTGAGGAAAGTGGTCGGGGCGACTGGATTCGAACCAGCGACCCCCTGCGCCCAAGGCAGGTGCGCTACCAGGCTGCGCTACGCCCCGATCCGGCTCCGATTATCCCACGCCTCCCCGCCACCACTGCCGTGCCTTCGGCGCGAGCACCCGTCCCCGAGACGTCCCCGCCGCCTTGCCCCTGCCGTCCGAGCGCAGGTAGCATGCGGCCATCTGACGACGGCGGGCCTATCCGATGGCGACGAGGGAGGAGGCCGTCCGCACGTACCAGACGCCGTCCACGAGCGCGGGCGACGCGAGCACGTCTTCGCCGATCTGGTTCACGTGCAGCAGGTCGAATGCCCGTCCGGCGCGCAGAACGAACGTCTCCCCCTCGTCATTGGTGAAGAACACCCTGCCGCCTGCGGCAACCGGCGAGGCGGTGAACCCCTCGCGCCGCGCCTGCCCGAGCCGGTTCTGGAACAGCAGCGCCCCGGTGCGCGCCTCGAACGCCGTCACGATGCTCTGCATGTCGTTCACGAGGTAGAGCACGTCGCCGACGACGATCCCGGAGGGCACGAAGGGCGACCCGCGGGGCGTGGACCAGGCCACGTGCGTGCGCGTGATGTCGCCAGAGCCGCCGGGCCGGATCGCCAGCGTCGGCCCCGCGCGTCCCGATGAGGCGAACACCAGGTTGTGGGCCACCACCGGCGTCGGCACCACCTCCCACGTGTTGCCGTTCACCCGCCACAGCTCGCGCCCGGTCGCCGGGTCGTAGGCGTAGACGCGGTGCTGCCCGCTCACGATCAGCTCGTCACGCGAGCCCGCACGCACGACGATCGGCGTGCCCCAGCCGACGCTCTCGCTCCGCGGCGTCTTCCACAGGACGGTCCCCGTCGCGGCGTCCAGTGCCGCCACGAACGCCTGCGCGTCGCCATCGTGAAACACCATGACGCGCCCGTCGTGCAGGACGGGCGACCCGGCGGCGCCGTGGAAGTTGCCGATGGCCCCGAACCGCTGGCGCCACACCTCCCGACCCGAGAAATCCGCCGCGACGATTCCTTCGCCGCCGAACGAGGCGTACACGCGCGTGCCGTCGGCGACCGGCGTCCCGGAGGCGTAGCCGTTCTTGTAGTGGGCACCCTCGCGCGTCTGACGCGGAACGGGCAGTTCCCAGAGCAACGCCCCGTCGCTGCGCCGGTAGCAGAGCAGCGCGAGCCGCTGCCCGTTGTCGTGAGCCGTGGTGAGGAAGAGACGGTCGCCCCAGACGATCGGCGACGAGTTGCCGCGGCCGGGCACCCGCACCTTCCAGCGGAAGGGCCCGTCGGGCGACCAGCGATCGGGATAGGCGCCCGTCGCCAGCCCCTGGCCCGACGGCCCGCGCCAGCGCGGCCAGTACTTCGCGCCCTCCCCCGCCGACTCGACCATGCGAACCGTCGTGCCCGCCGTGTCGCTGCGCCGGGCCGCGGTCGCTCCCGCGAGCAGCAGCAGGCACGTGACGAGCGCGGGCAGAATGCGTCCTTGCATGAGCGTGGTCCTCGGGCTTTGGGCGTTGGCCTGGGATTCGGGCTGTGGGATTCTCCGCTACTCCCCTCTCTCGATCCGTCTCCCGACGGCCACTCCCAGCTGGTACGCCCCCTCCTGCTGCAGCCAGACGTGCCGGGCGTGGTTGTCCGCCAGCTCCACGATCAGCGTCCGCGCCGCTTCGGGCAGGGCCGCGGCGATCTGCTCCACGAGCTGCTCCTGCCTGGCGATGTCCACGGCGGCGTAGAGCTCGTCGGTGTGCAAGAGCTGCAGGAGCTGCTCGTAGTCGTCTTCGCACTGGTCCTCGACATCGGAGAAGGACGGCAGCGTCCGGATCGTCCCTTCGAGGTCCACTTTCATCGCACAGGCGTCAGCAAGATCGGCAACGTTGTCCGGATCGAACATGGCGGAATCAATTGGTGATTGAGGATTGGAGATTGACGAATGCATTGACGGATCGACGATTGGTGAGTGAGACGTCCGTCCGTTCCCCTATTTCTCCAGCGGCGCGTAGAAGGACACCCCGCGCACCTGCTCGTTCACCTGGAGCGGGTGCAGGAGCGGCGGGAACGCCCGCTGCTCGCAGTCGAGCCGATCGCACAGCCGGCAGCTCGGCCCGACCGGCACGAACCCGTCTCGGCTCGACAGGTCCAGGCCGTCCGCGTACACGATGTCCTTCGCGTATTCCACGGCACACCCGATGCCGACGGCGTACTGAGTGCGCGGCGCCTTGTACCCGCCTCCGTGCTTGCGCACCGTGCTGGCGATCTCGAAGAACGCCCGGCCGTCCGGCATCTGCGACAGCTGGGTGTGAATCATCCCGGGCGTCAGGAACGCCTCGAACACGTTCCAGCGCGGGCACACGCCGGTGAACCGGGCGAAGGGCATCCCCGACGCGCTGAATCGCTTCGAGATGTTGCCGGCAATGTCGATCCGCACCATGTGAAACGGCACGCCCTCGGCGCCGGGACGCCGCAGCGTCGTGAGCCGATGGCAGACCTGCTCGAAACTCGACCGGAACCGATCGCCGAGCAGCTCGATGTCGTAGCGCTCCGCGCGGGCCGCTTCCAGAAACGGATCGTACGGCATCAGGACCGCAGATGCGAAGTAGTTGGCCAGGGCGACGCGGCAGAGGGAGCGCGCCTCGTCCGTGGTGAGAAGGGGGTCGTCGGCCATGCGGTCGAGTACGGCCTGCTGCGTGAGCAGGCACGCCTGGTGCGCCAGCTGGAAGTTGCGGCTGCCGCGGCGCAGCACCTCCGAGAGCGACAGCACCCGGCTGGCCGGGTCGTAGCGGCGCAGCGCGGACATCATCGCGCTGGTCTGCTCGATCCGCACCGTCACGCCGTGCGTGCGCTGAAGGTAGGCCGCCAGGTTGGCGAACGTCGAATCCGGGTCGTTCAACTGCGCGTCGCGCGCCAGATCCTCCGCGCCGCGCTCGAGCTCGGAAAAGTAGTTGAGATGCCGCTGGATCAGGTCGCTGACCTCGTCGGTCGGGAACCGGACCGCCGACACGTTGCCGGCCGCATCGTCCCCCGACAGCCGCGCCGCCAGGTTCTGGGCAGCGTCGTGCGCCTGGCGGTAGGCATCGTAGAGGCGCAGCATCGCCTGGACGGCCGAGGGGTGCGTCGAGGCCAGCTCGCGGATCTCCGAGGCGACCAGATCGAGGTTGTCGAACAGCGGATCGCCGAGCACCTCCAGCAGCTCGGCGAGCGCGCGCGCGTCGTCGGCCGGCGAGAGCGCCTTCAGATCGACGGGCAGGATCGACGCCAGCTTCACGAGCAGATCGGCCGTCACGTTGCGGCGGTTGTGCTCGATGAGATTCAGGTAGCTCGCCGAGATCCCGAGCCGGCGAGCCAGCTCGGCCTGCGTCAGCTTCTGCCCCCTCCGCAGCGCGCGCAGCCGGGCGCCGAACGCACGTTCGATCGGCATGGCGCCATCTTACGCGACTTCGACTAAGTGTTTTCACGATTTACTGATTTACAAATATATGTTTACGCACGATCATCTGCCTTACAAGCGTTTATTGGCTTCCATATTGAATGTCACGCCGGCAGCTTGATAGTGTCAATGCTGTGAATTCAACAGCCACGCCAGTCTCGCTCAGGTTTCCCAGCGCCTCTCCCGATGTCCCGGGCGTGGAACGCGTCCTGACCCCGCCAGCGGTCGCCTTCGTGGCCGACCTCGTGGAGCGGTTTCGGGCGCCCCTTCGCGGTCTGCTCGACGCACGCCGGGCGCGACAGGCCCGGCTCGATGCGGGCGCGCGCCTCGACTTCCTGCCGGAGACGGCAGCGATCAGGGCAGGCGACTGGCGCATCTCGCCCCCGCCGGCCGCGCTCCAGGATCGCCGCGTCGAGATCACCGGGCCGGTGGACCGCAAGATGGTCATCAACGCCCTGAACTCCGGTGCGCAGATGTTCATGGCGGACTTCGAGGACTCGAACGCGCCGACCTGGGCCAACCAGATCGCGGGTCAGGTCAACCTGATGGACGCGGTCCGGCGCACGATCGCCTACACGTCGCCGCAGGGCAGGGCCTACGCGCTCGATCCCTCACCCGCCACGCTGCTGGTACGCCCGCGCGGACTGCATCTCCCGGAGCAGCACCTGCACTTCACGGACGCCCCGGTGCCCGGCTGTCTCTTCGACTACGGCCTGTTCGTCTTCCACAACGCGGCCGAGCAGTTGCGGCGCGGCGCCGGCCCCTACTTCTACCTGCCGAAGCTCGAGAGCCACCTGGAGGCGCGCTGGTGGAACGACGTCTTCACGCACAGTGAAGCGGCGCTCGGCCTCGCGCCCGGCACCATCCGGGCCACGGTGCTCATCGAGACGCTGCCCGCCGCGTTCGAGATGGACGAGATCCTCTACGAGCTGCGGGACCACATGGCGGGGCTCAACTGCGGCCGCTGGGACTACATCTTCAGCTCCATCAAGACGCGGCGCACGGACCCGGCGTTCGTCCTCCCGGACCGGTCGCAGGTGACGATGGACAAGGGGTTCCTGCGCGCCTACGCGCAGCTGCTCATCCGCACCTGTCACCGGCGCGGGGCCCACGCCATCGGCGGCATGGCGGCCCAGATTCCGCTGAAGGACCCGGTGGCCAACGAAGCGGCGCTCGGCAAGGTGCGCGCGGACAAGCTGCGCGAGGTCACCGACGGCCACGACGGCACCTGGGTCGCGCATCCGGGCCTCGTCCCGATCGCGCAGGAGATCTTCAGGAACGCCGGTCCCAACCAGCTCGGGCGGCTGCGCGGGGACGTGGACGTCACCCGCGACATGCTCCTGGAGGCACCTGTCGGCACGCGCACCGAGGCCGGGCTGCGCCTCAACATCCGCGTCGGCACGGAGTACCTCCATGCCTGGCTCGGGGGCAGCGGCTGTGTGCCGCTGCACGGGCTGATGGAAGACGCCGCCACCGCGGAAATCTCGCGGACACAGGTGTGGCAGTGGCTCCACCACGGCGCCGCGCTCGACGACGGGCAGGTGGTGGACCGGCCTCTCGTGCGCCGGCTGATGCAGGAGGAGCACACCGCACTGCGGGCCACGCTCACGGACGACGAGAGCCGCCGCCGGTTCGACGAGGCGGCGCAGATCTTCGACGAGCTGGCGACGTCGCCGTCGCTGGCGGACTTCCTCACGCTGCCGGCCTACGAACGGCTGGTCAGCCGGTAAATCGAACCGGGTTGGCTCTTTTCGAGAATCGAGAGGATCAACCCGGTTCATGTTGACGACGAAAGGACACGACTGACATGGCGCAACTTCGCGATCGCTGGGAAGGGGTGATGCGGCCCTACGACCGCTCGGCCGTCGAGCGGCTCCGCGGCAGCCTGCACGTCGAGCACACGCTCGCGCGGCGCGGCGCGGAGCGGCTCTGGGCATCGATGCACGCCGAGCCCTACGTCAACGCGCTCGGCGCATTGACCGGCAACCAGGCCGTGCAGATGGTGCGGGCCGGGCTCAAGGCGATCTACCTGTCGGGCTGGCAGGTGGCGGCGGACGCGAACAGCGCGGGCCAGACGTACCCGGACCAGAGCCTCTACCCGTACGACAGCGTCCCGACTCTCGTCCGGCGGCTCAACCGGGCGCTCCAGCGCGCGGACCAGATCCAGCACGCGGAAGGGCGGTCCGACATCGACTGGTTCGTGCCGATCGTCGCCGACGCGGAGGCGGGTTTCGGCGGACCGCTGAACGCCTTCGAGCTGATGAAGGCGATGATCGAAGCGGGCGCCGCCGGCGTCCACTTCGAGGACCAGCTCTCCTCCGAGAAGAAGTGCGGGCACCTGGGCGGAAAGGTGCTGGTGCCGACCAGCCAGTTCGTCCGCACGCTCGTCGCGGCACGCCTTGCCGCCGACGTGCTGGACGTGCCGACGGTGCTCGTGGCGCGCACGGATGCCGACAGCGCCAAGCTCCTGCTCTCGGACGCAGACCCTGACGACCACCCGTTCATCGCCAGCCGGGAGCGGACGCCGGAGGGCTTCTTCCACCTGAAGGGCGGCATCGAGTGCGCGATCGCCCGCGGCCTGGCCTACGCGCCGTACGCCGACATGCTGTGGTGCGAGACGTCCGTGCCGAACCTCGACGAGGCGCGGCAGTTCGCCCGCGGCATCCACGAGGTCTTCCCGGGCAAGCCGCTGGCCTACAACTGCTCACCCTCGTTCAACTGGAAGAAGGCGCTCGGCGACGCCGAGATCGCGAGCTTCCAGCGCGAGCTGGGCCGGCTCGGCTACCGCTTCCAGTTCGTAACGCTGGCCGGGTTCCACGCGCTGAACTACGGCATGTTCGACCTGGCGCGCGGGTACGCGCGGACGGGGATGTCGGCCTACGTGGCGCTCCAGGAAGCGGAGTTCGCGGCCGAGGCGAACGGGTATACGGCCACGAAGCACCAGCGCGAGGTCGGCACCGGCTACTTCGATCTGGTGAGCGAAGCGGTGTCGAGCGGCGCCTCGTCCACGATGGCGCTGGCGGGCTCGACCGAAGCGGCGCAGTTCTGAGGCGGAGCGTCCGCCTTCGCCGAAGGCTTCGGCGAGACCCGAGCGGGTACAATCGACAGGAGGCCCGGCCACGGCCGGGCCTCCTGCTCCTCTCATCCGAACCCGCATGCGCAGACTGCTCGTCGCCAACCGGTCCGAGATCGCCATCCGCTGCTTCCGGGCCGCCTCCGAGCTCGGCCTGCGCACGATCGCGGTCTACAGCCACGAAGATCGCTTTTCGCTCCACCGGTTCAAGGCGGACGAGTCGTTCCTGATTGGCCCGCCGCACGGCGGCGAACCGGTGCGCTCGTACCTCAACATCGCCGAAGTGGTCGAGGTCGCCCGCGAGCACGACGTGGACGCGATCCATCCGGGCTACGGGTTCCTGTCGGAGAACGCGGAGTTCGCCCGCGCCTGCGACGCGGCCGGCATCGCCTTCATCGGCCCGACGCCCGCGCAGCTCGAAGCGCTGGGTGACAAGACCGCGGCCAAGCAGCTTGCCGACGCCGCCGGTGTGCCGATCCTGCCAGGCACGCCGGACGTCGCGGAACCCGGCGCCCTGGCGGCGGCGGCCGCCGAGATCGGCTACCCGCTCATCGTGAAGGCGCGCTTCGGCGGCGGCGGGCGCGGGATGCGCGTCGTCTCGTCGGCCGAGGAGCTGGCGGACCGCGCAGCCGCGGCCCAGCGTGAAGCGGCGGCGGCGTTCGGGCACGGTGGCGTCTTTCTGGAGCGCTACATCCGGCGGGCGAAGCACATCGAGGTCCAGGTCCTGGGCGACGGCAAGGGCGGCATCGTGCACCTCTGGGAGCGCGACTGCTCGGTGCAGCGGCGGCACCAGAAGGTCGTCGAGGTGGCGCCGGCCATCACGCTCGATCCGGCGATCCGCGCGCGCATCTGCGACGCCGCCGTCCGCATCTGCGCCCAGCTCCAGTACCGGTCGGCGGGCACGGTGGAGTTCCTGTACGACGTCGACACGACCGAGTTCTACTTCATCGAAGTGAACCCGCGGATCCAGGTCGAGCACACGGTCACGGAGATGGTCACCGGCATCGACCTGGTGCGCAGCCAGATCCTGATCGCCCAGGGGTGCGCCCTGCACGATCCGCCGTTGAACGTCCCCCGGCAGGCGGCGATCGAGGTCCGCGGCGTGGCGCTGCAGTGCCGCATCACGACCGAAGATCCCGAGAACCAGTTCGTCCCGGACTACGGGCGGCTGTCCACCTACCGGTCGCCCGGGGGCTTCTCGGTCCGCCTCGATGGCGCGGCCTTCGGCGGCGCGGTCATCACGCCCTACTTCGACTCGCTGCTGGTGAAGCTCACCACCTGGGGCACGACGCTCGACGAGGCCGTGCGCCGCGCGGATCGCGCGCTCCGCGAGTTCCGCGTGCGGGGCGTCAAGACGAACATCGCGTTCCTGCTCAACCTCGTCCACAACCCCACGTTCGTCGCGGGCGAGGCGACGACGACGCTGATCGACACGACGCCGGAACTCTTCCGCTTCACGCCGGCCCGGGACCGCGCCACGAAGCTCCTGCGCTATCTCGGCAAGGTGATCGTGAACGGCCGGGCGGACGTGAAGGCGCGCTACGACCCCTCCCGGCCGCTGTCGGCACCGGAGGTGCCGGCGCACCCGACGGACGGGGATCCGCCCCCCGGCACCCGCCAGCGACTGCAGGAACTGGGGCCCGAGGCGTTCGCCCGCTGGGTCCGCTCCGAGCGTCGGCTGCTGCTGACGGACACGACGATGCGCGATGCGCACCAGTCGCTGCTGGCGACGCGGGTGCGTACCTACGATCTCGAGCGGGTCGCGGAAGCGACCGCGCGCCTGGCGCCGGGTCTCTTCAGCCTGGAGATGTGGGGCGGGGCGACGTTCGATTCCGCGATGCGGTTCCTCCAGGAGGACCCGTGGGAGCGGCTCGAGATCCTGCGCGCGCGCATCCCGAACGTGCTGTTCCAGATGCTGCTCCGGGGCAACAACGCCGTCGGCTACACGCACTACGCGGACAACGTCGTCCGCGAGTTCGTGCGGACGAGCGCCGCCACCGGCATCGACGTCTTCCGCATCTTCGACGCGCTCAACAACTCGTCGAGCATCCGCATCGCGATGGAGGCGGTCCGGGAGGACACGTCGGCGATCTGCGAGGCGGCCATCTGCTACACGGGCGACCTGCTGGACCCGGCGCGCCCGAAGTACGGCGCCGCGTATTACGTGGCGCTGGCGAAGGAACTGGTCGGCATGGGCGCGCACGTGCTGGCCATCAAGGACATGGCCGGCCTCTGCAAGCCGTACGCGGCGCGCCGCCTGGTCGAGATCCTGCGCAACGAGGTCGACGTCCCGATTCACTTCCACACGCACGACACGAGTGGCGCCAGCGCGGCCAGCGTGCTCATGGCCGCGGATGCGGGCGTGGACGTGGCCGACGGCGCGCTCGCCGCGATGAGCGGCATGACGAGCCAGCCCTGCCTGAACTCGATCGTGGCGGCGCTCAGGCACACACCGCGCGACACGGGACTGGATCCCGACGCGCTGCACGGCCTGAGCCGGTACTGGGCCGACGTGCGCGAGCTCTACTACCCGTTCGAGGAGGGGCTGAAGGCGCCCGCCTCCGACCTGTACCGTCACGAGATGCCGGGCGGGCAGTTCACTAACCTCCGCCAGCAGGCGGCGAGCCTCGGGCTGGCCGGCCGCTGGAGCGACATCTGCGACGCCTACGCCGCCGCCAACCAGTTGTTCGGCGACATCGTGAAGGTGACGCCGTCGAGCAAGGTCGTCGGCGACATGGCGCTGTTCATGGTCAGCAACAACCTGACGATCGAGCAGGTGATGCAGGCGACCACGCCGGTCAGCTTCCCGCTGAGCGTGGTGCAGATGATGCAGGGCCGGCTGGGCGTGCCGCCCGACGGGTGGCCCGACGCGGTGCGCCGGCGTGTGCTGAGCGTGGCCGGGGTGGACCCGGAGGGCGACGCGTCGCCGGAGGCCGTGGACCTCGACGCGGTCGCGTCCGATCTCGCCGGCACGATCGGCCGGACGCCCACACGGCGCGACGTGCTCTCGCACGTGCTGTACCCGAAGGTCTTCGCCGACCTGGCCGCCCACATCCAGGAGCACGACCGCGTCTCGGTCCTGCCCACCACGGCCTTCTTCTACGGCCTGCAGTCCGGGGAGGAGATCTCGGTCGAGATCGAGAGCGGCAAGACGCTGATCATCCGGTTCCTGACGACCGGCGACGTCCAGGAGGACGGCAGGCGGCGGGTGTTCTTCGAGCTGAACGGGCAGCCCCGGGAGGTGCGGGTCCACGACGAGTCGGTCGGCAGCCTGGCGCCGCCACACCCGCGCGCCGATCCAGGCGACCCGACGCACGTCGCCGCGCCGATGCCGGGCAAGATCTCCCGCGTGAACGTCAAGAAGGGTCAGACGGTGGACAAGGGCGATGCGCTGCTGTCGATCGAAGCGATGAAGATGGAAACCACTGTCTACAGCCCGCACGCCGGCGTGGTGGCCGACCTCCTGGTCCACGCCGGCAAGACGGTCGACGCCCGGGACCTGCTCGTCCGCGTGGACACGGTGACGGCGTAGCCGCCTCCGCCAGGGCTTCGGCGAGTCAGGCCGACGCCCGCTCGGTGGCCGTGGTCACCACCGCACGCGGCCCGGGCAGCGTGATGCTGAACGTGCTGCCGTTGCCTTCGCTCGAGGCGACCGCCAGATCTCCCCCGTTCGCCTCGACGGCCCACTTCGTGATCGCCAGGCCGAGCCCGCTCCCCTTCTGCGCGGACCCCTGCGTGCTGCGGAAGTACCGGTCGAACACGCGCGTCTTCTGATCCCCGGCGATCCCGGGCCCCGAATCGGACACGTCGAGCCGGACGTGCCCGCCGGCCCCGGTCACGCGCACGCGGATCGCCCCGCCCGCGGGGGTGTACTTGATGGCGTTGTCGATCAGGTTCAGCAGCGCCTGGCGCAGGACCTGCCGATCGGCGGCACAGCGCACGTCCCCCGCCACCTCCACACCGAGGGACTGCCGCTTCTCCTCGGCCAGCACGCCGACCTGTCCGACGACCTCATCGGCCAGCTCACCCAGGTCGAACACCTCGATCTGCAGGCGCGCCTGCCCGGTGTCGGCTCGCGACCAGGCGAGCAGGCGTTCCACGAGGCTCGTCATCCGGTCCACGTCCTCGAGCATGCTGCCGATCACACGGCGGCAGGTCGCCTCGTCCCGCGCCGTGCGCAGTCCCACCTCGCCGACGCTGCGGATCGCGGTCAGCGGCGTCCGCAGCTCGTGCGACACGTCGGCGGTGAACTGTCGCATCCGGTCGAACGAGGCCTCGAGGCGTCCGAGCGTGTCGTTGAACACCGTGGCGAGCTTGCCGAGCTCGTTGGACGGGTTGTCCACGGGAAGCCGATCGCCGAGACGCTCGGCCGTGAT
>Ga0194132_10005353_pt1 | contig 20892 bp, 18 predicted proteins | sample TA2KigOf80mmetaG_FD_148612 | JGI IMG/M metagenome (GOLD analysis project Ga0194132, IMG submission 148612) | Freshwater microbial communities from Lake Tanganyika, Tanzania - TA2015054 Kigoma Offshore 80m | ecosystem: Environmental > Aquatic > Freshwater > Lake | place: Tanzania: Lake... | reverse complement strand
CGTGAGCGAATCGGCGACCAGGCCGACCTTCCGCGCGAGCGTCCAGCCGGACCGGCCGCTCAGCCGCGGCGCCTTGTCGTACTCGACCAGCGCCTGACGAAACCCGAGCGAGGTGACCATCGCGAGGACGCTGCCGCGCTCCGAACGGCGACGGAACGCCTCGAGCACCGCCCGGTCGGCCAGGAAGCAGTCCGCGCCGCGGGCCGGCATCGCCGACAGCCCGGCGACCCGCCGCATCATCCAGTAGTAGAAGACCGCGAAGCCGGCGTGGCCGCGGTCGCCCGGACGATGGCGCCGGGCGGCCCACACGACCTGGGCGCCTTCGCGCCAGCGCGCCAGCAGCGCGGCGACGATCGCGGGCGGATCCTGCATGTCCCCCGCGAGCACGATCGCCGCGTCCCCTGCGGCCAGGTGCAAGCCGCACGCGATCGCCACGTGCGATCCCGAGTTGCGCGCCAGGCGGACACCGCGCACCCGCCGATCGCCCGCATGGAGCCGGCCCACGACACCAAACGTGTCGTCGCCCGAGTGATCGTCCACGATGACCCATTCCCAGTCCACACCCGCCGCGTCCAGCTCGGACGACAGGTGCTCGTGGAGCACGGGGAGATTCTGCGCCTCGTTGTACGCCGGCGTGACGACCGAGATCCTCACGGCTCGGCGACCGCCCGGGCCAGGGCCTCGATCACCCGATCCTGATCGGCGTCCGTCAGCTGGTGGAACAGCGGCAGCACGATGGCGGTCTCCCGGACGGCCTCGGAACGCCCGAGCCCCCCCGGCGCGCCACGCCACGAGCCGTCCGCGTACGCCTTTTCCTGATGGGCGTTCATTGCACCCCGGCGCGTCGCGATCCCCTCGTCGAGCAGCCGCTGCATCACCGCGATCCGCGTGCGCCCGTCGCGCACGCGCACGGCGTAGCTCTGCCAGTTGCTGCGCGCCCACGCCGGTGCCCGGGGGACCGTCACCCCGTCGAGCCGGGCGAGGCCGGCGTCGTACCTGGCAGCCAGCGCACGCCGCCGGGCCACGATCGCCGGCAGCCGCCGCAGCTGCTCGCGACCGATCGCGGCCTGGATGTCGGTCAGTCGGTAATTGAACCCGAGCACGGGGTACGCCTCGTCGATGACGCGCTTCGATGCGTGGCGCACGGTGTCGGGCACGCTCATCCCGTGCTGCCGCAGCAGCCGGAACGCCGCATCCAGCCGCGGATCCGCGGTGGTCAACATCCCCCCGTCACCCGTTGACAGCAGCTTGCGGGGATGGAAGGAGAAACACGCGATGTCCCCGTGCGGACGGCCGATCGGCACCCACGCACCATCGTCCGCCAGACACACCTCGCTGCCGATGGCGCAGGCGGCATCCTCCACGACGGGCAGACCCAGCCGGCGGGCCAGCGGGACGATGGCGCCCAGGTCGCAGGGCATCCCCAGCTGGTGGACGCAGAGGATGGCACGCGTCTTCGGCGACACCGCGGCCTCGACCTGCGAGGCGTCCATGTTGAACGTGTCCTCGCACACGTCCACGAACACCGGCGTCGCGCCGCAGTACCGCACGGCATTCGCCGTCGCGATGAAGGAGTGGCTCGCCGTGATCACTTCGTCGCCCGCGGACACGCCGAGCGCCCGGAGCGCCACGTGCAGGGCCGCCGTGCAGTTCGACACCGCGCAGGCGTGCGCCGCCCCGACCGTGGCGGCGAACTCACGCTCGAAGGCCGCTACCTCCGGGCCCTGGGTCACCCATCCGGACCGAATCGCACGGCGGGCCGCCTCGGCCTCTTCCTCGCCGAGCCAGGGACGGGCCACGGGAATCGACGGCGCCACCGGCACGGCCGTCACGGCCGCTCCGCGCGCCCGTCGGGCGCGACCCAGTTCCTGACCACTTCGCCCTCCAGCAGCGAGGCCGGCGACACCCCCTGCCCGTCGTACCAGGCCCGCAGCCGCCGCAGCCCCTCGGCCAGGTCCACGCGCGGCTCGAACGCCAGCAGGTCGCGGGCCGCGGCCGTGTCGGCGCACAGCCGCAGCACGTCTCCCGGCCGGCCCTCGTCGTGCACGATTGCGGCATCCGGGCGGTTCGCGGCAGCCGCCACCAGCCGGGCCACGTCGTTGATCGTGACTTCCCCTCCGCTCCCGAGGTTCACCGTCCGGCCGACGGCCGCCTCGCTCGCCCCGGCCAGGACGATGCCGCGGGCGGTGTCCGACACGAAGGTGAAGTCACGCGTCTGGGTGCCGTCGCCGAACACGGTGAGCGGCTGGCCCGCCAGGCACCGCAGGAGGAACCGCGGGATCACCTCCCCGCTGTCGCCCTCGTGGTGCGAGCGCGGACCGTACGTGTTGAAGGGCCTCACGACCACGGTGGGATACCCGTAGGTGCGATGGAACGCCCGCGCGTAGCACTCGCCGGCCAGTTTCGACCCGCCGTAGACGGTGCAGGGAAACGTCGGGTGCTCCTCCGTCATCGGCACCCACCGGGCGGTGCCATAGACCTCTGAGCTGGACACGTACACGAACTTCGGCACGGCCGCGTCGCGGCAGGCGCGGAGCAGCGTCAGTGTCCCTGTCGCGTTGACATCGTGATTCTCGCCCGGGGAGTGCACCGAGTGCCGCACGCCCAGGCACGCAAGGTGGTAGACGACGGCGGCCCCCTGCAGCCAGGGCGAATCGGCCCGCGCTGTCCGGATGTCCGCGTCCACGACGGTCAGCCGATCGGCGCCGGCGTCCGGCAGGTTGCCCCTTCGGCCGTTCACGAAGTTGTCCACGACGACGACGTGGTCGCCGCGGTCCAGCAGCTGACGCACCAGCTCGGAACCGATGAAGCCGGCTCCCCCGGTCACGAGGCTCCTCGGGGCGGTCATGTCCTGGCGCCGTCCCGCCACCGCAGAAACGCCGCCGGCACGCCGGCCACGATCGCGAAGGGCGGCACGTCCTTCGTCACGACAGCGCCCGCGCCGACGATGGCGCCCCGGCCGACGGTCACGCCCGGCAGCACCACGGCATTGACGCCGACATCGGCCCAGGCGCAGATTCGTACGGGCTTCACGATCAGGTCCGTCGCGATGATCGGCACGTCCACCGGTTCACCGGCGTGTTCCGATCCGAGGACCTTCGCACCGGGACCCCACCCCACGTACTCCTCGACCACGAGGTTTCTCGCGTCGAGGAAGCTCTGGGGCCCGAGCCAGGCGTGGTCGCCGATGGTGCAGTGGCCGTCGTGCCGGCCCTGGATGATCGCGTGTTCACCGATGAACACACCGTCTCCGATGTCCATGGTCTCGAGGTGGGACGCCAGTGCCCCCCGGCCGATCCGCACGCCATGACCGAACCGCCGCGCCAGGGCCCGCCAGGCGGCCCGGCGCAGCCGAACGTCTTCGTCGGTCACGCCGAAGGCGTGGATGGACGCGATGGCGACCAACTCCGCGCGCGATCGGGTGGCCCGCAGCATGTCCGCGAGCGCGAGGTGGTCTGCCGGATCCGGCTCGACCACGCGCCGGCCGTGTACCGCACGAAGGCGGCTGTCCCGCTCCACGCTCATCGTGACGCCGCGCCGGCGGTCTCGCCAACGCGATCGCGGGAGGGCAGGCCCGCCCGAAAGAGACCCGCCACCCGATCCATCTGGGCGTCGGTCAGCTCCGGGAAGATCGGCAGCGAGAGCACCTCGTCCGCCAGCGCTTCGCTCGCGGGAAAGTCTCCATGCCGGTAGCCGAGATCGCGGTACGCCGGCTGCTCGTGTACGCCGATCGGGTAGTGGACCCCGGTCTGGACGCCGTGGGCCGCGAGATGGGCCCGCCAGGCGTCGCGGTGCGGCACGCGGACGGCGTAGATGTGGAACACGTGCCGGCGATCCGGCGCCTCGCGCAGGGGCGACGCGGCGGTGCCCGTCAGGACCCTGCCGTACCGGCCGGCGCGCTCCCGCCGCGCGTCGGTCCAGCCATCGAGGTGGCGCAGCTTCACACGGAGGATGGCGCCCTGGATCGCGTCCATCCGGTAGTTGAAGCCCTTGTGGAGGTGCTCGTACCGCCGCTCCTCTCCCCAGCTCCGCAGCAGGCGGACCCGGGCCGCGATCGCCGGATCGCCGGTCACCAGCGCCCCGCCTTCGCCACAGGCGCCCAGGTTCTTGCCGGGGTAGAAGGAGAAGCAGCCGATGTCGCCCATCGCGCCGCACCGGCGACCCCGGTACTCCGCGCCGTGCGCCTGAGCCGCGTCCTCGATCACGCGCACGCCGTGGCGCCGGGCCACGTCCAGGATGGGGGCCATGTCGGCGGGCTGGCCGAACAGGTGCACGGGCACGATGGCCTTCGTCCGGGGCGTGATCGCGCGCTCGAGCGCCTCGGGCGACATCGTGCCGCACCCGGGATCCACGTCCACGAGCACGGGCCGCGCCCCTGCGTACTCGATCGCCGCGACGGTCGCCACGAACGTGAACGGCACCGTGATGACCTCGTCGCCGGGTCCCACGCCACAGGCGAGCAGCGCGAGGTGCAGCGCGCTCGTGCCCGAGTTGACGGCCACCGCGTCCCGGCTGCCGCACCAGGCTGCGAACTCGCGCTCGAACGCCTCGACCTCGGGGCCGAGCACGAACTGCCCGCTCTCGAGCACACGGGCAACAGCCGGGGCAACCTCGTCCCGGATGGAGCGATACTGCGCGCGCAGATCCAGGTACGGCACCGAGGGCTCGTCCGACAGCCCCGGCTGCCCCGTCCCCGGGGCGCCGGCGGACCCTCGACCGGTCATGCCGGCACCTGCAGCTCGATCGTGGCGCCTCGCGCGGCCATCGACGCGGTCGCCGTCTCGAGAAGCCGCACGAGCCTCAGGCCGGCGGCACCATCGGTGATCGGCGTGGTGCCGGCCGTCACGCACTCGATGAAGTGCGCCACGGCAATCTGCAGTCCCTCCGTCACCGCCAGCTGGGGCGACCAGACGTCACCCGCGCGATAGCCGACCTGCATCTGGTGCCGGCTCTCCGGGCCTGGTGCGAGGGACACGCCCCGGTCGTAGACCTTGATCTTCTCGCTCGCTTCCAGATCGTCGAACACGATCATCCTGCGGCTGCCTCCGATGAGTGTCCGGCGGACCTTCACGGGCGCCAGCCAGTTGGCGTGCACGTGGCCAATGACCTTGTCGGCGAAGAACATCGTCAGATAGGCGATGTTCTCCTGCTCGCCGGGCACGTGCGCCACGCCGGTGGCCGACACGGCGAGCGGTTCACGGGCGAGCACGAAGTCCATGATCGACAGGTCGTGTACGGCGAGATCCCACAGCACGTTCACGTCGGGCTGAAACAGGCCCAGGTTGATGCGAACCGAGTCGAAGTAGTAGATGTCGCCGATTTCACCCGTCTCCACCAACTCGCGCATCCTGCGTACCGCGGGGGTGTACACGAACGTGTGGTCCACCATCAGCGTGAGCCGGCGTGCCGCGGCCTCGTCCACGAGCTGGGCGCACTCCCTGGCGGACGACGCCAGCGGCTTCTCGACCAGCACGTGTTTGCCCGCCCGCAGCGCGGCCAGGGCGAGCGCGTGGTGGGTGGCCACGGGCGTGGCGATCGCCACCGCGTCCACCGCCGGGTCGGCGATGAGGTCCTCAGGGGCGGTCGTGACGCGGACCCCGGGAAATCGCCGCCGCACCTCACCCAGCCGCGCGTCGCGCCGGTCCGCGACGGCGACGACCCTGGCGGCATCGGACCAGGCGAAGTTGCGCACCAGGTTCGGGCCCCAGTATCCGTAGCCGATCACACCCACGCCGATCATCGATTCGCTGCCGGCACCATCGTTTGCGGCCAGGCCCACCGGGCGGCGCCCGGCAGGGATTGGCGAGTGTACGTCACGGGGCGCCTGCCGGACGGACCGGCCGGGCGGGCACCCCCACGACGGTCGCACCCGGGGGCACATCGCGCGTGACAACGGCGCCGGCCCCGATCAGGGCCCCGGCGCCGATGGTCACGCCACAGAGCACCACGGCCCCGCTGCCGATCGACGCGCCGCGACAGACGCGGGTGGGCACGACCTGCCAGTCGCTCGCCGTCTGCAGCCGGCCGGCCGTCGTGGCGCGGGGGTGAGGGTCGTTGATGAACATCACGCCGTGCCCGACGAACACCTCGTCCTCGATCGTCACGCCGTCGCACACGAACGTGTGGGACGACACCTTGCACCGCGCACCGACCACCGCGCCCTGCTGGATCTCGACGAAGGCGCCGATCTTCGTCTCGTCGCCGATTTCGCAGCCGTACAGGTTCACCAGATCCGGCTGCGGAATCGACACGCCGCGACCGAGCTTCACCGACGCCGCTATCGGCATGCTGCTCTCCGTCCGGCCGCCATCCCGGGCGAGGCGGTCACGGCTGGCCCCGTCCGGCGACCCTGATCGCCAGGATCCGCTTGCCGAGGATCAGCTCGTCGGTGCGCTTCGCGATCGCCTGAGCCAGGTCCGCGCCGGCGCTCCGGGTCCCGACCGGTCCCCTCCGCAGGCGCTCGAACAGCGCCAGGACGAAGTCCGGCCAGATATCGCTGCCGTAGTCGGTCTTGTGGCCGTCCGCCTGGTTCTTGAGGTTCGCGTGCACGTCCTCGATGACATGGAAGCCGCCCGGCGACACGTGCGGCAGGAGGGCGACGAGCGTCGCCGCCTGGTGCTCGGAGCGGTGCGAGCCGTCATCAATGACGATGTCGAAGGGGCCGTGCTCGCGGGCGATCGCCTGGAGCCGTGCCTCGTCCGCCTGATCGCCCTGCTCGTACACGACACCGTCCGGCGCCGATCCGCCGGTCACCAGCCACCGCTGCAGTTTGATGTCCAGGCCGACGACGCGGCAGGACGGGAAGAGCGCCTTCCAGAAGGCCGTGCTGGCGCCGCCCTTGACGCCGATCTCCAGGATCGTCCTCGGCTCGCGGTCCAGCGCGAAGAGCAGGCGCTTGTAGAACTGGAGCACGAAGGGGCGCTTCTGGATGAACGCCGCCCGCTCGAGCAGCCCTTCGTCGATCAGCCGCGCCAGCGCGGCGTTCCGCTCGTACGGCCGGTCTTCGCGCGTGAACTCGGCCGCCAGCCCCTGCGCCGTCTGCAGCCGCACGAGCGTCGCGATCGCGTCCTGGGCCCGCTCCAGCTCGGTACGAGCCGCCTGGCCGGCCGCGCGCAGCAGCCGTTCCACCTCGCCGAAACCGGCGTCAGCGGTCATCGTCCCCGGAGCCCCAGCCGGTGGGTCAGCACGAGCACCTCGTACCACGCCTTGCGGAGGGTGCGCCTGACCCGTCCCCAGTGTCTGCGCGTGCCCTCACCGGCCTCGTAGCTCCATGCGCGCAGGCGGCGGCGCACCACCGCGGCCCGGTACACCGCCCGGCGCACGACGTGCATCACGTACTTCTCGATGACCCGGGCGATGTGCTTCGGCCGCAGGTTCATCCGCAGCCGGTACCACACCCACCGGAGCCGGTAGCGCGCGTCCTTCCACCGCTGGTGCAGGCCCTCCCACGCCTGCCGCAGGCGGTGCAGAACGTACCCCTGCTTGGTGTGGTGCCGGAACAGGTAGGCCAGCTGGTACCGGACGATCAGGGCGGCCATCGCCGCACGGCTGATGCCGGCGAGTCCACCGGTCACGCCCTTCCGCACCAGCACCGCCGAATGCTGCACCCACACCGGGTGGCGCGTGCTCCGGGGCGCCATCCCCTCGGCGAACAACGATGCGCGCTGTTTCTCCACGCTGGCCTGCACGGGCTGCCGGCGCAGCCACAGCACCTCGGGCACCTGCGCGAACCGTCCCTCCAGCGCCAGTTCCACCATGAGCAGCCGATCCGGCTGGCTCACCGGCCTGAAGACGCCCGCCCGTTCCAGAGCCTCGACCCGCATCAGGCCGTACACCATGTCGCCCGCGCCGACCGGCTCGGCCGCAAAGGCCAGCACCCGTGCCGACGGGCTGTCGAGGGCGGTCGTCTCGAACGCCTTCGGCGGCTTGCCCAGGGGGGCCAGGTCGTCGTCGACGCGCTGGGTCAGTGCGTAGGCGAGCACGGTGTCGTGCCGCGCCTCGAGGGCGTGCCGCACCTTCCGGAGCCAGTCGGGATGCCACCAGTCGTGATCGCTGGCCCAGGCGAAGAACCCGGCGGACGGGAACTCGGCACGCGCCGCGTCAAACGCCTCCCGCCACGTGGCCACCATGCCCTGCCGCGCGGCGTGGCGCCGATAGCGCACCCGGGGATCGGCCAGGTATCGCCGGGCCACCTCCTCGGTGGCATCCGTCGAGCTGTCGTCGATCATCACGAGGCCGAACTCCGGATCGTCCTGCGCGAGCAGCGATTCGATGGCCGCAGGCAGATGACGCGCGTTGTTGTGGAGCGTCATCCCGAAGGCCACCCGGGGGGTCATCGGCCGGCGATCTTCTCCAGCACCAGCACCCGACCCTTGTGGCCCCAGTCCATCCGCGCCTCGAGGTCGGGCCTGGATCGGCAGCCCTCGAGGACGAACATCAGCCGGAGCATGTCCTTGTTCAGGAGGGTGATGTGCGACGGGTCCACGTCGAACTGCGTGGTGAAGTCGAGCAGGCTGGCCGGGCTCGGGTGGAAGCGCGTGGTGACGTAGATGAACCTCGACGTCAAGCGCACCATGTTGACCACGGCCCGCTTCACCTGGAACACGGTCAGGTGCTCCAGGACCTCCCGGCACACCACGAGGTCGTAGGCGCCGGCCGGTTTGATCGCCGGATCGCCGACGTCGCCGACCGTGATCCGGTCGCGCACCTCGGGAGTGGCGAGCGCGCGGCTGCTCTCGGCGAAGTCCACACCCTCGACGTCCACACCCAGCTCCCACAGCAGGTGCATCAGCGCTCCGGGGCCGCAACCGAGGTCCAGCACGCGCCGTGGCTGGAACACCTCCTTGATCAGGGACGGGTTCTTCGCCTCGATCTCCCGCCGCTTCTCCAGCGAGTAGTTGTTCCCCTCCGCGCGCCAGTCGCCGGTGAAGTACTCGGGGTCGTAGTGCTCCGACTCGACCGGCTTCTGGGCCAGGACGGCCTGCTCGAACTCGGTGATGTTCATGGTGTAGGTTCGGTCTCCTGATTCGTACTCGCTGGGTTTGCCCTACGATCGCACCCGGTCCCGGACGGCGCCTGCGTTCTGCGTGTAGCGCTCCAGAATCCGGCTCGATGAATCGAGCACCGTGTCGAGGAACACGATGCCGATGCCGTGCTCGCGGCAGATCGACACCTGCTCGGCCGGCAGCCGCCCGTCCCAGTCGCGCCCCTTCACGTAGTACTTCGGGCGCAGGTGCCGCAGCACGGTCTCCGTGTCGTGCCGGTTGACGTGCGTATAGGCGATGAAGCGGATCGCGTCCACGATGACGGCCCGCTGCTCCTCGGGCAGCAGCGGAGGGTGCTTGCTCAGCACGTAGCGATCCGACGCCACGTTGCAGAGCAGCGGCACGTCCACCGCCGCCGCCGCGGCGCGGAAGTACTCGATGTGCCCGGCGTGGAGCGGGTCGAACGCGCCGTCGACCATGGCCACCCGCCCGCGGTACTCCGGCAGCTCGTCGAACGTGAGGATCATCGGCCGCCGCTCACGAGCGCACCAGGAGCCCCTTGCGGTCCAGCTCGGCCAGGGCCCGGTCGAACTCGTCCACCGCGACGTCGGGGGTGGTCTTCGCCCACTCGATCAGCTCGGCGAACCCCTGCTCCAGCGACACCTTCGGGGCGAAGCCGAGCGTCTCGCGGGCGCGCGTGATGTCCGCCGTGTTGTGCCGGACGTCGAACTTGCGCCCGACCCCGGTGACCTCCGGCTCGACCGTGCTGCCCAGCAGCCGCTGCAGCAGCCGGGCAATCTCCAGGATGGTGACCGTGGTGCCGGATCCGACGTTCACGGGGAGGAAGTCGGCGCCCGGCGTCTCCAGCATCAGCGTGAGGCAGTCCACGACGTCGTGAATCGACACGAAGTCCCGCAGCTGCCCGCCGTCCTCGAACACGACCGGCGGCTTGCCGTTCAGCAGGCGGCTGATCCAGATCGCCGCCACGCCGGCGTAGGGGTTGCTCAGGCTCTGCCGCGGTCCGTACACGTTGAAGAAGCGCGGCGCCACCGCAGGAATGCCGTACGTCTTCCCGATCAGCAGCACCATCTCTTCCTGGTGGTACTTCGTCATCGAGTAGATGTTGTCGCGGTAGAGCGGCTTGTCCTCGGGCGTGGGCACGGATCGGACCGGCGTCCCGCAGCGCGGGCAGCGCTGCTCCCACTCACGCGCCGCCAGCTGCGCCTCGCCGCGCAGCCCCGGCGCCACCGGGCCGCACGTGCCGCACGCGTAGGCCCCTTCGCCGTAGACCCCGATGGAGGACGCCACGATGACCTTCTCGACCTGGTGCCCTGTGTTGACCAGGATGTCGAGCAGCAGCGCGGTGCCCCGCGTGTTCACGTCCACGTACCGATCGATCTGGTACATGCTCTGCCCGATCGACACCGCGGCCGCGAAGTGCACCACGGCCTGCGACGCCAGCACCAGCGGCTCGAACACGGCCCGATCGCGCACGTCGCCCTGCACGTAGCGCACGCGCGGGTTCGCATAGGACGGCCACGTGCCCGAACGATGCACCTGCGGCACCAGGCTGTCCAGCACCACCACGTCGTAGCCGCGCGCCACCAGCCCGTCCACCAGGTGTGACCCGATGTACCCGGCCCCTCCCGTCACCAGTACCTGCCTGATCGCCATCAGTCCCCCGTGGCCGCTCCGAGCCGCCGTTCCGCCTCCGCCCAGTCGTCGGCACTGTCAATCGTCAGCGATTCCGCCGCCGGCACGACGAGGGGCCGGCAGTCGTCGCCGTACAGATTCCCCTTCACCTGCAGCGTGCTCCGCCAGAACGTGTACACCGTGCCGTCACGCACGTACGCCGGCCTGGCATCCTGCCGCCGGCCGATGCGGAGGCCATCCGGCAGGAAGGGCACGAGCCGCCCGCCGTCCACCCGCATGACGTAGTCCGGTGAATGGTGCCTCGGCAGCTCGACGACGCTCACCACCGAGTCCGCTCCGCTCTCCCTCAGCAGCGCCACCGACCGCCGGACGTGCGCCCCGGTCCTCAGCGGCGAGGTCGGCTGCAGCAGCACGATGATGTCGGGCAGCCAGCCGTCCGCTTCCAGTGCGTCCACCGCATGTTCGATCACCGGCAGCATGGGCGTCTCGTCCCCGGCCAGGACGGGCGGCCGCAGGAACGGCGTCTCCATCCCGGCGGCCCGGCCGATCGCCGCAATCTCCTCCGCATCGGTGCTGAGCACGAGCCGATCGATGACCCCCGACGCGCGTGCCGCCGCGGCGGTCCAGGCCAGGAGCGGCTGCCCGTGCAGCAGCCGGACGTTCTTCCCCGGAAGCCCCTTCGACCCGGCCCGTGCCGGCACGAGCCCGAGCACGCTCATGCGGACGGGGCGTTCTGCACCGCCCGGATCTCGCGCAGCAGCTCGCGCACGCTGCCAGGCTGCGCCCGCACGCCCGGCTTCGGCCCGTCGGGACGACACACGTAGCTCACGTGCAGGTGATCCGCCGCGAAGTCCGTGCGCAGCACCTCGAAGCCGGCCTGCTGCAGGTAGGCCGTCATCGTGTCTTCGGTCAGGTAGTAGGGGTGATCCACCTTGATGGCCGCTTCCACGGACCGGTTGCGCAGGTACGCCGCGCGGAAATCGACGATGTCCACGAAGAAGATCCCGTTCGGGTTGATCAGCGCGCGGACGCGGGCCAGCGTGCCGCCCACGTCGAGCAGGTGGTCCACCGTCTGGAACAGCGCCACCACGTCGAACCGGCGATCGCCGGGGTCGTACTCCTCCACGAGACCCGCAATCGTCTCGAGCCCGAGCTTGCGAGCCTCGTCCACCTCCAGCGGCGCCGGATCGAGCACCGCCGCGTCGAGCCCGAACCGCTCCGCCAGGTGATGGGCCACGATGCCCGTCGAGCCGCCGATGTCGAGCAGCGTCCGCAATCCCGACCCGGCCAGCCATGGGGCCAGCAGCGCGGCGCGTTCGGCGGCGTACTCCCGCTGCTCTCCCTGAATCGTCGTGGCATCGATCAGCCGGCCGTGGAAGGCGCTCACCAGCGGGCGGTACGTGTCGCGGTAGAAGCGCCCGTACGCCTCCGCGGTCATCACGGGGTTCAGGAACACCAGGCCACAGGCGTCGCACGCGTGCGCCTCCACGCGGTAGCCGTAGCGGTCGCGGTGCGCGATCACGACGAAGCGGCTGCCGCCGCACAGGTTGCAGCGCGTCACCGTGCGGACCGGCTCGGTGGCGGGATCGAACGGCAGCGCGGCAATCCGCGTGGCACGGGACTCGACGGTGGCAGACGTCATCAATAGGTGAGCCGTTTCTCGATCCGCAGCTCGGCCGTCGCGAGGCAGTCGGCGATGCGCTCCCCCGCCCGGCCGTCCCCGTACAGGTGATCCACGGGCGCGCGCCCGCGGCGGCGGTGCTCGTCGATGGCCGCCGCGATGGCGGCGCGATCGTGCTCGACGTCGATGACGTTCGCCCCCCGCTCCCGCCCCTGCTGCCGCGAGCCGACGTTCACGGCAGGCACGCCCAGGAACGCGCACTCGCGGATCGCCACGCTCGAGTTGCCCACGATCGCCGTGGCGCCGCAGAGCAGCCGCAGGAAGTCCTCCGGGAACATGTTCCGGAAGAAGTGGAACCGCGCGGGGTTCTCACGCTCGCGGAAGACACGGATCCCCTTCGACGTGCCGTCGGATCCGGCGTCCACGTTCGGCCAGAACCAGAGCACGGGCAGGCCCGTGTCCTTCACCGCGTAGAGCGTCTCGTCCACCTGCGTCCGCGCTTCGTCGTATTCGGTCGTGACCGGGTGCTGCAGCACGACCAGGTACCCGCCCGACAGGTCCTCCCGCGGACCGACCCCGCCGTACTTCCCGAACGGATCGAAGTTCAGCCCGGGCTCGGCCGCCACCTCCGCCGCGATGTCGATGGACGGACAGCCGGTCAGCAGCACGGTCGCGGGATCCTCGCCGAGCCGGATCACCCGCTCCCGGGCCTTCTCCGTCGCCACGAGGTGCAGGTTGGCGAGCTTGGTGACCGCGTGGCGCACCTTCTCGTCGATCGAACCGGTCACTTCGCCGCCCTGCACGTGGACGACCGGGATGTTCATGTAGGACGCGGCCACGGCGGTGGCGAGCGTCTCGTACCGGTCGGCCACGGTCACGACGGCATCCGGCGCCAGGTTGTCGAACACGGTCGCGAGTTCGACCAGGCCCAGGCCGGTCGACTTGGCGGACGTGACGAGGTTCTCCCCCTCGAGCACCATGTAGACGCGCGCCGCGGGACGGAACCCGTCGCGCTCGATCGCCTCGATGGCGTTCCCGTACCGATCGAGCAGCGCAGAGGCCGCAACGACGAGCTGCAGCTCCAGGTCGGGGTGCCGCTCGATCGCCTGGAGGGCAGTCCGGATCCGCGAGTAGCTCGGTCGCGCGGTGACGACGACACAGATCTTCCGTCTCATGGCTCCCGGCTCAGGGCTCTCAGCCCAGGGCCGGCTGAAGCCGGCCCCCACAACCACATCACTGGAGGTCCTCCACGACGTTCATGCCAGGTCTTCCTCACGGATCAACTCGTCGGCCGCGACGGCGCGCGCGAGCGTGCGGCCGATCACGTCGCCGGCACGGTCCGGCGGCAGGCCGGTCCCCGGCTTCTTGAACGCCAGGTCGGCCGCGTCGATCCGATGCCCTGCCGGCAACCCACCCCGCGCCACGATGCTGCGCGTGAAGATCGCCTTCAGCGGCCGCGTTGACTCGGCCGCCAGATCCTTGTCCACCGGGCTCTGCACCATCCGCTCGATGAAGCGGACCCCGTCCACCAGCTGCCGCAGTTCGCCGGTCGTGACGGACGCGGGCACGTCGGGCCCGAACATCTCGCGGCTCAGCGTCACGTGGATCTCCAGGATGTCGATGCCGACGGTGGCGGCAGCCAGGCCTGCGTAGATCGTCGCGGAGTGGTCGGAGAGCCCGACCCAGCAGCCGGCGTACCGGCTCCGGAACCCCGGAATCACGTTCAGCCCGACGCGCTCGGGCGGGCACGGGTAGGCCGTCGTGCACTGGAGCACACCGGCCGTGCAGCCGCCGGCCCGCACCCGCTCGACCGCGGCATCGATCTCCGCCATCCCGCTCATGCCGGTCGACAACACCACCGGCAGCCGCGTCGCGATCATCCGATCCAGCAGGAGCCGGTTGCCGGTCTCGCCGGACGGCACCTTCCAGAAGGGCTGGCCGATGCGCTCGAGCAGGTCCACCGCCTCCACGGAAAACGGTGAGCTGATGAACTGGACGCCCCGATCCCGGCAGTGATCCGCGAGCCCGCCCCAGTCGGCCTCCGCGAACCCGGTGCGCTCCCAGTAGCCGTACCGGCTCGTGTCCTGCCGGCTGAACGGCACGCGGAACGGCTCGGCCGGTGTGCTCTCGGCCGCGGCGATGTGCGTCTGGAACTTCACGGCATCGGCACCGGCGGCGGCAATCGCGTCGATGAAGGCGTGAGCCAGCCCCAGGCTCCCGTCGTGCGTGAGCGCCACCTCCCCGATGATGAAGCAGCGGCCATTCCCGATCGACGGCGGCGTCAGAGCGGTCATTTGTCCGTCACCGACGGCGGCTCGGCCGGCGCCCGCCGCACCTCCATGCCGGCCGCTGCCTTGATCGCCGTCTTCACCGCGGCCACGACCCTGGCCCGGCGCCGCTGCCACACCATGGCCCGGTGCTCCCGGCGCTTGTGCGCATGGCGTCGGGCCCGCTCCGCGCGCGCCCCGGCCTTCCCTTCGGCCTCACGCGCCCACCGGGGATCACCGAGCCAGGCCAGGCCGATCGATGTCCGGAGCGCCACTGCCAGCACACCCACCATCGCTCGCGCGACGACTCCGGCAGACTCCTCGATCGGCTGGCAGGTCACGGCGGCGGTCGACTCCACCGCCTCGACGAAGCGGGGCGTGGCAGCCACGTCGCGGCCGAACGGCCGGACGAACGCCGCGACGAAGGCGTCGTTCCGCGCCGACGCGCTCTCGCGCAGCCCCGTACCGAGCTGCCGGACGTGGTCGTGAAGCGAGCGCGCCACGTGCAGGAACCCGCCGCCCACGTCGAGCAGGTACCGGAAGTGCAGCGTGCCTTCCTGATGATCCCGGTACTCGGGGAGCAGGACCGTGAAGACCGGCCGATCCACGATGGCCGACTCAATCAGGGCGCTGGTGTTGAGGCCGACAACCGCCGAGGCGTGAAACATCGAGTCGAAGTAGTCGCCCCGGCTCGCTGAATCGAGCGGCGCGGATCCGAAGCATGACACATCGGGGTATTCGCGTTCGAGTGCCACGCCATCCCACTCGGCCGCCCGCTGCGGGTGCGGCCGGACGAGCACCGCTGCGTTCCGGACAACAGGGTCGTCCGCCGCGCGCAGGGCCCGCAGCCACTGGCGGATGAAGGCCACCTCCGGCGGGCCGCCCTTGAAGAGCGACGAGCAGACGTAGAGGACGAACGGGCGCGTGTCCTTCAGCCCGGCTCGCGCACAGAACGCCGCCCGGTCGCGCGTGGGCACCCGATCGAACCACTGGTCGAAGTTCTGGGCGCCGGTGACGACGATCCGGTCGGCGGGCACGCCGTGCAGCCCCTGCGCCTCGCCGCGCTGGGTGTCGTTCCACACCAGGACGCGGTCCGGCATGACGCGGATCCGGGCCTTGCTGGTGAGGTGGTCCCAGCTCCAGACCGCCAGCGCCGTCGGCACACCGAGCCGCCTGGCAGCGCGCAGGTAGTCGAGCTGCGGTGCTCCCAGTTCGATGAGCGGCGTCAGCAGGACGAGATCCGGCGCCTGGGCCCTGAGGAACGCGTCCACCTCCTCCGGTGGAGGCACCGCTCGCGCGAGCGCCTGCAGCCAGGCGTCGGCACGCTCGCGACCGAACCGGTGGCTGGCCCAGCGGGCGGCGGCTGGCGCCCGCTCCTCGGCACGCTGCCGGATGCGCGGCGCATCGCGGTAGCGGTCCTCTTCATACTGCAGCGCGTCGAGCCCGAGACGCAGCGCCGCCCCCACCTGGCGGGAGGGTGTCTCCGGCACCAATGGCGTCGCCCCCACGGTGACCCCGTCGCACTCCGTCGCGAGCCGGTCGGCCAGTGCCCGGTGATCCTCGCGATCGGCCGCCAGGTGGACCCGGTGCCCGCGAGCCGCCAGCAGCCGGATCGCATCCTCAAAGTTCCGGAAGTACGTGTAGTGCCGCGCGAGAAAGAGGATCTTCACGGCAGCAGGTCCAGCGCGCGGAGATCCAGCGGGCAGAACTCCCCCGCGCCGTCCAGCCGATGGCACGCCCTGAGCGCCACGGCCAGGTGCGCGTGCAGGAACTCGGGATCCGCGAGGACCGCGGCGGTCCGCACCCCCAGCAGCGGCGCCAGCCACGTCAGACTCCCGCACGTGCCGACATACGCGCGGGCGTTCGCGATGATGTCCGTCTGCGCTCCCAGGTTGGTGCGCGGCTCCAGCAGGTGGCGTGCGCTCATCACCCCTCCCGACACGTCGAGCGGATGGTCGGTGTGGTCATCCACCGTGAGGCCGGTGTCGAGCAGGACCACCGGCGCCTGCTCCGCCAGCTCCGCCACCATGCGCTGCAGGCGGCGGCGGATGGCCGGCGTGTCGGGCAGCGATCGGGCGGCGTAGAACTTGACGGCGATGTAGTCGTCCGGCAGGTCCGTCCGGCGCACCACGCCCGGCGGGCGGTGCAGGCGGAAGCGGGTGTGCACGTCGAGGAACCCGGTCGCGCGGTGCCCGGACCAGAACAGCCGGAACAGGCGGAACATCAGCTCCGGACGGAGTACGCGAGCCCCCGACACCCCATGGACCCGGGCCGTCTCGGTCACGAGGTCGGCCTCCAGCCGCGACGGCAGGATCTGCTTCGCTGACGCGACGTGCTGCTCGGCGAACACCGCCGGATCCACGTGGTCCCAGACCTCCTCGTAGGCCGCGGCGACGTCGGCGTACCACGACGCCACGCCGCCGCGGGACACGGCGACGACCCGGTTCGGATCCACGCCGTAGCTGGCCGACACCCAGCGCAGGAACGGAATCCAGTAGAGCACCTCGTAGCCGACCTCGCCCAGCCACGGGCCGACGATGATCGGACCGTCGCCGTCCAGCAGCCGGTCGAGTTCGCGCTCGACCCCCCACTCGATGCGGTTCCAGCTCCGCTGCTCCCGGAGCTCGGCCCGACGCTGCCGCACGAGGCGGACGGGACGGCGCACGGCCCGATAGGCGTCCTTGCCGGCGTTGATGGCGGTGTTCGACGCCCCTTCCCGCACGCGACCCACGGCGTGCACGGCGTCCTTCACCGCCTCGAAGCAGACCTTCCAGGTATAGCGGGCCCGGTTGCGGGCTCGACGGGCCTGCTTGAGCGTGAGGTTGCGGGCAGCGGCCAGACCAGCCATGTCAGGGGGTCGCGAAGCAGGGCAGGTCCAGCGGCTCGAACGTGCGGACGGGCTGGAGGCCGTTCCTTGCCAGCACCGCCAGGGGCCGTCCCTCCGTGAACAGGTCGTCCCGCGCCCGCACCGAGGTGACGTCGTGGTAGTGCTCGCGGATCCACGCCTGCACCACTGGGTGGCGGCCGAACACGTCCGTCTGGCTGCCAACGGGCCGGATGACGATCAGCGGCACGCGATGCCGCTCGATCCACGCCAGCGACTCGCGCTCGGGGGTCGCGCCGCTGCGGAACCCCGCATACCAGAACAGGTGCTGCACGACGCCGCGATCGGCATAGAACGGCGTCGCGAAGTTGCCCGTCGGCTCCCAGATCCGATCGCTGGCCTCCGTGCACTCGCGCAGGTATCGCACGATGGTGCGATCGTCCCGCGCGCCAACCGGTGCGAACACGTCGATCGGTCGATTGGCGGTGTGCGCGCTCCAGAGGCGCGCGGTCCGCGCCCGCACCGCGCCGGAACCCTCGAACAGCTCCGACTCGTCGAGCAGGTCGCCGGCGCGGGCGGCATCCAGTCCGGTCAGACTCACCACCGCCACCAGCACCACCGCGGCGCCGCGCAGCAGCGGGGTCGTCACGACCGCCGGCAGCGTCGCCACTCGCGCCACCCACAGCTGATGCGCCAGCCACGCAATCAGCACCAGGTCGATCGGCACGGTTTCCACCACCTGTCCCGGGCGGCGCACGAGGCCGTAGTGCGCCGCGGCGAGCAGCACGGCGAGCGGCAGGATGCGCCGGCGGTCGCGCACCGCGGCATCGTCCGCCCGCCCGACACCTGCACCGACGGCCAGCACCAGCAGCGCCATCCAGGGCGCCAGCACGAGCACGCTGTACAACACCTCCGTGGACGCCGCCCTGCCCAGCACGCGCGGGAGCGGAGCGAACCCGAGGTCTGCGAGGCGATTCCGTGCCGCGACGATCGTCCCACGCGGGTCCGCAGGGCGGTAGGTCAGTGCGTCCACGCCGCGGACGGCGAGCACGTCTTCGCTGCGTACCAGTGCCCGCACGGCCTCGCGCGACGAGTCCTCCAGGGCGTACGCCTCCGTCGAACCGCCCAGCGGTTCCAGCTGCAGCCGGGACTCCTCGCTGCGCCGCGCGGCGGCCGTGAGGCCGTCGCGCCACTGGACACCGACACGGACGGACCAGTCGTCCGCCCGGCCGGCGAGCGGCCAGGCGGACGCCAGCGTCGGAGTCATCCGTTCACCCTGGATGCCCAGATAGCCCGCCAGGGCGATGCGCGACGTCAGATAGCTGGTCAGCCCCTCCCGGCTCTGGATCATCGCCAGGAGCGGCAGCAGCGGCAGGGCGACCGCCAGGCCGAAGACCACCGCCCGCCGCACCAGCGGCTGCGGCCCCCCGGCGATCACCAGCGCCGCAACCGCAGCCAGCCCCACGTACGCCCCGTGGTCGTGCCGCACGAGGGCCGCCGCCGCTACCAGCACACCCAGGACACCCGTCCGCCACGGCGTTGGCCGATCGGCGAACCACCAGAGCACGGCCACCGCCACGGGATAGAGCACGACCTTGGGATACGAGTACAGCTGCCCGGCGATCGCGCACGCCGCTGCCACGATCCCGGCCACGAGGGCCATCACGATCGAGCCGGTCGTGCGGTAGACGAGTCGCGAGGCGACGAGCACACCCACCGTGTTCAGCAGGATGGCGATCGCCACCTCTCCGATGACGCGGCCTCCCGTCACGCTCAGCCCAAGGGCCGACAGCCACCAGAGCCCCGGCGCGCCGGCGTCGAACACGTCGATGTAGGGCTGGTCACCTCGCAGGAACGCCTGCGCCACCCAGATCGAGAAGCTTTCATCGGCTGACAGGTTCGGATTGGTGACCAGGTACGCGACGTACGCCAGGCACGGGAAGGCCACCGCGACGGCCATACGCCCGGGCCAGGGCTCCCACGGGGTACCCCGCACGGCCCGGGCGAGGGATCGGCCGGACAGCGCCGCAAGCACGAGCAGCACGAGTGGCAGCACACCCGTGTGCCAGGGGCTCGCGAGCAGCCGGACGCGGAAGGTCGTGAAGTCCCTGCGCGTGCTGACGGTGAAGGCCTCCCGATCCACCCCGTGCGTGTCGGCCGCGGCCGGATCCTGCACGAGCCGGCGGACGTTGCCCCGCGACACGTCGAGCAGGGTGTAGCCCCAGGTGTCGGGAGCCGTTCGCTCCGGATCGGTCAGCAGGTACGCCCGCTCGAGCGCCTCGCGCTCCGGGACCGGCATGTCCCCCACCCAGCGCACGTGCACCGCACCTGCCGGTGCAGCCGTCAGCCACATCGCCGCACCGAGCAGCGCGAGCGTCCCGGCCGGCAGCCAGGCTCGTCGCACGCGGATGGCGGTGGCCAGCGCCACCACTCGTTCACCTGGAGTCAACAGCCGCTTCGCGACGCGCCCGGCCGAACACGGTGTGCAGCCCGCGCAGGTGGCGCACGTCCACTTCAGAAAACCCCCCGCCTCCGAGCCCGGCGAAGACCCGCTTGGCCACTTCGAGGTGATCCCACCGGAAGCCGCCCGGGTCGGAGTAGAACGTCACGGCGTCGGTGCCGACCAGCGGCGCGAGGTACGAAAACCCCCCGTAAGTGCCGACGTACGCCGAGGCGCCGCGAATCACCGCCGTCTGCACCGCCAGGTTGTGTTTCGGCTCCATGAGCGCGTCGATGGTGTGCACGCGCGGACCGGACGGCACCGGGAAGTCCCCGTGGTCGTCGTACCGCGCACCGGCGCCGAGCACGACCACGTCGTGTGTCGCGGACAGCTCGGTGACGAGCGCTTCCACGATCCGCCGGTTGTCGGGCGTCGGCGGCAGCGCCACGTTCCCGTAGAACTTCACGGCCACGTAGGAGGGTGGCAGCTGCTGCCGGATGGCCTGCTCCCCGGCGTCCTCGGGAATGAGGCCGAAGTGGGTGAACAGCTCGACGAGCGTGACCGGCTGGTGCTGGCGCCAGAACAACTGGAACAGGCCGTACATCAACGACGGGTGCAGCAGCGCGGGGTCGCTGAGGCCGCGCGCGGTCACCACCTTCTCGACAATGGCCCGATCGAAGCCCGCCAGCTGCACGTGCTTCAGCACGCCCTTCTGCTCGGCCACGCGATCGGCGTTCTCGGCCTGGAACGCCTCCGGTGTGAAGTGCGCGAAGACGTCGTCGTAGTGCCCGGCGAGGCCGCGATACCAGGACGCCGTGCCGCCACGGGACACGACGAAGAGGCGCGACGGATCCAGGTGCGCGTAGCGCTGTGCCCACGCCACGAAGGGGATCCAGTACAACAGCTCGAAGCCGGCCTCCGAGACCCAGGGCCCGACCAGGATCGGCCGGGAGCTGTCGTTGAGGCGCAGCACGGCGTCCCGCACGGCCTGCGCCTCGGGCGTCTGGCTGCCCGCGAGTACCTTCTGCTCGCGGACCTTGCCCACACGCGGCGCCAGCGCCGACACGCCGCCGATCGCCTCGACGCGCGCCCGCGACGCCGCC
>Ga0194132_10005350_pt1 | contig 20901 bp, 16 predicted proteins | sample TA2KigOf80mmetaG_FD_148612 | JGI IMG/M metagenome (GOLD analysis project Ga0194132, IMG submission 148612) | Freshwater microbial communities from Lake Tanganyika, Tanzania - TA2015054 Kigoma Offshore 80m | ecosystem: Environmental > Aquatic > Freshwater > Lake | place: Tanzania: Lake... | reverse complement strand
CGGTAATGGGTATAGGGCGGCCGGGTTTGAAGAAAAGTCAAAGACACCTCCTAGATTCTGGTGGACAGATTTTGAGAATCGTTATAACAGATTCAAGTTCAAAGCAGATTCTTCTGAAGGATTGACGGAAGCCCATGTCGCTGAACAGGCTGGCGTTGTCAAGATATGGGGCTGCGAAAACTATATTTTAGAACTAAAAGTTTAAGCTTCTGAACCTGCCCCTGCGCCGACTGTGACATCTACTGAAGCAAACTCTTCTGATCCAACAGGACGTATAAAGATTCTAATTCGAATGATTCCATTTTCTACATCATTTGTTGATGATGCAGCGAAGTTTGAATCTATCCTATATTCAGCGATTCCTGATTGAGATACAATTTCATCCAGCCTACGAGTTATTCTGGATTTCAAAACATTGGTGACTTGATTTGTATCGCTTTCAAACAAACCAGTTACCGCGATATTCCTAACATCTTTACGAATGCTTAACAATAACCTTCTGACACTTACTCTACTCAATAATGAATTTTTGCTTCCTAGTGTCTTCTGCCCCCAGACGATAACTCCTGCAGATTGATTACCCGCATTTCCAAAAGAGAAAATAGGATTGATGCTACCGGAATATAAAAGATTTCTTTGTTCTTCATTCAGGGGAACCTGCGAAGACAACGTTGTTTTTAATGCGCCCCTGTTAACTCCAGCAGGCGCAAACCATGGTTGACCGATTTTATCATTTAAAGAATAAGCTCCTAAAACTGCAACCGATGGTGGAACTGACACAGAATTAACTTTATAAATTTCGGCTTGGTCTGCTTGAATTCCCAAAACTAAATCTGGGAAATATGCTGCCGCAAAAGTAGAATTAACTGACCTAGAAGAGAACCTATTTGCGGTTAAGTTTACATCAGGTATAAACGTACTGTCATATGCTTTTGAGAATGATATTTCGATCAAGTCTTCATTTTTATTTAATTGCTCAATGTCCATCAAGTACAGAGTATCAAATCTTTCTTCTGCAACTTCTGCAGCAGCGTTTGTTACCACAGGTTCTCTAATTCCAGGAATAGCAAGCATTTGCATGTCAACCATGGTTGGATTATTTACAATTTTTAACGCTGATAGATAAGAAGACACGGTTGCACCAGATGATTTACCCCTGTTTTTATCTAACATATCTGCCGTTGCTGCAGCATTCGAAATATTGAATTCGTCTTTATCGAAGATGTTGACACCGTCAAATCCTCCTTGCAAAACAAACTGAAATGAAAGATAGCCTAAATTTGTTGTATCATAAAAATCTTTAATTGATAACCTTCTAGTTTTTTCATTTTCATTTTTTTCGATGATTCCATCTCTAACGTATCTTGCAAAACGCCAATTATCATGAGAAATTATATTTTGTGAACCTGTTAAAACTTTGATATTTTCTAAAGTAAATAAATTGTTATTAAATCTATCAGTATCAATTATCCCAAGCTGTGTTGTATCATCTTGTCCGGTCGTTTCAAAAGCTAAAAAGTTAATATTGTTGATTGAATGCTTTGAAAAATGTTTAACAAAGCTCTCAATTGAATCATTAAATAAATTGGTATTTGCATTTTGATTTTTTAAATCAATGACATGATCAGTTTTTATTCCCCAAATCTTATTTTGGGAAGCGACATAATTATTGTTTTGATCAAGAATAGAGATATTATCTGAGAACGGTACTGGCGGGATTATCGTTTTCTTCAAAAAGTTTGACGAAATTAGGCATGTAGAATCTTCTCCACCTAAAGTTGCAAGAGGTGAAGATCCCGAAGTTATGATGTGGGGCATTCCCCTAAACCCCATGGGTAAGGCCGTCACAGGGATTTTATTGTCTTCTACGTCTTTAGTAACTTCTACCCTTACATACCTAGACAAATTATCATAATTTCCTTCAACAACCAATTTTTGTTCGCTGTCTGGTCGATCAAAATCAAAATAAAAATTCTTATCTCCTATTACTTTAGAAATATATCTTGGAGAATGAGGATTTAGCGTTAATTCTATGTGTTTTTCTAAAAGATCATTAGAAGCACCACGCATGGAAAAAATAGACAAATCAAACATTCCATACGGATATATCGAATCTTTTTCTGCGGGCGTTATATTGCTTATAACAAACCTGTATTTGTTTGAAACATCGGCACCAGAATCTATCGCATGAAGCTTAAATAGATTGATAGGTTTGCCTTGAAATTTTTGAGAAATTATCCATGGAGACGATGCGTTGGAAAATCTGTCTCTAAAGTTTTCATAGTTTGGAACAATAGAGCTTCCAACGTTTCTTAATAAAGATGATGTTAATAAAAACACAGACCTTTCGGTCGAATACTTTCTTTGTGAATTAGAAGGTACATCTGCGCCAGATGAAACCACACCTGATCCAGTTAACGTGGCAATTGTTGGATGAATGTCCCAATTAGCTGCAAGATAATGACCAGCTTGTTGGATTAACGACGCTGTGGTATTTAAAACTTTAGTTATATACAACGGAGATTGCATGTCTAAAGACGCGGTTATCACATTAGGATAATCATTTGATCCTTTATGACCGTTTAATAAAAGAACAAATTCTTGTAATCTATTTTTAGTATCAGGATCAAATAATGTTACTGAACCTAAGGTAGTTCCTTTTGCGTTTACGTCATTACCTATAAGCGTAGATGACGGTCCTGAAGAATCGTGACCTCCGCCGGAAGATGATAACCTAAAAATAACGCCAGAAGGCGCCATCAAAACCCCTCTTACAATAGGAACTGACGTATTTATTCCTATTCCATTAACGCTACCAGTTCCTTGAATCCCAGCTCCATTAAAGAATGTTGAACCATTAGATTCTGACATAAAGCATCCTAAGAAATATGTTCTTCCTAGAACACCATTTAAGTTAGCATAAGGATTGTGGCCTAATGCTCCAGAAAGAGAAGATACAGGTTGCTGTTCTCCCACTGTAAAACCAGCATTTGTTACGTCTCCAGTATTTAATCCACTATCAATTCGTTTTTTACCATCTCCTGTTCCTAGCACCCTAACAAATGTAGCTTGACTAGCGTTTAAAAGCCACTGTTGAACCGCCAGAGGACCATACATCGTGTATCGATCGATCGGAGTGATTACAGATCCTGTGATGTGAGGTATTTCAAACCTTTGATAAAAATTTTCAACAGAAGAGAATGATGACGGAGAAAAAGCTGGGCCTTTCCGAGAAGTCCCTATAATCACAGCCGGTGTTCCTGCTAAAGTTGAAAAAGGAACCGTAACTGTTCCTGCGTCGTTTGCTGTCACGCCGGCGCTTTTATATCTAACACTTACCATTTAATAGCTTCTTTTTGTTCATAACTATGCGGTGTTATAAACTATATGACCTGTTAATTCAACGCATGATAGTACAAATAATTAAGGGCCTCCAAAGAAGCCCTTAAAAATTAATCCATTATTTTAATACCTAAATTATTAAATACTTTTTTACGATTTATTTTATTGAACTTGTTGAAGGTTGTTGGCCACAACGAAATCCAAGGAGACGAATTCAACTGTCTTAGTGGGTTGTAAGAAGATCTTGCCACGTACAGTGTTGTTTTCAACATCTGCCTGCGTCGTCGTCGAAGAATCAATGATAACGCGGAATCTCTCAAGCCCGGCGAGAGCTTGGATTCTCTGAAGACGTGGTGTCACTGCTGCAGAGAAGCGAGCCAATGTTGCTTCACGGTTTGGTTCGAAGATGATTGTTTGAGCAATCTCACGAACTTGACGGCGAATGTCGATAAGAAGTCTACGGACGTTGATTCTATCAAGCGCAGATGCAGTTTGAAGCATCGTCTTTTGACCCCAGACAACTACACCACCTTTTGGATTAGTTCCTCCACGGGTCGTTGTAGAAGGAGCGTAGATTGGGTTGATGTCTTCATCATAGAGCGAATCAAGATCTACATCCTTAAGTTGAATGCTTGTCTCAAGGGTTGTTGGAAGCTCTCCTCTGGTTAAACCAGCTGGTGCAAACCAGGGGTATCCTAAAGAATCGTTCAATGCTAAGGCGCCCATGACAACTACTGATGGTGGAACGATTATAGAGTTTGTTGGTTTAGAAGGATCCTTCATTAAAACGTCAGGGAAATATGCGGCCGCAAATGACGTATTAAGATTACGAGCCTTGTGTTGATCTACTGTCTCCTTAACAGATGGTTTCGTCGTAGATGAGATATTGATCAAGTTTCCGTTCTTGTCTACTTGTTCAACGTCCATAATGTATAGAGCGTCGAATCGTTCTTCTGTCGCTCTAATAGCTTCGTCTGTGATGATCGGGGCACGAATGCCTGGGATTGCAAGAAGCTGGATATCTACGTTTGTCGTATTTTTCATAACATCGAGAGCCTTAAGATATGCTGAAACGTTGGGTCCGACGTTGCGGCCTCTATCAACATCATTCATATCAGCTACGACTGCAGCGTTGTTAATCTCTGCTTCATCTTTATCGAAAATATTAACTCCGTCAAATCCTCCTTGCATAATGAAAGAGAACTTTAAGAATTTACGATTTTGAGAATTTGTAAGATCGCTGATTTGAACCGCTCTTGTCTTTGCGGCATCATCAGTGATGATGTTTCCTTTTCTAACGTAAGTTGCATATTGCCAATCATTATTTTGTGCGACCGTACCATTTGACCCAGTTGTTATCTTAATATTTTCTAAGGAAAAAATATTGTTACAGAATCTATCAACATCCAAGATACCATTTGTTGCAGTGTCAGCAACACCGGTATTATCCGCAACTGCAAAGTTCATGTTAACTGTAGAATGCGTTGGAAAATGTTTCGTAAAGCTATGAAATGATTTATCTTGAAGAATTGAGCTATTTTGTTCAGCTAAGTTTGTGATATGTTCAAACTTAGCACCCCAATGGTATCTAACGTTAACTTGAGTTTGTTGTCCTGTTCCATCATTTAAATGATTTCTGAATGGAAGCGGTGGTTCGATCGTATTTCTTGTAAATGTAGCTATGCTTAATGCAGAAGAATCAACCTCACTTAATGGTGCTAATGGTGATGAACCAGAAGTTACAAGATGAGAAATTCCTCTGAATCCCATTGGTAAAGCGGTTGGGTCAATCGTCTCATTTGTTACGGCATCAGAAACTTCAACTCTTACATAACGTGAGCGAAGTTCATAGTTTCCATCAACAATAAGCTTTTGTTCTGCTTCATCTCTATCAAAGTCATAATAAGCGTTAACATCTCCTAAGACTTTAGCGACGTATCTATCAGAAGATGGATCTAGGTTTACCCCTTCCCATCTTTCTAAAACCTTTTGATCGATATCGGTGTCCGTTAAGCTTCTTATCGAAAGGCTAAAAGAACCGTATTTGTTAGAAGGATCAGATGATGGAACGATGTTGTAAATAGAAATCTTGTATTGGTTAGAAATACCTGCACCAGCATCTAAAGAATGTAACTTAAATAGATTTTGAGGTGATCCACCGAACTTTTGCGAAATAATCCAAGAGGTTTTTGCACTTGAGAATCTATCACGGAATCCTTCATAGTTTGGAACGACGGAAGAACCGACGTTTCTTGCCAATGATGATGATAAAAGAAAAGCAGATCTTTCTAACCCAGCTGCGATTGGCGCTTCAGACACTACACCGGAGCCCGTAACTACAGCTAATACTGGGTGGATGTCCCAATGAGCAGCCAGATAATGTCCTGCTTCTTGAATCTTGTAAGGATCCGTGTTTAGAACTTTGCTAATATAATTTGAAGAAGTTACGTTGAATGATGCTGTAATAACATTCGGATACAAAGAATTTGTTCCTTTGTGGCCATTTAGCATCAACGTAAATTCTTGCTTTACATCAGATAGAACCAAAGTTCCTAATGATGTTCCTTTGTTCGTTACAGAATTATTACCAATTATGCTGGAAGCTGGTTTAGAGGAATCGATTCCTACAGCAGACGCAGAAAGTCTAAGAACTACACCAGAAGGAGCCATTAAGACGCCTCTTACAATTGGAACTGCTCCATTTACTATAGAATTAATGCTTCCAACGCCTTGAATTCCTGCGGAACTAAATACAGAAGAGCCAGCAGACTCAGACATAAAACATCCTAAGAAGTATGTTCTTCCAGGGATTCCTTCAGAATTTGCAAATGGATTTGATGATAAAGAACCATCGGTTACAGATGGTAATTCTTCTCCTACCGTAAATCCAGCGTTCGTAACATCACCTGCTGTCGTTCCAGATGTCGCACGTTTTTTACCGTCGCCGGTGCCTAAAACTCTTAAGTAGGTTACAGAACCTGCTCTTCTTAACCATTCTGAAACGGCCAAAGGTCCAAATTTCTTTGAGTCACTTTCACCAAACTTTGCAAAAAAGTCTGATAGAGTGCCATATGTTAACGGAACGAAAGCCGGTCCTTTAACTGCTGTACCGATAACGCCTGCAGGTACTCCAGTTGGTGATACCGCTACCGGTCCTGTTAGATCTAATTCTCTTGTTGTTACGCCTGCGCTGCCAAACTTGAGCTGTGCCATTTATTTCGCTCCTACCGATTTGCTTGATTGATAAGTATCAGATTACCTAAGTTTTTTTTAATCAAACGAATTGAACTCCAGAGTTTGTAACAATGAAGTCAATTGCAATGAACTCAATTGCCCTTGTTGGAACAACTACGATTCTACCATTAAGACGGTTAAGATCAACATCTTCTTGCGTATTATTTGTCTCGTTCATCACAACTTGGTATGCTTCAATGCCGGCCTGCGATTGTATGAGACTTAGTTGAAGAATTGCATCAGCTACGAATTTATTTCTGACGGCAGGCGTGTTTTGTTCAAACACAATTCTATTTGCAATGTTTATGACAAGTCTCTTGACCTCAAGAAGAAGACGACGCACGTTGACTCTATCAAGAGCTGACTTTCTGGTTTGTAGCGTCTTTTGTCCGTAAATCACGAAGCCTAGTCTTGGGAATGTTGCAATTGGATTGATGCGTGCATCGTAGAGACGATCTCTATCAGACACGTTTAATCTAACCTCGACGTTGTTGACGAAATCAAGCGCTGCACGATTAAATCCTGCTGGAGCAAACCAAGGATATGCGGCTCTATCATTAAATCCTAGCGCACCTAATGCTGCAACTGAAGCTGGTACTTTGACATACTTGGCATTTGTTACATCATTTACATAAACGTTTGGGAAGTAAGTTGCAACGTAATTGTTATCAAAAATTCTTGCTTCGAATGTTAAAGCAGTATTTTCAATGCTAATCTTAGCAGCAGAATCATCATAAATTCTATTACTATTATCGTCATAATTTGGAAGATCCATTACGTACATCGAAAGACCGTAATCACGAACTTTCTTTGATGCATAGTTCGTGATATAATCTTCACGAATTCCAGGTAATGCCAAAAGATTGACGTTGACTTGTAGAGGATCCGTCATAACATCGACCGCAGTAATGTAAGAATTAACTGAGTTATTGTCGACACCAGTTCCTGCTTGATTTGAAGCGAGGCCGGCTGGTAGATAAGTTGCAGAAGCTCCACCATGTGGTGTTTCAAATGATGTTGCCTTATCATTCATTCGGGCGGCAGCAGAATCGAGGACATTTAGACCATCAAATCCACCTTGCATGAATGTTGTGAATTTAGCAAATGAAGAATACTTGTTAAATTCATAAGGTTGTCCATTTGATAGCAATGAAGCAAACGTGATTCTATTTCCTAAAACAGGATCATTGATCATATAAGTTGTAGGATCTAGCTTTGCGTTTCTTACATACGCAGCTTCTCGCATATGAGCACGAATTGTTCCAGTTAGATTAGATATCGTTCCTGCAGAAAATGCGACCTTTGACAACGAGAATTTGTTGTTATTGAAAGTATCAGCGCCGGAACCGGTCACGAGAACGTCGAGCTTCTTAATACCTGCAAACTTAGTGTAGCTTTCAAGAAGAGGATTTTTAACTTCAGAAAGATTTACATTGAGAGGAACATTATTTCTTTCAAACTTGACGCCCCAATAGAATTGAGGTGATGCAACTTCTTGAGGTCCTGGATCACCGTCCCAAGCTGGGGCTGACATCGGACCTTTTGTTACTTTAAACCTAAATGGAACAGGAGGCAAGATTGATTGTGATAAGATTCCTGAAGAATCTATTGTAAATAAACCAGCAAGCCTCTTAGCACCTGTTGAACCATCATTTAGAGAATCATTGGTCTTTAAAAGTTCTGGTCCTCTGAACCCGAATGGAAGAGATTTTGCAGGAACTTTCTTGTCTTCAACTGCTGAATTAATAATAACTCTGACGTACTTAGAAACGTTGGAGTACTTACCCGTAGATATAATCCTTCTTTCAGAAACGATGTCTTGGTCAAAATCGTAAGTAACCTTACGATCACCAATCAGTTTTCCGACATAATTATCTGAATCTGGGTTTAAAGAACAATTCACAAACTCTTCAAGAATGACTGGGTTGATGTCTGTGTCATTCCAGTCGCGAATTTGAACGTTGAATATTCCATATTCATCCGCTTCATTCTCAGAAACCTTGAGATTTGCAATTGAGACCTTGTAAAGGCTGTTTGCATATGCTCCATCATCGAGAGCTTCAATTGCAAATAGATCATACTCTGTTGCGCCGAATGGCTGAGAAATAAAGTATGATGTCTTAGGAGAAACATAACGTGTGTCGAAAGCTCCGAAAGCCTTGCGGAATTCAGTTGTAGATTCACCAGAAACGTTGCTGGTTAATGAAGAACCAGAAAGAACTGCAACGTAGTCATCATTAGCAACTGTAGCAACTTCATCATCAACTGCATAATCGGCATAGAGAAGATGTTGATATGTTGCAAACTTTTCTGGGTCTTTGTTAAGAACTTTTCCAAAGTAATCATCATCTGACGGGTTCATTGATGCTGTATATACTTTAATTCCAGGAACTCCGTCATCAAATGAATATGCAGAGCCTAAAGTAGAAGAGATGACTAACTTAAATTTTCCAGATTTAACTAACGCTGCGTCATCGGTAACAGCCATCCCATTGAATGCTGTAGGAACAGACTGATTTCCATCAAGAACCATCATTCTAGTTCCTGTGGCCATCATGACGACGCCTCTAATAAGATTCATATTAGAAGCTTGGGTGCGTGAATCATTATCAGTAAACATCGGCATACCATAAGCTTCATTCGTTTGAAGCGTATGATCTGCAGATAAAAATTGTATTGCACCGTTGTGGCGGCCTAACGCTCCGTTGGCTGTTGAAACAACACCTTCAAGCTTGAAACCTGCATTTTTTACGCGGCCGGATGCGGCTGTATTTGAAATATCCGTCGTGGTTTTGTTAGCACCAGCGCCTAATACTCTCATGTAAGTAAGCGCTGTTCTATTCTTTAAAAACTCATTGACTGCATATGGACCAAACTTCTTTGGATCTAAATCGCCAAATATGTTAACAAACTCTTGAAAGCTAGCAACGGTGACCGGAATGAATGCCGGACCTTTGTTAGATGTACCGATAACACCTGCTGGAACTCCAATTGGTCCTGCTGATGCTGGAGCTTTAAGCTCAATCTCACGCTCAAAAAAATTAGGAGATCTAAAAACCTGCTCAGCCATTATACTACTCCTTCATGCAACAAACTTTCTTATAAGTATTTGAAAAAAACCAAAAATAAAAATCAATCATCTTCTCCGATGATATGTTATGATAAACCTCCTAATAAAGCATCAGCCGTTAACGGCGCGGGGGTAGCGCTAACTTGTGAAGCTGGCTTAATGACGGACTCTCCTGATGTTTGGTTTACAGCATAAACCCTAACATACCCGCCTGGTGTTTTTCTATATAAAGGTTCAATTTGATTAGATTTAGAATTTCTAGTGCTATTTGCTGGATCATTTGATATTGAAGAATCTTTAGGATCATATAGACGAGTTCCGTTTGTGTTTCTTTGATCTCTTCTTCTATTTACTTCATCTGATAATGGTAGAGTCGGATCATCAGAACCTAAGAATGGATTAGCAACTATTGAATTTGACTCATTATTAACGACACCAGCAAAAACATTTGTTTCAAAAGAAATAATGGGTGATGAAACATATCTTTTTACAGGAATTCCCGTGTTAGGATCTTGCGAAGCAAAAATGTACGCTTTTACGCTAATATTAAATTTGTATTTGATAATTCTTTCTTCTTGACCTAACTCATCTAAATTATTTTCTGGATCATATGAGTTATTGTCTACTGTTGCTATAAACCAATACCCTTTTGGTGTGTTTAATTGCCATGCATTTCCTTGTGGCAAAAATGATGAAATAATTTGTTCAATCAATTGATTCATATGTTGCGTATATTGCGTCCACATCGTTACTTCATAGCTAACAGTGCAGAATTGAGGAGATGGTATGACGATTGTTTCAAAAATATTATTCTTTTTTATATCTGCTAACCATGCACCATCTAATCCTGTTCGAGTATTCGAGTCTTCTCCTACTTTTCTTTCAGTTAATATTTGTTCATCAATGTGAGCCAACTGAGGATTGGTTGCAACGTTCTTTTGATTTTGTAATAAATAACGATTTATTAAATTTTGATAATTTCTATCAGATTTGTCAAGCCGTCTACGAATAATGATTTCGCTTGTTTGCTGATTAATTCCTCTACCTGCAATATCACTACCTAAATCTTGAGAAACATTGTTTCTTGCTATCGTAATCAAAGGAAGGATCAAAGAGTTATTTCTATCTCTTAATGCTCTTCTTTTCTTTAATATCGCCCATTTTTCTCCTGTCGCAAAAATGACAGGAACCTTTTTAAATTCTGTATCTTTTGATCCTACCTGTAACTTAATCTCATTATCAAATAATTTAAATAAGGCAACGTCGACATCCTCTACACCTACTGGTGGGATAGTGAACGTAGGATTTCCATTATGCGAATCTGTATTAATTCCATTTACACCAAACCTCGGGCGACTTTTTGAATTATGTCTAACTGGCATAATCAATCCTCATCGTAAAAAGCATTACCTACATCGTTTGGATCTCCAAGATTAGAAACTTCTTTTGGTCCAGTGATAGGTGGTTCCAATACACCATTTTTAACCAAATCTCTTGTGTCTGCAGTCGTACCTTCTTTGTTTTTTGCAAAGCCTCTTTGTTGAACGAACGTATCCTGAATAGCGCCTTGATCTGTGTACTTAAGATCAGTTGGGCCATTAATAAGAGCCTTGAATTGGCTTTCACGAACCCTCGTTCCTACTAAAGAAATTCCATCTATATTTTCTGCCTGCCCATAGATAGTGCGCATGTATTTGTATTCAGTAATTTCATAAAATATTGTACCAAAAGAAAAATAATCTCCTATTGAAGGATTAATTCCTTTTTCAACCATATCTCGATGTTGAATATAGACCTCTAAAGTAAATTGAGTATCTACACCGAACTTATTGATTTTAGTTTCATTTTGAAATTCACTATTGACCAATGCTTCAATCAAAATTGGATTATCAAAAATCTTTTGTAAAGCTTCTTCATAAACCTCGTGAGTCTTTGTTTTTGTCTCTGAAATTGGATAATAATAAATTTTTTGACCGACGACATCTTTAACAATCTCTTTCGTTATGTCAGAGATAAAGTTAATCTCGCGTTGGGTAATGAAAAGCCTTGCCATTTTATTATCCGATTACTATTCCTTTGCCTAGCGGCATTGGAATGTATCTAAGCTGTTTTTGCATATTTTCAGCTGCCAAAGCATCTTGCTCAAGAAGTTTTGCGCTTGTTAAATTTTCTAAAAATTCTTTCATTTGAGTCGTTAACTTGTCTTTGTCTTCCCTACCTTGAGAAATCAAATCTGACCCATTCAGCTGCAAGTCTGCGTTTGGAATTGGTATCGAAGAAAACTTAGATCTAATTAAACCTAAAAGTTCTTTGCACAATGCTAACGTGTATTGTCTAATCCACTGTTTTCCAGGTTGATTTATTGTAATAAAAGGTATGTTACCAAAAGGCATATTGCTGGGTCCGGATATGCCGTAAATCGAGTCATCTGCATATGCAGTCGGATTTAGTGGATTATGAGGTTTCATTAATTTTATAAAAAGCTTACCCATTTGAATATTAGTTGAAGGCGTTGGATAAATTCTTAAATTGCTTCCAATTATTTCATAAGAATAATTTGATCTTCTAACCCTAAATGCTGTTTCTAACATACCTCTTCTTAAAACATCTTCAAATACTGGAAGGACATAAAAGACTGTTGAGTTAACATACGATTCATAGTTAAAATTGGTTGCTAAAAAGTTTGTGATATTTGAAGCGTTCAACAAAAATTGTTGAGATGCTAGTGGCTCAAAATGGAATAACTCAACAACTTTTAATTTTCCTTTAGACCCTGAGGGCATCGTGTCGTATACTACTTCGTCTTTATCGTCACCGGCAGCAACTTTAACGTCATTATAAATGTTGTAATCTTGTTGACCAGAAACAAGTTCTATGTATCCAAGCGTAGCATCATATGAACCACCGATGTATGCTTCTGTCGCATACGGTTCTGCCATTCTAAGAAGATATTCTACCGTACGCTTTGCATATCTGTTTGTTAGATCAGTCGACCCTGTTGGCAACCCCAAAACGTTTGTTAAATCAGATGTTATCTTCATCTCATGAATTAATCTACTGTATTCGCAGCATGCCTCTTCGAAACATGCCCATATTTCTTTCTTTGTTAACTCTACAGAAAGAACGTCATCGCCTAATTTACGCTTAACAAATAAAACCATCGAGTCTGCTTCTGTTTGAAAAGAAGCCTCGGCATCAAAAAAGCCAAACGGCGTTGGATTAATCGTTGCTACAAATGTTGTCATGTATAAACGTTCCTTAGAGCGCTAGACTCCATAGATAAAATTATGGTTGAGCGCAATGAAATGCGACAAAAAAACGCAGTATCTATCTAATACGTGTTAGATAATGTTTTTTATTTGAAATACTTTAAAGTATTTTGTAAGCTTCAAAATGCATTCCATCAGGACGATTTGCAAACCATCCGCCCCAATAAAATCCATATTCATAAGCAATTTCTACAAGCTCTCTAACAGAACCTGTCTCACCTCTTAATGCTGGTTGAGCACCTAACATGTTCCATTGTACGTTAATATCAAATGCCGTTCCCCAAGCATGATTAGATAAAGAAGTTCTTGATCCACGAACGAATCTGGGTACCCATGAACCACCCCATGATAAAATCAGATATGTTAATCCTTCATCATGCCATTTATTAAAAAGTTTTGTTATTTGAGGAATCAATAATGAATGAAATTGAATAGTACTTGATTTTGGAACACCAGCTATTCCGCGTAAGTGATGAATTGAAACTTGAGAAATATTTGAAGTCCAGTTTGACGTAATCGTTATTGCTTCAGGGTTTGCATACGTTGGAGATGAAACATAAGAAAATTTACCAAATAATTTTTCTCTATCTAAAAAACTTAAAGGCCCATGAGGCGGTTGTTGCGGCCAGTTTGGTCCATTAATGTTTTTTGAAGAATCTAAAACAGCAGGAAATCCTGAACTAATAGCTATAGCCAAAGTTTTTGGACCAACTACACCATCCGGGATTAATCCTTTGCTGCTTTGGAATGCTTTTGTTTCAAGTTCTGTTATATTTCCAAAAACCGCGTCAGCCACAATGCTACTATTTGACGTTCTTCCTCGTAAAAAGTTTTGCCATTTTTCAACTTCTGGCCCTGTTGAGCCTTTTCTAAGAACTTGAAACATATATTATGCTCACATCGATGAAACTAAAGCTTGTATAGCGGTTTTAACTCTTTCACGCAACTCATCAGGAAGAGCAGAAAGTAGTACATATGTTTCAGGGCGAACTACGTTCTCTACCGGTCCTCCTATCGTTTCTGCGTTGGAACGATTGACACCTACATTGATAAAAAGTGGTGGAGAACCTACACGTACATGGACCATCGGTTGATATAAATCTATTCTTTGCATTGTCATCCTTTCAAGACGCCTTGACTTCTGCTTAAGGCTTCATTCATTGAAGTAAATCTACTCTTAAGCAATGCCAATGTTTCTTCCATCTCGATAGAATTTTCACCGCGAGCCTTAGATTCTAAAATCTTTTGTTCGAGTTCAACGATTTGTAATAATAAATTTTCAATTGTTGCAGACATTTATGTAACGTAAATCTAAAAAAACAAAAAGTAAATTATCTTTGTTGCTTAGCAATATTCCTAAGCGCACTAAAAAGATTAGCAATGTTTGTTGTATTATCTTCAACAACCATTTGTAAAAAAGAAGCGACCAATGCATCTTTTTCAGGCATCTCAAGCTGTTGTTTTGCATTATTTACGTCTAGCTTTTTTTCCTTCAAATCTTGAAAAATATCTTTAATTTTAGTTAAGGCCCCAGACGGAACGCCCATTTTAAACAAAGCAGCAGCTACTGGATCTGTTTTAGCTGTTTCAGGAATACCTCCTTGACCATCTGCAGTTGGATTTTCAACCAAACTTGAAATTTCTTCAGCAATAATTTTACGAAGTTGCGATTCTGTAATTCTCATAAAATGTACCTTAATGTAGTTAAATATCCTTAATGTATGTTAAATATCTATCATCAATTCAACATTTTATTAAATTTTAGAGGCGTCTTTTATCATCTTATCGATATCAATGATTGTCTTCTTAAGTTTATCTTCAAAGGGGACCAATAAGATAGGAATAATTCCAGTCTTATTAATTCCATTTTGCTTCCAATCATCAACTATAAAAGCTATTTTTTCTAACTCATCCTTAGCCTTTAATAATTTAACGATTATAGTATTGGGTTTAAGGATGGTTTTTGCCACAATAGCCTCATTAATAACTATTGTTAGCTTAATATAGAATTTGATGATTAAACTTTTTTAAAAACAAAAAAGGGAAGAAAATTAATTCTTCCCTTTAAATTAAGCTAATAAGCTAAGCCTCAGCGGAGCGTCTTACCCGTGTATGCGTAATGAGTACGGAGAAGGCGATATAGTGTGCGGGCCTCACGGCCGCTAAACTCAACTGTTTGTTGATCTAGATCAATAAAAAAACGAGTTGAATCATTGTGCGTATCTGTCGATACTGCTGCATTGAATCCATCATCACGCTGAGCAGTCTCAGTACGAAGTTTACCGTTACGGTCGCGACGGCTGCGGATAATTGCATTCTTGTTGGTTGAGGTATAATTCTTCTTAGTCTTAGGCATTTTTAAATCTCCAATTTATTTAAATTTTTTAATACGGTTTTAGATGTTCGAACCGTGTAGTAGAATGATATATCAACCTAAAAATCATGTACAAAACTTCAATACGGCGTCGATTTAAATCATTTAACGTTAATCATTCCAGAAACTACATTTGGAGAAACACCATATTCGGCAGTCTTATTGTTGTCACCTTTTGCAACCGCATAAATAGTTGCAACAGAAGCAAATGACGACATCTGTTCAGATGTCTTTGTCAAATCGTCGAGGCCAGTCAACGGGTTGAATCCAACTGCGTTTTTTCCATTAACTTTGTTTGCATAAACATGACCGAACCACCCATTCTTAACGTTTCTTTTAGGATCCATCACATATGTCCAATTACACGCATCCGGGGTGGCGTCCGGCCATGTAGAACCTTGTAACGGAGTATGGGGCGTATCACCGTATGCAACGAACGTTGTGTTTTGATCTAGTTTTTCTGTAGGACTTTCTGGATCGACTTGTTGAGACAAGTAGTTGTAAAATCCATCAAGAACTTTCCCTAAATGCTTTATGGTATTTCTACCTTGACTCATTTGCGTTTGAGAATCAAATGTAACGTGAGGATCTGTAAACGTCGTATCACTGGTTGGGCCTGGGGATAAGGCTACAATAGCGGTCTTAGATAGACCTAATGCAAATGATTTTGCAACAACAATTAAAGTTCTTCCAAATTCCTCAATACCTTTACGCTGAGCAGATGACATGTAAGAAGAAGATGAATTTATGCTATCAATCATTTCTTGAATTCCAAAATCTGCAAGATCTTGGCTTATCGGAGTTAATTGCGAAGCAAAGTTTAAACCAATGATTCGAGCTGCATTCTTAGTCACTTGCATTTGAGGTAACCAAGTCGTTCTATTCGAAGACTTTCTTAAACCTACTAGTGCCTTGTAATACACGTCAAATAATTCTTGATCTGCTTTTGATGATAAAGTAAATTGACTGGCGGCTGAATTAAATAAATCAATCATCCCCGCAGACGATGGAACAGTCGCTATTTCAGGGGCGCCAGGTGCTCTACCATATTTTACGGGGTCGATTCCTAAGACGGGGACAATTGAAGAAGAACCTGCGGCGCCCAAAGATGCTAATGCTGCTTGCATAGATGAATTACCAGAAAGAGCTACTTGAGAAATTGGAAATTCAGTGTGAGTTTCATCTTTTCCTGACATATATGCAGTTACAGGATACTTTGGAAGACCAAGAATATGATCAAACCATGGGGCATGAGGACCATAAAAAAAGGATCTATCCCCACCATCCCAGCCTTTAACCCCTATTGGAAGAGAAGGAAGCTGATTTCCTTTGCCTTGTGTATAAGTTCCGCGGTATCCATTTACGGGATTGTAACCATATTGAGATGTATAGAGGTAAGATGAGAATCCTCCAAAATTAGAAGACATTCCTGGGACGTTAGCATTTGCAGTTGCTTTCATTGCAACATCTGGAACTGGCCATAACTCTTGAAACCATGCATGAACTCCATTTGGCGCTGGGACCAATAAAGATCTTCCATAAGTCGTGCCAGCAGCTTCAGCTAATCCATACCCTCCTTCATCAGAAAGGAAGTTTAATAAGTCAGTACGAGATATACCAATAGCTGCAGCAGTAACACCACACATCTTAAGAAATGTTCTACGACGTTCATCACGGAGTTCTTTTAGTTTCCAATTAGCCATTTGTTTTCTTCCTCATTGACATGAATGTGCCGCGGCGAGCATCACCGCAACTGCAATGTTACGCTTCTTAATTAAATCTGATTGATCACCAGATTTTGCTTTTTGAATTAGCAAATTACACAACAACATGTGATCATCCGTCGCAGGATATCCAATCAAGCAACTTACTGATTCTTCAACGCAACTTCCATCGTTGGCAAACATAGGAAGGTTTTTACCATTTAATGTACAAGCCGGTGCTTTGTTAGGATCAGATATGTTTGTAACGATTTGTGAGGCAGCTTGAATGAAAATATCCATCATTTTCATTGCAGAAGCTGTTGAATGTTCTTCTTTTTCCCCAAGACGCGAATCCAATTTTGGAACGCCTAAAGCATCTTTTCCTGAAAAATATAAAAATCCCGCCGTAGATGGTTTGGATACGCAATATCCATCTGCTGCATCCGGTGAGTTATTTCCGACGTCAAGACAACTACGATTAACCTGATTCATTTTATCGTCTTGATTACAAAAACAAATTTCTGCTCCTGAGCAAACAGGGTCATTTGTTCCGTTTGCATCAGTTATTGCCGTTTCACATGATGCGCCTGAACCACCAAAAATGTTTCCAAGCGTTACCGATTGACCAAAAACGTTCGTCATCGTTGTTCGGTTATCTAATAGATTTCCTGTTGGAACTGCAACACCTCTTGCCTTTAAAAAATTTCCTAATTGTACATAAGTCAATTTTCTACAAGAATGCAATCTAGACATAATTTCATCTTGATTAGGAATGTCGTATTCCGAAAGCTCTTTCATCCCGCTGCCAGTTGACATTTGCTGGCCAGAACCAGCAGAAACTTGCGAACCTCCTACTCCACCGTCTGTTGTTGCTGAAGATGTAGATGCAGCTACGCTAACAACGGTTGCTGGTCCTAATAAGTCTTCTACGTCAGGACAATAATTTTCGCCAATATCAGGTGCAGTAGAACCGCACGAATTAAACATTAAAAATGTTGAAATTATTCCGAGTGTAGACCAACCAAATTTTTTCATTATATTTTTTTGCATGGTTTAGAACCTCACGAAATCATCGGAAAGTAAGATGGTACGGAATACCTGCTTAAGGTTATATCCATTTCCTTTAAACATCGTCACGAGTTTTGACATCGTCACCAATTCTGGATTCTTGTCCTTACGATCTGGTAAGGACACCCAAGAACGACCACCAATCTCAGTTATATCTGCACGACCCATGGAATAATTCCACATCCTCTTTACAACGCATTCGATTACTTCATCATCCTTTGACATCTGTTGACCAAGTTCATTGATCGTATCTGCGGAGGCGGGCATTTCAACTCCGTTAACTTTCATTACCTTCTTCCACGCTGGTTTGTTGTTGCCACCATTTGGACAAGATGGAGCAGTGCAAAGCCAATCGGATAACTTCGCTCTTGGAGAACCATTGACTGGTACAAATACCGAATATTCTCCGACCGGTGTCAACGGTTGAAAAACTCCCTTTGAATCAAATTGGCTGAATAAAGGAGAACGATGATTCCATGTTGCATGGCAATTTGCGCAAACGTTGCTGGAATTATAGGCATGAAAATCTACTCGTCCACCATTACAAGCACCAGCAATTTCGCTAACAGGCCACTTGTTTTGATATCCTGGGATTGGATCAGCTCCTGAACAAGGAGAAGCTGTAGGAGGTTGATCTGTCGGTTCACCACCTGATTGTTCATTTCCAGATCTACATAAAAATGTCTCATGAAAGAATCGATTACGACGAAATGATAGATTACCGTAGTATAAACTTTGAACTCCTGGATCTGTTAGGATTCCTGAATGATTCATCCCGGCAAGAAGATTGTTACAAGAACCATCAATAAAGGTATTGCTTGTAGCATTAAAAGTAGGACATGTATTAGTCTGCTGGACAATTATATTTCTCCAATCTTTTTCTTCATATACTATCTTCGCTGCAAAAGTAGGTGCGGTGTCACGATTTGGCTCGCCGGCTACAGTAGAAATGCCACCCATCTTAAAAGTATACTTAAAAAATTCGACCAAGGTAGCTGCAAAATGTGGATCAGATAGCTTCTTATCGATCAACTCTTGGTATTTTTCATCCTGCATATCCGCAGGTAAATCTGCCAACTCATATACTTCAGAAACAGTTGGAACATCCCCTAAGATTAAGATGCTTGCCGTTCGCAACGCCTCTGAATAATCTAACTCTCTTTCATCAAGCTCTGTCATCTCTTGCTGTTGCTGCCCCGACCCGGGTGAAACAGAAGCCGACGTCAAACCTCCAGATATCGTTGTTGAAACGTTCGTTGAGACCGTAACAGACGTTTGCGAATCGCCAGAAGCCGTAGCAGGTTGTTTCGGAGTCGGACAATCTTTAAAAACAGCAGACGTGTCGCCTGCTAGCTTATAAGGATTAGGACGTTCACATCCGTATAACGTTAATCCGAATGCGAGAGATACTATCAATCCATTTATTACAACGTTATTTCTTCTACCCATATTGGTAATATAATAACGCAGGTAAAGAAAAATATAAAGTGGTCAACAATTATTTTTGTTTTCTTCTTAAAACAAGAGGATTTTCTTTTATTAACCAAAACTCTCGTTCTAATGGCGGCTCTTCATCTTTTTTAAACCACATAAGTTTTCTTCCTCCTGTTGATGAATATACACCAATTATCGTTATTTCTCCTTCATGAATTAAATCATGACAAGAATGGCAAACGACAGCGAGATTATTGTTATCATTTGTGCATCGAGGATCACACCTCGGAATTATATGATGAATGTTTATCGCCGCAGGACGGTCATACCTACAGATCTCACATCGATCTTTCTCTAACTTAGGCTGACCATGCATCCGTCGTCTCTTCACGGATACAATTATACATCAATCTTCTTCTTTTTCTTGCGATTTAAGAGCTTCTGCCTTTTTATCTTCTATAACCATTTTTTAGTCAAATAGTCACGGTACAAGGCCATGACCTTGGAACTCAGCGCCAAGAACAACGCTGTTTCCGTACGGATGATTGACTGCATCCTGCTCACAGTACTGTGAGATGATTTAGAGACCTAACGATCTCTGATATTACATGCCGCATGCCTTTTTTGCAAGAATATTTGCCTCCCTGACGATTACTTCTCAAAATGTTTCCACAAGAAGAACACTTCTGTGAAGTATATGCCGCAAAGCCAGTCTTGATCATTCTATTCACAATTATAAATTGATGACGTACATGTGTGATCCACATCCATAAATCCTTGAGACTCTCACCTCAATTGCAATCTGACGTTCGGACTTACCATTTTTTGCTCTAAACTTAAACCTATCGTAACGAAGCTGGTTATCAGTGTACCAATAATCTACGGTCGTTGATCCTAGAAAAGAAAACCCTACAGACTTATATCCGTCCCCTTCTCCCACACGTCTATCGACGTACGTCATGATTCCACGGTATCCGTTTTTTTTGCACCACTCTTTGGCGCGTTTCACCAACTTAGACAAACCCCCAGGAACAGAGGTCGCTTGAGCCGTGCTGTACCGAGCAATTTCTAGGTAACCTTCGTACTTCTTGCCGTTCCTTGGAATACGAAGTGACAAGGCAGCAACGACGATACCACTCCTGTCTCTCAATCCCCACGTTACCTTGGACGGGACATATCCTGCTATGTGTGTAGAATCGAAGAAAGACCTTTGTTCTTGCGTGTTTAATTCGACGACTTTTGTGGACCAGGTCTTACACCTGTAACGATCCATGCCGAGACGGTGGCGGATCATCGACTCGCATATCGTTCGCTTGTCTCTCCATTCATCCTCAAATATCTGCAGCAACTTTATGCCGTTCTTCGCAGCAAGGACGGATTTTTCTAGATGCTTGTTCTTATCAAAAA
>Ga0194132_10005349_pt1 | contig 20902 bp, 19 predicted proteins | sample TA2KigOf80mmetaG_FD_148612 | JGI IMG/M metagenome (GOLD analysis project Ga0194132, IMG submission 148612) | Freshwater microbial communities from Lake Tanganyika, Tanzania - TA2015054 Kigoma Offshore 80m | ecosystem: Environmental > Aquatic > Freshwater > Lake | place: Tanzania: Lake... | reverse complement strand
CCGAGCAACAAACGCATAGAGAACCTCCCTGGGGTTGAACTTCAGGGGAATGCTACCACAACGACGTATGGGTGCGGCAGGAGAATTCAACGACGTGGCGCCTTTCCGGCGGAGTACGGGGTATTCTCAATTAAGAACAGTACTGCCATGGCTACTCGACGAAACTTCCTAGCCGCCACCGCGACAACCGCCGCGCTGGCGCAGACACGCCCGAACGACAAGATTCGCATTGCGCTGATTGGAGCTGGCGGAATGGGGTCGGGCGATGTGCGCGCGGCGCTGCAGACGGGACTCACCGAGATGGTCGCGGCGGCCGATGTATACGAGGGCCGCCTGGCGCGCGCGAGGGAAGAATGGGGCACGCATCTGTTCACAACGCGCGACTATCGCGAAGTGCTGGCGAAGAAGGACATCGACGCAGTGATCGTAGCGACGCCCGATCACTGGCACGCGCAGATCGCCATCGACGCGATGAATGCTGGCAAGGACGTTTACGTCGAGAAACCGATGGTGCAGAAGGTCGAAGACGGCCATGCGGTGATCGCGGCGGCGAAGAAGACGAATCGGATCTTGCAGGTAGGTAGCCAGCGGGTGTCGTCGATCATATATGACAAGGCGCGCCAGTTGCTGGCGGCTGGCGCGATCGGCGAGCTGAATTTAGTCGAGGCGTGGTGGGATCGCAACTCGGCGATCGGAGCGTGGCAGTATTCGATGGATCCGGAGGCATCGCCGAAGACAATCGATTGGGATCGCTTCCTTGGCAGCGCGCCGAAGCGGCCGTTTGAGCCGATTCGGTTGTTCCGCTGGCGCAACTACCAGGACTACGGCACGGGCGTGGCGGGCGATCTCTTCGTGCACTTGTTCAGCGGCATGCATTTCATCACCGGCGCGCAGGGGCCGTCGCGTGTGTTCGCGACGGGCGGGCTTCGGTTTTGGAAGGACGGACGCGATGTCCCCGATGTGATGATGGGGCTCTACGATTACCCTGGCTTCAATTTGGCGCTGCGCGTGAATTTCGTCAATGGCGCGGGCGAAACGAGCGGGTTCCGGTTTGTCGGCAGTGAAGGAGTGATGACGGTCGGCAGCGGCGTGACGGTGGCGAAGGTCACGCGCGAGAATGCGCCTGGTCATACGATCGGTACGTTCCCGCGCAAGGTGCAGGACGAGATCCTGAAGAACTACAACGCGAAATATCCGCCGTCGGTCGCGACCGCGGACGGCATGATGCCGGTGGGCGAAGATCGCTTCAACGCGCCACGCGGGTACAGCGATCATCTCGATCATCATCGTAATTTTTGGAATGCCGTGAAGACGCGGACGCCGGTGGTGGAAGATGCGTTGTTCGGGCTTCGCGCGGCGGGCCCGGCGTTGCTTTCAAACCGTTCCTACTTTGAGAAGAAGACCCTGTTCTGGGACGCGGCGAAGTGCGAAGTCAAGGGATAGCGGCGCTGTTATTGGCGTGTATCTGTTTTGGCGCGGACGAGCGGCGCCTGTTGGTCGGCGAAGCACGCGCGCTCGGTGTTGCCGCGGGCGAGCACCGGCATGTACGCGTGCGGACTTCGCTCGACGGCGTCGAATGGTCTACATGGCGTGAGCTATCGACCGATGCGGAAGAGGGCACGCTGTTGTGGTTCGACTCGCCAGCGCGGCGCGTTGAAGTGGAAGGCGCGGGTTCGGCGAAGCTACTGCTGATTGATCCCGGCGTAACGCCGCGCGCCGTGGTCGCCGAGGGCGATCCGGCGATCGTTGGCCGCGCGCAGTGGTGCCCTGCCCCGTTTGTCTGCCCGGCGAATGCGAGTCCGTCGCGCACAACACCGACTCATCTCGTCGTGCATCACACCGCGGGCTCGAATTCGTCGACCGATTGGGCAGCGGTGATGCGCGCGATCTGGGAGTTGCATGTGCGCGGCAACGGGTGGGCCGATATCGGCTATAACTATCTGATCGATCCGAACGGCGTGGCGTATGAAGGGCGGGGCGATGGAATTTTGGGCGCGCACTTTTCGGGCGTCAATACGGGTACGGCGGGTTTTTCAATGATGGGGACGTTCACGGATCGCGCACCTTCATCCGCCTCGTTGACTAAGCTGCGCGAACTGCTCGCGTGGCAGGCGGCGAAGTACAATCTCGATCCACTGGGCCAAGCACGGCATGCGGCCAGCGGGCTCGATCTGAACGTCATCAGCGGGCATCGCGACGCCGGGCTTTCACCGCAAGCCAGTGGACGAACCGAGTGCCCCGGCGTGGCGCTCTACCCGCTGCTACCGAAGTTGCGCGACGACGTTTGTGCGTTGAGTTCGGGCTGCAAGCCGCGCAACGAACGCGCGAATCCATGCGCCGAAGCGACGGCGCCATGTGTGCCGCCGAACGCAATCGTCAATTCGGCGTCGTTCGATATTCGTCCTGTATCCGCGGGTTCGATCGTTTCGGTCTTCGGCGCGAAACTCGGCGGTTTGCGTGCAACGGTCAACGATCGCGCGGCCGAGATCCTCGCGAACACGGCGGAACAGATCAACCTTCTTCTCCCAGCGGCGACGCAGCCGGGCATGGCGAGATTGAAGTTGCTCGAAGACTCGACAACCCGCGTGGAGCGGCTGTTCAGCGTGACGGAAACAGCGGTGGCGTTTTATCCGGTCGCGGTGAATTTCGATGAGGGCGTACTAAATTCGGCGGCGACGCCGGTGGCGAAGGGCCGCCCGCTGGTGTTGTATGTGTCCGGTGCTGGTATCGCGCGGCCGTGGAGTGCGACGCTCGGCGGACAAGCGGCGGGGGCGTTGTTTCTGGGCGCTGCGCCCGGTTTTCCCGGTGTGCAGCAGTGCAACATCGAGGTGCCCGCGGACGCCGCGCCGGGCGAACAGGAATTGCAGATTACGGTTTCGGGCGTGCCCAGCGCGCCGCTCAAAGTTTTCGTTCAATAAGAAGGATTCAAGAACATGGCCTCTCCCAACGACAAGATTCGATTCGCTCTGATCGGCGCCGGGGGTATGGGTACCGGCGACGCGAACGATGTGCTCTCGCTCGGCGGCACCGAGATCGTGGCGGTCGGCGATGTCTACGACGGACGGCTGGAGCGCGCCAAGGAGCGCTGGGGCGCGGGCGTGTTCACGACGCGCGACTATCGCGAGATCATCGCGCGCAAGGATATCGACGCGGTGATCGTCGCGACGCCGGACCACTGGCACGCGCAGATCGCGCACGACGTGTTGCTATCCGGCAAAGACGTGTACGTCGAAAAGCCGATGTGTCACAAGTTCCCCGAGTGCCAGATGCTGATGGACGCGCAGGCAAGGTCGGGAAAGATCTTGCAGGTGGGTAGCCAGTACGCGAGCGCGATGGTTTTTCTTAAAGCGCAGCAGTTGATTCAGCAGGGCGCGATCGGCGAGTTGAATCTGGTCGAAGCGTGGCTCGATCGCAACACGGCGCTGGGCGCGTGGCAGTACACGCTCCCCGGCGCGGACGCCACGCCGGCGCGCATCGATTGGGACCGCTTCCTAGGCAATGCACCGAAGGTACCGTTTGAGCAGGTGCGGTTGTTCCGCTGGCGCAATTACAAGGACTACGGCACGGGCGTGAGCGGTGATCTGTTTGTGCATCTGCTCACGGGGCTGCATGTGGCGACGTCAAGCCTGGGGCCGAATCGGATCTACGCGACCGGCGGCGTACGGTATTGGAAAGACGGGCGCGACGCGTACGACGTGGTGCTGGCGATGATGGACTATCCGACGTTTACGTTCGCGCTGCGTGTGAATCTGGCGAGTGGCGCGGCGCCGCCGGAGCGGTTCGGGCTGAAGTTCGTAGGCAGTGAAGGCACTATGGAAGTGACGATGGGCGGCGTGACCGTCGACCGCAAACCGCGCGAGGCGGAGCCGGGTTATACGATCGACACCTTTTCGAAGGCGACACAGCAAAGGATCCTGGCGCAGTACCGGTCGAAGTATCCGTCGGCGAAACCGACCGCGGATGGCATGCGGCCCGATGGCAGCGAGCGCTTCACGCCGCCGCGGTCGCATAATGCGCACGTCGATCACGTGGCGAACTTCATTAACGCGGTGCGCACTCGCAAGCCTTTTTTCGAAGACGCGACGTTTGGTGCTCGAACGGCGGGGCCGTCGTTGGCTGTGAATCTGAGTTTGGAGAAGCAGCAGGCGATTCACTGGGATCCGCAGGGGATTCGGCTAGTTTAGAAGGGGTCGCGGGCCGTACAATAAATGCTACCGGAGGCGCGGCCGATCAAACACTTCGATCAAGAATTCTGGCAACGATGGGAAGGGCAAACCATCGGCGGAAAATTCGTGCTTGATCGTTTGACCGCTTTCGGCGGCACGGGCGCATCGTATGAGACATCGCACCGAGGACGCGCCGCACTGATTCGATTCTTTCCTGGAACGAGCGAAGAAGTCGCCGCACGGCGCAAGAGTTGGCGCGAGGCGGCGGGCCTTTCGCATCCGGCGCTGGTCGAAGTTTACTCGCGTGGTGAGACGACTTTCGATGAAGCGCTTTGCGCCTACATCGTCATGGAACGACCGGATCGAAATACGGAGGCGAACCTGGCGCGAGAGGCGCTGGCGGCTTTGATCGGCGTACTTCGGTATCTCCACGAACGTAGCTTCGCGCATGGGGAGTTAAACGCGGGAGAGCTTCTGCCTTATGGTGGCCAGTGGAAACTCTCGAGCCACACACTAACGCCAAGCGGCGACACCAACGCCGACTGCGCGGTCGTCGGCGAATTGGTAAAGCAATCGATGAACGGCAACCCAACACCGCCGTTGGCCCAAATCGTTAAGGGTGCGGCGGCGGGCTGGTCGGCCGCGCGGATGGAAGCATGCCTGCTTGGCAAGCAAGCCACACGACGAAAACTGTGGGCAGGCGGCGTGGCTGCGGTGGTACTCACGGGCGTGTTTGCATTCCGACCTGCGCCAACGACGGAAACGCCACCGCCTGTCGTTGCTGAGTTGAAGACGGAGCCGCGTGTGATTCAGAAGCCGGCGCCTGCCAGCCCGCCAGCGCCGACACCCGCCGCCAAGCCAAAACCCGCGAAGCCAGAGCCGCCTAAGCCGACCGCCGCGCCCACTCCGCCGAAACCGGTGGAATCAAAACCAACCGCATCTACCGACACTGACGGCGTCGCAAGGGTAATGCCGGATATCCCGTCTTCGGCTCGGCGGACAATTCGCGGGCGCGTCCGCGTGAACGTGCGTGTAACAGTAGATCCTGACGGCCGAGTTACGCAAGCGACGAGCGCGCCACCCGCCGCCAGCGCCTACTTTACAACCCGAGTTCTGGCGGCCGCACGCAGTTGGAAGTTTCCTCCGGCCAGCGCACCTTCAGAGTGGATGTTGCGCTTTGAACTGTTACGGGGCGATACGCGGGTATCGGCGGCGAAGGCCCGATGATACAATACTCGCAAGCCCTTGCACGTGTCACGCTTCGCCGTACTCCTCCCCTTCTGCGCACTCTCGGCCGCGGCACAAACGGTTTCGCTGACCGGCACCTATTGCACCGGGTGCCACAGCGCCGCGATGAAAGCAGGAGGCTTAGTGTTGACTGGCCTCGACCCCGCAAAAGCCGGTGAGGACGCGCCCGTCTGGGAAAAGGTTCTCCGCGCGGTGAAGACGGGCCAAATGCCGCCGCCCGGAATGCCGAGGCCCAGCGCCGCCGCCATCGATACATTCGCGAAAAATCTCGCGGCGACGCTCGACCGCGCGGCACTGGCCAAGCCGAACCCCGGCGCCCCGATGCCACATCGCTCGAATCGCATCGAGTACAGCAACGCGATCCGCGATCTCCTTGGGCTCGACACGCAACCTGGCTTGCAATTGCCGGTCGATGAATCCGGCTTCGGCTTCGACAACATGGCGGATCTGTTGTCGATGTCGCCTTCGCTACTCGAACGTTATCTCTCCGTCGCTCGCACGGTGGCCCGCCAAGCGATCGGCGATATGTCGATGCTGCCCGAAGTGGCGACCTACGGCAGCACCGTGCGTAGTCAACGCAAGGCGCCATCGACCGAAGAAGTCCCAGTCGGCTCGGCAAACGGAATGGCGTTTAAGCACTACTTTCCGCTTGATGCCGAGTACGAAATTCGTGTCGATCTCGCTGGCTCGACCGGCGAAGGAGCGCCGCCGACGCCGTTCCGTTTGAAGCTGCCGGTAAAGGCAGGATTGCATCACATAGCCGTGACGTTTTTGCGCGAATCGCCGAAGCCGGAAGTCGCGCTGCGCACGTTCGGCCGCACGTTTGGTGCGCCTCCTGGCATGCCCGCCGAGAAGCCGGGCGAGATGGATTTGCGCATCGATGGCGCGAGCGTGAAGCGCTGGCAAGCGCCCCAGCGGGGCGTCGCACCAGACGTTGCGTTGGCAAAAATCGAAGGGCCGTTCAACGCAACCGGACCGGGCCCGACGCCCAGCCGCACCAGGATCTTTACGTGCAAAACGCAAGACGACGCCTGCGCCACAGCGATCATCACGAACCTCGCACGCCGCGCGTTTCGCCGGCCGGTCACGGCGAGTGACATTCGTCCGCTCTTCAACTTCTACAAGGCGGCGACCAACTTTGAAGCGGGCATTTCGAACGCTTTGCAAGCGCTGCTGGTCTCGCCCGATTTCCTGTTCCGCATTGAGCGCGATCCGAAGGGTGTGGCACCTGCGACGAACTACAAGTTGAATGACTACGAACTGGCTTCGCGGCTCTCGTTCTTCATCTGGAGTTCTATTCCCGACGACGAGTTACTGGCGCTCGCCGCGCAAGGCAAGCTGCGCGACAGTGCCGTTCTGAAGGCGCAACTGCGCCGCATGATCGACGATCCCAGATCGGACGCTCTGATCCAGAATTTCGGCGGCCAGTGGTTGTTCCTCCGCACGCTGGCGAACACCAAGCCCGACTCCGACATCTTCGCAACCTTTGATGAAAACCTTCGCGCGGGCTTTCAAAAAGAGACCGAGCTGTTTCTGGCCAACATCTTCCGCAACCAGCGCAGTGTGCTCGAACTGCTCGATGCCAACTACACCTATCTCAATCAGCAACTCGCCGAGCACTACGGCGTACGCGGCGTCTACGGCCCGCACTTCCGCAAAGTGGAATTGCCCGACCGCAATCGCGGCGGGCTGCTGGGGCAGGGCAGCATTTTGACGGTGACGTCGTATCCGAATCGGACGTCGGTCGTGCAGCGCGGCAAGTGGATTCTTGAAAACCTGCTGGGCACTCCCCCGCCCCCACCGCCCGCCGACGTGCCCGAATTGCAGGCAAAGAACAAGGAGGGCCGCAAACTGAGCCTGCGCGAGGCGATGGAGTTGCACCGCACGAACGCGGTCTGCGCTTCGTGCCATGGGCGCATGGACCCGATCGGATTCGCGCTTGAGAACTTTGACGGCGTAGGCGCGTGGCGCGCCGAGGACAGCGGCGTGGCCGTCGACGCGAAGGGCAAGTTGCCGAACGGCGCCGAGTTCGATGGGCCCGGCGGGTTGAAGTCGCTGCTGCTCGAAAAACACAGGGATGAATTCATCCACACGGTTGTGGAAAAATTAATGACGTACGCCTTGGGCCGCGGGCTGGAAGCACGCGACAAACCCACGGTGCGTATGATCGCCCGAAAAGCGGCCGCCGAGGATTACCGCATGAGCGCATTCCTTGACGCCATTGTCGAAAGCCCGCAGTTCCAAATGAGGAGGTCTTCCGGGAAATGATCGTATCGAAAAAAGCTCTCTCCCGCCGTGCGATACTGCGCGGAACCGGCGCGGCCATAGCGTTGCCGGCCTTGGATGCGATGCTACCCGCGTTGTCGGCGGCGCCGACGCAACCGGTGCGCCTGGCGTTTGTCTATCACCCGGTCGGCATGATTTTGGACCGTTGGACACCCAAGGAAAAGGGCGCAAACTTCGCCATCACGCCGTCTATGAAGGCGCTGGAACCTTTCCGCGAGAACATGACTGTCTTGACAGGCCTCGCACAAGTGCAGGGCCGCGCCCTGGGCGACGGGCCGGGCGACCATGCGCGCGAAGGCGCGACGTGGCTAACCGGCGTGCATCCGAGGCGTTCGGAGACCAACGTCGGATGCGGCGTCTCCGCCGATCAGGTCGCCGCCGCGGAGCTTGGCAAACACACGCAGTTGAGTTCCCTCGAACTGTCTTTGGAAGCGCCCGGCCTCGCGGGCGCCTGCGATCAGAACTATAGCTGCGCGTACACGAACACGGTGTCGTGGAAGACGCCGACCGTCGCTCTGCCAATGGAAAGCGATCCGCGTATCGTGTTCGAACGTATCTTCGGCGAAGGAGGCGTTGACCCTGCGGCGCGGAGGGCGCGGCTGAGTCAGCAGCGTAGCATTCTCGATTACGTCGCGGGTTCGATCGACCGCTTGCAGACGGAACTTGGTTCGCGAGACCGGAACAAGTTGAGCGAGTATCTCGACGCCATCCGCGACCTGGAGCGGCGCATTCAGAAGGCCGAACAGCAGAACGCTTCGATGAAGCTGCCCAGCGATTTGAAGCGTCCCGACGGCACACCAGAGACGTTTGAAGAACACGCGAAGCTGATGATCGATTTGCAGGTGCTGGCGTTCCAGACCGACATGACGCGCGTGGTCACGTTCATGCTCGGCCGCGCGGGCAGCAATCGTCCGTACCGGTCGATCGGCATTTCCGACGGACACCACTCGCTGACGCATCACATGAACGATCCGGAAAAGATCGAGAAGGTGGCGAAGATCGACGAGCACCTGGTCAAGATATTCGCTGGTTATGTGGCGAAGATGCTGGCGACGCCAGACGGAGCGGGCGGCAATCTGCTCGATCACCTCGCGATCTGTTACGGATCGAGCCTCGGCGACGCGAACATCCACACGCATCACGACCTGCCGATCGCCCTCGTCGCGGGCCAGCGTTTGTTCAAGGGCAATCGACACTTGGTCTACCAATCCGAGACACCGCTGAACAACCTCTTCCTCAATATGTTCGACGCCGCCGGCGTTCCGTGCAAAGGCTTCGGCGATAGCACCGGCCGCCTGGCGCACGTCTGATGCGCGGAGTCCTCGCAGTTGCGGCGATCGCGATTTTATCGGCCGCCGATCCTCTGACGGAAGCGGTGACACGGCGCGATGTGCGCGCTGTCGAAGCGGCGCTAAAGAAATCACAGAAGCCGGTCGCGGGAGCCTTGGCGTGGGCGGTACAACTCGGCGAGCGCGAGATCGCGTTGAAGTTGATCGCCGCCGGAGCCGATGTCAACGCGGCGTCCGAGTATGGCGAGACGCCGATTACTTTAGCGGCGCTGAACGGCGATGCGGCACTGATCGCCGTGTTACTGAAGGCCGGCGCCAATGCAAAGGCCGCGCGCTTCAACGGCGAGACGGCGTTGATGTTGGCGGCGGGATCGGGCAATGTGGAAGCGGTGAGGTCGCTGGCATCGGCGGGCGCGGACATCAACGCAGTCGAGTCGCGCAAGGGACAATCGGCGTTGATGTGGGCCGCCGCGGAGGGCCACACGGCAGCGGTGAGAGCCTTGATCGAAAAAGGCGCCAACGTGAAGGCCGCCTCGAAATCCGGATTCACTCCACTTTCGTTCGCCATCGCCAAGAACGACGCCGCTTCTGTTCACGCGTTAATCGGCGCGGGCGCCGATCCAAACTACGCGCTGCCCGACGGCACAAAGGCCATTCTGATGGCTTCCTCACATCGCAGCACGGCCGCGGCATCAGCGTTGCTCGACGCCGGCGCTGATCCCAATTCCGCAGATCGAACAGGGAATACGCCGCTGCATCTCGCGGCGCAGGCGGGCGACGTTGTACTGACGAAGAAGCTGTTGGAAAAGGGTGCCAAGATCGACGCCAAGACAGCGGAACAGGCCGCGGGCGGGCGCGGTTTCTTCCGCGGCCCTCCGGGAAATCAGACGCCGTTGTTCACCGCCTCGCGCTCGGGGCAGATTGGCGTGATGAAGACGCTGATAGAAGCAGGAGCGGACCCGAAGTACCGCACACCCGACGGCGGATCGTTCCTCATGGCGTCGGCCGGCAGCGCGAAGGTGGAGGCGGTGAAACTCGCCTATCAGTTTGACGACGATGTAAAGGTAGCGACGCGCGACGGCGCGACGCTGATCCACGCCTCGGTGACAGGAACGTCCGGTGGCGCGATGCTCGAGGCGCAATTGCGCGTCTGCGAAGTGATCCAGTTCCTCGCCGACAAGGGCGCACCCCTCGATGAGAAAAACAAGACGGGACGTACGCCGATCGACCTTGCCGACGTTCTGCCAATCGACAAGGCCGTCGACCTGTTAACTGAGCTTATCGCCAAGAGCGGCGCTAAGCCGAAATCGCCGTCGAAGCGATAGCCGCGCGGACGCGGGTTCGTGGCGCGGGAAGCAGTTCCGAAGCAAACCACGGGCGTTTAGCGGCCCACATGCCATTCCGTGGCGAGGGATGCGGAAGTACAATGTTCGCGGGCAACAGCGCCGCGAAGTCCTCCGCGGCGGCGGAGAGGTTTTCATAGCGATCTCCAAAACGCGCGCTGAAGGCGAAACTGCCGAGGTATATCGTCAAACGAACTTGCGTGAGCAGCGGCAGAATGCGTGGATGCCAAAGCGGCGCGCACTCGGGGCGCGGCGGTCGATCGCCGCTCGATCCGGTCCCCGGATAGCAAAAACCGGTCGGCACAATCGCGAACAAACGCGGATCGTAGAACTCGTCGTGTGAAACACCAAGCCATTCGCGCAATCGATCGCCGCTGCGATCTCGCCACGGGATGCCCGCTTCGTGAGTCGCCTTGCCGGGCGCTTGGCCAATGATCAACACCCGCGCGTCGCCATGCGCCGCAAGCAAAGGTTTCGGCCCGAGCGGTAGCGAGGCCGCGCACACGGTGCAGCCGCGGACTTCGTTAAGGATGCGCAACAGATTATTCACGGCGTGAAGCCGATGATATGCTGAATGCGCTCATGAACTCGACACGCCGCAATTTTCTTCGCACGGCGCTGGCGTTACCAGCCGTCGTCTGGCTGAACTGCCGTGCTGGCCGCGCCCGCCGGCAAGATGGTGAAAATCACCGCGATCAAAGCGCTGCAACTCGATAACGTGGGCGACGGTTGTCTGATCCGCGTCCACACCGATGCAGGCATCTCCGGCTATGGTGAAGCGGGCTTGAGCGCGTCGATGGCGCGCGCGCACCGAACGTTTGAACGCGCAACTAATCGGCCATCGAGCGCCTGTTCTACCTGATGACCGCGCCACAGAATCCTTTCGCGCCGCAGATCCCGCTCGTCAGCAGCATCGACATCGCGCTCTGGAACATCGCCGGCAAAGTGCTCGGCTATCCCGTCTACCGGTTGATCGGCGGACCGATGCGCCCCTCGGTGCCCGTGTATGCAAATGGCCGCATCGCCGACATGACCGACGCCGCGCAATACCGCGACTGGATGCAAAAAGCGAAGGCTTCGGTCGAGGGCTTCACGGCGTACGAGTTCGGCGTGGGGGCGGGCGAGCGCAATTGCAACGAACCGTGGACGCCAACGATCGACGGCGCCGATCTAAGAAAAGTCGCGCGCGGCAGGTGGGCCGGACATGGACATCGCGATGCACGGCTTGGGTCAGTTCGATTTACCGACTGACATCGGCCTTTGCAAGGCGCTTGAGCCGTCCGATCCAGTGTCCTTAGGAGACCCGCTGCCGTTCACGTATTCGGATGCGGGGAAAGAGTTGCGGCGTTCGACGAAGGTTCGATTCTGACGAGCGAAAAAGTCGAAATGGTCAGCGGCTTCAAGCCATATCTCTACAATGGTGTCGCCGACATCCTTCACCCCGATCCCGCGTTCTCCGGCGGCATCACCGGTTGCCGGAAGCTCGCCAGCTACGCGGCGCCCATGCGCGTACCAATAGCGCCGCGCATTGGGCCCGCGTCGATGATCCGCTTCTTCGCCGGTGCTGAAATCGGCGGCGCAATTCAGAACTTCTTCAAGATGGAAAATCTGAACGGCGAGTATTGCGGCTACAAAGGGAAAATGGCCGCTGGATCAACGCCGCAAATTCGCAAGGGTCTGTTTGCGCTTCCAGAAGGGCCCGGCCTCGGTCTCACGAGCAACCCGAAATGGGTTAATGAACACACGGCCAAGGGCGAACCCTCCTGGAGTTAGGAGCTACGAAAGATCGGAGTGAGAGAAGTAATACAGCGTTTCGACTGCGGCCGTTTCAACCGCATCGGAACCATGCGCGCAGTTGCGCTCGATCGACTCGGCGAAGCGCTTGCGCACGGTGCCTTCGGCTGCATTGGCCGGATTGGTCGCGCCCATCACTTCGCGCCACTTCGCGATCGCGTCTTCCCGTTCGAGCACCAGCAGAATCGCGGGGCCTTCTGTCATGAACTTCACCAGGCTGCCGAAAAACGGCCGCTCGCGGTGAACGCCATAGAAGCCTTCGGCTTCTTTCTGGCTGATGTGGTGCTTCTTCATCGCGACGATGCGGAAGCCGTTTTCTTCAATCATCGAGATGATCTGCCCCGTGATGCCACGCGCAACCGCGTCGGGCTTGATCATTGCAAATGTACGTTCGATTGCCATTAGTTGCTGAGTCTTTCCTTCACTTTTTGGCCGATGTCGGCCGGTGTGCTGCAAACTGTAATTCCGGCCGCTTCCATCGCGGCCATCTTGTCCGACGCTTTGCCGGAACCGCCCGCGATGATCGCGCCGGCGTGGCCCATGCGGCGTCCGGGGGGCGCTGTTTGGCCCGCGATGAAACCGACGACCGGCTTCTTCACGTGCTCCTTCACATACGCCGCGGCGATCTCCTCGTTGTTGCCGCCGATCTCGCCAATCATGACGATGGCGTGTGTATCGGGGTCTTCATTGAATAGCTTGATCGCGTCGATATGCGTGGTGCCGATGATCGGATCGCCGCCGATACCGATGCAGGTCGACTGCCCGATGCCAAGCGAGGTCAATTGCCCGACCGCCTCATACGTCAGCGTGCCCGAGCGGCTCACGACGCCGACGTGGCCCTTGAGATGGATGTGCCCCGGCATGATGCCGATGCGGCACTCACCCGGCGTGATGATGCCAGGGCAGTTGGGTCCGATCAGACGGCAGTCGCGCCCCTGCAGAAACTGGCTGGCGGCGATCATGTCGCGCACCGGAATTCCTTCAGTGATCGCGACGATCAGCTTGATGCCGGCTTCGGCGGCTTCCATGATCGCGTCGGCCGCAAACGGCGGCGGGACGAAAATCACGGTCGCGTTCGCACCGGTTTCGCGCACGGCTCCAGCGACGGTATCAAACACAGGTCGGTCCAGATGATTCGACCCGCCTTTGCCGGGGGTTACGCCGCCGACGACATTGGTTCCATAGTTGATCGACTGCGTCGCGTGAAAGGTGCCTTGCGCACCGGTGAATCCTTGAACAATCAGGCGGGTGTCTTTGTTTACGAGTACGCTCATTGTGCGGCCCTCACGACTTTCTCGGCGGCATCCTTCATACCTTCGGCAACCTGGAAGTTGAAGCCGGACTCGCGGATAATTCGCTTGCCTTCTTCGACATTGGTGCCTTCCATGCGGATGACAACCGGGAGCTTGATGCCCAATTCGCGAGCGGCGTTCACGACGCCGGTGGCCAGCACATCGCAGCGCAGAATGCCGCCGAAAATGTTGATCAACACGGCCTTTACGGCGCTATCGGAAAGCAGAATGCGGAACGCATTCTTGATCTGTTCCTCGTTGGCGCCGCCGCCTACGTCGAGGAAATTGGCGGGTTCGCCGCCGGCGTACTTGATAATGTCCATCGTCGCCATTGCGAGGCCGGCGCCGTTGACCATGCAAGCAATGTTGCCGTCGAGCTTAATGTAGTTGAGCGAGAACTTCGACGCTTCCACCTCAAGCGGATCCTCTTCGTCAAGGTCGTGGAGATCGGTGAACTCGGGGTGGCGATACAGCGCGTTGTCGTCGAGATTCAGCTTGGCGTCGAGCGCCATCACGCGGCCGTCCTTCAAAAGAATGAACGGATTGATCTCGGCCAGCGAGGCGTCGATTTCGTCGTAAGCCTTCGCCAGCGCGATCATCGCTTTGACGGCGCCATTCACGCTTGCCGCTGGTACGCCGATGCCGAACGCGAGGTTCCGCGCTTGAAACGGCTGCAGGCCAACGCCCGGCTCAATCGTCTCCTTCAGAATTTTCTCCGGCGAGTGATGGGCGACCTCTTCGATCTCCATGCCGCCTTCCGACGAGGCCATGAACACGTTCTTGCCGCTGGCGCGGTCGAGCGTGATACCGAGATACATTTCCTTCTCGATGGGCAGCGCTTCTTCGACGAGCAACCGGCGCACTTTCTGGCCTTGCGGGCCAGTCTGGTGCGTAACCAGTTGCATGCCCAAGATCTTCTTCGATGCTTCGACCGCGTCCTCGACGGTCTTGCAAACCTTGACGCCGCCGCCTTTGCCGCGGCCGCCGGCGTGAATCTGTGCCTTAACGACAACGAAGCCGCCCAACTCCTTGGCGGCGGCTTCTGCCTCTGGCACCGTGAAAGCGGTCTTGCCCTTGGGCACCGGCACGCCGAAGCGTGCCAAAACCGCCTTTCCTTGGTACTCGTGGATTTTCATAGGGTAAACTTTCAGTCTAGCATCGTGAACGATTCCGACGACCAGTTTTTTCCAATTCTTCAGGCCGCATTTCGCGGCGAGGCCCTTTCTGAAGCCGACTCCGCGACGGCAATGCGGCTCATACTAGCGGGCTCGGTCTCTCCGGTCCGCTTGGCCGCATTCCTGGCCGCCGTCCCTCCGCGACTGGCCACCGTCGAACTGTTGACCGGCTTCGCGCTTGCAATGCGCGAGGCGATGGTCCGCGTCGACGCTGGACCGGGTCCGTCACTCGACACTTGCGGCACGGGAGGCGATGGTCTAAACACGTTCAATATTTCGACCGTCGCGGCATTCGTCGTGGCCGGCTGCGGCGTGAAAGTGGCCAAACACGGCAACCGTTCGGCATCGTCATTGTGTGGCAGCGCGGATGTTCTCGAAGCTATGGGTGTAACGGTCGAGATCTCAGCTGAAAGAATGGGCGCTTGCATACGCGAAGCGGGGATCGGATTTCTCTTCGCGCGACTGCTGCATCCAGCGCTGAAACATGCCGCGCCGATCCGTTCGGAATTAAAGGTGCGCACGGTTCTGAATCTAATGGGACCGCTCTGCAATCCCGCGTCGGCGACGGCGCAGTTGATCGGCGTGCCGGGCGAGGATCTGGGCGACCTAATGGCGGGCACGCTGGCGGTGTTAAACGAAGGCACGCAATATCTGGTGCACGGTTCGGACGGACTCGACGAAATCACGACAACAGGCTCGACAACAGTCTGGAAAGTAGCGGACGGATCGTTCCGAAAGGAAGTCTGGCAGCCTCGCGACTTCGGCGTGCCACGCGCGTCGCTGGCAGATCTGCGCGGCGGTGACAAGATCAAGAATGCCGACATCGCCGAGCGAGTCCTGCGGCGCGAACCGGGCCCACGCCGTGACATTGTGTTGCTCAACGCGGCAGCCGGATTGCTTGTGGCCGGCGCCGCCGCTGACGCTCGCGAGGCGATGGAAATAGCAGCGCGGTCGATCGACTCCGGCGCAGCGCTGGCGAAGTTGGAGGCGCTGCGAGCGTCGTCGAGACTCGAATAGCCCCGAATCGTATGCGTCGTGCAGCCAGCACGCGCGTGTTCCTCGCTTCGGTCGGCTACGGGTGCCTACATTGCAAAAGAAGAGTTGCTAATGATGGGGAATGGAGAAATCAGCTGGTTTACCTACCAAGCTGACTACTTTCCCGCCTGGGTGCCGCTACTATTACATAGAATGCCCAGCGTCTATGAATTGAAGCCGGCTTTTCAAAACGCTTTGCGTCCCGCGGTTGCTTCGCTGGCGAAGGCGGGGGTCACGGCCAATCAAGTTACGATCGCCGCGTGCCTGCTCTCGGTTGGCGCGGGTTATCGAGCCTCACAAGAACCCCGCGTCTGGTGGATTCTGCCGGTGGTCTTGTTCGTAAGGATGGCGTTGAACGCAATCGACGGCATGCTAGCCCGTGAGCACGACCAACAAACCCCGCTCGGCGCAATGTTAAACGAACTCACCGACGTGATCAGTGACGCCGCCCTTCTTTATCCGTTTCTGTTTCTCGATCCCTGGTGGATAGCGGCGACAATATTTCTGGCCGCGCTAACCGAGCTCGCCGGCTTGTCCTGCGTTTTAGCCGCGGGCCAACGGCGCTATGATGGGCCATTCGGAAAAAGTGACCGAGCGCTGGCGTTTGGAACCTTGGCGGCTATTTACGCGCTCGGGTGGCACTTGCGGCCGGAACTGGAACAGGCGATACCAAAATTGACGGCGTTGCTTTGCGCGGTGACGGTCGTCAACCGCGTTCGGTGCGCACTGAGTTAAGGCAATGCGACAAATTATTGAGAAATCGTTTCAAACAAAAGACGGCGTGACTCTGTTCTACCGCTACTGGCCCGGTACTGGTCCGAACGCGGTCGTTCTTCTCCACCGAGGACACGAGCACTCCGGACGTATGGCTCACATCCCCGATGAAATTAATCTGCCGGAGTTCTCCCTCTTCGCCTGGGACGCCCGTGCCCACGGCCGCAGCGAAGGCGTGCAGGACGGCAACGTTACCATGGCCACGTTCTCGGCCGATCTTGACCAGTTCGTGCGGCACATCGAGGCTTCTTACGAAATCCCCACAACCAACATCGCCATCGTCGCGCAAAGCGTCGGCGCCGTAATCGCCGCGGCATGGGCGCACGATTATGCGCCACAAATTCGCTGCCAGGTCCTCGCCTCGCCCGCATTTCAGGTCAAACTGTTCGTCCCGTTCGCCAAGCCGTCATTGGCGCTCTGGCACAAAGTCTACGGCGACTTCTTCGTCAACAGCTACGTGCGACCGGGAATGTTGACGCACGATGAAACGCGGGCCGAGTCCTACAAGACCGATCCGCTCATTAAGCGCCCAATCTCGGCCCGCGTCCTGCTCGGCTTGTACAAAACCGCCGATCACGTGATCGACGACGCCGCGGCGATCACCGTCCCCACGCAACTACTCGTCTCCGGTTCGGACTGGGTCGTCCACGAAGCGCCGCAGTTCCGTTTCTATGAGCGGCTCGGCACGACGAACAAAGAGTACCTCCGCTTCCCCGGCTTCTTCCACGACACGCTCGGCGAGAAAGATCGCGCCAAACCTCTCGCCCAGGCACGCAAGTTCATCCTTGCCCAATTCGACAGGCCCTACGAGGCCGTTTCACTGCGCCACGCCGACAAGCGTGGCTTCACGAAAGAGGAGTTCGACGCGATGTCGGCGCCCGCCTGCATGCTGTCACCCAGAACCTGGATGTACGCGAATCAGCGCCTGTCGATGAAGACGGGCGGGCGCCTGTCGGAAGGCATTCGGCTCGGACTCGCGACGGGCTTCGATTCAGGCGCGACACTCGATTACGTTTATCGAAACAAGCCCTCGGGCATCACGCCAATCGGCAAACTCGTCGACAAGAGTTATCTCGAAGCCATCGGCTGGCGCGGGATTCGAATACGCAAACAACACGTCGAAGCGTCCATCGCCGAGACGGCCGCCGCTCTGCGTCGCGAAGGCCGCAAAGTGAAGATCGTCGACATCGCCGCGGGCCATGGCCGTTATGTCATCGACGCCGTCGCCCACGTCAGGGCGGATCACGTTTGCCTGCGTGATTACGACGTCAGCAACGTTGCGTCGGGCCGCGCGCTGATCGCGGAAAAGATGCTGAACGCGAATTTCGAGCAAGGCAACGCGTTCGATCGCGCCAGCCTCGCCGCGATCGACCCGAAACCGACAATTGCCATCGTCAGCGGCCTCTACGAGTTATTCCCTGACAATGCAATGCTCGAAACATCGCTCGCCGGCTTGGCCGAAGCCATTGAGCCCGGAGGCTTCATCATCTACACTGGCCAACCGTGGCATCCGCAAATCGAAATGATCGCGCGCACGCTGACCAGCCACCGCGACGGCAAACCGTGGATCATGCGCCGCCGCACGCAGGGAGAGTTGGATGAGTTGGTCCGAAACTCCGGCTTTCGCAAGATCGCGCAACGCATCGACGAGTTCGGCATCTTCACCGTGTCGATCGCGGAACGAGTGAATGCTTAGGCTGCGCGGCCTGTTGTGGTTGGCGTGCCTTGGACCGCTGTTCTTCCTGACCTACAACTTCGCTAACGCAACTGCAGCCGCGCGCAGCCACGTGCCGTCTCTCGCTTTCGATTGAGAACGGCATCTGCCGTTCCTCGCGTGGACAATTTTTCCGTATTGGTCGAGCGATCTCCTCTACGGCCTCTCCCTACTCATCGCGAAGTCGAAGGACGAACTGGACACCCACGCGCGGCGCTTACTGGCCGTGCAGTTGATATCGGTCGCGTGTTTCGTCGTGTTTCCGCTGCGGGTGACTTACGCCGCACCCGCCGTCGACGGCGCCGCCGGTTGGCTCTTCGCGCAACTGCGCGGCTTCGATCAGCCGTTCAATCAAGCACCCTCGCTCCACGTCAGCCTGACCGTGATCCTCTGGGACTTTTACGAGCGGCGGCTCCCGCGCTGGACCTGCGCCTGGTTCGTGTTGATCGCCCTGTCGGCTTGGACAACGTATCAACATCAGTTCATCGACCTGCCGATGGGCGCGTGGCTTGGTGTCTTGATCGTCGCCGCGATGCCTGAAAGAGCGAATCCGAAACCGAAACTGGCTTCGGCATATCTCGCGGCCGCGATCACCCTGACGGCATTCGCATTCACCGTACGCGGTTGGGCGTGGCTACTGCTTTTCGTCGCGTTTCCCGTGTCGATAGTCGCCGCTGCCTACTGGTCGGGCAACGCGGCCATGCTGGGCAAGAAAAACGCCCGCATGCCATTCTGGATGTGGCCAGTCGAAATCGGCGCGCGAGTCAATGCTTACCTATGGACGCGCGGAACGCCCGCTCAGACTGAGATCCGCGAAGGAGTATGGCTGGGCCGCGCGCGTCGAATCTGCGAGCGACACACGTTCGCAAGCGTCGTCGACCTCACCGCCGAGCTCTCCACCAACGCCGAAACCGTAATTCCCGTTCTCGATTTGACACCTCCAACAAACAGCGATCTCACATCCGCCGCCGAAGCCATCGAATCCGCGCCAAAGCCGGTGCTTGTCTGTTGCGCACTCGGTGTCTCTCGATCGGCTACGGCGGTGGCGGCATGGTTAATCGCAACCGGCCGCGTACAGTCGGCCCAAGACGCCATCGCGGAGATCCGCCAAAAACGACCGATAACCAGGTTAAACACAAAAGCACAGAAATGTTTGCAACAATGGTGCGGTGGCAGAAATGAATTCGGCCCTTGATTGCCGCGCCGCGGCCGCTCTCCTTCGATCCGCGCTCCCCGCCAGCTACGCCGCGCACGTCGGCGGAATCGCAGCATTCGCGCACCGTCCGGCTAGCGCCCTTGGTTACGCGCTTATCGCCTTGTCGCTGCTCGCATGGACCGGAGTAATCTACTACTCGATCCGCGTCAAGCTCGACTCCGAACTCTTCGACATGCTGGCCGACGACCCTGCCAGAGCCGCAAGTCAGTTGGATTTTTTCCTCGCCTCCGCGCGCCTTGCAAACGCGCCGGCGGAAACCCGCTCCATCGAAGACCGCATTGCGGGCGGCATCGCATTATGGAAGCGCCTCCTCATAGTGGTAGCGATTCAACTGCTCACACTCGCCGCCGCGGTCTTGTTGCAACTGTAATGCTCGCGGCGATCGTGCGCGGATTCATCACGACCGGAGCGAAGCTCCTGACCGGCGCGCAAGGCCGCTGGATCGGTTGCGCGCCCGAGGCGCGCCTTCGCATTTACTGCGCCAATCACACCAGCCACATGGACTTCCTTCTGCTGTGGACCGCGCTTCCCCGCCCCTTGCGCGCGGCAACGAGGCCCGTCGCCGCGTCCGACTACTGGCTGCAAGGCCTCATTCGCCGCTTTGTGATCGCGGACGTTTTCAACGCTGTTCTCGTCGATCGAGGCGCCGGCGTCCACGGCAACCCACTCCAACCGGCGTTCGACGCCATCGCCGCCGGCCAGTCGTTGATCTTCTTTCCCGAAGGAACCCGCGGCGACGGCGAGACGCTTGGCCCATTTAAATCCGGCGTCCATCATTTGCTGAAGGCCCGCCCGGACGCGGAAGTCGTGCCCGTTTGGATCGACAACGCCTACCGCGTGATGCCAAAGGGATTTTTTTTCCGGTACCTCTGCTCTGCTCGATGAGTTTCGGCGCTGTTTTGCGCTATGAAGTCCAGGAGCCCAAGGAGGCATTTCTCGAGCGCCTCCGATCCGCCATGCTGGAGTTACGCCCTCAATGATGAACCTGCCGCACGAAGCTCTGCTCATTTTCGCCGCGCTCGGCGGCGTCCTGCTCGTCGCCAGCGGCGTCGGATTTTCGCTTCGCGCGCGTTTCGCCGGTGGGCCCTCGCAAGCCGTCGTCGACAACCTCAACGCACGTATCCGCGCATGGTGGATGATGATCGCGATCGCAATGGCCGCCACCGTTGCCGGCGCGCCGGCGATAGTCGGGCTCTTCGGATTTCTCTCTTTCCTCGCATTCCGCGAATTCATTACACAAACACCGGTGCGCCGCGCCGATCACGTCGCGCTGTTTGTCAGTTTCTTCATCGCGATTCCCGTACAATACGGCCTCATCGGCATCGGCTGGTACGGCCTGTTCGCGATCTTCATTCCCGTCTACGCGTTCCTCAGTTTGCCGATTCTATCCGCCCTCATGGCCGACGAGCGCAAGTTCCTGCAACGCACCGCCGAAATGCAATGGGGACTCATGATTTGCGCGTATTGCCTAAGCCACGTGCCCGCGCTTCTGACGTTGCACATCCCCGGGTACCAAGGCCGCGAAGCGCTGCTGTGCGTGTTTCTCGTGTTGATCGGCCAAGCCAGCGAC